>ENA-OWPI01000051-OWPI01000051.1-marine-metagenome-genome-assembly--contig:-NODE-51-length-166415-cov-11.546207_pt1 | contig 166415 bp, 106 predicted proteins | sample MGYA00238138_ERZ651775 | MGnify/ENA primary metagenome ERZ651775 (study PRJEB26906, sample SAMN06265043) | marine metagenome | isolation source: Helgoland LTER site | place: Germany:Helgoland, sampling... | reverse complement strand
ACGAGCGGAAAACGTGAAAACGGTGGTCGTGGTGAGGAAGGGTGGTGACAGAGAAGAAGAGGGAGACGACGACGACGTGGAGCGATTGCGGAGGATGCTCACGTGCGTGCCGTGTGACGATGGTGTGGAACAGAATCATCAGATGAGGAAAGAAGAAACTACTATTCTTGCTAAAGGAGTGAAGAGAAAGAGAGGGCACGAGTGCGATGTGTGCGAGAAGATGTTTCTTAGTCCATCCAAATTGGCCATACACATGCGTATTCACACGAACGAGAAACCGTATGAATGTGATGTGTGCGAGAAGAGATTTAGTCGAGCTGATGTTTTGCAAAGCCACATGCGTATTCACACGAACGAGAAGCCGTACGAGTGTGATGTGTGCGAGAAACGTTTTCGTCATTCTCAAGGTTTGAAAAGGCACATGCGTATTCACACGAACGAGAAGCCGTATGAATGTGATGTGTGCGAGAAGCGTTTTAGTCAATCTAGTCATTTGGAAAGGCACATGCGTATTCACACGAACGAGAAACCGTACGAGTGCGATGTGTGCGATAAAGCTTTTCGTCAATCGAGTGATTTGCAAAGGCACGTGCGTAACGTTCATTAGCTCATTAATAGTCATATTGTACCATATGCATTTGCATTACATTCCGAGCGAATCAAACGAACGTTATTATTTCCCGCTTTTAAAACTCTTCGTCTTTCGTCTTCTTCTTCTTCTTACTTCATCAGTGTACATCTTTTTGCCATTTTTTAACGCCGTTTTGAATTTCCTGGAAAACAGATGAGAAAACACTTGCCTTTTTCCTCATTTCTTTCAACACCAAAAGTACATTTACGTTTTCTGCACATCATCATCATCATCATCATCATCACGGGAAGCGTTGAAGCAGAGGCTCATAAATGAAGGAACAAGCGACCGAAGGAACAACCTTATTGACATCATCATCATCATCATCGACAAAAGCAATGAAAACGACGACGAAAACGTCTGTCTATTCCGGGAACATGCACCGAAGTTCCCTCCACGCGCACTACGAGACGGGGGCGTATACAAAAAACCAAACCTTCTTGGAAGACGAGGAATACTCTCGCGCGTTAGATTGCATCGTGAAAGGGTGCGCGGACGTTCTGTTGAGAGACTCGGAAGGGAGGATTTTAATCGGGTACAGGAACGTGGAACCGGCGGCGAACGGGCCGTGGTTTATCGGCGGGAGGATTAAAGTTGGCGATTCGGTGTTCGAAGCGGCGAGAATAAACGTGAAACGAGAGTGTAAAATAGATATCGAAGAGACAAGATTTGAAGTCGTGCACACGTCCACGCACGTGTGGGCGAAGAGGAAACAAGCGCCGAGCGAGAATGGTACCGGAGACGTGATTGTGGTGTCCACGGCGACGATTACGGACGAGGAGAAAGCGAACGTGGAGATGGTGAATACCGAGTACGACGGGTACGCGTGGAAAACGCCGGAAGAGGTCATTAGCGGCGAAGAGTATCATCCGGCGTTGAAAAATGCGGTGAAGGCGATGTTTTTTAACATGAGACAAAACGATTTGATCGCGGCGGTGAGAGAGGGTAAGAGCGACGGTGAAATTGCCAAATTAGCTCGCGAGGCGTTCGCGGAGAAGTAAATAAAAAAAGGTCACTCACGCCTTACTTAGTAGCCATCTCGTGTTTGTACATGTGCCATTTAATGATGAAGTATATAAATTTTATTATAGTAACAGTGTGTTTTACATTTTGATGAATTTCTTCGCGGTGACGGTTCGAGACGCTCGCGTCGCGCGGGGTGCCGATTTCTCTTTCGAAGGCGGCGGCGCTTTCTTCTTTCCCTTCATTTTCTCCGCGACTGCAGCGGCGGCTCTCGATGCGGGCTTTGTGGCCGTCTTCTTTGCTGCCGGGACCGGTAGCGCCTCTTCTTTTTCTCGTTTTCGTTTCGCTGTCGCGGTTCCCGTCGTTGCTGCTTTCGTCGTCGTCGTCGTCGTCTCCTTCGGCGCTGCTTTGTCTTTCGCAGCTGCCACAGCAGACGACGCTTTTTTCTTTTTCTTTGCCTCGCCCTTGTCGTCGAATAAGTTTTGCAACGCTTCGTAGTTGATTTTCGACGATACGCCGCGTTTCTTGATGAGGACCGTTTGCGCAGCCACGGCGGCGTTTTCCGCTCGTTGATACTTCTCTTCTTTTTTCTTCGTGTTGTATTTCCTTCTCGGTGGTTGATTGGATTCTCGAGCAGCCGCATCCTTGCTCGCCGCCTCTTTCGCCGCTTGCGATTCTAAATAGTCTTTGTTCATTTCCGACCAAATGACGCGTTTCAAGTTGACTTGTTCTTGATTGTTCATGTACTCGTTGATGTCCTCGTCTTCTATATCCGAGCACACGTCTCTCATTTCCTCTTCGTCGTTGGTTGGCGTGTCGACTCCGTTTTCCGTTTTGCCCTCTTCCTTCTTTACGTCCGGGTTATTCAACTTCCTCAGCGCCTCTTCGTTCTTCTTGATTTTATCGTTGAAGGAGGTACCCGGCAGCGGCGGTTCCTTATTCACTTTGTATTTTCTGATGTTTTCAGCCGCTTCCTTCTTCGCCTTCTCGGCTTTATTGTCTACTTCTATCTTGACTGTATTTTCCGGAGGCGTAAAGTCTTCTTTACCGAGCAATATCAAGTCGTGCGATGGGTAAAGCGTGTTTAAATGCTCCAAAGCGCCGTCGTCGAAGCATCCTAAATTGATCAAATAGTGCATTATTTCGAGCCGAATATCTTTGGTAAACTCGCCGATATCGTCTCGGAAGTGCTCTCTCAAAACGCATCCTTTCGCTTTACCGTGAACAAACGGTAAACAATGCGTTTCCGCCGGCTTTGTACCAACAATTCTCTTCAAAACTTTCTCCGCTTCGATCATAAACTTAAACGGCGGCTCTTTCAAAACGACGCGTTGCACTTGCACTTGGCGAATAACCTGCGGCGGTCGTCGTTCTTCGATTTGGGTTTGAGCTGCCGCCGTGGCATTAGCGGCACCCGCGGCAGGCGCTGAGCTTTGCACGACGCCAGCGATCATTGCAAACTCGTTAATTTCGCCCTCTAAAAGTGCGCCTTCAAATTCAGCTTGAACTTCCGCCTGGCCGGCTTCAAAATTTGCGATTCGTAAAATCCTCGGTTGGAGTTGTTCCATGTCTCGTTTTTTCTGCGCGGCGGTAAACGCCGGGGGATCCATCCCACCCAAAAAAGTTGTTCCACCGGAAACCTTCACGTAATCAATGTAGCACGCTCGACACATGCCGTGTTGAAAGTGCTCGGGCATGTTGTCGTCGTCCCTGTGTTTGCACGTCAGCGTCGTCGATCCGCTACAGATGAGATCTTGTTGCTCTTTACTTCCAATAAAGTCGTCGTTTTCATACTTTTGGGCTTGCGCGTCGAATTCTTCCACCGACAACAGCGCCGCCGGCGTTGAGCTAAACTCCGTGATTCTTTTCTTCAACGTTTGCTCGCCGATGTGTACGATCGAAACTACGTCACTTTTCGATCGATCGAAGCCGTGAACGTGTGAGGCGACCCAAAGCGCGGCGCCGCAAATCCCAGCCGGACGACGTCCAGTTTGCATCCAATCCCGCTTCATAGAAGCCACGAGCCTTAGCGCGGTGTTTGACACCGAGTGCACTCTCTTCCCTAAATTCATCTTATCCGCAAACCTGTGAATAAACAACGAAGGATCAATCGGTCTTTGCATCAACGGATGTTGCTCCAATCGCATCAATCGACAGAGCTGTAAAAATACCCCACCCAAAACGTACACGTTCGTTTGTAGAACGTCCGAGAAATCAATCAACATGTACGGTCGATTCTCTTGTCTGCACACGACGTACAAACACGCCCCGGCGACTTGCGCCGTCCTTCGTCCTCTCGTGAAGTTTCTCGACACCGCGATTTTATACAATCTGTGCGCCGAAGTCGTGATGTCCTCTCTCGGTTTCATCGCCAGTCGATCCGCGATTTGGTTAATCTCCTGCTTTCCTTTATTCACCGTCTTCTCGTGCGAATCTATTTGTAACCCAAACACTCTCCCACCTCTGGTCGGTCTCCCGACTGAGTGCGCTATACCCGATTCCGGGACAAAGTTCCCATCCACTTGAATCGCCCCACCGCTGGTTTTCGAAAACGTTGGATCCGTGCTAAAGACGGAATCGTCCAGAATCTTACCGCACACCGTGCAACACGTGAATCCATTCGCGTCGTTTACTTCCGCGACGACGTCAGATTTGCACTGCGAACAGTACTGAGGGATCATCTTTTCTTTTTAAAAATTCGCGCCGAATTGGGTACAAAACACAATTCTCTTCTTCTGTGTTTGTGTGTAATTCTCTCAATCTCTCGATCTCTTTTTTGTTTTGTTGAACTGGTTTTTGCGAGATGATGCGACGGAAAAGCGGCGTTTAAGAGTTTCTCACCTTTCTCTCTCTCTCTCTTTCTCTCCCTTCTCTGTGATATAGTAATAATATAATATATGCGTTTTTCGTTGTTGTTCTGATGAAATGAGAAAATTGGACGGAGCAAACGGAACAAAAGCACTCGAAAAAGCAGACGAGTTGCAGAGACCAGAGACCGTCAAAATGCAAAACAACAAAACGACCCGGACGAAAAATCTCCAACAAAAGCTCCAACAAAAGTTCGTTACAGCAGGAGTACACAAAAAAGGAAGAAAAGCAGCTCTCGCGTGGAAGAAGGAAGTTATCTCTTCCTCTTTCCCGCACAAATCTTTCTTTCAAAAAGCGCGCGCGCGCCAAAAGCGGTGAAAGTGTGTTTTTGATCGTTGGAAAGTATCATCTTTGGTATCTCACTCTAAACGCGCGCTACAGCGTCACGAGTGGTCGTAAAAGAGAAGGAGATCGCGCGTGGTGCGCGCGCATTTTTTGCGCGGGGAAAGGCGGGGGCGTCTTCAGGTTTCTTTCTTCCCGCAGAACATCGTATCAGAGTTTGTTAGTACGCTTTGGTTTTGGAAGAAGATAAAGAACGAGACTCCCACGAATAATGGAAGAAGAAGAAGGGTCAACCCCGATGACGACGACGAGTCGCTCTCCTCGGGAGACTCCTTCCGCGAACGCTTTGAACAACAACGGCGCGTCTCAACGACGAGAAAGAGAGAGAGAAAGTTTTGGGATAAACAACAACGCGTCGGACAACTCCACGTCCGAAGAGGAGATTTTATTGCAGCATAAGACGAAAAAAACGTCGCCCACCGGGGGTAGTGTTACGACGACGACCACTCCGAGAAGACAAAATAAGTCCATGTTCCGAGACATATCCCGGCGCCAATGGGACCCGAGATATCACAAGCAGTGCACGCAAACGCAGTGCATGAAACACCCGTCGATTATTAAAGGCATGCGGTTGTTGAAAAACCTGGAAAAACACGGCGGGTGCGTGAATACGGTGAGTTGGAACGAAGACGCGTCGCTGTTGATTTCCGGGTCGGACGATATGACCGTGGTCGTTTGGAGCACGGGGACGAATTTTCCGGTGAAAGGGTCGGTATTTACCGGGCACACGCACAACGTGTTTGACGCGCAGTTTATTCCAAACTGTAACTCGACCAAGTGCGTGACGACAGCCGCGGACGGTCAGGTGAGAATGATTGATTTAGAGCGAGGGTTCGCGGAGAAGCCGCCGAACCATCACACGAATAGATACATGCGGAATATAAACCTGGATTCGCCAGCCGCGCATCAATTATGGTCCGGTGATGGTGCTGGTATGGGGATGAAGCTGATCTTTCTCCCCGGGTCCGCCACGTCGTTTTTATCCACGCATCAGGACGGGTGCGTGAGACTGTTTGATATACGAGAAGGGACGAAATCGAGACGAGAAGTGGTTATTGATTTGGCATCAGTGGGCGCGGCCTCGGATATAGCGTTTGATCCAACGGCTCCGCATACTTTTGCGGTTGGATGCGACGACCCAATCGTGAGGGTATTTGATATTCGGCACCACGTGGCAAAGCTGACGAGAACTTCGGAAGATTATTATTCTCACGCCGGATCTCCCGGGACGTCGCCGATTCCGTCGCCAACCGGTACCGGCGCCGCCGCTATGCGACGTGGTGGCGTTAACTACGGTGTTTCGCCAAGTAGTACGGTTGGAAGTCCTGGAACACCAACGGGAGCAGCTGGAGGCTTTGGATTGCCGTCGTCGCCTCCTTCGCGGTCGTCTGGATTCGTCGAAAGATGTTTGCCGACCGTGGCGGAATATTGTCCTGGATTAGCATTCGGTGCTATGAAAAAGTTCCAAGGCGAAGAGGAGCTCATGAGATCTTCGTTTCGGTCTCGTCGATTTGAGGGTATCTCTGGAATAGCGTTTAGTAAGACCGGAGAGTTGGCGTGCACGTATAAGGGCGAAGACGTGTACGTTTTAGAAACGCGTAAAGTTGTCTCGTCGGTTAAGATTGATCTCTTCAAGCACGATTCTATGGATGAATTGGAGAAACGATACGAGGGGTGCGCAAAAAAGTACGAAGGGCGGAAAAACACGCGCACGTTCCTTAAAGGCGTCGCGTTCATGTGCGGCGACGAATACGTAACCACCGGCGGGGACTGCGGTAACATTTTCGTGTGGAACAAAAAAACGACGGAACTCGTGTGCAAACTCCCGGGAGATTCGCAAGTCGTTAATAATGTGATTCCACACCCCCATTTGCCCGTCCTTGCGGCTTCTGGCATTGATTCGGATATTAAAATTTTCGAGGCGTCGAAGGATGGAGAGCACATTGACGAGCCGCCTCGGAAAGGCGAGAGAGATAACGATTTCGACTCCTCAGATGAAGACGACGAAGACAACGAGGACGAGGACGAGATCGATGGTGAGGAATACGTTCAAATCAACACTCCTGGTGGCCATGTTATCCAGATCCCTGGTCGTTCGTTGATAGAACTGCTCAGACGGCGTCAAGAAGGCCGGGACGTAAGTATAGATCCCTTACTTTTGGAAGAGGACGAGGAGGATAGCGATGACGACGACGATGAGGATGAGGATGAGGATGAGGATGATGACGACGACGACGAGTCATTCTCTTCGTCTTCGTCTTTATCGTCGGAGGAGGAAAGTTCGGAGCACGAGGATACTGGTAGTGGTCATCGAGAAGATGAACTCGACGGGGACGACGAAGAGGAGGATGAACAAATGGAAGACGCGGAAGAGTCTTTTGAAGAAAATGCTGTAGAACAATAACAACAACAACGGTACAATACATACAGGTAATAACATAAATAGGAAATTGATTACATAGCCCACATAGGCGCCTGAAAAGAGCCAGCCAGAATTCAAGTTGTAAAAAAAGAAGTGAAGTATCAAACAAGTGTACGTATAAAATTTCTGTCTCTAGTATCATCTATAATATTACATTAAACTATATTCAATCGCGTGCAAAAGTAACCTCCTCGCCGGCGCCGCTTCTGGCGCTGGGGCAGGGCTACTCGATTTCTTCTTATCGGCGCCAGTAGCCTTTACGATAATCACCGCGACTACTCCTACCGCGACTAAAAGCATCAGAGTAATTACGCACCTATCCGTGGCTAACCCTTTCGTAATATCTCGAACAAGATTCAACGATTTTCGAACCGAAAACTGAAGCTCGTCCAACTCGTCCGTGATTTCGTCCAGTTTTTGCGTTTGTTCTTTGAGCTTCCCCGCAGTCACCGCGCCCATTTCGATAGTTTCGTGTACAATTTTCTTCGACCTCGAGACTGATTTATCCGTCTGGTTCATCATTCCTCTCCCGTGTTGCACGAGCTGTTGCGAATCCATCTCTCGCAAATCATCGCCCTCTTTAATCTCGTGCATCTTTTGAAACGTCGGCATGACTCCAGCTAATCGAGACACTTGCGCCGCGGACGAACTCGAAACTCTCGTCGTTTCCGCGATGGCCGCTTGCTTCTCCGCGATGGCGTTTTGCGCAGCTTTTTTCATCGTAACAAACCTATTCAACTCAGAAACCATTCTTTTCTTCGTCATCTGAATCTGATCCAACCTGGCCGCATAATTCGTAGTACTATTACTGTTATTCTTGCTTTCCTCCTCTGCTTCCTCTTTCGCTCGTCTCTCGTATTCTTTAATCAGTTTCTTCCCGTCCGCCATTTTATTCGTCAACTGTTTCAAATGCGTCTGCGCTCTCGTCGGTTCGCCTCGTAATATCGCGGTTTGATTGAATCCATTTTCTAAAGCGTTGAACGTTTCTCGCAAGATTTGTTCCGTGCTCGTCGCAGAAGAAGACATGATGATGCCGATGAAAACCTCCTTCCTTCTTCGTTAAATTCTTTTTTGTTTTGCCGCCCGTTATTTTCCCGACGACGAAGAGAAAAGAGATTCAAAAATGTTGTTTTTGAGACGGGTGATTGATGAGGATGATGACGACGAACAACCAAAGGATAGATAGAAAAACCACTCTCAGCGATCGTCGGTCGTCGTCGTCTTTCTTTCGCGTCTTTCTTTCGCGTTTGAGTGTGTGTTTATGCGTGTGTTTATTTTATGTGGTAGAAAGCCAAGCCAAAGGGAGTGATTTGACGAGTAAAAATGAAGAATTTGAGCAGACGAGAGAGGCACCCTTTTGAGAGAAAAAGTGATGGAAAAGGGCGAGTGGATAAACATTCAGCGCGGATATGTGTGCAATGCATACTTCTTCACGTGGTTTTACACGACGCGCTCATCATTTAAAACAAACCGAAGAACTTTTTAGGCTTCGTCTCCTCCTCTGTATTCTTTGTCTTCTTCGTGGTGGTGTTGTTGTTGTTCCCTTTCTTTCTCGCCTCTGCGTCTCGCTTCGCCTGTTCGATTTTCTTCCTCCTCGCCTCTTGAATCTTTCGGATCTCTTCGGGTTTGATTTCCGGTCCAAACCCACCCAACGCGCGGATAATATTAGTGTTAGTAGTATTTCGTCGTCGTCGTTCTGGTGTATCAACAACTCTGGTTAAAACCACGGAGGAGGAGGAGGAAAGCGTCGAAGCTAAATGCGTCATGTGATGTATCTTTTAATGAAACAAAGTTGCTTCTTCAAAATCCCCTACTTTTTGCTCTCGAATTTTGACACACACACACACACACAGAAAGAGAGAGAGAAGCGAGAAGAAGCGACCAAGATGACGACGCTCTCGTCGCGTCGCTCGTTGTTTTCAAGAAGCCCTCGTCGCGGTTGATGATCGGTATATTTTAGTGTTGCGATGCACTGACCGCGATAAACATTTCTTAATCAATTTGAGACATGATGAACTCAAGAATAACAACAACGAGACGCACCACGAATGATGTTTTTAATAACAAGAACAACAACAAAAATTCGTCGTCGTCGTTATACGCGTTCTCTTTACTCCCGTGTATTCTGATGCTTCTAGGCGCGGGCGAAGACGGCATATTCACCACTTTACTCATCGGCTGCGCGGCGTCGTATATTCTAGATTTGCTGAGGTATCCAGAGATGACGCTCGTCTGCGTTTGGCTCACGTTGTTTTCGATATATTTAGCGATGTTGATTGAATCTGATTTGTTCTTCGCGCCGTTACGACCGACGATTATTTCGTTGTTTCTGCTGACCACGAACGGAATCATGCTGTTTTTGTGCGGTCTGTGGGCGAGTTTACAGTTTAAATGGGTGGAAATGGAACATCCGAACGTTTCGAGATGGATGGAAAGCGTTCTCGTGGCTTCGATTTTGCCGGTGTGCGGCGCGTTGATCGGGTGGACGTTGATGGCATCTGTGGGTGCGGTTTTAGCGCCGTTTTATTTACAGATTGTTTTGATGGTATTGTATCATCTTCTCTACGATGATGATGGTAAAAAGTCATCGCCGCCGTCTTCATCTCGGGGACGACGACAAAGAGGCGGCTCATTCAAAGGAGTATCCGGGGCGCCGGGAGAAAGATCGCTCACAAGTCGCGAAAAGTATATTCACAAATTTTGCGTGTGTTTTTGTCCAGCATTCGTGTACGTTGGAACGCATTGGCCAACACTCATAGAATCATCTTTTATTTTCTGGGAGCACGCGTTACACGTGGTCATTTTGTGCTCTCTCGGTGCGACGGTTTTATTTGAGACGAGAATGACGCTGCTCGTGACCGCGGTCGCGGTGGCGTTGCGGGTCGTCGACACGACTGAATATTCTGTATTGTTACTCATCGGCGGTGCATTTGTCCTCGGCATCGCAACGCTCATCGATATATCGAGATTAAACATTGGAATCTACGCGTTGTTTATGTGTCTAGCGATCGCAACGGTTGGATACTTTTTGAAGAGGAATTATTGGTTCATCGAAGGCATGGAAAATACGTGTTTCGGCATTTTGTTGATCACGTCAATCACATTCGCCGTTCCCGGTTTATATCTGATGGAATTTTCCAAAGAAGTTCTATTTGGCATGCTTTTCGTGCAAGCTGCCGTGATGGCGCAAGTGGAGGCAATGTTATACAACGAGATTCAAGAAGATGGGAGTACGTTTTACCCGCCGTATTTAATAGCGCTCACGACGTTTTGCGGCGTTCAACTTTCCACGAAAATGCTGAATCTCTCAAAGACAAGGTTTCCAGATATGCTCATTTATACTGTGTATGTTTCCAAACTTTCTGTATTTTTAGATCTCGATTGGGTGAAAGTTTTTGTGTTGATGTGTGCAAGTGCGTCTAAGTATACGATACTCATCGTTCTTGGGCTGTTGTACGCGAGATTGGAGCTGTTTGACGTTCTATTTCTCTTCACCGGCCATCGCCCGACGGATGCTGGATTGTTTGGTTCATTGCTGTGTGCGACGAGCGCACTCGGAGGGTTTCAATCCTTACGGAAAGCGCGTTTGATTTGCATGATAGCCGGTCTCCTTCTCGTTATAATAAAACCGCCTTTGCCGTGGCAAGGCGAAGTTGGATTCTGGTACGATCAAGACCACGTTCCAGACAGAGAGCCAGATAGGGATAGCATGTATTCACTGGGAGGTGAATATGACGGCGCAGAAGAAACATACAGAAGTTGGTTTCTAATTTTATCCATAGTTTTTGGTTTGTTCGGCGTCGGAACTGTTAGCGGCTTGTGTTTCGGTTTGTTCGTGATGAAAGAGAGCGTGGTGGTTTGCGCGTTGTGCGGCGCGTTTGTTCAATACAAAAGAGCGAGTGTATTTTATGCCATGGTTTTAGCAATAGTATTTGCCATAACCACGATGATTGGTGACGAAGAGGTTTACAATTTACTTTCTGTCGTCGCGGTGTGTTTCTTACACTGCGCTTTGAGCGTGAAGTATACTCACTTTGTGGTCTCGAGAGCACAACGAACGACGACGAGAAACCGCGACGATGACAACAACAACAATAAAGTATACAATCCGTTTGTACGAAAGAGGCAAAGCGCAAGTGAGAGAAACATGGGCTTTAACAACGGGAACAAGAATGCTATCTCGAAAAATGATTATCATGACGCAATGGATCGCGTGGGAAACATTGCGACGTTGTCCGCGTTCGTCGCAACGCTGGTCGTGTTTTGGGATTCCGAGGATTCGAGTTTCATTACGATCCCGCTCGTTTCCACGATTCTTTTCTTAGCTCGGACCGAAAAGGCGTCATTTTTCGCGTACGTCGCAGTCGTGTGCGGATACTTTGCCCAAGTGCTTTTGTGCAACAGTAACGATAGCGTCAGTTCTGCCATCTTTGCAGCGTTTTCTTTACCGAGCGCGTTCGCTTTCGCCCGCTTCCTCTACTCCTCCTTCGAGCGACAATACGAGAAAAGCGCGTTAGCGCTCGCGTCTCCGTTGAACATCGTACCCATTGTGATGGGTCTCGGTGTCAAGTCAAAAGCAGTGGTATCTTTAGGAATAGTCGGCGTAGCGTCTGGTATTGCCCAGTATGTCGTTCAAAGTAGAATACAAAGGAAAGGTAGCCGATATTTATAGATGTAGTTATGTAGTAGTAGTGTTGTAATGAGATTTTTTTTTCTTACTACTTGAACGAGTAGGTAAAGCTTTTTCAGAGAAACAGAGGAAAGTAAAAACCTCAGAAAGATGACGAAAGAATGAAAGAACACACCTAAACTATTCACGCGCTGAAAAAGAAAGAACAACAAAACAAACGAAAGAAACAAGATGGGTATTCTCGAACGAATAGCCGACATCGAGAAGGAGATGTCTCGAACGCAGAAAAACAAGGCCACGGAATCACACCTGGGGACGTTGAAGGCGAAGTTGGCAAAACTAAAGCGCGAACTTTTAGAACCGCAGAAAGGAGGAGGATCTTCGGAAGAGAGAGGCTTTGAGGTGAACAGATACGGTCACGGACGAGTCGCGCTGATTGGGTTCCCGTCCGTGGGGAAGTCTACGTTATTGTCAGAACTCACCAGCACGGAAAGCGAAGCGGCAAACTATGAATTCACAACGTTGACGTGTATTCCTGGGGTGATACTTTACAACGACGCCAAAATACAACTGCTGGATTTGCCTGGAATTATCGAAGGCGCGAGCGAAGGGAAAGGGAGAGGGAGACAAGTCATTGCAGTCGCGAAGAGTTCGGATTTAATCTTGATGGTTTTAGACGCGATGAAATCGGAAGCCGCGAATACCACGTACGCGCACAAACAAATATTGACGAGAGAGCTCGAGGCGGTCGGGTTGCGCTTAAATCAAACGCCGCCGCGAATATACGTCAAGAAGAAGAAATCCGGAGGCGTTCAAGTTTCGGATACCGTACCAGGGGGCTTGACCAAAATCGATCGCAAAGCAATCATGAACGTTTTACACGAGTATAAACTGAACCATTGCGAAGTGATTTTTAGAGAAGACTGCACGGTTGATCAGTTCATAGACGTCTTAGAAGGAAATAGAAAGTACATCAAGTGTCTGTACGTGTATAATAAAGTGGACGCGCTGACAATTGAGGAGGTGGACAGATTGAGTCGAAGGCCTGATTCGATATGTATTTCGTGCACGAAACAGCTCGGCTACGATAGATTATTAGAATCGGTATGGAACGCGATGGGTTTGGTTCGCGTATACGCAAAGAAGATGGGTGAGAAGCCAGATTTTGAAGAACCGGTAGTTTTATCCGAAGCGAGAGGCGGGATCACGCTGAACCAATTCGCCGAACAATTACACGCGGAGTTGCCGAAACAGTTGAAGTACGCGTTAGTGTGGGGCTATTCCGCAAAACACATGGGCCAGCGCTGTGGTCTAAAGCATCGGCTCATGGACGAAGACGTCGTGCAAGTCGTCAAAGGTACCGCCCATCTAGACGAAGGTATCGGAAGATTTTCTCAATCGAAAAAAGACGAACCGGCGAGGATAGCGGACCGCGTGAAAAAGAAGAAGCTGATTTCATAACATACTTGGTAATAGAGATTTTATACAAAGCATGGCGTGCGAGCGTGGATATTACAACAATACAAATTCTAACTAAAGCGCTAAATAATCTAATTTTGAGAAACTACCGTGCTCTTGGAAGCAGTTGGAACAAAACTCTCATATCGCAAGGTTCATTTTTCCGATAGAAGCGCGGTTTACCACCTTTCTCTCGTTGGTCGGAGCCAATCAATTCGCACTGTATAAAATCGTCCGTCTCTCGCAAGAATTCATACAAAGCTTTGATTTCGTGGTTCTCGAATTCTGGATAGTTGATGAGCTCATCAAATACGAGATACAGAGGAAACGCGTTGGTTCGAAACTGCGCGCTCTCTCGCAAAAATCTTCCGAGTTCGTTCAGAACAACTTTCGCGGACGAGTACAAATCAGAATCGATATGAACCAAGCCAAGAACAGAACTGCCGACGGAGAGCGCATCGCGAAAGAATCCTGGCACGGTGTCTTCAAACCATCCTTTAATTATCACCGCTCCTGATACAGAAATCTCCTTGGAGTTTAAATTAAACCACCCTTTCCCTTTGCCATTATACCAGTTTTCTGGTAAGCCCTCGAACGAATCAAACCCGTAAATTTTCGTGTGCGATGATGATGATGATGATAAATACTCGACAATCTGTCCTAACGTGCCTCCCGTGTAGCACCCAAACTCCGCGCACACGAAATCTTTTCCTTCGAAATTCTCATTTTGTTTTGACTTTCGTATCCGTTCCAGCGCGTATACCAAAGGCGTTTGCCTAAGATTTCTCGTTGAGAGAGTTTCCAAGACGATTGAGATGAACGTTTTTAAATCAACCAAGTCTTTCTCTTTGGTAAAAAGATGCGGCGGGGCGATGATGATGTTTTCTTCAGCGGAGGACATCATCGTCAAATAATCATCGTATCATCTCTCGTGTTCGTTTTGTGTTGTTTTTTTAGGTGTTTAGAAAGGAGTTGCAGAGAAAAACAAACCAGGAGTATTAGGTGAATCTGAACGTACGATAGTAAGTAACAATGGGCACACTCGCATGAACACAAAACAAGAGAACTCAACTCATCGAGCAGACGTTCTTCTTACTCTCTGCCTCGGCGGCACTCGCTTTTTCTCTCGCTTGCCACTCTTTCCGCGCCTTTTTCGTCGGGCGGAAAAGCGTCAAAACTCTGTGAGGACAGATCTCCGCCGGTTTGTAAAAACGTAACTTTTCGCCGGTATCTTCTCGTCCGTCAGCGCCCAACACGACGCACTCGATCCAGTCCTTGTTTTCTTTGAGAAATTCAAACAGAGCTTTAATCTCGTGATCTTCGTAGGTTGGGTAATCGATGAGCTCGTCGAACGCGACGAAAAGCGGCACTTCGGCGGACATGAAAAATCTGTTCTCTTTCAAAGTCTTGGCCAGTGCTTCGCCCAAAACTTCTTTCGTGCTTTGATACAAATCGCAGTCGATGTGCAGAAGTAAGAGCTCTACGTCTGCAAAGTTGGTCGTATCAAAAAATTTCGGAACGGTGTCGCTGAATAAACCTTTCACGATGGACACGTTTTCTCCAAGAATATCTTTTGGAATCTCCCCGCCCTGAGAGAACGCCCCTTTGCCCCAGGACCCAGGTATCCAGTTTTCCGGAAGGCCTTCGAAAGAATCGAAACCGACGATGGTTTTCCCAACCGGGAAAAACTCTTTGATTTTCTTCAGCGTGTGTCCAGCGCCGACGCCGAACTCCATGATCATCTGCTTCGGTATCGGCAAGTGAGTTGGTCCGATATCTTCGTCCTCTTTCTGACTTCGTCTCTGAAGCGCTTTCAAAGCGAAAAATAAAGGAGGTTCGTTCAAGTCGAGCGAGATCAAACTCGTGTGCACCTCGTCGATGAACGCGTCCAAGGACGAGAGCGATTTCAACACCGCCTCTTCTTCCTTCGTCTCTTTCTTTTGTTTACTCGGAGATGATGATGATGACATTTTCGTTTATGAAAAACGCGCGGATATCTTCTTGCGTTTGATATCTTTTTGTTTGTTGTCAGAGAGAGAAACACGTGTATTTTTTACATCCACTCAAGAGAGACAAAAAGGCCAACCCTGAATTTTGCTCGTTTTTCTCGTCGAGACTCGTCGTTCGCACCTTAGTTTTAAGGCAAACCCACGTCCATCACTAAAAACCACAGAACTCAAAGCTCTCGTTCAAAAAAAAAAAAGACGAACATGGGAGGGAAAGACGACCAAGAAGGAAACAACGATTCCGGGTCGGACGACGACATCGCGTTCGCGGACGACGATAACGACACGAAAGACGAAGAGACGAACGTGGAGAGTTACGACAGCGACGACGAGAATTTGGAAGAGGTAAGTTTTATGTTGTCTATATTTTTGTATCGTCATCTCATCGGATGAGAGATTTTTGGTTTGAAATGATGAGAGAGATCGGCTTTTCGAGCGCGCGCGCGTTTAAGAGAGAGAGAGAGAGCGTTCAAACGCGTTAAAGAGAAAGAGAAGTGTAACAACGAGTTCTCATCGCGCAGAGCGTTTCTTTCGCTCTCTTTTTTAACGCTTCGATGATGGGCGATATATCGACGGTTCCATTTTTTCTCGGCAGATCGGTCTTTTTATCGTCCTCTGTGTCGCGTCGTCGAAAGGTGTCGAACAACAACAACAACAACAACAAAGAAAACCTTTCGAGCGAGAAAAAATATTTCGCAAAAAGTCGCAAACGACGTACTGCGATCATTGAACTAACCACGAAACATCCGTTCATCTCTTCTTTTTTCTTCTTCTTCTTCTTCCACGCATATATAGGGCAAAGATGGTGAAATCATGTCCCCGTCGAAGCTCGCCGCCGCGAAAGCGGAGAAGGCGCGTTTGCGAGACTTGAAGAAGCAACAGCTCGACGAACTCGAACGCGTGCGAAGAGAACAAAACGATAAAGTCGCAAAGGAAGGGAACAAGAGTTCGAAGTATAAAATGCTCTTGGCGGAAACGGAGGTGTTTGCGCACTTTCTCGCCGGGTCGAAGGCTCACGCGGCGTCGCAAAAGAAAGGGAAGAAAGCGAGAAAGGAAACCATCGACGAAGACGAGGAGGATAAAGAAATGGTTGAAAACGAAGACCACTTTCACGGAACGAGATTGACAGTGCAACCGTCGTGCATTAAGTTTGGCACGATGAGACAATACCAAATTGAAGGTTTGAACTGGATGATCAAGCTCTTTGACCAAGGCATCAACGGTATTTTAGCCGACGAGATGGGTTTGGGGAAGACGCTTCAAACGATTTCACTTTTGGGGTATTTGCACGAATATCGCGGCATCACGGGTCCGCATTTAGTCGTCGTTCCGAAGTCTACGCTTGGTAACTGGATGAACGAGTTCAAGAGATGGTGTCCGGTTTTGAGAGTGTTTAAATTTCACGGTAACCAAGAGGCTCGCGAAGAGCAAAAAAGAGACTCGATGCGTCCAGGCGGGTTTGACGTTTGTGTCACGTCGTACGAAATGGTCATCAAAGAAAAGTCAGCTTTGAAGAAATTCCACTGGCGTTACATCGTCATCGACGAAGCGCACCGTTTGAAGAACGAAAAGTCCAGGTTAGCGGTGACACTGCGCATGCTTTCGTGCAATAACCGCATGTTGATCACGGGTACGCCGTTGCAAAACAACTTGCACGAACTTTGGGCGCTTTTGAACTTTTTGTTGCCGGAAGTTTTCGCCGTCGCGGGAGATTTCGATGACTTTTTTGCGAACGTCGAAGACGAAGACGGTGGATCCGTCGATGTTGTTCAGCAGTTGCATAAAGTTTTGCGACCGTTCTTGTTGAGACGTTTGAAAGCGGAGGTTGAGAAATCTTTACCGCCGAAAAAAGAGACGATTTTGAAGATTGGCATGTCCGATTTACAAAAGCAAATTTATAAACGCATCTTGCAAAAAGACATCGACGTCGTGAATTCTGGCTCGGATCGCGCGAGATTATTGAACATGGTCATGCAATTGAGAAAGTGCTGCAACCATCCGTACCTGTTCGAAGGCGCGGAGCCGGGACCGCCGTTCATGACTGGCGAACATCTCGTCACAACCTCGGGTAAATTGATTTTGCTCGATAAATTGCTCCCGAAGCTTCAACAGCGCGGTTCTAGAGTGTTGATTTTCTCCCAGATGACGCGTTTGTTGGACGTTTTGGAAGATTACTTGATGTATCGCGGTTATCAGTATTGCAGAATCGACGGTAACACGGATGGTCAAATTCGCGAAGACTCCATCGAAGAGTACAACAGACCGGGCACGGAAAAGTTTGTGTTTCTTTTGTCCACCCGAGCTGGTGGCTTGGGTATTAACTTAGCTACCGCGGATACCGTCATCTTATACGATTCCGATTGGAACCCGCAGATGGATTTACAGGCCATGGACAGAGCGCATCGCATCGGTCAGAAGAAGGAAGTTTCCGTCTTTCGTTTCTGTACCGATAATTCCGTCGAAGAAAAAGTCATCGAGAAGGCGTACAAAAAGTTAGCCTTGGACGCTTTAGTCATTCAGCAAGGTCGTTTGCAGCAGAACGCGAAATCCGTCAATAAGGATGATTTAGCGAACATGGTTCGATACGGCGCCGAGAACATTTTTGATTCCACGGCAGTGACCGACTTGACTGCCGAAGACGTCGACGCGATTATTGCCAAGGGTGAGGAAGCGACGAAACAGTTGAATGAGAAAATGTCAGGTTTCACGGACAAAGCGTTGAAGTTCTCCATGAACGCGGACGCTTCTTTGTACGAATTCGAAGAGCAAGAGGCAAAGGAAGAGGCGAAAAAGCTTCCGGAAGGCATCGACGTCAAAGCCATCATTTCCTCGAACTGGATCGATCCACCGAAGCGGGAAAGAAAGAAAAATTACAGCGAAAACCAGTACTATAAAGACCAAATGAACCAAGGTGGACGTCCGAGCGGAAAGTCTGGCCCGAGAATCGCGCGTTTGCAACAAATGAACGATTTTCAATTCTTCCAAGTCAAGAAAATTCAAGCGTTTTACGACAAGGATGTCAAGCGCAAGACGTACGAGTGGGAGAAGAAACAAAACAGACCGAGAACGACTGGCGCGGACGGAGAAGAGGTGGAAGAACCGGACGACCCGAACGCTCCTCCAGCACTCACGCCAGAAGAACAGGAGGAGTACAATAAACTTCTCGCTGAAGGTTTCACGGACTGGAACAGAAGAGACTTTCAACTCTTCTGCAAAGCGTGCGAGTTGCACGGCCGAAAAAATTTGGACGCGATTGCGTTGGACATGGAAGGTAAGACATTAAGCGAGGTTAAAGAGTACGCGAAGGTATTTTGGGAGCGCTGCACGGAGATTTCCGATTGGAAGAGAATTGAAGGTAACATCAAAAAAGGTGAATTGAAGATTCAACGACAAGAAGACATGTTGAAGGCGGTGAAGAAGAAACTCTCGCTTTACAAGAACCCGTGGCGTGAGTTGAAGGTGGTCTACGGCCCGAACAAAGTGAAATCGTACACCGAGGAAGAAGATCGATTCCTTCTGTGCTCGATCACGGAGGTTGGCTTCGGGAACTGGGAAGAGTTGAAGGCGCAAATCAGACAACACTGGCAATTTAGATTCGATTGGTTCATCAAGTCCAGAACTCCAAAAGAGTTGGGACGACGCGTGGAGACTTTGATCAATCTCATCGAGAAAGAGGCGGAAGTGAACGACGAGAAAGCGTCGAAGAAGCAAAAGACGACCAATTGAAAGATCAAACAACAGAGAGATTCATTACATGTAAATACGTAGAACACACTTTTTAATGGGAACACAGAGAGAGAAACCATATCATTTTTAAATAAACGTTCATAGTAGTACTTTTTGTATATTTTTATCGAACAATCGATAGATCGGTTCGTCGAGGTGAAACGTATTCGATTTCTTCAAACTGGCCGTTAATTTTGAACGCGCGCTTGACATCAGACACCCCAAAAGCTGTTTCCGCAACGGCCCCGGCTTTGGAAGAGTTCCATTTAGCCATGAACTTAGCTTTGGCACCGGCTAACTTTCCAACGGTCGCCTTGTTGTCCGCGTTGTTGTTTTCGAAATCGAAATAAAGCATCTCGCCAAACTCTTTGTTGGATATTTTCGCATCCGGCGAAGAAGACAACATGCCCTTCTTCGTAGGTGGCGGCTTCGGTTTCATCGACGTCGTCTTCGTGATAATCTTTTCGGTAATGTTTTTCGTCACTTGATTGTTTGTAATTCTCGCAAACGCTTTTCTCGTCGGCGTCGCGACTTTCTTCACGTGCGCCGGCGACTCTACTTTTTGAGTCGCGTGCGAGAGAATCTTCTCTGCTTTCACTTGTTTCATATCCTTGGCGCTTTTCCCACAATTCGCCAAGACACTCAATCTCGCGCTATCTTCCAATGCAAATCGTGGATTGTGTTCCCACTCTCTCTCGCCTTCTTTCAAGTGCACTTCGGCTCTTTCGTGCGGTAACAACGCGGAATGCGGAACCACTTCGATTTGAATATCGTTGTCCATATCGCTCACGAGTCCGACAATCTCCGCCAAGAAATTTTCTTGCGTCTTCTCGCGATAGCTCACAATCTCGTTTCTCCACTGCTTCACCTTCTCTACGTGTCGTTCTTTGTTCGTTTCCAATTCGCTCGTCAGCACATTCACGCTTTTTTGCAAGTCTCTCGACGCTCTCTCCGCTTGCTCTTTCGCCTTCTCTAATTCTTCCAACATCCTTTCGATGGCGTTTTTCTGCGAGACCACCATCGATAACTCCTCTTTCGTCTCCTTGCACTCACTCGTCATCTCTCTCAAAAGCGAAGACACCGCTTCGATTCGACTCTCTGCTGATTTCACTCGCTCTAAAGCGTGTTCGTATTCCTCGTGTGGATGGACAAAAGTCGTCTTCTTCTTCTTGGTGACTTTAATAACCACGGTGCCTAATAAACCGGCGCCGATGCAAAAGACTTGCCCGGGATTGTTCGGCATTTGGACGTTCTTCGTGTTGTTGACGATGTTCGACGCGAACGATCCAAACTGGTGGAACTTTTTCGTAAACTCCATGATGTTGTTGGACGAAAGTTAACAGTTGGATGATGATGAGTAAAACGTCCGTCAAGTCGTCCCCCTTTTTGAATTCTCTCGTAATCCAATTTTACTTTCGCGTACGCTTGCGCTTGTCTCGTGAAAGTTATGTGTATATATATATATGAGAGTAATAATAGATACAACGCTCTCTCTCTCTCTTTATTTACTACGAGTGAGTAAACGTCAAAAGGGAAGGGGAAAGAGAGATGCGTGAAAGCGCGAATCAGTTTATGCGAAAATTCTAACGACTTTTCCTTGATGAAAAATTGCCCCACGGACACGTCCAATCGGAAATCCCTCTTATAAATCGGCAGACACAACGAACTCCACACCTTTAAACAAAACAAAGTCACGCAGTTTTCACCGCTCGAAGACGCGCGAAGGTAACGCGCACACGACGAACAGGTGGTCGAGGTTAGGAAGAGGACTGATGAGAAGAACAAAAAAAATGAGCACGAGAAGTGCAGACACAGCGTTGTTTGAGGGATATAAGAAGAACACTTAGAAAAATGCGGGAAGAACAACAACAACAACAACAACAACAACAACAACAACAACAACAATCTCTCTCCATGTACGAAAAGCTCGGCCGCATCGGCGAAGGCACCTACGGCGTCGTGTACCGAGCCAGAGATAAGAAGACGAACGAAATCGTCGCTTTGAAGAAAGTGCGCATGGACCGAGAAAAAGACGGCGTTCCAATCACCACTTTGCGGGAAGTCAGAATATTGCAACACTGCTGTTCGCACGAAAATATAGTCCACTTAATGAGAGTCGTCCAAGGGAACCAACTGAACAACGTCTTCTTAGTGTTTGAATACTGCGAACACGACTTGGCTTCTCTGTTGGATAACATGCGTCAGCCGTTTTTAGAGAGCGAGTCCAAGTGTTTAATCGTCCAACTGTTGAAAGCGGTGGAATATTTACACGACCGGTGGATTATGCACCGGGACTTGAAGTTATCGAACTTGTTATTGAACAACCGAGGGGAGTTGAAGTTGTGCGATTTCGGATTGGCGAGGAGTTTTGAACCCGAGAGAGAAGGAGAGGAAGAATCAGACGAGGAAATAGAAGAAGAAGAAGATGAAGAGGATGACAACGGGAAAAAACGGAGGAGGAGGAAGAAAAGGCAAATGTGTTACACGCCGAAAGTGGTGACGTTGTGGTATCGCGCGCCAGAAGTGTTGTTCGGAGACGACGCGTACACGGCATCCATCGATATTTGGGCCGCCGGATGTGTCCTCGCGGAGTTTTTAAAGCACGATCCACTCTTCCCCGGAAAGACGGAAGTGACGCAGTTGGAACTGATTTTTAAACTGTTAGGCGCGCCGAACGAAAGGATTTGGCCGGGATGGAGCAAACTGCCAAACGTGGGCACGACGCTCGTTCCAGAGCAACCGTACAACTATCTCGAGCATGAGTTTCCGAACTTACACCAGAGAGGTATTGATTTACTCAACTTGATGCTGACGTACAATCCGAAACGACGGTGCTCGGCGAAAGATGCGCTGGCGCATCCGTATTTCAAGACACAACCGAGACCAAAGTTGAAATCTGAGATGCCGAGCTTCCCGACGTTACACTCGCGTGTCAATAAGAACGAAAACGATTTTGGAGAAAAGTTTTAAAGCGAGATGAGATGGAACGCGTAGGTCTATATATAGTAGTTAGTATTAACACAGTTTATAGCAAATTTAGTAGTTACACTTGTAAGCATAGTATTATTTAGAGTACGATTTAGGTAATTTAAAGCATCTCTCTTTTTTTTTAGTTGGTGTACCCGGAAGTGGTAATACTATCGGCGCTGTTCATGTCGCTCCACAAAGTATGGTGCCAGCCTTCCATGTCCATTCTTTCGTAGGTGTGCGAACCGAAAAAGTCTCTTTGCGCTTGGACCAAGTTCGCCGGGCATCGTCCTCTTCTGTACGTGTCGAAGTAGTTTAAGGATGAAGACATTGACGGCGTGGAAACGCCGGCGTTCACCGCGGCGACGATGACGCGTCTCCACGCTTGTTCCTTATCGACGAGTTCCGAAGCGAATTCACCGTCAACGAGCAAAGACGGTAAGTTCGCGTCTTTGTCGTACGCTTGCTTGATGCGATCCAAAAACGCCGCTCGAATGATGCACCCACCCTTCCAGATCCTCGCCATCTCGCCCAAATTTAATCCCCACTCTTGCTCGTTCGATTTAGCTCTGATCAAGTTCATGCCTTGTGCGTACGAGGTCACTTTCGACGCGTACAACGCTTTACGCACGTCGTCGATCAACTGTTTCTTATCGATACCAGGAGCCGGTCCTTTGGAATCCGCCGGCGCTAAGCCTTTGCTTTTGAACACAGCCTCTGCGGCGACGCGTTCGTCTTTCAAACCGGACAAAAATCTCGAATCTAAACTGCTCGCAATCGTTGGCGCGGCGACGGATAACTCCGCCGCTTGTTGCACGGTCCACTTACCGGTACCTTTCATGCCAGTTTTATCCAAAATTTTGTCCACTAAGAAGGAATTGTCGTCTTTTTGGTCGTCCTTCTTCTCCAAAATGTAGCTCGAGATTTCAATCAAATACGATTCCAGCTCGGCTTTGTTCCACTCCACAAAAGCGGCGTGCATTTCCTCGTTCGTTAACCCACCGACAGTTTTCAAGATATCGTATGCCTCAGAGATCAATTGCATGTCTCCGTATTCGATACCGTTGTGCACCATCTTTACAAAGTTACCCGCGCCGCCTTTTCCGACGTACGTCACGCACGCGCCCGTATCGGTTTGCGCGCTCACCGGTTTCAAAATATCTTCGATGCGTTTATAAGCCTCTTCGGAACCACCAGGCATCATCGACGGCCCATTTCTCGCCCCTTCTTCGCCACCAGACACGCCCATGCCCAAATACAACAAACCTTCCCCTTGAACTTCCTTCATTCTTCGTTCGGTGTTTTCGTACCATTCGTTCCCTCCGTCGACGATGCAGTCCCCGGGCTCGAGAAACTGCGACAAGCCTTCGATGGTCGCATCGACCGGCGCCCCAGCTTTCACTAAGATGATGATATGTCTGGGTTTCTCGATAGATTCCACGAATTCTTTTAAATCCTTGTACCCTCGCAACTTGCTCGATAAGCCTTCCTTTTCGGCTCTGTTCACGCACCCGTCCGTCTTGTCAGCAGAACGGTTGTAGACTGAAATCGGAAATCCTTTCTCTGCGACGTTCAAGGCTAAGTTTTGACCCATGACGGCCAAACCACACAAGCCAATTCTTGATTTCTGTCCATCGGCGTTGCAGACGACGACTGGAGATCTCTTCGCGGACTGAGATCGTCCGATCGCGGAGGACATCTGGTGCTTCACTTTTTGACGGCTCATCAAGGAAGAGGCCACATTGGAGGAGGAAAATTGCGACGCAAACATGATGATTATATAGAAAATAAAGAGATCGATGAATTCCTTCTTCTATTTTAAGTGATTATAAGAACTAAGTAATATATCTCTGTTCTTCTTCACCGAGATGATCTGCGATCTCCTCTTTGTTAAAGTCTCAGATGCGTGATCGCCGCGCGAAGAAAAGTAACGTTTTCTAAAATCCGATCGCTTTTTGAACTCTTCTGACTGGACTCTGACTTCGATGACTTTTTTTTCTTCAACTGTTGTTTCAGATCTCAAAACGACGACAGATTTTTTGGAGACTTGCAAAAAAGTCAGTCCTGTCCGGAGAGAACAAAAAACAACGCGGACACATAAACGGATGAACAAACATTATTCATAGACGATATAAATACATAATTACGACAACAATTCTAAGGCTTTCAACACTTGGTCCGTATCTTGCAGACTTTCGAAAAACAATCCTTTCTCTTTATCCACGCAGACTTCTCGCAAATCGTCCAAGGACCAAATACCGGTGGCGAGCCCGACGGGAATAGCGCCGCTCGTTTCCGCGGCGGTGATATCGTTGTGCGTGTCGCCGAAATGGAATCTTTTGTCGACTTTAAAACCATTCTCGGTCGCTCTTTCGTGCGCGATGGACACGAGCACAGATCTCTGTTCGTGATCGCTGCCAAAGCCGCCTCTTACCGCGTCGTTGAAATATTGCTTTATGCCTAATTGCGTCATTTTCGCCCAAGCGATGGGTTGCAAGTTCCCGGTCACGAGCGTTACGATACAATCGTCGCGTTCGGATAATTTGGTTAAAAGCTCTAAAACTCCGGGTAGAAGTTCGATACCGTTACCAGCATCGTGCATGTTTTCTGTCGCGTATTCGACCATCGCGTTGGCGACGTTTTCGAGTTCGTTCTCAATTTTCTCACCAGGAATTTCGTGATACTCCAAGACGCTCCTTATAATCAACTTATCGGTCGAACCGTGATGGCTGACCACGTCAATGGTCGTGTCTAACCCGAAAATTTTCTTGAAACCGTACGAAAATGCATTTTTATGGAATCTGTTTGCGTTTTCGCCCACCGATTTGATTAAAGTTCCATCCACGTCGAAGGTTAAGAGCGTCTTGGTGGAAGACATGTTGGTGGTTGTTAAAAGAAAAGATTTCTTCTTAAAAGAAGAACAAAATCGAACACTCCGACGACGATGATGACGTCCACAACGCAGAGGAAGACTGGAAGAGAGAAAAGAGTGGTGGTTGTGTATTGCTCTGCCGCTGCTGCACATGCACCGTCGCACCGGTGCCAATCAAGTTTAAAGAGAGAAGAAGAGAGTGCGCGTGTGTAAAATTATGTCGTAAATTTTTTATTAATAAAACTGCTTGTCTCTCTCTCTCACACTCTCAGACTCTCACTCTGTCGCGCTCTCTCTGCATTCATTCTTTTATCAATGAATAGGAGAAATCCTCGATAAATCCGGCAACGCGTCATCGTCCATGACTTCGAACTTCAAGCCGGTTTCGTTGAGCGCTTCGACGAAGAGTTGACCGCCGGCGATGCCGGGCGTCAAGACGCCGCCTTTGTGCGGCAACTCGTCTCGGCGTTCGCTCGTTAACAAAGCCAACTCCACGGATAAGTGCGCGGTTTCGTCGTAACCGTCTTTACCGGATAAGCGCGTGCGAATTTTCTCGCCGCGTTCGGAAACGGCATCGAACCAGTACTCGGCCCACTCTTTTTCGCGATCTTCAAGCGCTAAACCTTCATCTTTTGCAAAGAGCTTTCCTTCCGCTTTGAGCTTTTCTTCCTCCTTTTTGGAAGAGGTGTTCGATTGTTGCAAAGCTCGCGCGTGCTCTTCGCTCGGGAGTAACAAATGTTCGAGATAGTTCATGTTCTTCCCGTACGGAACGCCACCCATGTTTCTGCTCAGCCAATTCGAACGGCGAACGAGTCGAGTCTCGTAAAACGCGTACGTGAAGGGCGCTTTCCAACCTTTGTATCCATCATCATACTCAACAACCGAGAGATTTTTATCTGCGTCTTCCGGTCTTTGACCGCGTTTAATCGCGCCTCCCAAAGCGTACGGGTCCATCATGAGCGAATGAACATCGCGCATGGCAGCGTTCATCGCCGCTCGGGTGGCTAAAGTACCTCCTGAAGGAACGCCGCCGCCCGAGCCGCAAAGATACATGTGCATAGTATCAATGCCGCAGTCGACTTTCTCCGAATCAATCGGTTCGCTCGATTTGTCGATGTTGTCGGTGGCGTTCTCTTTGTCGTCTGAAACGGTGCCGTTTTCCATAGGATCATCCAAACGCGATTTCGCGATCCGCTCTTGGAGCTTTCGAAACGTGTAAAACGCGCCTACGTCTGGAACGCCACCCGCGCCGGCGCAGTTTGGTACGATCAACACGTCGTTGTTTCTCGCCCAATCGTGATATTCGATGAGCTTGGCACTGAATGGAATCTCACCATTAACGTCGATGTAATCTGTATCGTATTCAATGCACGCTTCAACCTGATAAATAAAAAGGAGAAGATTAGGAATGATAAGTTCGAGACATCGAGGGAGAGAGAGAGAGAGAGAGCAAGAAAAAATATTATGAAAAGATTACGTACCAGTAAATCCGCGGGCGTCAACATGAATGGACCTGCAATATTCACCACCGTTCTACACTGGATGACCATTCCTCTTACCGCCACTGGATCGCTTAAATCGCACTGGATGTACCCCGGCTCGTAATTTGTTGGAAACTTCGCCTTGACCTCTGCGTAACGATTTTTTAACTTCTCGATTGATCTCCCGGCTAAAGCAAACGTGTACTTCGTTCCCAAATTCTGCACAGTTTTCAAAATATACTCGATGACTAACGATCCCGTGTATCCACTCGCTCCGTATACCACAAAAGAGTACTCTCTTTCCGCTCTCGTCGGCCCCGCCCCAAATCTGTCGATGAAAAATTTTTCCAGCTGATGGTCCGTCAATCCTTCCCATTTTCTCTCCACCAAGGAAACGTTGCCGTCGAAAAATTCATCCGCCAAGCTCTGCTCTACGATCTCTTTCGCGAGCATGCTTTTGATAAAATTATGCGGAGGTTCGGCGAAATCGGTCGGGTGCACTTGCATGTTCTGCCCGGCGTTCATCCTTCAACTTCTTCTGCCCAAGGTTCGTCGAATTCTTTTTTCTTTCCAATCTCGAGGCAGCAGAGATGCAGCAAAATGTCTCTCTCGCTCGCTCTCGCTCCCCGCTCGCTCTTCAAAATGAGCGCGACGATCGAATAAGCACCACGAGCAAAGAAGAGAGAATTTATTTACTCTACTGTTTCCTACTGTTCTTTGTCTGGAAAAGGAATCCAGCGCGTGATCGATTGCGGTGCGATTTTTTTCTGAAGAAGAAAGAGCAAAAGAAGCGTTTTCCTTTTATTAATTTTTTGGTACGAGTTTGTGGTTTGATCGAACTTTTTGTCTTGTCTTGGAAGAAAAAAACGTTTATTGATGCGTACAATTTTTCCTTCTGATCAGAACAACATTAACGACAACAAGAATGATCAACCGTGATCAAAACTTCTTAGTGGGCGAATGGAATCTGGAGGCGATATCTGGGAACGTTCGCGGCGACGTGTGGTGGCACGCCAACAACGCTCGCAGTGATGAGAACGCACGAGAAGAACAAGGAGACGACGGTTTTGGAGAGCTGAAGTACACATGCGACGACGACGACGAGATCAACAGTCCCAAAAACGCCTCAAAACGGAAGAAGAAGAAGACAAAGAAGAAGGAGATGTCCGTCGAGTTTGAAATTCGACTGAAAGACGTGAGACTCGTTTTGAATGAACGCGACGAGAGCGCGAATCGTGGTGGTCGATTTTTCTCTCGCGCGATTGCGTTGAGCCACTTTCTCGCGATGAAAATGTTCTTGCGCGTGTTTCAATTCGTCGCTCGCCTCTGCGTGCCGAAGAAAAAATTGTCGCAGATAATGTTCTATTCCGGAACGTACAGCGACGCAGACTTTGTATCGTCCGAAGGAACTGCGTTTGAAAAGATAATTTTCGTTTCACCTGATGATGATGACTATAGCGACAGTATTGGATACGTCGAACACGACGTCATAAAGTGCTCTGAGAATATAAAAACGTTTACGGAAAAAGAGATGCGTTCGAGACACTTGAAAAAAGATGTCCGGGATACGAAACTCCTTCTCGTCCGTAAATTTCATTTGAATAAGGATAAAACTGTTTTAACGCTCGTTACTCCGAACGATTCTACGAGTAAGAAGCCCGGATTGCAACTAAAATGGAGAAAAATCGTCCATTAAAATATTTGTAAGACGATAAGAATACACACGTTCACGCCGCTCGGTGGAACAAAGCTAATCACTCGTAGACATTTTCTCGGCTAAAGCTCCCAACCACAATCTCGCTTTTGCATTAAACGCTCTCGGTTGATCCGAATACGCGACTACCACGCCTTTCGATCCCGTTTTTGCTCGTCTCACTACAGCGGATTCCGCACCCGGTGGTAAAAATTCCCACCGATTTGCCTCCGCCGCGTCTAACTCCATCCTGCTCGACAAGTACAAATTCCCATCCTCCTTCACGTCTAATCTATCGTAACTAAATCCCTTCGCTAACTTTCTCAACACCTCACTATTACTACTAGCACTCGCGCCATCTTCTATCGTTCTAACGCTACCTCTCGCTACAGTCATCATCAGCTTCCCTTCGTTTGTGTCTTCAAAGAACGCGACGCCTTTCGCGTTTGTGTTTGTCAACGCCGCGTAACTCGCCCACGCGTAGTTCGTGTTCTTCGTCTCCTTGTACGACTCTTCCACTAAAAACTGCGAGGACCCACCGAGCATATCCACCGAGTTCTTCTTTGACGAAGAGGACGATCCAGTCGTCGCTTCTTGTATTCTTCGTCCCAACTCCGGGGCGTAAAAGCACGCGCACACTAACAACGCACCAATCAACTCTGCTCTGCTCTGCGCGGAGGATACGTTGCCACTACTCGCGTGGTTCGCTAGTAACAGCGCCCCGGCGAGCACACCCAACACTCTCGGGATATCCCCATCGTCGAAACCGGGAATTCCGAGCGTAAACCGGAAAATAGCGAAATCTTCGTCGTCCTCGTTCGCGCGCGTTCGAAAAGTGCTTTCTCTTCTTCCTCTTCTTCTTCTTCTCCCTTCTCTTCTCGTTGTCGTCGTCGATTTCGTTTTCAACGTTTTCGATGTCAAAGCAGAAGAAGAAGAAGAAGAGAAACTCCGTCGTTCTTGTCGTCCTCGTCCCGTTTTTCTCGTCGTCTGAATCGTCCTCGTCAAAATCATCGTCTTCGCAGAAAGAGTAGAAAGAGAAACAGAAGGAGGAGGAGGAGGAGAAGACATCATCATCTGTATTAGTACTATAAATGCTTTTAAAGCGGGAGGAGGATTTTCTTTTTGACGAGAAAGCAAGCAAAGCAGATTTCTGATTTGTTGGAAATTCAAAAAAAAAGAAAAAAAAAGAAAAAAACTTCTTCTTCTTCTTCTTCATTCATTCACTTGCTTTTGTTGCGCGAAAAGCAGCGACGATGACGACGAGAGAACAACGACTCTCCTTCTCGTTATTGAAATAATGTCGACGACGATGAGAGCGTCAGGGGCGACGACTCCCTCGAAAACAGCCTCCTCATCCTCTCACTTTCTGGAAGACAGGAAGAAAAAAGTGACCGAGTTGTGCGAGACACTCGTGGAACGCATTCTCCCGAGAGAGATTATCAGCGGCGATAACATCGAAGACGAACAGTTAGCGGAAGAGAACTACGTGAAATGCGTTGAATTCTGTCGAACGAACTGTCGTCTGGCATCGACGTCGATGAATTCGACCACGTCCAAAGAAGAGGTGAAGCGAGAGTGCTTGGATATTCTGGACCGTTTCGCTCGGGAAGCGCAAATGAGCAAGAGATATTCGTTGACTGTGCTTTTCGACGCGTTGGAGAGAGAGAACGAGAGAAATCGAAGGAAATTTACGTACGAAGACGAAGACGACGAGGAGTTTTGGTCGAGAGTAGCCTTATTTTTGTTGAGGAGCGCGGGGAAGCCGATGAAGAGCGCGTACGAACCATCCAGTTCTTCATTATTGAAGTCGTTGGAAGACGAAGAAAGAGAAAGGCGAGAACGACGACGACGACAACAAGAACGAAGAGAGCAAGAAGAGCACGCATCGTCGGTAGAAGACACGGTGCGACTTCCAGAAATATCAACAGCGAGAACGAATTCTTCGCAAGAACGGAGTAAAAAGAAGAATAGACGCGGAGAGTCGTCGTCGTCGGATTCCTCGCTTTCGGAGTGGTCCGACACAGACGACGAGGAGGAAGATGTAAGAAGAAGAAGAAGAGGAGGAGGCATGAGCACACCAAAACAAACAAAAATCGAGACAGAGAAGAAGACGGAAAACAGGAGTGATGATAACACTTCGACATTCTCGTTTGAATCGTTATCTTCAGACAATGACGACGAAGTATCTTTCTCGGACGATGATATCGAAGAGGATGATGGCGATGGGTATTCGATTCGAATCAGGGACGAGGATGAAGAAAATGCAAACGAAGAAGATCCTGGTTTTTCTTGGAGATCACTTCCTGATGGTATCGATGAGGAGAGTTTAGAAATGCGTGAATTTCACGGCAGCAGTGGGAAGAATACCCTCGGCACTTCGTCGACAAGTCATGAAAACGCAAGGAAAATTTCGCGAGCTTCATTTGCGCAAATGGAACGAGCTCGGAGAATGCTTCGAAAGTTGCGCAATAGTACTGAGAAGAAGGACAAGATAGACATATCGTTCTTCTCTTTACGTGTAGACCGAGGTAGAATGAGGAAATTTACGACGACTGTTGGAGAATCTTTGGTCGTTTCCAGAACTTTGAATGCGATTGCCTCTGGAGGCGTTGCTAATTTTGATATTGAATCGATGGAAATACCGCACGTTTCAAAAAGTGCATTAACGAACGTTCTGAAAACGAGTAAGCAAATTATGGATGTATTTGAAGACATTGGAAGAGTCAAAGAGCGATTGAAAAACTTGAGTAATTTGTTCGCGGTTGAAGGTAAACAAAGTCCGACTGTTCAAGCGTTCGTGAGCGCGTTGATGAAGATGAAAGCAGAAATTCAACATGGATTTGACGAGTTGTTCGAAGCATCGCGAAGAGCGAGCGCACACGCGGACGCGTTTTCTGCGCCTACGTTGCTTCGTTTGTCCATTGAAAGCAGGAAACTTGCAAGAAAGGCATCGTGTTTACAGCGAATAGCGGACATGTGCAGTCCTGGACCGAAGAGTTCGGTTGGAAAGTTTGCGCATCCCGCGACTGCGTCTTCAACTATTTTATCGATGCTATATAATCTCATGAACGAATATAACGGATTATCGGGGAGCCTCGATGAATTTTCGATTGTTTTTAGGTGCTTCTTTAGCAGTTCAACGTCATATTTTAATGCTCTAGATGTTTGGATTAATTATGGGATTTTGACGAGTCCTGAGATATTCGTCGACTGGAAGAAATCGACGCGGTGGAGAGAAGGATGGTATTTGCGCGAAGATAAGGATGTGCCTGTTTTTTTCAAGTCAGTAGCCGAAGATATTTTGAACGCGGGTATTTACAGAGAGTTCTCGAGGATGAAATTTGCCGACGATGACGGCGACGATGACGTTCAAAATCAAGCTGGTAAAAAGTTGACGTTTGTTCCGAAGATGATTTCAGAATTGAAAGCGCTTCTTCTTTTGCGCACATCATTAGAAAATAAGGACGAGAACGACATCAACGACGACACTATAGCCGCTTCCACGAGAACTTTGCGGACGGATGCACCTGTTCAAATCGAACAGGACCCTGCGCAAAGTCAAGGCGACGATAATGACGCAGCTTTTAGCACCGAAGATGCTCTGCTTTCAGATTTGAAAAGCATTGTCTCGTTGACGAAAGCTCGAAGTAGAAAGAGCGCGCATTTTTCTCATTCATCCAAAGAGACGACGAAAACGACTTTTAGCGAATGTTACGATTTCATAAATTGGGCTTCGACGTATTTCGATAATGATACGTGCACAACTCTGGGTATTCCCGTGAATACGTTGGTTTCGAAGTCGATGTTACACCAAATTCGTCTGGCGGCGATGAATGCGAGCGATCAGGCCTTGGAAAAATTGAAATCGGCGTACGGAGTAAAAGCAGAGCTCACAAAGTTGCGAGCATTGTTTCTGGGTGGATGCGGAGAAGTTGCTTTAGACTTTTCCAACCATGTCTTTGAAGAGTTTGAGAGTATTCGCCGTCGTCGTGATGAGGAGAGTGGTGAAATCGGCGAGTCAATGGGAGAAGCAATAGTGCGTTTTGATACCACCAGATTGACCGAAGTGTTAAGAGACGCAATTCTCGAACATACGAACGAGAGCACGTTTGGAAGTCGTGAATCAGTTGGTAATAAAAGAGAAGAATTTCGAGTTCAAGTATTTTATGCACGTCCGAGTCTAGATAACGACGACGACGAATATAAAGGAAGCGAGGAACTTCAAGCGCTAACGGATTTAAACATCATTTACCAAAAGAAGAAGACCCACGCTGCGTTGAGTACAAACAGCAACGCTATCGCGGCGAGCTTAATTTGCGATGCAGTTTCGTTATCCAAATATAATGAAGTGTTCAAGTATCTCTTGCAGCTGAGATTTGCGCAGCGTTCGTTGGATTATGGCGTCCTCTCGCAATGGACATCTGAAAATAGAAGGAGAACAGAGCCGTCGCCCTCCACGTCTGGAATAACTTTATCTATCTCATCGTCGCTCGAAATTGAGCTGAAACATTTTGTGCTGACGTTGCGTACGTTTGTGACTACGAAAATCTTGTCGGTGGAGTGGAATCGTCTACTTGAGTTCATCGATGACTCCGCGCAATCCATCGATGATGTAAAATTGGCTCACGAAGTGTATTTGGACAACATTTCTCGAGTCGCGTTGGCGACTCCGGATTCAACTTGGTCGCTCTTATCGACTCATATTAAAATTATCTTGACCATTGCTACTGAGTTCGGAAACGTGCGTCGGCAAGAAGAAGAAGAGGGAGGTGACGTTGGAGTAAAATTACGCGAGCTCTCGATGAGAAGAATGGAGAAAAAATTCACCGTCGCCAGAGCAAACGTTTTGAAAATCTTAAAGAACCTCGACGCTGAATCGGATGATGCCGAAAGCCTCTACGAGCAGTTGAACTTCAACAATTATTATAGAAATTAGTCTAAATAGATATATAGCTTACGACTTTTTAGTTAGTAGTACTGTTTAAGCATGCGTGGGATTTACAATGAATTGTTTTACTACTCGTATTCATTTAAGCGCCTTGAGGATCGATGAGCGCCAAGACGCCTTCATAAAAGATAGGACTCGGTGGCATCTCGAATAACGGCTTAGCTTGGTCTGCTTTTGCGTGCGCTTTTTTACTGGACCCCTCGCGCCATTTTTGAAAAGATGCTTCGTCTTTCCAGACCGTAAGAGTCGAATAGTTGTAGCCGTCGTCAGCTTGAAGCGCGTCTCTTCTCAAAAGTACGAACGTTTGAAAGCCTTCGCAGTTTTGTAAATCCGATTCACGTTGGGACCATCGCTGTTCAAAGGCAACCTCGGAACCTGGAAATACTTTGAATCTATTCATTGCGACGTACACGTCCGATTTTAATGGGGTTTTACCATCCGCCACGACAGATCTCCACCCGTCTGCTTGTTGCCATTCGTTGATGAGCGCGTCCGGAGACGTCGATAACGGCATTAAACCGTCATAAAACGCTGGCTTCGGTCCACCTTTCAGAACCATCAACGACGAGATCAGCATTTCTGCGAAGCCGAAGATAGTCCCTCCGCCGTGCGCTTCCTTAAACGCCTCTCCCGTTCTCCAAGCGTCAAAGTTCTCCTTGTTGCTCCATATGGTTAGCGACACGTAGTCGCTCTCTTCCTCATCTCCTCTTCCTTCGCTCACTCGTCTCATCAAGGTGAAGAATCGGAAACCATCGAGTTTCGAGAGTCGACTTTTTCTCTCCGCCCATCTCTTCTCGAATTGCGGACCTTTGCCTTTCTGTAACTTAAATCTGTTCGATGCGACATATCTCTCCGCTTTCACCGAGTCCTTAGACAACACCGCGGTGCCGACTTCTTTCATCATGTCTGCGTTGGCCTGCACGGTGAACGAGGAGTTTTTCCCGAGGACACGTTTCTTGTTGTTATTAGATGATGACCCGCGACCGACGAGCGACGACGACGGGGCAAAGAACGACGACGAGGCAGACGCGAGTGAGGCAGACATATTTGCGATGACGTTTCGATTTTGACGATTTCCGGACAGACAGAAGCAACTTCTTCCAACTTCCAAAATATTTTTCAATCGTCTTGAGAAAAGAAAGACAGAGGAAAGAGGAAAGAGAGAAAATTTTTGAGGAAACAAAAGTATGGGCATACATAGTTTTGCCGTGTTACGTGAAAAAAAGCACAAACAAAGGCCATCCACGCGGAACGAAGGGAGCGCGATGTTCTGCGCACGCGTGTTCACGTGAAAAAGTTGATTTATATGTTTCCTACTAGGTACACGAACACCTCTCGGCTCGAGGCGGCTCAGCGAGAGAGTGAGAGAGAGCGAAAACTCGCTCTGGTCAAACTCATCTCTCGCTGAACCGCGTCTCGCGTTGAGACGTCCATATTTATATATTATTAACAAAATATGCTACTAAAGTCTCTCTACTATAACCCCAATCATTAAGCAGACGCTTTCTTCGTCGCTTCAGTACCTTCTCTGAATCCATTCTTGAATCGTCTCGGCAAGGATTTAATGTATCGCATTCTCCCAGTACCAGTGGTGGATCTTCCCTTAGCCTTCACCGACCAGTTGTACCCACGAGTCTTCGCGGCTGGGTAGCCGCACGACGAGCACGTCGACTTTTGGATGTGATACGATCTGCGCCCACATCTGTTTCATCGCGAGAGAAGGAGGAGAATGAACGTCAGTAACAAACCAAAACAAACAAAAGAGACAGAGGGAGATTTATATATGACCCGACGGTGAAAACCACAGACAGATTTTGGGCTTTCGGGGGCGATGATTTGCGTGCGCGCGAATCCAACTCTCCCGCGCACACGCGCACGCGCGAAGATGAAACACAAAGTCGCGAAATATACGCGCGTAAACACTATTCCATCGCGCAAATATTCACTCTTTTGTCTTCCTTAACCTTCGCGCGCGCATCCTGAGCGCGCGACAAAATCACAAAAAGCCCTCCACGCATCTCCGTCGGACGCCTTAAAAAGAGGCGGAGAAGGAGGAAAAAAAGAGCATCATCCGGATTCCTTTCCGAAAGAGACTCTCGCGGGAGTACCCGATCGATGACGACGATATCTAACGCGTACCTTCTGCACAAAGTGTGGGATTTGTTCTTTCGTTTACCGAAAGACCCGGTGCCTTTTCCTTTCTTACCCATGTTTTATATGTACGAGTACGCGCAAATTCTAAAGTGAAGAAGAAGGAGAAAGGAGACTCTCAAAAAACAAGAAATTTTTTCATTTTTTCGTTCTCATCACATCAAAACTGGTCTTGGGTTTCTTCCTCTTTTGCTAATAAGCTACTACTGCGCTCATCATCAACGTCAAAACTACTACTGAACACGAACACGCGCGACACACATAATACACGCACTAAAGGATGGGAAAAAGGAGAAGAGTCGGCGTGGAAGGCGGCGGCACGACTTTTGTCGTCGCGCTCTCCGAAGACGGAGACGATTGGTCGCACGTCGAGGAAAGATTCGAGATACCAACGACTTCCGCGGAGGAGACGTTGCAGAAAGTGAAGGAGATATTAGACCAATTGTACCCGTTCGATGCGCTTGGGATATCTTGTTTTGGACCGCTCGAGTTGAACGAGACGAAAGAGAAGTACGGATACATCACGACGACGCCCAAGTTACAATGGAAAGATACAAATATTTTAGGAATTTTAGCCGGGAAAGATACCAAATGGGCGGACGTGCCGATTGGTTTCGATACGGACGTCAACGCGCCGGCGATGGCTGAGTTTGCGTATCATAATAATACTAATAAGAATAACGAAAAGAAAGAAGAAGAAGAAGAGAAAATAGAATCGTGCGCGTACATCACCGTAGGCACCGGTATCGGTGTAGGTTTGGTTATAAACAGTAAGCCCGTCCACGGCTTACTCCACCCGGAAGCCGGTCATATTTCCAACACGCCAGATAAGTGGCAATTCCCACCACCAACGAACACAGAAAAGAGTAAAGTCGATGACAATGAAAATATAGTTTATGATCATTTCGAAGGCACGTGTCCGTTCCACGGCTCTGCGTGCGTCGAAGGCATGGCGAGTTCAGTCGCGCTGGCGAAACGAGCGAACTGCACGCTCGAGGAGTTGAAGCTACTTTCGGACGACGATATCATTTGGGAAAAGTGTGCGCACCATCTCGGAGGGTTATGCGCCACGTTATTGTTAGTAGCTAGTCCGGAAAAAATTGTGTTATCAGGCGGAGTCATGCGAAGAACCGTTTTGTTCCCGAAAATTCGCGAAAAAGTCTACGAACTTCTCGGCGGGTACATCGGCGTCGACCGCGTGCAATCGAAAAAAGGTTTAGAAAAATTAATCGGTCCCTCGCGCTGGGGCGATACTGCCGGTATTATCGGTAGTTTATACTTGGCTGAAATGGCGTATTTGCAAAGATGACATTGAATTGTGTGTAACGTTTAAGGGACGTACGCTGAATAATAAATACGTGAACAGTCGTATTTTCCAAATACACACACAGTGTAAAGTTTTTCTCCTTTTCTCTCTTCTCGGCTGCAGCCAAAAACGAACACGTGTTCAGATATCTTTTTTTTCTCCTTAAAGTGAAACTCTTTTGTCACTCACTCTTGCACTCGGTCTCCTCCACATCTCACTCACTCGCTCGAGTTCACGCCTGTGAATAAGAAAGTTTTGTGCTCAGAAATGGCATTTACTCCTTCTGTCCTTCAACAGTCTTCATCTTCGACGACGACGACGACGACGAGAGCAGCGATTTGTGCATCATCATCTTCATCGAAAAAGTCTTCCAACCTTGCCGTGAGAAGAACATCAAGAGGAAGAAAAGTAACAGCAACCGTGATGGCATCCTCATCGAATAAAGTTGAACCGGCTATTATTATCGGCGGCGGCCGCGTTGGACAGGCGTTGTTCGATATGGGCGTTGAAGGGGACGTAATCGTCAAAAGAGACGACGAGTTTCCTTCCTCGCCCAGTTCTGGCCCAATTTTCGTGTGCACAAGGAACGATGTTTTAGAGACTGTCATCGAGAAAACGCCCGCTAATCGACGCGAGGATTTGATCTTCATGCAAAACGGATACTTAGATTCATTCTTACAGTCGAAAGGGTTGGAAAAGAACACGCAAGCGCTTATTTATTTCGCAGTCGCCAAGTTCGGAGAGAAACCGACGGATGGCGTGACGAGCGTCAATCCGGAGGGATTAACTGCCGTTACTGGTAAGTGGAGCGACCAGGTCGCCGCGAGATTTCACAACGGTGATTTATCGTGTCACGTGAAAGATGCAGCGAAATATCGAGCTTCGATGCTTGAAAAGTTAATCTGGATTTCTGCGTTCATGTTAGTCGGTGCCCAACATCCCGGCGCTACCGTCGGCGACGTGGCTACCACGCACAAGAGCGAAGTCGAAGGACTCATCAAGGAACTCGTCCAAGGTGTGGCGGATATTAACGACGTCACGTTCGAAGCGGGAACTTTGGAGCGATTATTAGCGTACGCGGACTCTGTTGCGCACTTCCCAACCGCGGTGAAAGAGTTTGAGTGGAGAAACGGCTTCTTCTACAATTTGTCCACGCAGACGATGCAACAGAGCAAAGACGACCCGTTCCCGAAGCACACGGCGATGTTGAAGGCTATCAATGCAATTTAATTTCTTAAGATATATACCCATGTACTCGAACTGAAAATTTCTGTGTATTCGTTTTGTAGAAGAATGGCAAAACTGCCCGCATTTTTTCTCTTTCTTTTTCCATCTTAGTTAAGCCCTGAATTTCCACGTAAAAGTGTTGCAAAGACTCGAGTTTAAAGGAGACTCGCGAAACTCGTGTTTTTGTACCTCAGAATTTGAGTAGTCTCATCGATAATAACACCCTTCATTCATCATGGGAGAAGATGCGACCATGGGCGAAGCGAAACCCGAAAGAACGTCTGGCGTCTCGCTCGATATCGTCAAGGTGAGTCTCTCTCGTGTTCTGCTGTTTTCTTTTGTTTTGTCCTCTTTCTCCCATTTTTTCTCGATCTGTTTTCTCTTTCTCCCCTCCCTCCCCCTCGAATGATGATGGTGATGCAGAAGATGAAACTGACGATACTTTTTACCATCATCCCACTCTACCACTCTTCTTAAACCTTAGATTTTGAAAGTCTCTCATCGCGAGCAAGGATTACGACACGGGGACTATCGACGGTATCGTCAGTATTGCGCGCGCAGACTTCGGAGGCTGTACAAAACTTCCCAAAATTTCTGCCACAAGAAGGACTTGCCGCCAGGCGGAGGGAACGAAAAACAAAGACACAAGTTCGAGAAGAAACCAATGAGAGGAGATGACGGTGCTTTTATGATTCAAGATCCATCCCGAGATCTGCTGATACCGTTAGTGCAAAGTGAACGGTGCTGGGCATTAGCGAACGAGTTAAAGGACGACAACTTGATGGGCGGACCGATGAACGCCGTGAAGAGAGCGCACGCAAAGAAACGCTTAAAGAAAGCATGCGGACATGCCAAAGAGTTTAAAGATGCGTGTGCACACTATGGAGATGCAAAGTTAAAGTTAGAAAGCGAAGCGTATTGCTCGTACATGCTCGGCGTGGCGGATCTCAACGATACGATGAAGGAAAATTGTGGCGCGGTTGCGGTGAGGGAGTTAACGCGAGCCAAGAAGATTTACGAGTTGCTCGGCAAAGTAGGACCGACGGAGCACAAGATGAACTGCGAAGGACGTGCGAGAGAAGTGGCGCTGATGGTATCTACGGGAATGAGACAAGCAAAGGATGTTATTGATGTGAAGAAGGAAGTAGCTGAGGTGGAGAGAGAGGTGGAGAACTCGACGAACATAAGGGAAGCGACGGAATTTTTGAAACTGAGCGATCCTCTTCTGACTGGAGGTGACACCGCGTTAGCTACTCACATACAGTGGAGAGGTAAACAATTCAAAGTATACGGTGAATATGGCATGCGAACGTACGGAGCTGTTCATAAAATACTCAATCGATTGAAGAACGAAGCGAGCACACTTTCTGTGGACAAAACGTTGACGTTGTACAAGAAACTTTTCGTGCACATTGAAGAGACGAAAAAGCACTTATCTAAAGCTTGTCGTGACGCGGAAAGTATGTCATTTGGCTCTGAATACGACGAAGAAGATTTGGCGCAACTTCGCTTATCGACCCAAGCCTTAGACGTGTTAGTATTGGAGAAGGAAATTGCAAGAGACCTATTTTTAGCGGAGCAATTAGGCGCGAAACTATTCGATAAATCGGCCACGATGAAGCACAAATCAGATCGAAATCTGAAATTCGAGCACTTGGTTCGCGTGTATGATGCTTTAATCGCGAGTAATTACATCTTAGCGGACGCTGCTATGGAAATCATTCGAGGCGCGGATGCAGACGCAGTCATCGAAAAGCTCGAATCCGATATCGACGACGATATTGAAAAGTACAAGAAATCGAGAGAAGAAGCGTTGCAGGGGGCATTGACGGAGCCGAACGATCCAATCGCATCAAAGGTGAAAACAATGAAGGTATCTTCAACGGGAGGAATGCCGAGAGTTGTTTTGGAAGGGAAAAATATCGCGGAATTCGTTTACAACCGAGGTGAACCTTCTGTTCAGTTTGAACAAGCACGGGCCCAGCATGCTAAAGCGACGGGAATTCCAACTCCCGTATCACCAATTCCTTCACCAAGAGCGAAAGCGAAAAAGAATCAAAATGAATCGGACTCGGAAGGATTCCATTCTGCGGACGAAGAAGAGTCGGATTACGAATCGTCTGAATATTCCGGAAGTAGCGATTATGAGAGTAGCGATTATGAAGACGCCGGTCCTGGATATATATCTTCCGCGGCTGGTGCGTTGGGTAAATTATTTTCTCGAGGATAGATGCTTGAGTTATTAGAGCATTGCTGCTATTTCTTTTAATGTATCATTGCATATACTTTGCGAGTCTTTCTGTTTTCTACAAAATATTTTATAACGTCACCGTGAACGAAACGTACGGAAAGCAATCGTCTCCGCCTCGCTCTCCACCTAATCCGTCACCACCACCTCCACCGCTCCCGCCGCCACTCTCGGTAGCTGACCAGTGCGAACTCGACCCGTTCCCGAACGCCGCGTTCATTACACTTCTAAGCTTTTTCTCTAGTCGTTCTTTCGGTCGCATAATCACCGCTTGAAACGCCGGCGGTAAACCGTATCTCAAAATACTCTCCACGAACAAACGAACAACGACGACGTGTATCCACGAGGAAACAACTTCCCCGTACGAAGTTTGACACCACTCGTACAATTCGTTTCTTCGTGTCTCGACTTCCTCCTCTAAACTTTGCTTCTCTTCTTTATTCTCCGTAATTTTGTCCTTGTCGTAGCTATACTCTCGCACTTGGAACGCCCCATTCTTTTCTCTCACGGCATTCTTAAATGAATCGACCGTTCTTCTAAACAAGGTCACCGTAAATAAGGAGTAATCGTTCTCTTCCTTCAACATCTTGGAAGATCGAGGGACAACAAACTGCGCCAAAGTTTCGTATGAATCCAGCCAGTCTTGCGCCGAAAACTTTGGTATCGTGACCAACAAAGTCGTCAAATTTTCCGTTTCAACCATGTCCTCTTCTCTCACGACGTCGCCTAAATCTCTCGTCGCTAACGAGCCTTGCGTTTTCCTCGCAATCGTTGACAACGAATTCTTCGCCATCACGTACTCGCTCAACTTCATCTTCAACTCGTCGTCAATTTTCATGACGTGCTCGGTTATCTTCTCCACGGTTTCTCTCAGTTGTCGCTTTGCTGGATTTTTAGCCTCGTCCCATTTAAAGTCCGTGAGATACTCCTCGGTTGGAACGCCATCTACGGTTAAAATTGTCTGCGCGGTGAACGCTTCGTTGTTGTTGTTGCTATTGTTATTATTTTCCATGTTGTCTCTTCTTCGCTGTTGTTGAGATTCTTTGGCAAAGTGTTCGCCAATCTCTTGAATCTGACGCTTGATTTTCTGCGTCACGTTTTCTATCTGCCCGTTGATCTTTTGTAAATCATCCGACAACGCCAACAGCGAATCTAACGTTCCTATTTTCAGCTCCGGGACGAACAGTTTCCGATTCTCTCTCGCGCAGAGTTCTCCGTTTTCCTTTCCTCTCGTTTTCGCTTCTAAAAGTTGAAACGCGATGTCTTTCCTCTCCTGTATCGTTTGGCCGTTTATCGAGTGGTTTCTTTCCGTCAGAGGTAAGGAGACGATCCAGTACGCCGTCGTCGTAAATGTCGAGGACGACGATTCCATTTGTCTTCTTCTTCTTCTTTTTGTGTTCGCTCTCTTGCGTGCTGTCGATGATTTTTATTTATGAAGACGAGAGATGATAAAGTCTGATGAGAAGAGATGACTCTTCAAGTGTGACTTGTAAAAAAGAAAGAAAAACTCATGATGATCAAAAAAAGCACAAACTTCACTCGTCAGAAGAGCTCTTTTCTCTCGTCACTCAGTTTCTCTCGCTGCTACTAAAGAGAGTCTCACGAGAAGAAGAAGAAGAACATGAAATGTTGAAATGCTGAACAGACTGAAAGCAATCGTGGCAAAGCCACCGACGTCGAACAAGAAGTTCCATCGGAACACGGAAGACGTTCTGAAATCTCTGGGACGAAAACAAAAAGTCGAGGAGGAGAACGCGTTCTCTTTCCAACGGCATTTTGTTTCCTCCGAAGAAGAAGAAGAAGAAGAAGAAGAGGAAGAAGGAGGAGAAGGAAACAAAACGAAAGCGACGAAAAGAAGCAGAAGAAAAATTGTTTTACAAAACGGGGACGTGTACGAGGGAAAGTGGAACGAGACGAGCAATGTGCCGGTTGCAGATGAGACGAGCACGTACACTTGGAAGAACGGAGACGCGTTTATGGGGAACTGTACGCAAATACTCCAAGGCAAAAAGAGACCGGACTCTGGAATAATCACGTATAAAAAGGACGGGACGATTTATGAATACTATCGGAAAGGGTACGGGAAGTTAGTCAGAGCCGATGGGAGCAGCTACATTGGCAACTTTAACGAGCGAGGAGAGTTTTCGGGATTCGGTAAGTTTACGTCGGCGCCTCAAAAGACAACGAAAGATGCTTCTGCTTCTGCTTCGCGTGAAGCGTGCGCGCAGCACGAAGGCCTCTACCGCGAAGGAAAACCAAACGGGCCGGGTCAATTTCGGTTTGCGAACGGTGACATGTACCAAGGCGAATTTGTTGATGGATTTTTTCACGGTTGGGGAACGATTGTTTTCAACGAAATGGGAGACAGATACGACGGTGAATTTTCTCGAGGAGCGTTCAATGAGAACGGCGTGTACACCTGGAAAAACGGAAATTGTTACGTCGGAAAATGGAAGAACAATAAAATGCACGGGCCTGGTGCCTTCTCAGATGGCGAAGAAGTTTTTATTTTGTGCGAATATAACAACGGTAAACGAATCAGAGAGGAAAAGAAAGGGGAGTTACCGGAAGCGCTCAAGCAGCACAGAAAACGAATGCAAGACTCGTTGAAACAACACAACGCTCAGTCGATAAAGTTACAATCGAGTTCATCGATGAAGATTTCAAAGATGTACAAAGAGTTTGGTGAAGCAAATCTCTTCAAAAAAATGTTCTCTTCGAGGTCACAATCGGTGCGAAGAGTGAAAGCCGGAGGACAGACTATTTTCAAAGGTCACCGCAGTTACGAATTAATGACGCAGCTGCAATTAGGGGTCGTCTGGTCAATTTCATACAAGAATAAAACAACAGCAGCAGTGTTAACTGCGGATGATAACAGGAATAGCATGGACGAAAACGATACCGCTAACGAGGATTACAAACCTCTCACGGTGACAGATTTTGATACGTATCTCAAAGTTCGATTTCCTCGAATTGGTTCTGAAATCACACCACCGCACTCCTCGTCGGATTTTAAATGGAAACTGTATTCCCCAGAGGTGTTTAAAAGGTTGCGAAGAGACTGGGGCGTCGATGAATCCGAGTTTATGCTCTCCATCTGCGGCGAACAAGCGTTGAAAGAGATGAATTCTGCCGGTAAGTCTGGCTCAATTTTCTTTGCCTCAACCGACGAGCGTTACATCATTAAAACTATGCGGAAAGTCGAGATGAAGGCTTTGTTGAAAATGTTGCCAAAGTATTACAGACACATGCAAGAAAACGAAGACTCTTTGTTGACAAAGTTCTTTGGCGTCTTCTCGGTGAAACCGAGTCAAGGGAAGAAGGTTCGATTTATTGTCATGGCGAACTTGTTTTGCGATTCTCTGGAAATTCACGACACGTATGATTTGAAAGGCTCCACTTTAGGGAGGTTCACATCTATAGAAAAGAGAATGAAAGCAAATTCGTTGGAATCGACGACGGAGTCTGGAGTTATCTTGAAAGACTTGGATTTAGGATTCAAATTTAGGCTGGAGAAATCGAAGAGAGACTTGTTCATTCGCCAAGTTTCGCTCGATCTGAAGCTATTAGAAGAACTGAACATTATGGATTATTCCTTGTTAGTCGGTGTGCATTACACGAATACTAAAGACCGAAAGTCGAAAACTGGATCTATGCTTTCAGATTCTCAGTTATCGAGTGCAGGAGTAGACACTGAAATGCCAGGAAACCACTCGCATACAGAGACCGATGGTGATTACGATGACGACGTTTCCACCCTTGTGAAAAATAGAAATAACGAAAGGACGAGTTTTGAGAGTAGCGATATGTATGACATCGATGACGACGATGAGGACGCCGAGAATGGGGACGAATCCAATCCGAATAGAAAAAAAAGTGAATACGCTTGGGCGCTAAACATATACAAACAGCTGTCGAAAAATTTTGGCGCTTTCGAAACGGTCGCAGCGACGTCCACGAAACCTTTAGTTTTCAAATACATCAACCATGGAGGCAGGAGAAACGAAGAGAAAAGACCGTGGAAAGGAGCAGACGAACAAATAGCCCAAGTCGTAGGGGATCGCGTGACGCAGTTTTCCTCAAACAGTTTGCCGAAACAGCTCGCCGCGGTGTGTGTTCCCGGTCGGTCGTTTAAATCACTTTCGGAGAAAGATATGAAAGTGTTGCACGAAGAACCGAGTGTACGAGATGCGATTTTGAACCTGGGCATCATAGATATTTTGCAAGTGTATTCGGCGCCCAAAAAATTAGAGAGAGGCTTTAAAGGTGCAGTATATAAAGCGACTAGCATTAGTGTTGCGGCACCAAAAGCGTACGCGAAGAGGTTCAAGGATTTTATGCGTAACATATTCGAGTAATTTTTTGACCATAATAGACTTGTACTGCTAGTGATTGCTATCATATTAATACAATAAAAGTACACATTTTCTAAAACTAAATGTTTGGCATCCCACCGTTTCAGTTGTCGAGACGCAGTTTTTACCTCTTCTTTAGTCGTTGTTTCCGCTGCTACTACTGCTGTTCTTTTTCTCAGATTCTATGGCTTCTCGATAACCAATTCTATACTCCTTAATGAATTCTCTCACCCCGTCTCTATACGCTATGCCTCTCGTCTCGTATAAATACTTTACCAGAGGCCTCCATCCAGACTTCGCCGTGTGAGCTAATTCGTTCAATTCAGAACCGAGAGAAGGAGAAGAAGAATCGTCGTGCTTCTTATCGTTCTCTCTTTTGTCGCGATCATTTCCTGCCCCGTGCGTTCGCGCGGCAGATTTCATCGCACCATCTTCTCCTTCCCCTATCTCTCTCTTCCAACTCTTTCCGTAAAGCTCCAACGCTTTCTTCCAAATCAGAAAGTGTTGTTTGATGGTATATTTCTTCTCGACGTAATTCGGCGGATTCGGCATCGTGTCCGGCCATATTATGTCTTTCACATCTTTCTTAAAATACCGGGAAAGCTTACTGAATGTCGACAGCCCTTCTCTCCTAGCATTGTTCGACATTGTTGCACTTTGTAGGATACTTTACTTTGAATGATGGTTTTATATCGTGTTCATTTCATCCACAAGGTTTCAAAACAAAGAGACGTCGCGAGTGACGCTTGGTTGTTGCTTCCTTTTCTCTCCCTTGCCTTTGTTTTTTACTTTTTTTACTTTTTATTTTTATTTTTTAAAATTCCAAATCCCCTTTCGTTTTCTTCCCCAGATAAAGATTCCCGATAGCACAATAGATATGGGAACTCTAAATTTAATTTGTATTTGTATTACTCGTCGTTTTTTCTTTAAACTCATCTTCTGGGGATATAAAATATTTTTTTAATTTTTAATTTATTTAAAAAAATCTGCAGAGTATTTAGAGATCTTTCAGCTATGAAATTCCCAAACGATTCACGATTAATTTAATAAAACCTTATATATGAATTTTTAAGAAAGTAGAAAAGCCGGATAATGTTGTTTTTATCTTATATTCGGGATGATTCTAGGAAATTAATTTTTAAAATAATATTTTTCCCTACAAAATTTATCATAAAAAATTAGTTTCGCATATTTATAAATCACAACTAATCTAGAACTTGATAATAAATGTCACAGATGCTTCTATATCTATTTATTTTCTTTTAACGCTCGTATGTAATATTTAATATTTTCGCAAAAAATCTTTTTTTTTGTCTTCGTTTATGATTGATTCCTTTTTAGAATCTCTTGAAAACAACAACAATTCGGAGAAGAGAAAACTCCTCACACCAAGTATTTGAAGAAGAATAGTACAAAACGATAACACTGAGTGCTGTTGTTTCCGATCATCGCACTTTTTCTCCTCAAAACTTAAGGAGGGGAAGGAAGAAGAAGTCGTATAAAATATAGGAACGAACGAAAGAGTGATGATGACCAATACTACTCCCAATTCTTCATCATCGAAATCATCGTCAATGCCGAGGAGCCGCTGCTTCTTTCTCCTCTTCTCTCTTCTTCTTAGCAGTGTAGTGATGATGAAAACGACCGAGGCGGTGGAAGAGTTTGAAACCGAGAAGGAGATGCTCGATTTCATAGATGATAACAGCGAGGATTCCTTAGCCGTCATCTCCTTGTTCCGACCGGACAACGAACACGAAAAGTTCGAAATTGTCTATTCCGACGTCGAGGAAACGTTTCACGCGTACGGCCACGAGGACGTTATTTTCGCAAGAGCAAACAAGCTCAAAGGAGATAAAGATACCATGCCTAAAACGTACGTCTTAAAGCCACAATACAGGGAAAGCAAGGATGCAATGGTTATGAACATGACGACGAACCCGGCGTACGACGTGAAGGCGGTGGTAAACTTTGTCTTTTACGCCATGATTCCGCCGTACGCCAGGTGGCCTCCTTTTCCCAAGTCTCGAGGTACCGAAGATGAAGTGCAAAGAGCAAATTTACACGCGAAGAACGACATGCCCAAAGTGTTCGTACTGACGAAACCAGAAACTGCCATCGACAACGGCGTCGTCTTACACGAGGTCTTGACCCAAGTCGGACAATCACTCGTCGGCGTGATGGTTGTCATTCAGCTTTCCGTGAAGGATAAATCCTTCTTGCGCGCAGCAGTATACGAGGGAGAGGAAGATCAAATAATGGAATCGTTGGAGAAGAACGATTTCGTTCTAGTAGGATACGATAGGCTAACGAATGTAAGAGATTCGGTAGTTTTTACAGACATGGACGCGTTGAGCTACGAGTCCATGGTGAACTTTTGTATGAGGTTCGCGACGAAAGTAGGAGGTGACTTGTTGGAAGGGAACCGCTCTCCGTTCCCGCTGAAAAGGAGTAAAAATAGAAGAAGTAAAAACACAATCGGTTTAGGAAAGCATCGCGGGCACAACGCTGAAGACTTAGAAGAATTATGATAATAATAATAATAATAAGAAGAAGAATAAGAATGCTTTATGTATGCTTATATTAATTTGCTTGCTTTTGATATTCTATTCTGTTTTAACTCTAATTACAAACTCTTTTTTTTAGGATTCAAAGGGCACTTGTACTCGCTCGCGAATTTCCCGAACGAATTCGCCGGATCGTGTTCCGGCAATAACTTATACTCCTTTTTATCGTCCGGCGGAGTCTCGTCTAACATGTCGTAATAGTATTCCCACCACTCGACGAAAAAATCTACGTACAGCTTCAAGAACTTTTGATGGTCCTTTGGGTACGCGCACTGCGTCATCCACTGCGGTTCCCACGGTTTGGGGGATCCGTTCATGTGATACCCGTGAACTCTGCTCTCGTCCCACAACTTTTTCTCTTTCACCATTCTCCGATGTTTCATAACATAGTCAATCGGGATCAGATTATACCTATTCTTGAACTGAACGTTAAGGAAATCTTGCTCGGACGTTGCCAACATTTCTGTTTCAGTCAAGGCCAGAAACGCCTCCATAATCTCATCGAAAACGTCGTTTGAGGGATTATAAATAAACATACCCGCGTTAAATCCCGCTTTAGTATCGAACGACGATCGCGGCGTTACAGCTATCGAGTGCTTCACTGGATCTGTCTCAGCGCAAAACATCGAATCCGAGTTTTGTCTCACGTACACGTCGGCATCCACGTACACCATCTTCTCGTACTCTTCAAATTTCCAAACGAACATCTTCACCACCCAATATCCGCTCGCGTATCGCGCTGATTTTGATACCAACGCTTTCGCCTTTTCGTTATTCTCAAACGGGTCTACGACTATAACTCTGATCGACTCTTTCGTCAACTTCTCTCTCACTTCCTCGCTCACCGCCGTGGATACCAAAGCGATGAAATCTCGATCTTCAACCGCGTACTTTCTAATCGTGTGCAATAAAACTAACACCGCGGGCAAAAATCCGTCGTTCCCTAACGCCGTAATCCACGCTTCTTTACACCCACTCGGCCCTCCAAATCCTTTCTCCGAAGCTTCCAAAGATTCTTGCACGTATTCTACTTCCGTTTGTTCTCGCGACCGGTGTCGCCCGACGCCGAGCGCTCGGCACTCTGAAGAGTGCATTTTCTCCTCTCTCCCTTCCTCATCGCATTTCAAGTTAAACAACAAGTCCTGTCTCGCGTTCCCTTTAACCTTTTTCGTGTACGACGGAATAGAAGAACTGAAAGAAGCAGGTCTGTAGTCGTATCTCTCGTGTTTGTGTTCTCCAATCGGTTCCGGTATTCCCATAGCTTTCCGTAACTTTTCCTCTCGCTCTCTCATTCGAACGAACGCGACGTTGTTATTCTTCTTTTGTCTTCTCAAAACTCCCACTTTTCCTCTCCCACTTGCCATTTCGTTGTCACTGCCACCGCTGCTGCTGCCGTGACGATGATGATGATGATGATGAATAGAATAATGCAATCCACCTTTCCCGCTCTCGAGCATTTCAAAGACGAGAAACAACAGCACAAGAGGTAAGGAAAAGACTTTGAGAAATCTTATCAGAGCTCTCTTGTTGCTCGTCGTTTTCACCATCCTTCTCTTCCTCTCTCTCTCTCTTTTCTCTGATAAACGGAGGACGAGGAGTAGTGTGTACTGCAGTATTTGTGTGTTTTGTACGAGAGTAAAAAATTTGAAGAAAAGATGAGAGCAAAAATTTTTGGACAAATCTCTCTCCATTATTTTTAGCGTTCTATGTAGCATCAAAAATACATCGTTTAAGGCAGAAGAGAAAGAGAGAGATTAAAAAGAGGAGGAGGAAGAGGAGAAGAAAAACGACGACGATGATTTCCTTCTTTTTGTCTTCTTCTTCTTCCACGGTCGCATCATCATCAGAAAAGTCGTCGACGACGAAGATGACGATGATGATGTCACCGAGGAGGAGGAGGTGGTTGTTAACGAAAGGAACAACATCAAATGGAAGGAAAAAAAGCATCAACGCTTCTCCTCTCTTCTCCTGCGTTGCTTCTCTTAACGACGACAACAACAACAACAACAACAACATTAAATCCATCGTCAAAACGAAATCTGTGGTGTTCGTTCGTCACGGCCAGTCCACGTGGAACGAAAGAGGGATCATCCAAGGGTCCTCCGACGAGAGCGTGTTGACGGAGTTGGGAGAAACGCAAGCCAGACGGTCGTACGAGTTGTTACGGAGCGAAAAATTTGACCACTGTTTGAGAAGTCCGTTACAGAGAGCATACAGGACGGCTGAAGTCATATGGGGCGAAGAAAGAAACAGAGAGAAGATGGATACTATCGATGATTTGCGAGAGATTGATTTATACGCGTTTCAAGGGTTAGATAAGAACGATAAAGAAACGATCGAGAAGAGGGAGTTTGCGAACGCGTACGCGCAGTGGAAAACGGCGCCGGAGAAGTTTGAAGTGAGCGGACACTTTCCAGTTGTCGAATTATGGGAGAGAGGCGATAAATGCTGGAAAGAATACATTTTCCCGTTAGTGTTAGATGAATCAAAGTCGATCGATAGTTTGCTCGTCGTTGCGCACAACGCGGTGAATCAAAGTCTGTTAGGAAACGCGCTGGGAATTGGACCGGAATATTTTAGAAGGATTTTACAAAACAACTGCGGCATTACTAAAGTTGAACTCACAACTACATCGCTGGGGAAAGATAATAGTAACGAGTTGACACTCGTCAAATTGAACCAAACTGGTGGAGGGAACGCTCCAATTAAGAGCAATGTGGATGGTAAGCGGTACGTCGTTTTAGTCGCGGCGAAACACTTCGGAGACAAAATGAACGAAGCCATGGGTGAAATCAATACGATTCACACGCTCTTAGCCGACGTTTCGTTTACGAGGATCCTCTCCGTGTGCTCCGCTAGTGTCGATACTAATGTAGAGTGTGTTCTCACGAAAGGTCTCTCGGCGTTGTTCAAACAGAAGAACCTCGCGGAGTGCGTAAAATTGGAAACCGACGCCTCGAATGAAAGCGTTCAAGCCGCCGCGCTGGAAAGCACTGGAAATATTCTCGTCGTAGCAAGAGATGAAAAGGCGTGTCGACAAATACTTTCTGGCTGTTTGAACATTCCTACACATGTGAGCGAACGGATCAAGGTAATGCCTGGAGATGGTGTCACCATTGTTGATGTATCAAAAGGTTTTGACAAGTCTGCCGTGAACTGCGTGAATTTTATCTAGCACGATTCTATGTAAGCTGTACCACTACCACTTTATACTATTACTACTACTACATTACGTATTGCTATGAGAACGAACACTCACGATAGCGAGGACAGCGACGACGAGGAGGAGGATCCTTTCTTCTTTTTCTTCTTTTCTTTCTTTGAACGTTTCTTCTCCTTCTTCTCTTTCTTCGCTCTCTTCTTTGATCTTCCATCCTCTTTTTCGTCTTCGTCTTCCTCTTGGGGTAACGGTTTACCCTCTGCAATAGCCCTCGCGCGCTTCTCCGCCATCTCTTTTCGTTTTTTCAATTCATTCATGAGCGTTTGCTCGTCTTTCTCCTCTTCCTCTCCTCGCTGTTTCTCGTTTCCGTCTTTCTCCTCCTTCTCGTCGTCGTCTTCCGAAGACGACGACGACGAAGAAGCCCCTTCCTCTTCCTCTCTCTTCACCTCCACGTACGCTTCCTTCGGAGCGTTCCCGTTGCACTTAAAGCACCTCTCCCTTCCTTCAAAGTTATCTCCTCCGCACAACGAGCACTTCCATTTCAAAATCTTCTTGTTAAACTCCTCTCGCAACCGATAGTCTTCGCAATGGTCCACTCGTAAAATTCTTCCCAAAACTTTACTTCCGTTTAAATTATCCACCGCTATAATCGTCGAGCGCTGATCTAAGTAACACACGAAGGCGAACCCTTTCGATTTCCCGGTCTTTTCGTCTCTGGGAACGAACACGTCCACGATTTCTCCGTATTGCGATAAAATAGCCAACACGTCGCCTTCTGTTAATTCCGAGTGAATGCCACCGACGAAAACGTACGCGGAGTGTTTGTATTTCGCGTGCCAACTGGCGGATTCTGGAAGACCTAACTCGATCTCTCGAAGAGAAGCGTCTTGTTGGTTTTTTATTTGCGTCAAGACGTTCATTTCTCTCTCTACTTCGTCGTCCTCGTCGTCGTGTTTGCTCGCAGAGAGATGAAGTTTTTGGAGATGTTTTTCGTCGTCACCGGAATTTTTTTCAGCTGCTGAATTTGCTTTTTTCTCTGTATGTTTTTGGCGGCGTTCCACACATTCTTTCTAAACACATCATCACCACGATGATGAGAGAGCATTCATCATTCGTATCGAAGACAACAACAACAACAACACACTATCAACAACAACAACGAGAAGAACATATATAAGAACAAGATGAATTCTTTGGACGACGCGCTTTTGAAAGCAACTTTGGACGACGCGAGATGTCAACAGACTTCGTTGGGAAAAAGCGCCGTCGCGCAATTGACATCTTTGCTTAAAGGTACGCGTTCATTATTCACGTATCGAGATACGAAAGAAGAAGAAGAAGAAAGTCGGTGACGATACAATAATTTAATCTTTGAGAGCTGACCATCCCCGTGATGTTCAAAATGACAAGCATATAACTGAGACTTTCTTCGTCTTCGCGACGGGCGACGACGCTTAACATCTATTCTTTCTTTACTTTTGTTCTCTCTGTAGCTCATCTTCGGAATCTTAGTGTATAATATCCAATCACTAACCATTATTTCTTCGTTCAAAATCATCAACAAAACAGGTTTAGAAGAGAAAGAATTGAAACTGAAGTTAGAGGAGGACGAGGAGGAAGAGGAAGAGGACAATGACGAAGATTATATTAACGCGTCCGCGAGAGATTTGTTCGCGCACACGAATATGAGCGCAAAAACGATTACATTCAAACCTCCGAGCTCAGTTAAAGCAGTTGGAGGCCATTCGTACGGAGGGGCGTTAAGCTTTAACACGAATAATAGGGAAGGCAAGGACGGTAAGGAGGAGGACACGACACCTGCGATTGACGTAGCTATCGAAATGCCGTCTTCGTGCTTCAACGAGAAGGACTACTTGGATCATCGGTACCATTTGAAACGAATGGTGTATTTGAAGCACATACAGAAACAGTTATTAATGAGTAGGAAGAAGAAAAACATAGCAAAGAAATTCGTCAAGAAGTGCGATCTGACTTTTTATCAAAACGACAACCGAAAGCCGTGCTTGACGATAACCATCGATAATCACGAAAGAGATTTAAAAGTTCGAGTGTTGCCGTGTTGCGCTGCGAACTTGTTCCCAAAACAAAGACTCGGTCCAACGAAATCAAATTTGAAGAAAAATGAAGTCCGTTTCGAGTCGCCTCGGTATTCACAATCCATCGCGGAGGATGCGGCTATGCATAGCATCAACGAGTGGCTGCAAAATAAATACAAAGAGGTGAAATTTCTAGGGGCCGCTTCGGTTTTAATCAAAGCGTGGGCGTCTAGACGTCATCTGTTTGAATACTCCAACGATGGTATCACTGGCTTTTTCCTTTCGTGCCTTTTAGCGCACATGGTTGAAACAAGTGATGCGCTTTCGCCGGCAATGGACACGAATCAGCTCGTCCAAGGCTTTTTTGTTACGCTCGCGACGGCAAAGAAAAACAGCAGTGGTATAGCAAATAGTAAGAGAACAAATGGTAGCAACAAAAGTAGTGGCGAATTAGAAAGTAGCAGCATACCGAATTATTTCACCGGCGGTGTATTTTGTGATTCAGAACTAGATGAGGAGACGAAAAAGAGTTGGATCGGAGCCTTTAAAGTTGTCTTCTTGAGTCCATGCGGATCCCTGAATTTAGCCTCGCGAATATCTCAAGGTGCGATTGAAGAGTTGGTTCAAGAAGCGGTAAAATCGAGCGAAGTTTTAGAACAAGCCGGAAGAAATGCATTTGTGGAAGTATTTCTAACCGATTTACCGAGAGCTGTACGGTACGACCTTCACATGCAAGTCGAAATATCGCCGACATCGTCTCTGAAAGATGTTAAAGATATTTCCTCCGAGACTCGCATCGCGGAAGAGGAGATCTTCTCGATTATGAAAATCGCTATGAACGATCGCGCGGACGCAGTGAGGTGCGCGAGTATTGGAACATCAGCGTGCAACGCAAACAAGATATGGATTGGGGTCCAATTAAATCCCGAAAATGGTTTGAAAGTAATCGATGTTGGACCACCAACAGATAACGAGGCTGAAGCAAAGACGTTTCGAGCTTTTTGGGGGGAAAAATCGGAGCTTCGCCGTTTCAAAGACGCGAGAATTTGTGAAGCAGTTGTGTGGAGCTTTGTGCCCGCATCAAGAAGGCACCACATTCCAGCCGTTGCAGCAGAATATGCGCTGAAGAAGAACGTCAAAGGTATTGATTCAATCACGTGGACATCAAAAGTATTTGACGATTTGTTATCTTCCTCGGATGGCTCCTTCGTGGCTGTCTCGGAGCACTCGAAACATCTTTTGCAAACATTAGACCGGTTGGCAAGACGCATGAAAGAGATGAAAGACGTCCCGCTAAAAGTGTATAATGTTCAACCAATTTCTGCGGCATTTCGTGGATGCGATCCGTTTCCACCCAAGCAACATCCATTAATGTTTGGCATCGGTGCTGGTCTAGGAAAAGACGATGAAGTCATATCGGCTTGTCCACGAACGTTGAACGTTTTAGTGCAATTAGAAGGTTCGGGTCGTTGGCCCGAAGAGGAAGAAGAAATCATAAAAACAAAGCAGCTAATGGCAATTGAAATCGCAGAGAAATTGAAACAATCGTTCGGAACTCCGAACATTGTCTCGAACGATGGAACTGTCGATATATTACACGAAGGTTACGCGTTTCGATTATTTTTGAACGCCTCAAACGGCGGTCCTTTAATTCGAGAAATTGAGGCTGAGCAAGCAATTGTGTCGAAACACGCGATGTTGCTTGCATCAATTTCCTCGAGATTTCCGACGTTTGCAATTGCAGTACAAATTGCCAAGCGGTGGATAGCTTCTCACATGTTCTCTCCGCATGTTCCGGATGAAATTATCGAGTTGTTGGTTGCGAAAGTCTTTTGTCACCCGGGAGGATTGAGTCCACCGAATTCGAGAGAAGTCGCTTTTGCACGATTCTTAGAGCTTCTTTGTACGCATCCTTTTGGCATACTGCCTCTCGTGCTCGATCCCGAAAGTTCAGGAGGACAAACCGGCGAAGACTGCGCCGTTTCAAGAGATGCTATCAAAAGAGCGGAAGATTTACTCCTGCCGTCGGCTATGAAGGATGATGTTGAAGAAGAGGAGGAGAAGGACAGCGATGATGATGATGATGATAATAATAAGGAGAACGGTACAAAAGAAAGGATAATCGAGAAGAAAAAGTTCAAGGGACCGCCTTCGATGGTTATTCTTTCGCCTTACGATCTGACCGGCACGTTCTGGACGCGCGACAGAAATTTAGATGGCGAGAACGTTCCATCCGTAGTCACTTTGAAAAGATTACAAAGTATCGCTGCAAAGGCGCTCAAAACTTTGCAAACATATTTAGAAAACGGAGGAAATATGTTAACCGCAAACAACAATGCGGGAGAAGAAGAAGAGGAAGTCATGTGGGAAAAACTATTCCGGCCGAACGTGGGTGCATTTGACGGCGTACTTCTCTTTCGTAAATCGGTCTTGCCGTTTCCAGATGAAGCGTTGTTCACGCAAGCAAAGATGAGAAAAGTTTTGAAACGCGCATTCAAAACAAATCTATCCACCGCCGCAGATGATGAAGAAGAAGAGGACGAAGAAGAGGACGAAGATTTCATCCTTCACGAAAAGAAAAAGAAGCGTCGGAAAGAGTTATCGCTGACGAAACTTCCAAAGCGTCTTATGCAACTCGGTCCGGAAAAGGCTCGCGAAGCGTTGTTGGTTGGTTTTGATCCAATCAAAGCGTTTTTGGACGATTCGGAGAAACGGTGCGGCAACACCGCGCTATTCTTCCACGATAAGTACGGCGGTTCTTTCGTTGCGGTTGCGGTAAAACCAGAAACACTGCGCATCCATCGGGACGTGGTGAAGTTGCTTGAAAACGACAGCTTCGTGTTTGCTTCTTCTTCTTCTTCGCAACGAGTGCCGACGAAAGATGCCATCTTAGAAGAGTTGGCGACGATTCCTGGTGATGGCATCGTAGATGGATTGATGAAAGATAGAAGATAGTGGCCGTGTAAAAGTCGAAAATGTGCATCACTCTAACCCTCGCTTTTGTATTCGTATTCATTTATTTTCTTTGTTTCTCTGATATCTCTCTATTTCAAGACGAAAAAAGCTCCACTTGTGCGCCGGGAGGCGCATGATTCTTCCGATAAAACAGCGTTTTATCTTTATGATGAATTGGTTAAATCGCCCTAAGAACATATCTTGACGGGTTGTTCGCATAATGGCGTCTCGACGGTTGGCCCCTTCCCATACCTTGTTAAACATGGAACCGAAACCTGCCTCTGACCCCCTCCCTTCCACTTCCCTCGTTTTCTCTTTCTTCTTCTTGAAAGATGATTCCGGGCTTTTTTTAGTGGGGAGGGAGAGAAGGATGTAAACCTGTTTGTTCATCGGAAGAATCATCTGCGCTTCCCTCCGCTCCAAAATCTCCTTTAAGTATTAGTTCTTTCTCTTCAATCTATTTCCCCCTTTTTTTTCGCTAAGAATACGTGTGCGTGCGCATACACGTATTCTTCGCGAAAGAAAAGAGAGAGAGAGAGAAATTGCATCGTTCTCCGCCGTCACAGCACCCAAAAAAAAACACCCAAAAACCACCTTTTTCCTCTCTCTCGCCTAAAATTTCACTCTTCTCGTTTTGTACACTGTTTCCTCCTCGTTCTCTTCATTTAATAATTAATTACGCACGCACTTCACACGCACTTCACGGGCGACAGAGAAGAATAAGAAGAAATGGCTTCCTCCTTCGCATCACCCTCGGGATTCGTATCGTCTAAAAGTTCTGCGTCCTCCACTCCACGTCTGCGCATTAGCACACGTTCGAGACGTAGTAAAAGTGGAAATGTCAAAGTCGTGGCGGCGAATTTTACGAGCAAAAAAGCTTCCTCCTCTTCTTCCTCTCCGTCGTCGGGAAAGAAACAGCAGCAGCAACAACAACACACACAGAAAGGAGAAGTGGTGAAGTTTTCATCGTCCTCGAAAGGCAGAAGAGGAGGCTTGGATGTCGAGAGCAAAAGAACTTCCCCGAGTAAAGACCAACCGCATTTATACTTTGACGAGGCGGTAATAATCGTCTCTGGAGGAAAAGGAGGCGACGGCGAAACGTTCAAGAAAGCAAAACCGAAAGTTGTGAAGAACTCAAAATTCAAACGCGGAACGCAACAGGCGAAATTTATAGAACTTCCATCGGCAGAACCTGCGGATGGTGGGATTGGAGGGTCCATATATATCGTGTGCGATCGATTTACGGATTCGTTGTTGCACTTGCACGAGCGGAAAGAGTGGCGAGCGAAACGCGGGTACCACGGGGGAGCAGCTGAATACGCGAAGCCAGGGAGAGAACGACACAGAGTCGCGCCGGAAATGGAACCACTGTGCATCAAAGTGCCACCGGGAACCGTGATACGAAAGAAACGGAGTGGGGAGTTGATTGCGGATTTGACGCAACCGGGAGAAAGAGTTTTGATAGCGAGAGGTGGGAACGGAGGTTTAGCAGCCAGACGAGCAGAAAAGGTTGCGGGAAGCGAAAGCATGGGTTTAGGAGGAAGAACAAAGAAAGAAGGATACGCGGATGATTTCGAAATATCAACGGTTGAAGTTGAATCAAAGGCGTGGGAGGCGACGAAAGGTGAAGACGGGGAGACTATGCAAATCGAGTTGTTGATGCGAGTGGTCGCGGATATAGGATTGGTAGGTCTTCCAAACGCGGGAAAATCGTCAATCTTAAAAGCAATCACGAAAGCATCGCCAGAGATTGCTAATTATCCGTTCACGACGTTGATGCCGAATCTTGGCGTCGTCAACACGCAGAAAGACGAAGAGGATGAGCTTGAAAAACTTTTAAAAATGGCTGATAACGGAGAGTTGTTGGAATCGAGCGATGCAAAAATTAAAAGTCAAACGCCAACGATTGCTGATTTGCCCGGTTTAATAGCCGGCGCGCACAAAGGAAAAGGATTAGGACGTGCATTTCTCAGACACTTAAGGAGAACGAACGCGATGGTGTGCGTCGTCGATGCGAGTTCGCAAGATCCTGCGGGAGACTATGCCACCGTGCGAGAGGAACTTCGTTTGTATAATCCAGAGTATGTCATACGACCGCACGTTTTGTGTTTCAACAAATGTGACGTCGAATGGGCGAAATTGCGCGTTCCTGAGCTCATTGAAAGCGTGGAAAGTATGGACGAAGAAAGAGTTGGAAGTAAACCGGTGAAAATATTGGCCACTTCGGCCGTAGACGGGACAGGCATGGAAGAGTTAGCGAAAGAATTAGCCAAGTTAATGCCAAAGTCGTAGCGGCCGGAAGCACGAGTTATGTGTGTATGCATAGATAGTATAATTTAGAAGAACCACTTGTTGTTGTACATGTAAGTATTATACGCTTTTTATTGAATCTTACTACGTTTTTACATATCGAAAAGTCTACATTCCACAAAGGCTTCCTGCCTATTCACGTTGTACCACCCGACTAATCTCGCCGTGCCTAACGCCGGTGGCAAAGGACAGTCTACGCCATAAATAATCTCTGGGTTTTTCAATTCTTTGCTCGCTTCATCTCTGCACTCTTGCAAAGACTTGCGTTCGGTCAATTTCTTCGCGCCTACGCGCAACGCATTCAGCGTATCTCCCCCAGAGGCGCGGATTTCTCCTTTGAACGTGATCGGTCCCAAAATTTGTTGACACAAAGATACCGTCACAGACGATGGATCGGGAACTAAAAGACCGTCCATGGTTAAAAACTTTTGCGCCCGAGTTGCAATTCTCTTTCCAACGTTGTCTTGTGCGTTTTCCTTTGAATTTTTATCGAAATTCTCGGGAATCATGTATCCAAAATTTGAGTCTCGCAATGCCAGTGCGTTTGGTTGTTCTTGGCGCGCTCCTACATCAACTCGCACGTCTATACTCGTTAAATCTAAGATGGCTCTTGAAAATGAACCGATTTGAAAGTGCATCGATGCGCTAAGAAAATTATGCAACTCGCATTTCAGCGGCGGAAGGGCGTTACTTGCGTTATCGAGCGCGGAATTCGTCGAGGCGTCCACGGTTCGATCGTTATAAAAATCGTCGTCGTCATCGTCGTCGTCATCTTCGGTCGATAATATGGAGTCGTCTATGGTTCTATTCATAGACGTATCGCCTTTGCCCTGTTTCTTTCTCATGCGTCTTCGCGACCTTGACGATGATCTTCCGATGATGTGTCTCCCATCTAAATTCCATCGTCCAATGACCCCCGCTATAAATCCAAACGTTAAGTTTGGCATTTGCGGCAACGCGGAATAACTACTCGCTGTCGTTGTCGCCAAGCTGTTGCCCGATTTTTTCTTTCTCCGACGCTTTCCTTTCCAAACCATTACTTGCTCTTCTACAGAAACACCCGCCCGCGCTTCTCGTCTTGGCGGTTTCTGAAATTTTTTAGCGCGAGACGAAGACGACGACGTCGTCCCAGCTCCTTTGTTTTTAACCACCTTTGCTTCAAAGTCTGGTAAATGCTTATCTAAAATCTGGCTAACACCCGCTTTATAATGCACCTGTCGACGTCCGCGAGAACTTATCGAGGCTTGTGCGACTGTTGGTCCATCGATGTAACCATCATCGACTTGATACTTTTCTCCAGAACTCAAGTCGCAACTCATCGTGTGCCCGGGTAAAATTTTACTCGTCAACGTAATCCTACAGCTCGTCGGCGCTCTATTCGCTCGCTCCGCGTCTCTTTCTTCCTCCGTTCTTCTTTCCATGCTTCCATCTAAAATGGAGTAAATTTTGGATAAGTCTGAATTATTGTTCGTGTTCCCTGCGCTATTTTTACGATTTGTTTTACCCGACAAAATGTTCTCATCCGCGCTCGCCGGTAAAATAAACTTTCGCACCAACCTCGTCAAAGACTTCATCTCTACCACCCCTTTCAACGTCGTCTTTTCAAAAACGCCAACACGAACCTTCGCGCCTAACCCGTACATGCTCGGTAACATCATCGCTCGATGTGGTTTCCCGTCTACCGTTTCTCTCGTGTTCCACATCCTCTGCGCGCGAATGCGTAGCGTCGCGGTTGACCACCACTCGTTACCTCCAAACTGCGTGACCACTCGATCCAACACGAACCCTCCTTCGTTTTTGATGTACGACGGTAACGCGGGGAGATTCAAGAACCGTTGCAGCATGTGCACTTGTTGCGATCGTGCCAATCCCGAGGGCATTTGAAACGAAAACGGTGTGGACGTTTGCGACGGATGTTGTCGAACGGTGCCTTCAATAGTCGTCGACGAGGACACGTCTTGTGAAAAGAACGATTTGTGCAAAGACGTCTTCAACGGATGTAAAGACGCCGCGCGCATTCCTTTGTTCGTCGCTGCTTTCAATGGTGTCGACGACGTTGTTTTCTTCTTGTTGTTGTTCAACATAAATCGACCACCGAACGGAGAACGCGAGGGGCGAGAGGTGGTGGTGGTCGCAGCAGTTGTTGGTTTTGTCGTCGATGATGATGATGATGATGATGATGTTGGAGTCGAATTTTGCGAAGAAGAGGACGAAGTTGATGATGATGCGCTCATGATGATGATTCAAAGTTTCTCTTCTTCGCTTCTCTGATTGAATACGGCAGATCGGAAACGACGACGATCGAAAGAGAAAGAACAAGGACGCCTCCACCGCCTCTTCTTCCGTGGTGATCTGCGTGTTGTTTTGATGCACCTCTCGAGAATTCTTTCAAAACTCTTCTTTGTAACAACTTTTTCTCTCTCTCGGATGTTTTTTGTTTTCGAAAAATTTTACTTGATTTTTGGGGTTCAGACAGAGAGAAGAAGAAGAAGAAGAAGAAGTTAAAGAAGAGGAGAGTCGTCGTTATTGTTTTTTACGGAGAACACGCATATGATCAAACACACTTTCTTATTTCTTTCTTTCTAGAGATCACCACATAAAGAGAAGACGTAATAAAGTGCATGCCGCAAGAAAACAACATCTCTCGTCATCATCATCATCGGAAAAAGACAACAACGTTCGGTCGTCTTTCTTTGATACAGAAGTCGTCGAGAGATTAAAAAAATTCTTCTTCTTTCTTCCGAGGTCTTCTGTTTCGCCGATTTTTGAATGATCAACAGAAGACGACTTCGACAGACAGAAGAAGAAGAAGAAGAAGATATAAATTATTATCATCATCATCATCACAGATATCCTCTGTTGTTCATCAAGAGAGAGTACTTCATTTCACCAACCGTATTTGTTGTGAATAAATAAACGACAAAATGGCGCTCGTCAACATCGGTGCGTCGAACGCATCGGACCAGTTTTATAGGTACAAGATGCCTGCGGTCGTGTCAAGAATCGAAGGGCGTGGGAACGGGATTAAAACCAACGTCGTAAACTTGGTGGACGTCGCAAAAGCGTTGGCGAGGCCACCGACGTACGTTTTGAAATGGTTTGGCTTTGAGTTAGGGGCGTTGACAAAGTACGAAGAGAAGGATGGGAAGTGTATCGTAAACGGCGCGCACGACGCGAAAGTACTCGCGGAACATTTGGAAGTGTTCATCAAGAAGTTTGTGCAGTGCTTCTCGTGTGGAAATCCAGAGACTGTGTTTTCTATCGATAAGAGAACGGAGTTGATCACGATGAAGTGCAAAGCGTGCGGGCACGTGTCCGAATGCGATCCGAGACACAAGCTGTGCAACTACATCGTCAAAAATCCGCCGCCAAAGGACAAATCGAAGGAGAAAAAAGATAAGCAGTTGAGACGTGCTGAACAAGAACGCGAAAATGAAGGTGCAGAGTTGGATGCGGCAGAGGAGAAAAGAAAGAAGAAAGAGGAGAAGAGGTTAAAGAAACTTGCCGAACAGAGCAGTCAAAACGAATCTTCGGACAAGGAGAAGAAAAAGAAGAAGAAAAAGTCCAAGGGAGATGACGACGACGGCGACGTCGAGTGGGCGACAGATACCTCCGCGGCTGCTGCAAAAGCTAGAGCGGAAGAACAGCTCACGGGTAACGCTGCTGAAATGGTTACGGTGTCCAAGGAATTGAAGACGCAATTGTCGCTAACAGAAACGAAAGAAGAAGAGGAAGAGGATGAGGAGTCGGAATCTGAATCTGAAGAAGAAGACGAGCGAATCACGAAACTTCGCGCGTACGCGGCGAAAGTAAACGACGTCGATCAAACTTTAGAGTTTTTGAACAACAAATTAGGAGTCGGTTCGGACGAATTGAAGGTTTACTTTTTGATCGAAGCGATTTTGGACGACGAAAAACCGGTGCCGCTGCAACTCAAGAAGAAGAAAGCGTTTATCTCCAAGTTTGTCGGCGACGACGAGAAGAAACAAAGAGGTTTATTGAACGCCTTCGAGTTATACGCCACAGAAACTAACACTGACGCGTACAAGATCTTTGCTGCTGTTTTGAACGCTTTATATGAGCTCGATTTGTGCGAAGAGAAGTACATCCGCGAGTGGTTTGAAGAACTTCGCTCGGCCAAAAAGTTTGGCGTCGACGAGAAAACTGCCAAGGCTGTTCGAAAGCAAGCGGCAAGTTTCATCGAGTTCTTGGACGAAGAATCTGACGATGACGACGACGACGACGACGATTCGGGCGATGATGATTCCGAATAAACGTGCATCGGCGGTTACCTGCGAAGAAGCACTCGCGTGCAAAAGTGCGCGGATATTGATACGGAATTCACGAGAAGGAGAGGAAAAGAGAAACTGAAATAATACATACCCATCACCTAACCCTTTTCTTTATAATATTGAGAGAAACACACAGAATGATGAATCATTACGCAGCGTCACTTTACTCTAAATTCATGCGCCAGTCGCGTATGTTGCAAAAGTGAACACATCGACGTGTCCACAAGGCGACACAATAAATCCACACACTGCATGTTTCTTCGCCACTGCGTGCACAAAGCCTCGGGTTCTCGATTTCAAGCAGTAAACACGACGAATCGAATCTTCTGCATCTCGAATTCCCACTGTCATCATCACTCCAGTTTAACAAAGAATACGTTCCGCTCCGTCGCGTCTTCTTCTTCTTCTAAAAAACTACTCAATCCTCGACGAGAGATGACGACGACAACGAGAACCGCGACCTCCGCAGCGGCAACAACGATAACGCCGACGAAAGACGATACAAAGAATGAGAAAAGGAAAATCCGAGGGTTAATTTTCGATATGGATGGGACGTTAACCGTTCCGAATTTGGATTTTAACGAGATGATGCGTCGACTCGGGTGCAAAACGAACAATATCTTAAAAGAAGTGGACGAGTTTGACGAGGAGAGGAGGAAGAGATCGTACGAAATTATCGCCGAGATGGAAGTAGAAGCGCTAAAATCTATGAAAGCGATGCCTGGGGCCGTTAAGTTAGCAAAGTTACTGGACGAAATGAACGTTCCAAGAGGCTTGGTGACACGGAATGTGAAGACGTCGGTGGACCATTTTCATAACGTGGCCTGGAAAGATGGCGAGACAGATACTTTAATGAAAGCATTTCACCCGGTGTGTTCGCGAGAATTCACGCCGTATAAACCGGCTCCGGACTCGCTGTTGCACATATGCAAAGTGTGGGGCGTCGACCCATCGGAGGTCATGATGGTGGGTGATTCGCCGAAAGATGATGTAGTCGCGGGAAATCGAGCCGGTTGCGTGACGGTTTTAATCGATGTCGAGGATACGAATAGAAGTTATGATATAGATGCATTGGAAGGCGAACACATTCCGCACTTTATCGTTCCTAGAATTGAAGAGATTTCGCATTTGCTTGAGTTTCATTTTGAGGTTATCGGGGACGGAGTTGGTGAAACTAATCGGTAAATGTTAGTTACTTTATGTTTTATTCTACGAGGTAAGGCGTGTTGGTAATGCGATTTGTAATTGTTAAAAATAATTATTTATGAACTTTTGCTAAATTGCGTCATCAATTCTTGTTGCGTCCCGGCGTCGACGGCCGAGTGCGAGGAATACTCCATGGTAAATTCGCCCTTACCTTGAGTCATCGATCGTAGCTCGGTCGAGTAGCCAAACATCTTACTCAAAGGTAACAACGCCGTAACGCAGACATCGTCGTTCTCGCCGACTGAATCTAAAATCGTGCCTTTTCTCTGATTAATGTTGCCGATGACCGTACCTTGAAACTCGTTCGGAACTGTCACGTCTACTTTCATTATTGGTTCTAATATTTTCGGTCCCGCGTTTTTAAACGCGACTTTGAAAGCGTTTAAAGCGGCAATTTTAAACGCCAATTCTGAACTATCGACGGCGTGCGAAGCGCCGTCCGTAAGGACAATTCTTAAACCTTGAACGGGATATCCGATCAAACCACCGCCGTTGGCGGCTTCTTTGAAACCTTTCTCGACCCCTACGATATATCCTGGTGCAATAGCGTTTCCTACGATACCGTTTTCAAAAATAACATCCGTCGATCTGGTCTCTTCGTCAGCTTGAACAATCGGCTCGATGTATCCAACAACTCTACCGTACTGACCGGACCCTCCAGATTGCTTCTTGTGTAAATAATCAAACTCTGCTTTTTGGGTAATCGCTTCCCGGTAATTCACTCTCGGGTTCCCAACCTCGACGTCGACTTTGTATTCTCTTTTCATTCTTTCAACGTAGATGTCGAGGTGTAGTTCACCCATACCAGATATAATAGTTTGCGCACTTTCTTCATCCTGGTGAACTTTGAACGTAGGATCTTCGCGTTGAAAACGAGACAAAGCTTTTGAGAAGTTTGACGAATCAGTTCTCGATTTTGGTGCGACTGCGTATGACATGACCGGTTCTGGCACTCGCATGGAGGTCATAGCATAATTAATAGTTCCATCCGTAAATGAATCTCCAGATTGACAATCGACGCCGAAGAGCGCGACAATTTCTCCTGATTGAGATTCCTTTACGTCTTCCATTTCGTCCGAATGCATGCGTACTAATCGAGGCACCTTCAATTTCTTCCCTGTTCGAGTGTTGACAATTGTCATACCTTTTGTAATTGTGCCTTGATATATGCGCAAATACGTGAGCTGACCAAATCTACCTTCTTCCAACTTAAATGCCAATCCAACTAACGGAGCTTTTGGGTCAGAAACTGTCTTCACAGGCTCTTCGTCTTTATTCAAATCCAAAGCGATGTTTTCTACTTCGTGCGGCGCCGGGAGATAATCCACCACGCCATCTAACAAAAGCTGAACGCCTCTATTTTTATACGCCGAGCCCATGAAAACTGGGGCAAACTGATTCGAAACCACGCTCCGTCGAATTGCCTCTTTCAACTGCTCGACCGTCGGTTCTTCTTCCATGAGAAAAATCTCTGCTAAATCGTCATCTACGCCCGAGACAGTTTCAATTAACTCTTTTCGCTTTTCATTCGCTAAATCTTTTAAATCGCTCGGTATCTCATCGCTCACTTTAATGTCATTTCCGTGTTGTCCATGAAACGTAATCGCTTTCATGGTGACTAAATCCACGACCCCGTCATGCTTCTCTTCCAACCCGATCGGGATTTGCACTGCGGCACAATTCAATCGCAATTTATCCTTCACCTGTTTCAACACTTTCCACGGATCCGCGCCGACCCGATCGCATTTGTTGATAAAGCATAATCTCGGCACGTTATATCTTCGCATTTGTCTATCTACGGTAATACTTTGCGACTGCACTCCACCGACTGAACACAAAACCAACACCGCTCCGTCCAACACTCTCAGCGCGCGTTCGACTTCGATGGTAAAATCAACGTGACCTGGCGTATCGATAATGTTGATCGATGAATCCTTCCACGTTGTGTAAGTCGCCGCAGATTGGATCGTAATGCCTTTCTCTCTTTCAAGTTCCATGGAATCCATTTTCGCCCCGACGCCGTCTTTCCCTCGCACTTCGTGTATTTCGTTTATCCGTCCGGTGTAAAACAAAATCCGCTCGGTTAAGGTTGTTTTCCCAGAGTCAATGTGTGCGCCTGTTTTGCGTGAAAACGGTGATTATAGTTAGAGATGAATACGCGCGCGTGTATACGGAGAGAGAGTGATACCGTGCGTGTCGCGCGAGTTATAGGAAAGAGGAGAAAAGTCGAAGCGTCGTCGTATCTCGCACCCGCGACGGCCGCCAGCTCTCTCTTTACTGAGAGAGAATATCTAAGAATCGATATCGATCGAACAGAAACGAACAGAGGACGACGACGACGAGACCAGATAAAATGAACGACAAAGCAAAGAACTTACTGATGCCTATATTTCTCGCGCGCTTTCGTTCCTCCGATACATCGCTCGCGTAGTGTCTGCTCCTTCCCACTTTTCGAAGATGATGATGATGATGATGATGGTTTTGATGATGATGATGAGAAAGACTCGAGCTGCTGCTGTTACTCCCAGCAGCTCCGAGATAAATAAGAGCCGAAGAATCAATGGCAGTAGTAGTCGCGTTCCGCGACGCAAAACTCCTTCTGTTTTGCAACAGCAGAGTCGTCCACCCTCGTCGGCTCCTCATTGTTATTCTATGTGCGTATGATTGTATTAGGTGATTTTCCCAGAGACTTTCGAGAAGGTGTTTTGAAACATTTTTTCGATCATCATTTCTTCACGCAACTACCTCACTCATATCACCACACGCTCTCTGTTGTAAATAACACGTAATAATAATAATAATATATGTCCTTACTCCAACGAGCGTTCTTCTCCAAAGAAGCGGTGATAAGTTGGACGATCGCAGGTGCCGGAGCGTACTTTCTTTACTCGCAACAACAGACGAAAACACCTTTGGAAACGAAATACGAGAAATACGGACAAGAGTTGATGCGAGGAGAAAAGTACACGAAGTTTTTAAAGGAACACGAGAAGCAGAAGAAGGAGAGGAGCAAAAAAAGAAGAGGTTGGTTCTTTACCAAGAGCGAGTAGAGAAAAGAGAGAGAGAGAGCATCGATTTATTTGACGACGACGACCCGAGAGCGCGTTTGAAAAGAGAAAGAATTTCACCTAGCTAGAGAAGAGACGACGAATATGGTTGCCTCTTTGACAGAGAAAAACAACAACAACAACAACAAGAGCTTAAAGCCGACGATTTCACGCGCGTTTCGCATAGCAAAACTATATTACGGAAAGCATTCGACGAGGAAGAAAACGGCTCGATTGCTGGCGTTGACGTGCGTCTTGGCGTGCGCGTTGACTACTGGTCTCTCCGTCGTGTTTTCATACGCTCAAAGAGACATGTCTACTGCGCTCTCGAATAAAGATCAAGACGGTTTTTATAACGCTATTCAGAGATATATTTATGTTGTCGTGATTGCCGCTCCTTTGTTCGCGTTGTACGATTACGTGAAGTCTTTGAGCGCTTTGCATTGGCGCAAATATATGACGGAGAAGATGATGACGATGTATTGCGAACACGACAACTATTACTCGTTAAAGTTCAATAACAGCGTGATAGCCACAGCGAATCAGAATAATGAAGGATCAGGTGATGTTCAAAAAGAAGCTACGGTTACTACTTTAGACAATCCAGATCAAAGAATTGGTGAAGACGTTCGCGGTTTCGTTCATTCGATGACGACGTTGACGTTAGCAATCGTGCATAAAATTTTCAGCATGAGCGCCTTCTTCGCCGTTTTATACCAGATCTCACCGAAACTCTTATTCTTTTGCTTTGCGTATTCTATGATTGGAACCTACGTGACGACGGCAGTGTTTGGGGGTAAATTGATGCATTTGCACTTCGAGATCTTAAAGAAAGAAGCAAACATGCGTTTTTTTCTCGTCAGATTACGGGAGCATGCGGAGTCCATCGCTTTGTATAGAGGAGCGAAGAGAGAACTGAAAACATTATTACGAACACTTCAACAAGTGATTAAAATTCAAAAGGAAAAGATTGTTTGGAATAGACATTTAGATTTGTTCACAAACGCGTACGAGTTTGCGACGTTTTGTCTTCCTTACTTGATCATAGCCCCGCTGTATTTCAAAGGTGAAGTAGAATTTGGTGTCGTAACGCAGAGTTCGTACGCATTCCGAACGATTCAAAATGCTTTGAATATTATCGTGAATCGACTGGATCAACTTAGCGGTTTAGCTGCAGAGTCCGAACGGATCGAGCATTTTCTGATATTATTAGAACGGCATGAACGGGACGCGGAAGAAAAGAATGGAGAAAAGAGCAACGTCATCGAGCGGAGTTTTCTCGATGACAGTAGAGAGGCGTCGAACCTTTTGCTATCGTTGCAAAACGTTTCAGTCTCCACTCCATCGAGAGAAATGAATCGAGGGCAACTTTTGTGGACGAATTTAAACGTCGACATTGTGCGAAATGAAAGCGTTGTGATTACCGGTCCCTCGGGATGTGGCAAAAGCTCTTTACTTCGCGTTTTAGCCGGACTTTGGAAAAACGGATCTGGAAAAATTCTCGTTTCCCGTTTCTCTTCGTTCTTTTTCCTTCCGCAAGTGCCTTTTATGCCGGTTGGAAGTCTACGAAGTCAGCTCACGTTTCCAAAAGGCGTTCTCGACGTCGATGAGAACGAAGAGGACGACAATGCAAATGCGCTATCGAAGAAGAATAGGATGAAAATAAACGATGCGCTCGTGGAAGAAAATGCGCATTTGCAAAATTTGCTAGATTCTGTAGGTTTAGGTGATCTCGCTTCGCGAATGGGAGATACTTTTGACGACGATTCTATCGAATGGACGGATGTTCTCAGCGTAGGTGAGCAGCAAAGAATAGCGTTTGCACGATTATTATACCAGAAGCCCAAACCTACGATTGTTTTCTTGGACGAAGCGACGTCCGCTTTGGACGAAGTAAGCGAGAAAAAGATGTACGAGTTATTAGCGGCAGAGAAGTACACGGTCGTATCCGTCGGCCACAGATCTTCGCTCATGCAATTTCACTCGCAGCGACTTCGTTTCGTTTCTGGAGACGAGAAGAAATCACAAGAAGAAACGCATTCGCATCGCATCGGCAAGTTTATTTTAGAAGATATTTAGATTTTACTAGTGAGATAAAGTTCCCTTATGTGTGTACGCTTGTACTTGTTATCATACAAAAGTGAGTGCGTCGCCTATTCGAATCGATCCACCTTTTATACAACTCGCATATAGTCCGAAATAACTGCCTTTGTCACTCAATTTAATTTTCTCGCGCCCAAAAATGGACCCTTCGACGTCCGGAAAATGAGTTCTAATTTGTACATCCGGTTGTATGACTTCGTCAACTTCTCCGCGATTATTCGCAACTACTCTGGTAGAAGGACATCTGATAGTAGGCTCGTTTATATTCAGGACTACGTCGCCAATTCGTACTTTCTTTCCACACCAATCGAATTCTTTCCACGGGTCACCCCCAGAAGTTGTATCATCGACAATTATATTCGCCCTGAACCGCATCATAAACTCTTCTAGACTACTATCGCTATTACTGCTATCGCTACTCACTTTGATGCTCTCGTACACTTCTCTGGCCGTTGACTTTGTGATTATGTGTAGAACGTGTTCCTTAACTTTTCCGCCCACATTTGCAAAGCTAATACCGTCCGCGAAGACGAGTTTCGGTATTCCGTTTTGCGTATTTGCAGTTTCTAAACGTTCCGCGAAAAACGTTTCGATGACCAATCTCTCCTTCTCGTCGTCCAAATTTAAACATCGTGCAACTACTGTCTTCGTCTTCGCTTCGATGATCGATAACTGTCGTCGTCGACTCGTGTTAATATTTCCATCTTCGTTATTATTTTTTTTCCTTTCGGTGTTGCTAAATTCCTCTTCCGTAAGAACGCATTCGTATTTCCCTAGTTGAGGATCGGTTATCAGTTGGTGAAACAGATGCTTATTCGAATGATGTTGCGGATCTTTCCCCTCACCGGTTTGCAAAACGATATCTGCGTTCTCTTTCGTCGATTTCTCTTCCATCCATTTGTTCGCTCGAATCGTTTCCGCTCGCAAAAGTGCCAAGCAGCGGTCGTTAGGTATTGACGCAAAAGGCGTGAGGGATGTTCGCGCGAGCTTTTGTCCATTTGCTCCTTTCAGTGGGTATGTGTAAATGTGAGACACGGTTCCGAGAATAGACGACGGAGATGACATATTTTTCTGACTCTCTCTGTCTGTCGCTCTCGAAACTGCGGGGATGATGGATGAATGATATGTGTATATATTACTGAGCGTACAAAAAGTAAAGTTTGAGTTCTGAAGGTGTGTTGTGACTGGAATCACAGAAGCGTTTCATTCACTACTAATACATGGTATACATTCAACTTTAATAAGCTACCAGTTTACTTTCTCGATAGTATATGTCGCGCTCGTTACCCCTAATCCTTCTGGAATATCCGCTCCAATTCTCACGTGTTCTAAAGCACCGCTAAGATTTGCTATGGACGCGTTTGTCTCGAATTGCCTCGTCGCAAGTTCTCTCAATCGTTCCATCTTTTCAATCGCGCGAGCATTTCCTGAGAACGCCGGTAATCGGACGTCCAATAACGCCGAAGACCACTCAATGGATTGTTCTAACGACGGGAATGTACCTTTGTACTTCTTCGCAAAGTCAAAATTAACTTCGTCGTCAGGGTCCAATCTAGAGCTCTCTTCGTCGTTTTTGGCGTCGTCGGCGTTCTCTTCGTCCGCCGAGTCTTTCTTAGCATTGAATTCACCCTTGAGCGTTATCACGTGAAATTCTACCCAATCGACAAGGAAGGATAGAAATTCTACCGCATCTTCGTTGGATAAATTTTTCAGCGTCATCGAAGAGTCTTCGCGATGGAACATCGATCGAGCAACGATCGTGTGCATGGGCTGCGCCCAGGCTCCGAAATTCTCCACCGCAAACGTCCAAATTCTACAATCGTCCAAAGCCGCGCGCAGCTCGAGCTCTTCGTAAAACTGTTGCTGCTTTGACGTGCCTTTTTTCTTAGGTCCGTCCCTTTTGTCTCGAGCGAGTTTCTCACACAACTTGACCTTTCTGAATGCAGACTTTCTATTTTTATCGTGCAACGCGTGGAAATTGAGAACGGGCGAAGATGTATTATTTTTCTTCGCACTCATGCACGCATCTACGATGCGTCGCAAATCTTCTGGATTCACCCACCAAGCAAAGATGCAGACGTTGACAGCATCAATCAATCTATCGTCTTCTAAAAGCTTTTCAATGAGACCTATACTGCTCATGGCGCCGCCTAAGAGTAAACCTCTGGAAAAAGCCTCAGATAAATAATCCCATTTCTTCAAAGTCCAAGCCGCTTTGATGGCAGCGTCTACGCAGTGCGGTGCGATGACAGCGCCTGTGCGAATATTGTTTGATGTTGGATCGTTCATACCGTAATACACGGCGTTTTTAATTTTATCTACTTTCTCTTCGCTATTGTCAGAGTCGTAATCGTCCGTATCGTCGTAATCAGAACCGCCAGAATCTCCGTTCCCTTCAAGTTTCTTAGTCTTCTTAGACGAAGCAGCAGCAGAGGCACCGCCACCTTGTCCTGTCCTTTTCAATCGTAAAGCTTCTTTAGTTTTCTGCTCGTTCTCATCGATCCATTTTATGGCCTCTTTCACGTGTTTATTCGCGAAAATCTCCAAACTTCTCAGCATTTGCTTTTCAGTTCCAGATTCTAACGTGGCGATGAAATCTTCCGCCACTTTTTCTTGTTTCCGCATTTTGTCTTGGTCCCAAAGCATGTTAATGTCGTTGCAAGCGCCTTCAAAATTCCTCTCTGGTGGGAGATCTTTCCAAATCGGTACGGTGATTGCTTTGCATTGCGGTTTAGTCGCAGCTTCAAACCCGCTCGTACTAAAAGCTCGTTCTGCCGCTTCCGCTTTCTTATTTCTCGCTTTTCCAAAAACATCTTTTTGTAACGCCGCCATACACTCCCGCAGACAAAGCTCCTCGAGTTCTAAACTCACGGAGTATATTCTATCGCTCAAAGAGACGTACAGGTCGCCACCAAACGCAGTTAAAGAAACTACCGACGTCGTTTCCGAATCTGGTATTTCAATGAAGCTATGAATGACGCCGTAAAGCTTATCGATGATTGCCACGGCAACGTTGTTATTAGCAGAGTTCTTTCCCTCGCTTTTGATTTTTGCAGCTAAGGCATAGTATCCTCCGCCAATGCTAATATAGTCAAACAATAATCCATCGCTTTCTTGTGTCACCGCGACTTTCTTTTTTGTCGTTTTCTTTCTGGACGCTTCTTCTTCTTCTTCTTCTTCTTCTCGCTTTATTTGTAAGCCGTCGAAAACGCGTTCTCGAACGAGAGTTCCATCCCCAAGATCATGCGAGGTCCAAACGCCATTCGACCACAAAAGACTAAAATGTTCATCATCGAACGATACTTTGACTACTTTACTACTCTTCATGGTGCTAATCTCAGCCATAGCGTCGCTTTCATCCAAATTAACTCTCACCGCTTTCTCCTTGGAAACGCGTTCCATAAGCTTCCGTCCGGAAAGCAGAGTTTGATCGACGATATTTTCCTCTCCTAATTGATCTTCTTGCACGTCTAGTTCTTTCACTCTATATCTCAATACTTCTCTCTTGACGACTTCTTCTCCCATCATCGACGCCAAAACGACGATAACGTCGTCGCTCTCTGCGTTCCCGTTCGCCGCTTCGACCGCGACACTCCTCTTAACTGTTTCGCTCTTCTTGTTTTTTGTTCTCGTTCTTGTTGTTGTTTCTTCTTCTTCTTCTTCTTCTTCTTCTTCTTCTTCATCGTCGTCGACATCTTTCGCCTCTACGGTCCCGACGATAGCACCGTCGCTATCGACGACGTGTAAATCGCCTTTTTCTCCGTCGACAACGACGCACCCGCCGTCAAAGCTCGCAAAAAACTTCGCCGTTTTATTCTCAAAACTCGTTTTCCCACCGGCGGCGGCGTCGTCGATCGAGGCGTGGTAGTTTTCCCGGTCGTCTCGCCAGGACAAAATCGTCGTGACTTGACCACGTGCGCCTCCTCCTCGCTTCTTCGTTGTCGTCGTCTTTGTCGTCGTCTTTGTCGTCGTGCATCCAAAATACGTCCTCGTGATCCCATCGTACACGCACGGGTGCGCGAATTTCACGTTCTCGTCTCGGGACGCTCTCCACGAGCGGAAAAAAGTATTCACCTTTTCGTCGTCGTCGTTTAAAACGTCTTTCAAAGAAGACAAAGATGTTTTATGCAACAAGACGCCGTCGTTTTCTGCGGTCACCACGAGCGAGGATTTCCCTCCCAAAGCGCTCCCCACGATGGACGACGACGGCACGTGACACACCACTGTCGTCGTCATTATAATGTATATATAATGCGTGTGATTTGTCTGACGATTGCGATGTTTTTCTCTTTTTCTGCTCTTTTTTTTGTCTCCTTTTTGTCCATCAGTCAAAAGTCTTTTCTCGCTTTTGAAAAAAAAGTATCTCTTTCGCCCAAAAAACACAAAATTTCTTTTTCTCTCTTTCTTTCTTTGAGAGGAAGGACGCCAGATTACCACAGAGAGAGAGAATCGTTCGTCATTTATCATTGTCTCATAAAACACTTTTGACGTTATACACATCAACACTTTAATATGAGTTCCACGCCAAACGTGCCATCAACACCTCCGTCGGATCCGTTCGCACCGAACCCGCCACCAGTTCCCGGGATTTTAATCACAAAGGTTCGTTTTCTTCTGAATCGTTTTTTAAAGAGAGAGAAAGAGAGAGAGACGAATAATCGAAACGTTCTTTTGAGAGAAGATCATCTCTCATCACCCGCTGGCTGATTTTTTAAGAAGAGTCTCTTTCTCTTCTTCTTTGTCTTCTTCTTTCGCGCGTGGTGAGTGGTGCGAGGTTTTGAAGCGATGAAACCTACGTCTGATGATGCTGAGTGTTATTACATCATCATCATCATCATCTTCGCGCGTCTCTCGTCGCGTAGTATAAGAGTATTTCTCTCAAAATCTCCCTTTGAAATTGGACCAAAGACGCTGACTTTCTCTTCTTCTCTCTTAAAATAATACTTAAAACAACAGTACACGAACCCGGTCCCGAGTCGAGATGCGGCCTTGCTCTACTTTTTTGCCGCGTTAATCTTCTGCATGACGTTTACATTTTGGGCGTACACCATCTTCAAAGACAAGCAACACAGGAAAAAGATGAAAAAATTAGCCACCACTGAGGCGATCGTCACCGGGAACGTGCACGATTACGACATGTTGCGCATTCCGCCGATTAGAGAGGATGGATTCAGATTAGGAGGGAGCGGGTCGAACTCGATAAATTCTTCGGGTGGGAGTGGATCGAGTCCTCAAGAGGGACGGTCGTCGCAGAGTGATTTAGAAAGTCACCCGACGACTATGGGTAAAAAATCAAAGAGCGGAATCAAATCGAACACGTATTAAAAAACGCACGAGAGGCGGGCGCGCGATTTGAGAAGAGAAACGAGGAAACGGATACACAACGCGAAAAACACATTAATTTAGCACCACGCGAAAGCTTCATCATATTCTAGAGACTTTCATATATATACTTGTATTATTATCACTATCATAACTACTTTAAAAATCTACGAAACTTCTAATAATTTCAATCTTCTTCTTCTTCTTCGGAACCGTACTCTACCGAAGTCAAAGCGTCCTCTAGCCACCCACTCGTTTTCACGCGTTCTAAAACCTCGTCCAACCGCTCGTCGTCCGTAACCATCCACCACCCTAATATGACTTCCAAAGCAGATGCTTGTCTGTAAATATCGTGGCCGCCGCCTTGACTCTTTTTCCCGCGAAGTCGTTTCGGTACGTTTGAATAGTCGGCGTTTCGTCCCCACTTGCAGACGTCCAACTCTTCATCCGTGAGTTGTATTTCGGTAATTTTTCTATACGCGTACGCTTGCGATTCTGCTCTGGCTAACTTTTTCACTTTCGAGTCGTACGTGGACGGTTTGCTCCTCGGCGCGAACAGATAACTTCTGACGAAGAGTTCCCAAACCGAGTCGCCGAGTAAAGCGTAGGAAATGGGCGAAAATTCTCTCGGCGCGCTCGAGGATATATCCGGCGGTGCGGGACGCCAATTGCTGCTCGTTTTTGTCTCCTCGTCGTCTGCTTCTTTCTTTTTCTTCTTTGTTTTCATTTGCGAGAACGCGTCAAAGACGTTTTTGTCGTCTGAATCGTCGCGCATTGATGATGAGGATGCTCCCGTTGAATGCACTCCTCTTCGGTCGTTATGAAAACGCCGCCGACGACGAGAAGAAGAAGACAAAGAAGAAGATACATCACGACGACACAAACAACATCCCCAAAACTCCTCTCCTCCTCCTCTCTTCTTCGTTTTGCCAGCGTAAGCGTAAGCCTGAGCAGCAGCGGCGACTTTTAAAGCGTGCATCGAGAGAGAATGAGAAGAGAAAAGTCGTGTGTCGCGAGGTTGTTTTTCTTTCTGCGTTTGCAAATTTAATTGACTTTTTTCTTTTGTCGTTTTTTTGCTCTTCGATTAAACTCGAACGCATCGACTCTCGACTCTCGATCGAACAGAAGGTTTCGAGACCGAAAAAGGTGTCTCTCGCCTACCCGCGCGGTCTGCGAGGCCGCACTCTCGTCGGCTGCGCTTGTTGGCCGCAATCAGATCATTTTTAAACTCGAATAAATTATTCAAATATTGTCTCCACACACAACGACAGCAATACTCATCTCACGCGTTCTTGTTGTTCGGGCTGCTCGCGAGCGAGAGTAGAGAGCAGCACACGGGGAGCACGCAGTCGTTTGAGAGCGCAAATATATAATACGTAATAAATGGTGTTGATCTATAAACCGTCCTTCGTCGCGCACGACGGTTCGGCTCCGATTTACTCCATCGACACGCATCCGGATGGCAGTCGATTTGCAACCGCTGGTGGCGACCGAAAAGTGAAAGTCTGGACCACCTCCGCGTTGCTCGACCGGAACAAAGAGAACGATAAGGAGTGTCCAAAACTTCTGGCGACGTTAGCGGACCATTACGGGCCGGTGAATTGCTGCCGGTTTAGCAAAAATGGCCGGTATTTAGCCACCGCTTCCACGGACTCAAACATTTTTCTCTACGAACTCCACGAAGGGAAAGGAAGAACGATGTTTGGGTCGAACGATGAACCGAACGTGGAAAATTGGTCGAACGTTGGGAAATTAAAAGGGCACCAATCGGACGTGATCGATATCGCCTTCTCGCCGGACGATAAGTACTTAGCGTCCGCGTCGTACGATAACTTGGTCAATGTGTGGGACGTGGAGATGAAGCAAATAGTCGCGACGTTGAAAGGCCATCAAAGTTTCGTCAAAGGCGTAGCCTGGGACCCGATCGGTAAGTTTTTAGCCACGCAAGGCGACGATAAATCGGTCATCATATGGCGAGTGGACGATTGGGAAAAAGTGTCCACGATTACGGAACCGTATCGACAATCCGTCGGCGCGACGTTTAGTATGCGTTTGTGTTGGAGTCCAGACGGGAAGGCGGTGACCACGTGTAACTCGTACAAGAAACCGAGCCACACGGCGAGTGTCTTGGAAAGAGGCGAATGGGACTCGAAATTTGATTTCGTAGGGCACAAAGGGCCAGTCGTGTGCGTGAGATTTTCACCCGGATTGTTCAAACAGAAAATTGAAGCGGCGGAAGATTCGAAAGATAACGATAGCGAGGATAAGCCAAAATTGCACACGGTGGTTGCATGTGGAAGTCAAGACACAAAACTTACGATTTGGAGAACGAATCGATCGAGACCGGTGTGCGTGATTAAATCGTGCTTTGAGGAGTCCGTGGTGGATTTGAGTTGGACGCCGAATGGCTTTTCGCTTTTGGCGTGCAGCACGGATGGTACGATGGGCGTCTTTACGTTTGAGGAATCCGAGATTGGATGCACGGTGAACAAAAGCGAATCGGAAGCGTTTTTCCGCGAGACGTACGGGGGCATGGTTGGACAGAAAAAAGTCGCGGTGTTGGAAGATCCCACGCTTTTGAAGTACACCAAGAAGAACATCAACGGCGAGACGACGACAAATGGTGGATTTGATTCGAAAAACGGCACTCCGATGGCACCGAAGCGCATCAGCGCGGTACCAGTTGCAGCACCTGTCATCCAACAAGCACCAATCCGTCAACAACAACAGCAAGAGATCATAGCTTCAGATGGGAGACGAAGAATTACGCCCATGGCGAACGCTCCGGGCACGCAAGTCATCGCGTCGCCGCCCTCCGCAAGGCCACCGCAGCAAATCATCACCAACAATGAAAATCAAGTGCCCAGAAATTTACCCGCTTATACCATGCCGACGACTACTACCGTTGCCGGCGTGAAACGGGTCGCTCCGCAGGAGATGATGCCTGCCGGTAACGCGCCGAAACGGTTGGCGCCTATGCCGGTCGGCGGCGGCGGCGGTCAGCCGCAAAGAATTCAGCCCATTCCGGCGGGTGGTCAACAACAAGCGCCGGCGCGATTGCTTTTAACGCCACCGCCGGCGAGGCAACAAATGACGGTGCAAGTGTCGCAGCAGCAGCAGCAGCAGCAGCAACAGCAGCAGCAGCAACAGCAACAGCAACAAGCGCGACCGGCTGTCCAGCAACAAGCAGCGCGTCAAATTATTCCAGTAGCTCCGATTCCGCAAACCGTGCACGCCAAACTAGTCGCCGAAGACGCGATGGTGGCGAACTCATTTGATGACCAAGATAACATTCCGACGGCGCCAGTTGTGCTCGAGTGCAAGAACGATTTTCAGCGGAACGCGAGTGATCTCGTCTGCTCGCGTTCGGGTGAAGAGTTATGGACAGATCGTCTCGATGCGAGATGTTCGCACATCACCGGGAACGCGAGGTACTCGTGCGTCGCGCTCGAAGACGGGTCGCTTCAAATTTATACCGAGACTGGAAGACGGCAGTTACCAACGATTGCGTTGGAAGGTGGGAAAGTATGCTTTATCGCGTGCGTAAATAGTAGTAAAACGAAAGAAGAAGAAGAAGTACAAATTGAAAGTTCGGAGACAAAACTTTTAGTTGTAACCACCGACGCGTCTTTGTACGTGTGGGATTTGGAGAAGGACAACGAAAGGTGCGTTTTGGAGAGTTCCATCGCGAGCATTTGCTTCAATCGTAGAGACGGAGCGCGAATTTCTCGCGTTTCGTTGAGCGAAAAGGGTGTTCCGCTCGTGACGTTATCGAACGGCGTAGCGTACGCGTTCCACAAAAAGTTGAAGGCCTGGGCTAAGGTTGCGGACACCTCCTTTCAAAAATCCGAGTACTTTTCGAGATTACGGTTCGGCTCTACCGACGGTTCGGGCGGTGAAGTGCGAAAGTTGCAAACATCTGCCGCACGATTAGCGATTGGTGCTATGGCTAATTCAATGCGTTCTTTCTCGTCGTTCCAGACGCCAAAGCGCGAATCTGGCCGTCATCTCGAGCAAATATTGCAATCGTGTAAAGTTCTCGGGAGTGAGAAAGAATTCAAAGCTTGGTTACGAACGTACGCCACGCACTTGGCTTCAGAATCGATCGGGAACGATCAGCGCACGCACTTTGCCGGCGCAGAGAAGCAACTTCGCGAGTTGTGTGAAGAACTGTTAGGTTCAATCTCGAAGAGCGATAAGGAGATGGAGAAAGACGGCGAACACGGTTTGATCCTCGGCATGAAACGAAGAGATTTATTGAGAGATGTCGTCATTCCCGCACTCGCGAGCGACGGTTTGTGCCAGAGATTAGTCACCGAAACGATCGAGCTTCTCGAAGCTGCTGAAAAGGCGAAATAACGACACGTAGTTCATTAAACTAACGCGCAATACTACAAAATCTGTTGTAACACAACCAATCTCTACTTAAAAATACTATATAGCTTCGTTCGCGGCCATCCCCCAATGAGGATCTCGAGCAACAACCACTTCACCCGGTTTAACGACTGCACCAGAAAGCCATTGCACAACGTCTGGACTCGTTTTATGTTCCTGCAAATGCTTATCTGGATACCTCCCGCTGCTCGGAGCGAACGGCTTCGTCGGGTCGGCCTGATTCTTCAACCAACACTCGTGTTGCTCGTGGTCGTGAATGTCCCCACTCCAACATTTTCCGTCCCGCTTTTCATTCGGGGGACAGTATACCCAAATGTTGCACAACAACTTCTTTTCAAACGGCGCGGTTCCGCAGTTCCCGCGCACTCCAAAACTAGTGTTGAAAAACATCGTCCCGGAGTTTGAGCCTTCCCCGCCGCATATCTCCGCGTGTTTTCGACACGCGTCGCAACACTCGCTCGCCGTCTTTGTCCGAAACGTCATCCCCCAAGTCAGCGCAAACCCATCGTACCCGGAATGCTCGTTCGGCCAACACTTTTCGTTCTCCATTGGAAACTCTTCCTCACCGTATACTCTCACTAAGTTTGCGTTCGCTTCGTTTTTCTCTTCAATATCAATTTCACCTTTCATTTCCATCATTCTCGCGTCCGCTCGTTCCGCCGCGTTCAACAAATTCTCTCGACTCGCTCGATTCTCTCTCATCCCTTGCAACGTGCTCGTATCACCCTCTCGATATTTTGAGGCCACGTCCCGTATTCTCTCTCGGGCGGCTCGGATGGCATCGCGCGGATTTCCCACTAATCCTTCCTTCTTCTTCGCGCTCATCTTTTCTCCTCTTGAAAAGGAAGAGGAGGAGGCAGAAAACGCGAAACGTTCGGACATGAAGTACGTCGAGTTATACGTGAGAAACAGACACAGTGCGAGCAGAATCGTCCCGAGAATCATCTGAGACGACTTAAGTTTCATCGTCATCTCGCGTTCGTTGTGAAAAGAAAATCTTTTTCTCCCCCCCCGAGAAAGGAATTTTTGCGCTTTTTTGTGTGCAGTCAAGAGAGTTTTTCTCTACTAAAAATACCTCTTTATCACGCACATAGTACACACACACACACAACACACAAGTAATGTCTACGGTATCACCTGATATCCGCATCCAAAAAGACGACTCGATCGTCCGCAACATAGAAACGGCGATGGAGAAAGAAGCGAGTCTGGACGAAGACGCGACGACATCCATTAAGAAGAATAAAACTTCAACTTTTTCTTCTTCAGGAGGAGGAGGCGTTTTGTCCGCGAGAAGCGCTTTGACGAGACTGGAAAACCATCTGGTGGATGCGAACGAGAAAGAGCTCCCGCACACGAGGTCAGCGTTTTCGCGCGATGGAGATATTTTGCGCGCGAATGAGGCGAAGGCGTTGGTTATTTTCGTTCGCATCGTTGTTCGCGCGTTTTCTTTCGCATGTGATTTTGAATTCAAATCTCTTCGTTTTCTTCTTCTTCTTCTCTCTTGGTTGCCTCGCGTTAACGCGTTCATCACTTCGATGAGACTAAAACGAAGAATTTTTTCTTTTAAACACAACACAGGGCGCGTAAACCGGCGGAACGCCTCGAGCCGACGTTTACGAGGTCGGAACCGAAGAAGAAAGGACGCGCGAAGAAAGCTACCGTCGTCGTCAAGAAAGTCGAGAAGAAGAAGAAGGTGACGAAGAAGAAGCCGGCGAAGAAGAAGACGAAGGCACCGGCGAAGAAGAAGAAGACAAAGGCGCCGGCGAAGAAGAAGACAAAAGCGCCGGCGAAGAAGAAGGTCGCACCGAAGAAGAAAAAAGATGCGAAGAAAACGCCGACGGAGAAGAAGAAACGAGCGTTGTCCAAGAACAAGTTGGTGACAGACACCGTTGCGCCGGTCGAGAACAAAGTTCAATCGAAACTTCCAATCGTCCAGGCCGCATCACCTGCGGAAGAAGGCCACGAACAAGAGAAAGAAAACACTCCGGCGGTGGAATAAAAGAAAAAGAGGAGGCATAAATCCTGTAAAGGACATGTATTACGATTGAGAGAGACAAAGACGATATGGTTATTATTCATGCATTTTCGTTGTTTATTTTATGAAACACACATACACACGCGCTAAATATTCTACGTGATCCGTGATCTTATTCTGGTTTGCGTGGCATGGTAATCTTGAAGCTCATCCCACCACCATCACTATTTTTAGTATTGATCGGAGCTTCTTCGATCGAATCTTCGTCGTCGTCATCGTCGTCGTCGTCGTCTTCTTCGTTCGTCAAATTATCTAAATTGACATCCGTGAACGACGTGTTCAACGCCACATCGTCTTCTTCGATGTTGCCGTAATCTTCCTCTTCGTCTGAATTATCGAGCATCACGAGCGGTTCATCTTCTTCTTTCCCTATCTTCGGCTCTGCTTCGCCAGCTCGCTCTCGCTCTTGTTCTATTTCTTTCTCTTTCTCAGCCGCTTGAACTTTTGCTAACTGCGCTTTTTGAAATGGTAACAAGGCTTTGGTCGTAGGTATCGCAAACGCGTCTTCCTCGTCGCCGCCTTTGACTTTACTCGACATTTGCTCGGCGGTAAGATTGCTCGACTTCAAACCCGTTTTTTCGACAAAATCCTTTCGTCTATCGTTGTTTGCGTCAACGTCCATGCCGTCAAGAGAGATTGCAGAATTAGCGATCAACTTGTTCATCGAGCGACCACCGCGTCCAAGATTCGAGGCATCCACGGGTGCGATGATTTCACCAGCCTTCGATTTTGCCGTCATCTCTATCGCGTCGTCTAAATCGTACTTTGTGTATCGAATCCAATCTGGGCACTCCTCAGGGCCCATGAGCGAAGATGGCCAATTCAACGTATCGTCGAGTTCGTTCCAAGTTTTCAACTCGTCTTCTGATCGACAGATCTTTTCGTTCAATTCGCGTACACTTGGCACGTTCGTTTCTTTCCTATTTCCAGCAGCTTGCGCAGCCATGAGTTTTTCAAGTGTTTCGCGTCTCTCTGAGTGCGTGGTTTGTCCATCAAAACGACCGGCATTGATGACTTCGTCTGCCATTTCAATCTTCTGTTGCTGAATGACGTTGCGAACGACCGATTCCACGGATTCACAATATGATCGGTCGTTACCACCCCAACCAGCAGTCGATGTATTTTCTTGAGTAGCCGCAGCAGCACCCGTGACGCTGGCTATTTCTTTATCATCTACGGCTTCCAAGTGTATCACTCGTACTTCTCGCGTTTGGCCGATTCTGTGAGATCTCGCGATGGCTTGTTCTTCATTCTTCGGGTTTGGGTCCGGATCGTACATCACAACTGTATCGGCAGTTTGTAAGTTCAAACCTCTTCCGGCTGCGCGAATAGAAAGCAAAAATATGAACTTGTTCGAGCCTTTTCGGTTGAAATCATTGATGGCGACTTCTCTTTGTTCTAACGGTGTCGTGCCGTCGATGCGGCAAAACTGTAAATTTTCGCCGTCCTCTGTAGTTTGTCGCCACTTCAGATAGACTTCCAAGAGATCTAATAATTTCGTCATCGTGGAAAACAGAAGAACTTTGTGTCCAGTCTTGGAAAGTTTAATGAGTAATCGGTCCAAAATCCACAACTTGCCGCAACTTCGTATCAAGTTAACACCTCGAAAATCGCCTCCTTTCTCGGGCGGGTACGATAAGCCCGGATGATTACAAATCTTGCGGAGCTCCATGCACCTATTGTGAAGGGGCAAATATCCACGAAAGGTTCTTTGCGCGGCTAAACCGAGCCTAGTATACGGTTCAACTCGAATAGACCCCGTCGCGTTGATCCAAGAATACGCGTTCGATTGAAAGGCCGAAAACGGGCAATGAACGACAACGCTCTTCCTCGGCGGAAGTTTACTCTCCACGTCTTGCACTAATCTTCGAAGCATAAACGGTTCTAAAATTTGGTGCAGTCGAGAGATTACGATGACTTTCTTTTCCCGTTCCATCCAATCGTCTTCTTCTTCGTCCTCGTTTGCGTTACCGGCGCCACCACCACCACCACCACCAATGACTTTTTGCCCTTGATTATCACCCGCTTTTGTTTTCCCGAACCACTGCTGAAACACTTTTGCCGAATCAAAAACTTCCGGCAACAGCAGGTTCAATAAACTCCACAGTTCGCTGAGATCGTTCTGTAACGGCGTTCCAGTCAACAGCAAACGTCTTTGCGCTCTAAACTTGTCTAAATCTCTACTTAATTTTCCTTCGCGATCTTTCAATCTCTGCGCCTCGTCGATTATGATGTACTTCCAATTCACTTTCGCCAGCTTGGACCGATCGCGCATGATGAACTCGTACGTCGTCACTAAGACGTTGAATTTGAGCTGCAACACTTGCTTCTGAAATATTTTCGCGCGTTGCTCGCGACTGCCGACGTAATAGACGCAATTTACGTGCGGTAACCATCTCTTTAACTCTGCTTTCCAGTTCACGATTACCGCATTCGGCACGATGATAATGTGAGGTCCAAAGTTTTGCTTAGACTCCCAGAGATACGCAATCAAAGAGCAAACTTGGACGGTTTTACCCAATCCCATCTCGTCTGCTAAGATACCGTTTAAGCGATTGTTGTGTAAACTCACCATCCATTGCAAAGAAACAATTTGGTAATCGCGCAACTGACCAAACGTCAACATCTTTGGTTGTTCGGTAATAATTTCCTGTTCGCTGTGCGCCACGGCGTAATATTTCTCCGTGTTTTGAATCCCGTCCTCTTTCGTTTGCGAAATCATCTTCTCGCCGTTTTCTAACGTCGCCTCTCTCGCTGCTTTTTCCGCCGCTTCTTTGATTTCATCTTCGTCTAAGCCTTCCGCTGCGGCTTTTGCAGCCGCTTCTGTCGCCGCTTCCGAACGCGCCTGCGATATCTTTACCGACGCAATCTTTCCTCCGAGTTTTTCTAAATATCCTTCCGTTTCCGAAAGGAACTCTTGTAGCGCTTCGTACTTATTACCTTCGCCTTCGCCGTCTGCGCCGGCGGGGTATCCCTCGATGCTCTCTTTCGTTTTCGCTGCTTCCGCTAAAAGTTTTTTGTATGCTTCTATGTCGTTCGATTTTAACGCTTCCATTCTCTTTGCTCTTTCTGCCGCGTCGTCTCTTGACTTTACCAAGTACGCTCTCGCCATCCTATCGTGCATCTTCACCATTTGGCGGTTTCTCGTTTGCAACACGTCTGCTCGTTGATTTGATTCTTCGTTCAATCTTTTTCTCGTCGAAAGTATCAAACGCCACCGCTCCGATGACTCTTTCTTCTCTTTCTTCGACCGTAACTTGATCTCCAACTCTCTTTGCTTCTCGTCCATCTTCACCATCTTCTTGTACGACCTCTCCGGCAAAGCCATAATCTTTCTCTGCTCGGCAATCATTTCTCGTCTTAACTTTCTCTGTTCCTCTAACAATCCTAAACTTTTAGTTCTGATATTCTGTCTGATTTTCCACTCGCCTTCGTCCACAATCTGTCTTTCTCTCATCATCCCGTCTTCCTTACCATTATCTTGAGCGGCGGCATGAAACGTATACTTTTGTTTCACAACTCTTTCACGAAGAAGATCAACGCCTCGCGTCACTCGCGCGTCCACCTCGCCTTCGAATAGACGCTTCAACTCGTTACACTTCGAGTACTGACGTTCGTCGTCGTCCTTGTCCTCGTCGAAGCCGTCGTCGTCATCCTTGTCCTCTCGTTGCACACTCTCCGTAAACTTCATGTCTTCTTCGTTGATCGTTTTTGTCGTCGTTATCTCGTTGTTGTTATTACTATTTCGAAGCATGGTCAGCGTTGGATCTTGCAGCAACCTCGCGTTCAATCTCCACGGCAGCATCTCTTTGCTCATCATCTCGTCTCGGTCTTTGTTCAAATCAATCGCGTTCGCGAAGAGCGCGTTCGGGAAGCTCGTCCAGATCTTCGAGTGCGAGTGCGAGTGCGTGGACGGCGCGATGCCTACCTCGCGCAAGAGCAGAAATCGAAGCTGCGCGTGGAACGCTTTCGTTTGCGCGTCCGTAAATAACACCATCGTTTCTTCTTCCTCTTTCTTTCTCTTTTCTTCTGTCATCATCATCAATTGGGTTCCTCCATCGTCGACTTCTTCCATCGTGTGTTCTTCTTTTGTCGTCGCGTCGACGGCGAGACCAACTTTTAGGCTCCAAACGACAACGAGACAACAAGAACAACACGACAACCAAAAGAAGAAGAAGAGGAAGAAGAGGAAGAAAAAGAGAGAAGCAGAGAGAGAAAAGAGAAAAGAGAGAAAAAGTTGAGAGAGAATCTGCTTTTTTTGTGTTTTTTGGCTGCTTTTTTTTTTGTTTGTGTCGTTTGTTTGTTGTTTTTTTTGGGACTTTCAGAAAGAGAGAAAACTCTTTTTACGTACAACAACGACGCTTTATTATCATTTATCCTCTCTCTATATAGAGTATATCCACAACACAAACGCAAAAAACACGACCACCGAACGCACTGCTGCGATACACAACAACAACTTTACAGTAACATTATTAAAATGGGCAAAATTAACATCGAAACGGAAGTTGAATCCGTCCTCTCGGAACAATCCGCCACGTGCGAGAAACTCAAAATTCGAGTCTCCGAGACGGTTGAAGGGGTGAATTTGTCGGCGAAATTTGTCCTCCCGGTGAACGTGGAGGTATCCTCCAAAGGCAATTTGGATGCGAACATGCAGACGAGTAAAGTGGACTTAGAAGCCGCGAAGGATTTTTGGAAGATCAAGTTAGACGACGTGGACCAAAACACGCAGAATATTATGGATGTGTTGAAAATCTCCGTGAGAGAGAAAGTGTCGGCGATCGACTCGACCGCGACGTTGGAGTGGAAGGCGAAAGGAAACGCGGTGAAAGGCATTTTGGAACCACCGGTTTTCGAAGGCGTGAAGTCAACGCTGGAGTTTGATAACTCCAAGAAGCAATTGACGGTGACTGCGAAGAAGAAAATCGATAAGATTGACGTCTCCGTGAAAGCGGACGCGAACGTCAAGACGCAAACGTTCAAGGGAGGGAAAATGACCCTCAGTTATCCGCTTCCGGAAGGCGTGAAAGGAAGCTTGGAAGCCTCTACGAACGGGAGCGGTAAGATTACTTTGAGACGAGGTAATTTGAGCGCGAAGATGCCGTTGAAGAACTTTACGAGCGCGCCAAATATGAACGACGTGAAGTTGGAGTTCAACTACTCCACCGATATCGCTTCGTTTTAAGAACGGAAAATAGCGTTTATCATCCTCAAAGGCAGAATGAACGACAGACAGTACTAAATACAATAGAGAAAACGATGACGACATTGATGAACTTATACGGAGAAGAAGAGAGGAGAATTACGGGAGTGTTGTTCATTTCTAGTCATTCTTTTTTAAAAAAACACACATACTGGTACGTGAATATAATTACTTCAATACTTTTATCCAGACTAGAGGGCTTCGACGAGTTCTTTGAAATCCATCACGAACCAATCCGCCGTTTTTTCCACGTTCTCCCTTCTTACCGTTCCACCGTACCCTATAACAATATCTGCTCCATTCTCTGCTCTCGCTTCCACGTCCGTCGCGCCATCGCCAACCATCACGACTGTTTTGAAATTCCCGGTTTTCTTCACGTGCGCGACGGCCAAAGCCTTTCCGCCCGCGCGCCACGTAAACTCGTTTTCGTCGTCGAATGGTTTCTCTGAATTCATCGATCCATCTTCTAAATATAACAAATTATTCGCCCAAACGTTCGTAGGGACTGGGATATCTAAACATTCCGCAATCGGATGGATCATTTGTCGAAACCCTCCGCTCACTAAATACACCGTCTTCCCTTTTTCTTTCAACTTGTCTCTCAGTTCTTGGAATCCGTTCGAAAGTTTCACCGGATACTCTTTTAAATACGCATCCATCTGCTGTCTCGAACACTGCATCGCGTTTAATCGATAAAACAAAGCCTTCTCGAACGGAATTTCTCCATTCATAGCTTGCGTGGTCACCTTCGCCACCTCTTCGCCTTTGCCGAGATACGCCGCCAACGCGTCGATACCTTCGTGATCGATGACAGTCGAGTCCACGTCAAAACACACGGCATCGCACATGCGCCAAATTTCCAAAGCTCTCGCTTTCTTAGAAGAAGAAGAAGAAGAACCACCCATCGTTGATTCTTCCGCAGGGGTCGCTTTGGTCGAACCACCCGAGCTCCTTGTTCGTTGTTTTTGAGGTGCAAAGCGACGGCTGTCGGTTTTTACGCGCGCGGAATAACAACAGCAACACGACGACGACGAGATGGATGACGACATTAATAATTACTTTTTAATGTTCGACGACAATTTCCGGTCGCAGGCTAAACTTCTTCTCCTTCCTTTCCAATCGTTTCAGAAACGCGGTTTCCGTTTCCACTTTGACTAAATGTTTGATCTTTTCGATCTGTCCTCGAGTCGTGCTCGTGTTCGGGACGACTCTCGACGCTCGAGGTTTACGCAATCCTAAAGCTATACAGGTGAGTTTAATCGTGTCTCGCTTTCCAGCTAACCCGCGACGTAAGGTGACGACGAGCTTTTCAGTCGCCGTTTTGTGCAAAGACATAAACGAAACTTCTTCGCGTGCAAAGGAGAGAAAACTTTGTGAAGAATGCGATGAGAGCAGAGAAGTGATTTTGTGCGTCTTTCTGTGAAGAAAGTTCTTTTGATAAAACTCTTACTGCGAGCGCGCAGAGATACATACACAAACCGTCGTCTTCAATTCTCTTAATTAGATACTCTTACGTTATTATTATTAAAGTTTTATGAACTATGATTTTAATGCACCGCCCCGTCGTCCGTCGTCGTTTAGGATCGATCCGGGATGGACTTGGAATCCGTCGCTACGCCCATGCAGTTCAAACCATTGTCGACGTATATGGTGCTCCCAGTAATCGCCGAGGCTAACGGCGAGCACAAGAACGCGGCCGTGTGTCCAACCTCGATGGCATCCAACGGCTTTTCGCTCAACGGCGCGTTCGTCATGGAGTAGTTGATCATATCGTCGATGAAACCGATGGCTTTAGCGGCTCTCGAGCCCAACGGACCGGCGCTGATGGTGTTCACGCGAATGCCCCACTTTCTCCCAGCTTCGAACGCCAACACTCTCGTGTCAGACTCCAAAGCCGCTTTGGCGGAAGACATACCACCCCCATACCCTGGGATGATTCTTTCACTCGCCAAATACGTCAAAGAAATGCACGCGCCGCCTTTGTTCATCAACGGACCAAACTTTTGCAACATCGCAATGTTCGAGTACGAACTCGCGGAAATCGCCCCCAAATAACCTTCTCTCGACGTCTCCAACAACGGTTTTGCCACTTCTCTGCCGTTCGCCAACGAGTGGACCAAAATATCAATCTTACCAAAATCCTTCTCCACGCATTCGGCGACTTCGCTCACGGTCCACTTTTCGTTACCTGCGTATCGCTTGTTCGCCTTCACATCTTCCGGAACGTCATCCATGGTGTCAAAAACCGCGTCCATGGGGTAAATCTTCGCGAATTCCATCAAACTGCCATCCGATAACTTTCTCGACTCGTCGAACTTACCTCTTCTGTACGAAGTCTCGAAGATATTCAACGCCGGCACCCACGTGCCGAGGATAACGTCCGCCCCGGCTTGACTCAACGCCTTGGCGATGGCCCATCCAAAACCGTTGTCGTCCGCCACGCCGGCAATGAACGCCTTCTTACCTCTCAAATCAATCGGTAACGTGGTGCTCGACGCCATCGTTCGAACCACTCTGGCCGCCGCACTCGGAGAAGAACGCTTCGCACTTTTAGAGATGCTTTTCCCCAACGCGTTTCCGCCGCGAAGGATCGTTTTTTGCGCGAACAATTTCGAAGTCGTCGTCGTCGTCATGATGATTGATTTTAACGCTGTTTTTGTTGTCGTGATAATACTAACGATGGTGTATAAGCGCGTTTAGTAGATAATACTATGATCAAACTTTGAGCGCGTAAAAGTGTGTGTCTTTCTTCCGCGCGTAGTAGTACTAAAAAGTGCGTCTGAAAATGTGGTTTGTTTGTGGATAAAGTCTTCAGGAACTTTTTTGTTTTTCTTTTTGGAATCAACCTTTTTTGACGACGACGAGAAAATTTTTAGGAGGAAAGAGTGCATAATAAGTGTTTAAGTGTGTTTCTACTCCTGGATAAATGTTCATTTTTATAATACAACGCGCGCGTGAGTAGACGCACACAGGAGGAACCGACGCACGCGAGATAGACGCACGGCGAAAAGCAGGTTTTATTTACAACGACGAGTTTCAGTCTCAAAACTCTCGATCGGGCATCACTTTCGGGGCGATGAGCGACCAGAGATAAAGAAACGCGGTGAAATACGCGCACGTCGCTTTAATCCAAAAGCTCTCCGCCGTCGTCGAGGATATCGTTTTTGTACCGCCGCTATTTTCTTCTTCTTCTTGCGTTACTTTTACCCACCCGACTAATAAACACGCGGCGTGCATGCTGGCGACTAAAAACACGCCGTGGAAAAACGTATACGCGGCGCTGCCGTGCTCGTCGTCGTCGTCCGTAATGTGCGCGACGCCTTGGAAACGTTTGTGTCCACTCGCCGCTTTGAAGGCTGATAAGGCAACCACTCCTAATTGAACGACAAAACCAACGATTTCGATAATCTCTTCGTCTTTACTCTGCATCGTCGCGTTGTCCACTAAATTGCACGTTTTCGATCTTTCCATGCTCGCCGACGCCATCAAATACGCCACGTACAAAGCGACAATCGCGCTGGTAAATAAACCTCCTCGGATATCTTCCATTAAACTAAAGCCACAACATATGACGACGAAAACAATCGCCATCGAAAGTGCCGCGACTGTCGTCTTATCTCCGTCGCAATCGTACCGCGTAAAACTCAACGCGAACGTCGCCACCGCCAACGCGAACGCGACAATCGTCCCCACAACTAACGCTATCGCCCCAGCGCGTCCCTCTTCCGCCTTCTCCACCAAATACTCGTTCAGCTCATACACCGTGGCTATGATTACAATCATCTGGACGAGTAAAAACACCCCGGCGCCGAATCGAAACACTTGGAAGGCGACGTCGACGCTCTCGCTCGGCACCCACCAAAACGAGACGCAAAGAAAAGCCAACCAGAGTAAAAGTTTAAACGGCCAATACGCCACGTGCACGCGATATCGTACGTTTAAATTCTCGAATCGGTCTCTTCTCGATTGTTTTAAAGCTCGTCGTCTTTCCTCGTCCTCTCCTTCTTCTTTCTCTTCTTCTTCCTCCGTCTCGGGAACGTCCGCTTTAAAGGTGACCAAAAGCATAAACGAAAAGAAGAGCACGTTCGTGAGCGCCACTCTCATTGCGCTTTCGTACGCGCACCGAGAGCCTTGGCATCCTTGCATTTCCGTGTGCGTGAACTTTTCGATCGAACTCGTTTCCGCGGGGTAGTTGTCTCGCATCTGCCACGCGAGAACTTGCGTGAGGAAATAGGAAACGAAGTAGACGGATTTGAAAGATTTCTCGCCTCTCTGGTGGATGTTTAACGCGTTGGCGCAACAGTTCAAGGCGGAACATCCCGCCCAGGACGCGCAGCAAAGAAAAGCAGACATAATAATAAAGCTTTAGTTTAACGCGACGATGATGATGATGATGATTTTGTTCTCTTTTTTGGGCTCAAGGCGAGAGAGAGAGAGAGAGAAGAGTGTGGAATGGAGTCGTTGTTTGGTTGTTTGCTGCTCTGTGAAAATCCTCTCGGAAGACCAAAAAATGACACAAAGAATAGCTTCGTATGTGTGTTGTTTAGTAGTACTGCTGCTGCTGCTGCTGCTCTTAAAGTTGTTCAAGTCTACACATTATTCTATCGTTCTATTCTATTCTATTCTTCGCTATTTTGCTCCTATCATAAAAGTCATGAATACTTTTACAGTAAACCTTCGGTGAGACGAGGCGTTTTTTTCTCTCCTCCCGCGCTCAAGAAAGGAATCGCTTTTCCTTCATCTTTGTCGTCGTCGTCGTTTCCATCGCCTGGTTTCCTCTTCCCAAATCTGGCGGAAGTCGATGGTACCATATGTTTCATCGAAGGCGTGCGATCGCGAGCAGATAGAGATGGAGTTCGTCTGCTTGAAGTCATTCGTCGTTCGGATTGACGCATGGCGCGATTCACGTCCATCCTCAAAAAGTCTTCACCGGTATTGCCACGTCCAGGCGTCGACTTTCGAAGTAGACGAAGCGCACTTTCGCTCAAACCACTCGTCGTCGTTGGCGTTTGCGCTTGCTTGCGCAGTTTCCGCTTGACTACGTTGGCTTTTTCTAGCTTTCTCGCCGCGAGTTCGCGGACGTCTTCGCGCGCGAATCTGTACAAATTTTGTTCCTCCACGCTTTCTCCAGCCGCTCTCGCAACGATATCTTCTCCTCCTCCTCCTCCTCCAGTCGATGATGAAATGCGCACAGGCGTTGCATCTAAAACACCCCAAGTCATTATCGGCGTAAAATTGTCGCGACCAGGCGTGAAACTTGGCGTCGTGATTCGCGAATAATTCACGTTTGGATTCATCTCTTTTTCTCTTTGTTCTCGAAACAAGGCCAACTCTTCCTCGTCGACTTCGTTCACTTCTATTACGTGACTGTTATTCGAGCTGTTGAATCGAGTGTTACGCGCAAACGTTTCTTTCGGAGCTGTTGTCGCGCCTAAATTTGCCAATTCGTTCTTCGATAAAGCCAAAGCCGAGTCTGGTCGGAAGAACAACGCGTTCTGTCCCGGTTCCGCGAGCGCCAAGGCTCCCGATTTTGTCCTCGCTCCTTCGCTGCCATCACTGAGCCTTTGCACATTCATCGCGCTGTGAATCTTCTTTGCGTCGAATAATTTTGCATTCTTCTCTCTTCTCTTCTTATTTATCTTCTCCAATATATCCTCGAACGATTTGTTATCTTCGGAAGTGTGCGAAGCGAGAAACTGCGTGAGCGTCTTGTTCGAGTCGAGAAGTTTTGTCGTTGTTGTTGTTGTTGTTGTTGTTCTTTCCTCCTCTTCCTCATCATATTCTTCCTCTTCCTCTTCCTCTTCCTCTCTCCTTCTTCTTCTGGAGGAAAAGGAAAATCCAATTCCAGAAGTATCGCTCGTCGTCGGCGTATTCCTTCCTCCTTTTCCTCTCTCGGACGTGCTGCCGTAATAAAAACTCGGCGTCAAACCGTTACTGGTCCCACTCCTCGCCTCTTCCTCCTCTCTCATTCGTTTCTGAATGTTCCTCTTCGCCATTAAAATCTCCTTTTCGTTCCCTTTTCGTTCCGCGCGGAGTAAACGCAGTTCATCCTTCATTTGTGGAACGTTCGGGAAATAATCGCGTTCGATGATGTGTTCTAATCGAGCCGCGAATTCCTCCTCCTCGAGGACGATTTTTGTTTTCTTCTTTTGTGGTGGTTGTTTTTGTCGTCTGATGAATCGCGGAGGTGGTGGAGGCATCGTCGTCGTCGTCATTTTCATCGTCGCCTTCTTCTTCTTTTCTTCTTCTTTAAAGTCTTCCTCTTTGTCTTCGTCCTCGTCGTCGTTCGGCCGAGACCGAAAAGACATCTCACCGTCAAAACAATTTTTAGTTGCGACGAGAGAGAGCGGTGTTTTTGTGTGCACTTCTTTTTCCTTCTTTTTCTTTTCTACAGAGGAGAGAGAAAAGTGTGTCCGGTGCCTCCTGGACTCGCGTTCGTGGTTGACGAGTGGCCCTTCTTCTCAAAAGTGGTGAACTAAAAGAGAGGAAAGATTTTTTCACCGTGCAGCCAAAAATGCCAGCGCGCCGCCGAAAAAAAATTTTCTCGAGGAAACCACCCCTTCTTCTCTCTCGTTTTCTCCTCACACCTTCTTCCGTTTTTGTTGCGTAGAATTTTAGTATACACACCCGTATACATAATAAAACCACCACACGAAGACGCGAATTTCCACACCGGTTTCATCTCGAACAACTTTAAAAAAATGTCCACGACGACTGCGAATCCACCAGCTTCGGCTGCGGCGACGAAAGGTACGAGAGATGAATTTTGTGTTTTTACTCGCATCATCGAAATAATCTTCGGGCGTTCTCTCGGTGCATTTTTACGCCGCAAAATTGTTTTTCTCCTTCTCGGCGACGGAAAGGAGGGAGAGATGTGGGGGTGAAAATGAACGCTTTGACCGCAAATGAACGATGCGAAGAGAGCGACGCACTTTTGTTACGGGAAGTGGTCTCAATCGCGGTCGCAAAGGTCGTTCCTGAGACGGTTTCCGAGAGCGGCGCCGATTTTTCTTCCTCAATTGTGGCTTTGGGCAATTGACGGGACTTTTGCCGGGAAAAGAGAAGAATCTGTTGCATTTGTGCGAATAAATTCTTCTTCTTCTCTTAGCTTTACTTTCTTTTCACGCAATCCTTTATTAAAAACTGACTTATTAATTACTCTTTCTCAACATAACTACAGCGCCCGCACCAGCTGCCGCTGCTGCCGCTGCCGCCGCCGCCAAGGGCGCCGCGGCTGCCGACGAGAACGCCTCCAACACGTCCTTGTACGTTGGCGACTTGGAATCGAGCGCCACGGAAGCTCAATTGTACGAGTTATTTTCCACCATCGGTCCAGTTGTCTCCATTCGCGTGTGCAGAGATTTAATCACGAGAAGATCGCTCGGATACGCGTACGTGAACTTCTCGCAAGCGCAAGATGCGGCGAGAGCGATTGACGTGTTGAACTTTCAAGTGGTCAACGGGAAGCCGATTCGCATCCTGTACTCGCAAAGAGATCCGACTATTCGTAAGTCCGGTGTCGGGAACATTTTCATCAAGAACTTGGACAAGGACATTGATACCGTCGCGTTGAGAGATACGTTCGCACAGTTCGGTAACATTGTTTCGGCCAAGGTTGCCACGGATGGTCAAGGCAACTCCAAAGGTTACGGCTTCATCCAATTCGATACCGAGGCGGCGGCGAAGGAAGCCATCGAGAAGGTCAACGGCATGGAATTGAACGACAAGGTTGTCTACGTCGGTCCGTTTCAAAGAAGAGCGGAAAGAGGCACTACGGAAACGAAGTTTAACAACGTTTTTGTCAAGAACTTGGGCGATGAAGTTACGGACGAAGAGTTGAGAAAAGTTTTCGAAGGCTTTGGACCGGTGACTTCGGTTATGATTTCGAAGGACGAGGACGGTAAATCCAAAGGCTTTGGTTTCGTGTGCTACGAAACGCCGGAAGATGCGTCCAAGGCGGTCGAAGAACTCGATGGCAAGCACGGCGAAGAAGACAAGAAGTGGGTTGTCTGCCGAGCGCAAAAGAAGGCGGAGAGAGAGGCTGAGTTGAAGGCCAAATTCGAAGCTGAGAGAAGAGAACGTATGGAAAAGATGGCGGGCGCGAACTTGTACATCAAGAACTTGGAAGATGGCGCGGACGACGAAACGTTGAGAGAGCTGTTCAAAGAGTTTGGTACGATCACTTCGTGCAGAGTCATGCGCGACGCGTCTGGCGTTTCCAGAGGGTCCGCGTTTGTCGCGTTTTCCTCTCCGGAAGAAGCCACGCGTGCGGTGACTGAGTTGAACGGAAAAATGGTTGGCGCGAAGCCGTTGTACGTCGCCTTGGCGCAGCGTAAAGAAGACCGCAGAATGCGTTTGCAAGCGCAATTCGCGCAGAGATCGATGGGTCCGGGCGGTGTCATGGCGCCGATGTACGGTATGCCCCCGCCGGGCGTTCCGGGCGGTGGCATGCCGGGCATGTACTACGGCCAACCGCCGCCAGGTATGATGCCACCGCAACCACAACCAGGGTTTGGGTTCCAACCGGGTATGCCGGGTGGGCCGAGACCGATGCCGGGTTACAACATGCCGGGCGTTCCGAACATGATGAGAGGTCCGGGTGGCATGGGCGGCAGAGGAGGCAGAGGCCGTGGCCAGCCGGGTATGGGTGGCAGAGGTGGCCCGCAAAACGGTCGCCAAAACTTCCGCCAGCAACAGCCGATGCCACCGATGCCGGGACAAGCGGCGCCGGAGCCGCCGGCTGCGGAATCGAACCCGATTGCGCTCATCGTTTCGCAACTCGGCACGGCCACCCCGGATCAACAAAGAATGATTTTAGGGGAAGCCTTGTACCCGTTGGTTGATGCCGTCGACTCTGCGAACGCCGCGAAGGTGACTGGTATGTTGTTGGAGATGGACCAAGCCGAAGTCTTGCACTTGATTGAATCTGCGGACGCGTTGAAGGCGAAGGTTCAAGAAGCGTTGGCTGTTTTGGCCGCCGCCTCGTCTGATTAAACGGATGATGATGACCCATCTTTTTCACACAACCATTCGGCCTTACAACCGACACTTTATTATATATTTAGAAGAGAATAGGAGATTTACTACCAGTGTTCCAGAGTTCACTGAGTAGTAACGGGACTTGACAGCGGGAGTGATGCGACAGTATATTTTTTCGTTGACGCGCTCACCCCATGCCGCTGTTTCGCTCGAACGAGCCGCAAAGAAGCTTTGCCCTTATATGAGAAGACTTTGCGAAGGCTCCAGTCATGGGACTTAAAAAAAAATGAAAAATTAGGAGATGAATTACAATTCCTCTCCGCGAAAAATGCGCTCTCGCGTTCTGGTGGTTTTCGTAACCGCCGACGGAACGCGACAAATTAGGAAATACACACACACCACCACCACAACACCACTACCACCACCGTCACCACCACTTGCACAGAAAAACCAAAATATTTGTTGTTAATACACAATCTTTACTAAACTTTTATTATCAAACGTATTAGTAAGCACTAAATCTAACAGGAGGCTGAGAATAATCATCGCTATTTCCCTTGAAGTATATCTATTGCGGCTGCGACGTCGTTGTTTGATCTCTCCAACGCCAGTTTGCTTTCTTCTTCTGGGAAGCCCATCTCTACGAGTAACGTGATGAACTTTTTATTGTACGGAAACGCTTTAGTATTATTGGCTAAACCTGGAGAAGAAGACGGCGATTGTTGTTGTTGTTGGTTAAATAACGGCGGGGGAGGAGATGGAGGTTTACCTTTGCCCAACTTTCGTCCGACGCCTTTGATGGTCGGCGTTGACGTTGAACTTTTTTGACTCTCTCCGCTTTCCATTCTTGCAACGACCGGCACTTCCCACCACTTGAGTTTTCTCGTGGTCGTTCTCGCGGTACCTCCGGGCGATATGAATTGCTGCCCGCTTTCGACATCGCCTTCTTCCCTGCGCACTCTTCTCGCCGATTTGGACGTATTTTGTACGAATCCTTCCAAGCGTTCAATCGAAATCCCGGATAATATGAGATTCTCAATTCTATCTACAGCTCTCTCAGAGGGAATCAATTTGTTCAAATACCCTTTCACGTACAACGAACCTACCACCACGCCGCTCAAATGACCTAAAAACGAACTATTCGGCGCTAACAATTGCACAATCGCAATCAACGCGAACGGATACATATACGCGTTCACCACGAACAAGCCGAAAACGTCTCTTTGTCTAATATTCGAGAACGCGGTATCTAAAACAACTAAACTGAAAATGACGCCCGAAAAACCAACCGCGCATTCGTTTTGATACCCGCTCATTCCTAACAGGTACCACATCCCGCTCGCTAAGATGACGTGCGTCGTTCCGCATAAAATCGTAAACAAGAACACGAGTAACGCGAAATTCACGCTCCCTAACTTCATCTCCAACCCGAACGCGCCGATCTGAATAAACGCGCACATGTTCACCAACAGATGAAAAAACGACCCGTGCGTGAACGCGGACGTGAAAATTCTATAAAACTGCCCGAGAAAGTCTTTGCCTCGCATCAAAGCTGGTATCAAACACAACGTGGAATACGAAAACAATCGCAAGATTGCGTTGAAGAGGAACGCGAAGACGTTGATGGTGAACACACAGCGAGTGGTCATCGGTAACTCCCGATATCGGGAAAAAAGCGTCATTTGCTGCCGATGCTGCTGTCCACCACCGTCCATCGCGATCGTCCGAGAGAGTTTTGTCAGTCGTGTGGTCGAGAGATATTCAATGGAGAGATTTTGAAAAACACATTCCAAAAGTGCTTTTCTTCGTCGTCATTTTTGTACTCGTCGCACAACTCATCGCACTAAAGCTGAAAAGATAGATGTTTTCCGTGGTTTCTGCCGCGCGAAGAACTGCCCCCGCGACTTCCTGCTCGACGTCCTCGTCTTTTCGAAGCGGACACCAAAAGCAGCAGCTCAGAAGAAAAACGACGACGACTCGTGTGCAAGCGTCCAAGTTCGAGAAAATCTCCTCGTCGTCCTCGTCGTCGTCTGAACAATCGTCTTCCGATGATGAGAAACAAAGAGACGACGAGAAAGACGAGGAAGAGAACGGCGATAAGGAACTCCCGAACGATTTGTTCGACGCGGTGAACACGGCGGCTTCGGCAACCTCTCAGGCGATTTCTGCGGGCCAGTTAGGGATAATCGTGGAGTTATTAATCCCGGAGTTGTGGGACCCGATATCCGGGAACGTGATGGCGAACCCGGGAGATCAGTTGAAACAGTGGGAAATATCGAGGCAATTCGCGCAGAAACTGTTAGAGGAACGACCGGAGGGATTGGAACTGACGGTGGTGTTCCCGGACGCGGGGTGCGCGGCGTTGTTGAAAAACCGATGGGGCGACGAGTTGAAGTTTAAAATAGCCTCGGCGAACGATCGGATGTTAGTGCCGGATGATTACGAAGGCGTTCTGTTGTTCGCGGCGGCGGATCCGATATCGTTGGACGTGGTGGTGAAATCGACGAAGAAAGCGAACGAGTTGCAAAATCCGGTGATTTTGTTGAACCCTCGATTAGCGAGTGGGGATGCGGGGATTGGGTTGACCGTGAGACGATGGAGAGATCAGTTTTTAGGAGTCATGTGCGTGGCGTATTCGTTGAGGCCTTTACCGTGGTGCAACGGGACGGTTTTTAAGAAATTTCCCGGGCCGTGGAAATTGTACATCGAGAAAGAAAACGTTCCGGGAAGGTTTGAGTTAGTGCACGAATCGAATTCCAGACCGGCTGGGGATGAGTTGGACGATTTAGTTTCCGAGGTGTATCGAGGCCGCGACGTCGGAGAGGACGGGGAGATGAGAGAGAAGAGCGCGGTGGAGAAGCTGGCTGGTTTCGCCGCCTCCATGGCGCGCTTCGCGAAGAGTTTATCGAACTAATAATATTATTATCGTACGTGTGCGTTGTTGCTAATAATACATTTTAGAATTTAGGATATTCCGAACTTCTTCAGGCGCGCTTTAATGGCATCTAATCGTTTCTCGAGTCGTATCTGTTCCTCGTCTATTTCATCATCATCATCATCATCATCTTCTTCTTCTTTGCTATCGTATTCTACGCTGGAGGTGGTGGTGGTATTTGCGTCGTCGCTAAAGTCCTCGTCGCTTTCGTCCGTGATATTCGCGGCGGATATGAGCACGCGTCCATTTTTTGACTTTGCAATCGTCGGCTCGCTCTTCGCGCTCCTACCTTTCCTTCTTTTTCCTCTTCCTCGTTCCTCTTTACGCGTTCCTACCGATACGAACGGATCCTCTCGGAAGAAGGACGTCTGCGCGCTCTTGTTGGTGACCATATCAACCACCTTATTCGCGTCGTCGTTCGAGCGATGACGATGATGGCTAAACATCATCGCGCCATTATCGTCGTTAAAACTACCGCCGCGACGATACTGATTCGTACTCGTATCGTAAAAAGAAGAAGTCGTCCGAGCGCCGCCACCACCACCTACATTCGTCGTCGTCGTCGTATTCATCAACTCGTTCTCGCGTCGTCGTCGTCGCCAAACCTCTAAAATATCCACGTCTGTGTCTTCCTCTTCCTCCTTTTCGGCAAAACCGGCGGCGGCGTCGACAAACGACAGCGAACGCTTTCGTTGCTTTTCCTCCTCCTTTTCCTCCTCTTCCTCCCAGTTTTGGTGGTTGAGCGGATGATTTTGCCGGTCGGTGTGCGGCTGATGGGACAGACGATGATGACTTCTGCAGTCGTCCTCGTTCTCTGTCTCTTCATCCTCTCGCCACCAAAACGATCGGTCGATCATCGCTTTCACGTTCTCTTTCTCGTTCTTCTTCTTCTTCTTCTTCGTAGCGTTCGTTCCGTCGGTTCGTTTTTGCGTCAAAGTCTTCGTTGTTTTTGAAAATGCATCTTCTTCCTGCTCGATGATGGTAAAGGCATCTCGTTCGTCGTCGCCCGAATCGTCTCGCTCTCGAAACTTCGCGATTAAAGCGCCGATGAAAGACTCATTATTCTCTTCTCCCTCTTCTTTGAGTTCTTCTTTGAGTTCTTCTTTCATCCTCGTTTATGTCGGAGTCTCGGCGCAGTTGTTTTCTCCATTCGTTCTCTGGGGAAAAGGAAACTCCACACAAGAAAACAGAGATATAAAAAGATACATCACTTCTAATCCGGTGGTTACATGTTTTCATCATCAACTCTGACTGTTGCGGCTTTTCAGGCGCCGAGAACGCTCGGCGAGCGCGACGAGAACAAACTTCGTCGTTCTCGTTCTCGTCGCTTTCGTCGCGCGGGGGGTCATCAAAATGAGAAGAGCGACAACTTTACGAATACCAAAAGCGCTTCGAGCGATGAAAAACGATATCTAACGACGAAGAAAGATGATGATTCCACGCGGGAGAACGAATCCACCACGGCTCTGAATCGAGCGATATCTATCGCGAGCCAATCGATGTGCTGCATCGCGAGCACGACCGGTGGGTTTAGCAACTTTGAGCTCGTCGCGCGTTGGTTCGATCTTGATACTACTACTACTACTACTACTACGAACAACAACAACAACAACAACGAAGAAGACAAAGATATGAACAACAAGATGGGAAAATTAAACGAACGATTGATGTGGAAAGAAGAGGACACGTACGAGGCGCAGATGCGCCTGGCGACGGCGTCGTTTTTAGCCGCGACGACGGTGGCTGTGGGGCAGCCGGCTTTGGCGTTGGATTTTGTCCTCGTCGATCCTTCCGGTGCGTTTCGTTTCGTTTCGTTAAAATATCTTATCCAGTAACGTTTAGATTTTTTTCGCTCGCCTTCGCGTAAATCTACTACATTCAAATGAACACTCACCAAAGATCTCTGATACTCACGATGATGGACTACATACATGCAGTCAAAGAATACATGGACCAACGCGACGAGGCCATGTCTTTCAAGTGCAAAGGCGGCATGATGGACTGCGACGGTGACCGACGAGAATTCGCGCGAGCGCAAGCGCAAAGTTTGTCGGAGCGTTTGGAGAGAGGCGAAAAAAGGACGGACTGTACGGTGGAAGAGGCGTGCACGGACAACATTTTAGGCGCCGCGTTAGCTGGAACGAGCGGATTTACCACCTCGGAGAAGTTTGAGAAGCTTGGTCGACCGGAGTTGGCGGACGCTCCAAACGCGAGTAGGCCGAATCTCGGCTTTTAAAAACATCAACAACCGCGCGCGTTCGTTCGTCGTGGATTTTTTTACGCTCGCTCTTTTACTTTTGTACATTATTACTCTATTAAACTATTACTATAATTTTACATATCTATCGGTGCAGCTGCTCTGTTACTACGAGTGTTACTACTCTAGCTATCTCTTCTTCTCTACTACGCGAGAACTTGTCTGACAATCCATTCCGCTTCTAACACGATCTCCTCTTCTCCTCTTCGTCCTCCTTCTTTGAACATCTCGCACTCGTACGTCGTCTCCAACATCTCCCTCCCTCGCTTCCACGAAACGCTCTTGACTTTCGTTCGACATCCTAAAACTGAGTTCACCTCTACCGGTTTCACGAATTTTACGTTTTTCATCCCGCAGTTGATTTCGTACTTGCACCACGTCGCGCTCTTTCTCGGCGCGGAGGATAAAAACGTCAACAAGGACACGGTGAAGAATCCGTGAGCGATTGGCAGTTTAACGCCTCCCAAGACAGACGGAGAAGACGACGACGATGCACTACCAAAATCATCATTATCATTACTTTTGTGTATCCACTGTTCATCGCGAGTGACTTTACCGAATTGTTCGATAGACTCTCGCGTGATCACGTATCGTTTCTTTCTGTTCTCGAACACCTTTCCCGGGGAGGATATCCATTCCTCCGCGGATTGGATTTCTTCTTCTTTGTCTTCTTCGTCTTTTCCTTTCAAAGTTTTTGAAGACGACGCGAAATGAGACGCGAGAATACTCACTCGTGTTCGTCGTCCTCTGTCGTCGGGGGGAGGAGGAGGAGGAGATGCGCGACGAAAGTCGTCGTTCATCATCGTCTTTCTTTCTTTTTGTAATGGAGAAATGTTTTTCCAATTCAGAGTCGTCATTGTACCGATGATTCTTTCCCGCTCGCCGTGCGTTTGTTCCTCCTCGACGGGAGGAAAAAAGCCTCAAAAACAACGAAGAGTTCGAAGACAAAGCCAAAGAGATCAGAGAGACCCGGCGGATTTCAACAACGACTACGACTTGCTCAGAGAACATTTGCAAAGAGAAAACGGAGGCCCGATCGCGAATTTCCTAAACTTCTTGAGCGAAAATTCGTTCGGAAACGCGTTGAATAAAAGTGATAACACGAACCCGTTTGCGTTTTGTTACAGCTGGTTTCTCGCGAATGTGATGCCCTTGAAAAGACAGAGACAAGGTTTGGCCGGTGAAGCGGTATCGAGAGCGACGATACGGGACGAAGCGGACCGACGACTGGACGAGTTTATTTTGAGATTAGAAAGAGACGAAAAGTTGAGAGAGGACGTGAAACGAGTGAAGACGTTTTGGCTGGAAACAGCGACGAATAGAAGTAGTTCTAGTAGTAGTTCGAGTAGTAGTAGTAGTAGTAGTAGTAGTAGTAACAACAACATGACGGAGAGATACGCGGAAAATCTCGCGTGTCGGACGTTGTCGCTGGCGGAGCGCATGGTGAGTTCGACGGAACAGAACACGTCTGAAAATCAAGACGAGGTTGCCGTTCGCATCAACGAGATTTCCAAAGCAATCACGTGTACGCCGAGAGAAGCCGTGGACGCGTGTCACGTGAATCCAGACGCGTTATCCACGCCTTCGTCGGCGTTTGTGAGTCGCCTGAGCAAATTGAAAACCGCCGCGCCTGGAGCCAATTGCTGCTCGATGTTCCTCTCGGCTCCGAAATTGTTCATGGGCGATACAGGCGACGAGTGGGTCTCTGTCGTCGGTAGAAACGCAAAACTGCTCAGAGAAAAATTCCCAAACGTAGACGTCGACGCCGTCGTCGAACACGATCCAGAGTTGTTGGTGTTATCCGGTTTAGAGGAAGCGGTGGAGGAGTTGTTGTCCTTGTGGACGGCGGAGGCGTTCGCGCTCTCTGACGTAGATAACGATTTCTTCGCGGAAGAGTTGAGCGTCGCTTTGAGAGCGTGCGCGCCAAACGGTGGCGCTTTGCCGGAGATGTTTTCTTAATGAATAATAAGAGAGAGTGATGTGTGTGTGAGAGAGATTTGGTACCACACGACGTGGTCTCGGATGATCGCGCGTAAAATTTTTAATACATTTAATGCATCACCCAAACAGCAAAGATCTTCACACAATTACATTACAGATACAAATTCGACGCGCGGTCAGCCTCTATATACACTGCACCTTTTGAGACGCCGGTGACTCTGAAAAGCGAAAGTATCCCCTCGACTTTTTCTCCTCCTTTTCCTCCTCCTCTAACGACGACGACAATCATAAAAAGCTCTTCTCAAAAGAGCAGATGTTCATAACCGCGCATCGAGGCAACTTTGTTCACTTTAAGAAGAAGAACAACAACAACTCCGGTCGAGGAGGAGCAGCAGTAGCGGCGAATAATAGTAACAGTAACAGTAATAGTGATAAGAACAACAATAGTAATAAGAAGAACTCTAAGAAAATCTCCATCGAGAAGTTAATACAGAAGCGAAAAGAGAATAACTTCCGAGGGGATTCGAGGACAACTTCCGAGGAGGAAATTCATCAGCAGCTTCAGCGAAAAGAACGCGAGTATTTCCGAAGAAGACAAGGACGATATTACGATCTCTCGCTGAGACTTTGGGTGAATAAACAACCTCACGACCATTATTTACATCAAATGTACGAAAAGTTAGACCGAGACATCGAACGGTTGGTCGTGTCTAAAGACGAAGAGAAGAAAGAGAAGCACGTGAAATACGTGACGGATTGGTTGACGGCGCTGGCGAAAGTTCCGGTCGAGCGTTACTTACCGGCTGGGTTGTATTTACGAGGCGGAGGAGTTCACGTGCCGGAGGATGTGAAGAGGCAAGTGGATTTGAACGCGTTTTACGGGGATAAGTTGATAACGTCCGTGTTGCTCGACAAGATTCGCAAAGCGGACGGGAAATACGGGGCGAATCGAGCGCCGAGGAATAAGATGGAAGCGAATAATTTTCTTTCGGCGTGCGTGAGAAATAAAACTTTCGCAGAGTTAGCGCCGGATATTTTACCGGACGTGAAGATTACCGCGGAGGAGTGGCGACATCACGAGCACGTGGCCGGGACGGCGGTGGAAGCGGCGATTATAGCCGTCGCAGATTTATCGAACGATACTTTGAGACAAGCGCAGAAGGACGTCGCGATCGATGCGGTGGCGAATTTGATATTAGAGGAAGGGATGAAATTCGCGAAGAGCGACGTGAAACCGGCGAGAGCGAAATTTAACGATACGCTGTGTTTGTATACGGTGAAGTTGTTGTCGAGGAGCGTGACTGGATTAGTGCACGATCCAAAATTTATAGGAACGGCGAGAGTGACCCACAGAAGATTGTATTTAGGAGATCAAAAGAAGAGGTATAAGAACGTACCTTTGGAATTCGGTACAATTGAAGTAGAAGCGGAAGGGACGAGCAGCGACAACGCGAAAGAGGCGGCGAGCGTGCAGATTTTGGAGTTGATGAAAAAGCTAGGATTAGTAGACGAGGAGTATCAAGCGATATACGTGTCAGACATTAAGCCCGCGTTGAATTTATGGAAGGAGCACAGGAGGAACGAGGGGAAAAAGAAAAAAGAAGACGGAGTAAAGGAGGAGTACGAGGAAGACGACGATGCGCGAGAAAAGCAGCGTCGTAAGATTTAGTCACCATGATGAGTGCATTATTAGATTTTTGAAACGACATGCGCATGTCCACTCGTTGCTGCTGCTATTTCGCTACTTTTCTACTATCGCCGCTGCTGCTATTTTTAAAATTTGCTTTTGCTCTTCTTGTTCGCTTTCTTTCGCGCCGTCGTGGCGTTCTTCTCGTACTGACTGTTGCGAGATTGTTGTTGCGGTTTTCGTTTACTTTTGTTCTTATGGTGCGTTTTGTTGTACGCCTGTCGCATTTTTTCAATCATGTCTTCGTCGTCTTCCTCGCTCTCATTGTCGTCTTCCTCGCTCTCGTCGTCGTCATCAACTTTATCCGAATCATCAATCGCAGCTTTTTTCCTGTCCTTTGCATTATTTTCCTCGTCGTCCACGATTTCCAACTCTGAATCCGAATCCATTTTATCGTAATCCGCTTTCGTCTTCTTCTTCGTTTTCTTCTTCTTCCCTTTTTCCGCGTTCTTTTGAGTTTCCGTGTTTACTTTCTTTTCTTCTTTCTTCCTCATTTCCAAACGGGCTTCGATATCGTCGATTTCAATTTCTTTCGGTTTCGCCGGTTTCGATCTGCGCATGATGTCGTTGTTGTTCATGACTACTAAACTCGTATATCGCCCGCCGCCTTCGATTCGTGCGATTGGCTCTCTGACGTTTCTCTCGTCCCAAACTTTAATAATTCCATCCGAAGATGCCGTAGCGAAAGAGTGTCCTCCGCGTTCTGGAATCTCCGCCATGCACCGAACGCGATTTTCGTGCGCGTTTACAATCGTCGCACTCGCTGTACCACCACCGACTCTCGCGTCGAAAATGCACACGTCGCCACCTTCGTATCCAATTCGGTAGATGTTTTCCGCCGAATCCTCTTTGCTTGTCGCGCACAAACACTTGCGATACCCAATCCTTCCTTCCCTTTGATCTTCCCTCGTAAACGAGCTCACCTCGCCGCCGCTTTCGCAATCGATAACGTCCAACCACTTATTCGTCAAAAGCCCGTACCTCTTCCCTCCTCCTCCCGATGTATCTTCTTCTTTGCTGCTAAAAAACACGTCAATTCCGCTTTCTTCCCCACCTCTCGTCTTCCCTTTATACGCAACCCGTCCTTTCTTCAAATCCCAAAGCGCCACGGACCGGTCTTCCTTTCCGCACGACACCGCCACTACCCCGGACGCGTGTACGCTCAACCCAGAAACGCCGTTTCTGTGCGCCAACATTTTCTTCAGTATTTCAAAATCGTACGTTTGCCAGACTAAAATCGTCCCATCGTCGCTCCCGGAAAGCATTCGAGTCGGCGACGGCACTTTTTCCTCCTCGTTGTTGTTGTTGTTGTTGTTCTTGTTGTTCTTCGTAGTACACTTTTTACCATCATCATCATCATCTTCACGCTTTCCATAAATACTGGGCTTGGCAAACGCGATGCACGTCACCGTCCCACTGTGTCCCGTCAACGACCCCACGTCCGAAATCTCCCCTCTCGTATTCACGTGAAACGCTCGTATTCTGTCGTCGTGTCCTCCGCTGCAGAAAAACGGACCGGCGGCGGCGATTGATTTTATCGATTGTTGATGCGCGTCTATCGTGCACAGAAACTTTGTATCGTTACTTTTCTTCTCAAACTCCTCCTCGCCAGCAGCAGCGGTAACAAAAGAGGAGTTTGGACCGTACGAGTGTCCGAACAGAAATCGCTCGTACGAGCCGGCGAAGATCGAGTGCGCGTTTGCCTCGAAGTTCTTCTCCATTTTTTTTAATGAGAAAAAGGAAAAAGGAAAGAGAAAAGAAGAGAGACCTTTGACTCATTAGGGTTGGACACCCTAAGCAATTGACACGTCATTTTTGAAAGATATTTTCATTTCCTCAGTAAAAAGAAGAGAAACACAAACACACGTTCGCTCATGTTGTCCTCATCCTCCTCTCTTCGCAATAATGGTCTTTCCTCCTCCTCTGGGAAGTTGGTCGCCGCGTGCCGATCTTCGTCTTTACTAAAAAATAAGAGTCGTCGTTCCAAAAGCGCGTTGGTGTCTTTTCGAGGAAAATCATCATCGTCCAGGGCGAATTCTTCTTCCTCCTCGAAAGTGACGACGATGATCTTCAACGAAACGTCGTCGTCGTCGTCAAAGGCAGAAGGAAAGAAATGCGAGCAGCAACGAAAACAAGAAACAGAAGAACAGAAATGGGAGAAGAAAGCGGCGTCTTTCGCGTTGGCGACGCTCGTGGCGACGTCGTTAGCGGTCGCGGATTGCTCGGTGTTGAATCAGCCTGCGGAGGCTTCCACTTTTGCGAATGAAATCACGCAAGTGGCTGGGAGAGGCGGCGGAGGTATGAGAGGAGGAGGCGGAAGATCGTACAGGTCTGCGCCGAGAGGTGGTGGGCAATACAGACGAGGACCGCCGCCGCGCGCGGGTTACGGACCGACGGTGATGCCAATGCCAGTGCCGATGTTTTCTCCGTTTGGGTTCGGTATGCCGTTTGGTTTCGGGTACGGCATGCCGTTTGGCTTCTTTGGTGGGGGCGGTTTCATCTTTCAGCTGTTCATGTTGGCGTTTGTCGTGAACGTGGTGAGTGGGTTCTTCAACGCCGCGGATCAATCTAGATACGATGAATACGAAAGAGACGAGTGGGAAAGAGACCAGAACAAATCCATCGACGAGGATGACTTTTCGGACGACTGGAGAAAGAGACGCTAAATATTATTGAATTCCACTTTTAATATACCTACTAAAATTGTATCGCACAACAGCATTTTTACGCGTTTGAATTCGAACGTAAATAATTACTTTTTCTTCAATCAGAAGAAGCACATCCACCAGATATACATAGAAGCTAAATTGACGAGACTCGTAGCTTCCTCGATCAAACGCCGGACTTGACCGCTCGTGCTCAAAGGTAAACTCGGCGCCGCGCCGACACCAACGACGACGCCTTCTAATCTCGCCCCGATATTTTCCAGAGCCTCTTTTGCTTTTCGTTGCGAAACCACATTCGTATTACTTTGGTTACTGCTACTCTTCCCGCGAGTCCACTCAACGAGTGGATCATGTACGAACGTTTCTAACACAGACATCAACGCCTCGCGATGATTTCGTAACACGTCTAAAGTAATTTCACAGACGCGTTCAAAGGCGCCTTCGTAGCCTCCAACGCCTAAACCATCAATCATGTTTTGCGTCAATCGAAAAGGAACAACTTCCGGCGTTTCCAACTCTAAACCTTTGTCGAACAAACACGAAAAGTCCACGTGGACACAATCACCAGTTGTCGCATCCAACAAGACGTTTTCCGCGTGCCGATCTCCCAAACCGACGATGTGGCCGACCATCGACCAGACCGCAGATGTGTGCGCAAATGCCTTGCGAGCGGCGAACCACTTCGATGGATCTTTCCAAGTGTCAAGGAACCATTTGTGGAAAACGGGTGGGAATTTTTGTAACACCTCCTTCCCGTACCCGAGTGGCGATCGTCCTTTCCACCTTTCGTAGATTTCTTTGATGTCGTTGTGCGTGTGACGTCCGAATATACCTTCGCGAACGTATAAGTTTTGCATCACGTGACGCAAACCGGTCGTGTTCGGGACCCATTCGATGATACCACAGTCCTCAGACAATGGAATAACGGAGAAAGTGCGCAAATATAATCGTCTCTTGCGACTTTGTTCGTCGCGAGATAACAAACGGTTCAGAACCGCACAAAATTCCATCATTCTTAAATCTTTTCGCAAATCGTCCTTTGGTTTACACAAAAAGGAGTATTCCAAACCATCGTCACCGATGACGGTTAGTTTTTTCGGCTTTTGCAAAGATTGCAACAGTTGCACGTCGTCGACGAAACCGTAAAAACTTGGCGTTGCGGCAGGAAACGGTGTATGGTCCGTAGGATTTGAATCTTTCGGCGGGAGCGCCGCCGTCAAGGATAATTGAATTGGAATCATAATTTGCGACGGTAACATTGCACATAAACCCGGGAATTCTTTCTCAAGCGAAAAACTCTTCGCTTGACGTTGTCTAGGCTCTGTCGGTGCTTTCGGTTGAAACGCGCACAGCTTGACGAGGTGGTCGCCCATAGCTTGAAAAGCGGCGATTTGCTCGCGATGGCTGCTCTCTTCGCGAATCGCTTTTTGTAATACTTGTAAAGCAGATCGTTTCCGATAATCATCACGCGAACGCAACATTGGTGCGAGTTGCCACAACGTTTGATCCGAGTACGCGCGGAACAGTCGCGAAACTAACGTCTGGACGACGTGTAACACGTCTTCATTTTTGTGGGTCAAGCGAGAGGTGAGCTGCGGTAAAGCGACGAGCCATTTATACAAAGGAAACGCGTTGCTGTAAGTCTTGACGATGAGCGTAATGTCTTCACAACACTTCTTGGCGCGCTGAAGTTCCTTCTGCATCTGATGCTGCGTCGTTGCAGACGTTGTCGAAGTATAAGTTGCGTGCATTCTCTCGTAGTTGTCTCCGGCATCGAACCATAACGTCAACATTCTCGGTATGGAGGCATACACGTGGCGATGTCCATTTTTTGCGGATGCTCCGTAAGCTTTCGCAGCTTCCGTGATCAAATCGTAACTGGAGGTCACTTCTCTACTATTCGCGAGAGCGTTTGAACCTGCGCGACCGCCACCCTGATTATTCGCTCGTCGACTTCGCGAGGACGTGTTCAAATTCTGGGCGGCCGAAACGCTGCCAATCCCACTCATCGCCAATACCGCTTCTCTCCTTTGTGCATCTTTGAGTAGCTCGTCCAAATACCTCGCGAGGTGAAAGTGAGCCTTTTCTCTCGATCCGTAGTGCGTCTTTGCGCGCTTGTACAGTTCGAGAATTTCATTTTTTTGCTTTTGACCGGTGACCGCAGCCCAACGAGCGAGCTTAAGCGTCGCTTTTGCCAAGATCTTGGCGTCTTCATCACCTTCGGCCAGTATGTCCTCAGTTATGGTCGTCGTACTACCTCCCGAACGAGAGCTGTTGTTGTTTTCATCGGTGAAACCGAGAACTTCTTGAATTTCGCTGACTGCTTTGTGTTGCTTGCCTTCCGCCCAGAGTAACTTTGCTTGCTCCAAGGCTAATCGAACGTTGTTTCCAATCGTCGTTCGTTCACTCGCACCACTTTCAACTTGTTGCATAGAATTTCTAGCCTCTAAGAGTGCAAGCTGCGCGGCGCCATGGTGACCAGCTGTTCGACATGCTCGCGCTTGCGCCAACCACGCGTTCGCTTGCGCAGGTGCAGCGTGAAGTAAACCGTAGATGCACCGTCGCAAAGCTAAGATCGGCTCTCGCGTCTGAATCGTAGCAGGTACTCTCTCTAAGCGCGCATCCCACGCGTTGAGTACAGTTTGAGTGACCACAGGAATACCCGATTTGGACTCTCGAGATATTCGAAATCGATTCGCGGTTGTTCTTGTATCGGCTAATCGACTTCTCGATGCGTTATTAGTGTTACCCTTACTAGAAGCGGGGATTTCGTTGTGTCGAGCAAGTTCAACTTGCATTCTACCCGTCTCTTCGCGGAAAGACTTGACAGCTTCAAAGCCAGCTGCGCACTCCTGCAACAAATGAAGCCGCACCAAACTCGGGTGCGCTCTTTGCCAACTCCCTTCCATCGCTGCTGCAGCTAATGGTGCCAAGACGGCATCGCGCGCAGATTTCATCGCACGGCGAAAACCTACTTCATCGCAATTGTTTACTCCATTTCGGTTATTATTTCGCGTCAAGGCGAGCATTATGCGTCCAATAGCGGCATCACCATCCGCAGGAGCTTTTGGATTAAACGCAGACGAGGACAGATTCGTCAATAATCCAGACACGTCGTCGTCATCGTTAAATACATTCACCGCTTGATGACGATGTAATCGCGAAGAGAGAATTCCTCCACCCGCAGTGCTCCGAATTCGTTTGCGAGAAGATCCGATGACGTGTTCTAACGACGCCGTCGTTGTGACAGTACCATCATATGAGTGCATTCCACCACCTCTTCTCGCGTTCTCGTTATCTAACTTTGTTAATAAACTCTCCAAATCATCCCATCGGCCCAATCGCCACGCGGCGTTTGCTCCAGATTCTGCCAGCGCTGCTGTTTCTTTGCGATTTCTTGAGAAGCGACGCGCCGCAAGCAGAGTTTCCGAATCTCTTTGCACCGTTCGTAAATGCCCAAGACCTTTTAAACAACGAAGCCTTCCCCATTCTGCAGGCGATAAAGTATCACTTGAAGATGATGATTTTGGCGTCTTCTTTGAAAGCTCAGATTCGTAGTGAATCAGTGCCTCCTCCCATTCCCCAGCTTCCTCGTGTCGTAAAAGCTCATCTTCCACTTTTGGTTGCGCGCGAAATCTGGGCAACGCCAACAACTGGTCCGGTTCAGCCAGGCCCTGATATACCGAGGCTAAGAATGAGACGTCGCCGTCTGCCATGTCGAGCTTTGTCTTCGCAAAATTCGCCGATGCAGGATTGGATACCGCACCCTGAGCACGACAATGGTCTTCAAAGTACCTGAGAGCACGAACTGAAGCGCCACAGTTCTGCGCCGCTTTTGCAAGTAGCGTTTTAGGAATATTCTCCAGGAACTCCTGAACAAAGTGCGCATTTTTGTGCATGGCATTTGCGCCATATGAATGACGTCTCGTACTAGAGATACGTACATTCGCAACCCACGTTTCGAGCTGGTCAAGCAAGTGGAATATTGCTTGTGCCGCCAATTCCGCGATACCACCAGAGCCTCCTGATGCAGACGACTTACTGTTGAGCGCGTTGTCTCTTCCCCTTTGCGAGCGCAACGCCGAAAATGCAACAACATCATTTGGGGATATTTCACCTCTGCTCGTATTTACCACGTGCTGCTCATTCTCCGAAACTACTATACCAGCGGCGTCTCTCAACACGGCTAAAATTTCGAGCTCGATGGAAAGTCTTCGCATTCGCGCGGTTTCATCTCCATCATCATTATCGATGACAATGGGGGTATCTTCGTTCGTATTGGCGTACTCTTCTTTGGTTTGCCCAGTCAGAGCATCTAAAACCATGTGCGGAAGCAAATACAGCGTCAGGCGTGTATCGTGTCGAAACACTCCCAAACAATTCTCGAATAAATCCGCACACGGACCGCGAGCTTCTATGGCTAATACGCGGCACCACTGCTGAATCCATTTCGAGAATGAGTTGACTGAAGAAGACGTTCCATATATCGGACGCGTCGAAGGGAGTTGCTTGTTACTACTTGAGGTGTAAATCGTCGTAAGATATGGAGCCAACGTGGTTCTCGCTTCCTCGGGTAACTCCGACCAGAATTTAGCCCCGTCCTTTGTTGATCCTTCCGGTAATATAGTGGTATCCATAGCGTAGTTATTACGCTGATTGTACAAAAATGTTGCGGCTTCTTCAATTTCAGCCGGTCTACACTCGCTCGTTATGAGGACTTTTTGTGCGCAGAATGCCGTGGCGTCGAGCATGATAGCATCGGTAGCACCGCGAACCATACGAGCTAAATGGTCTACGAGCAGAGTTTGAGAAACTTCTGTAGGTCTGGTATCCAAATGCAAGTCAACAGATTCGGTGGTAATTCCTAAACGACCGGGATCGATAGCACCGAGCTCGCCCAGGCATTTTGCCGCCATTCTTTGCGAGCGTACTCTGGCTTGCTCGTTTTTTGCACTGCCTGTAGATGAATAATCGTGCGAAAAAGACTTCAACAGCGCAAATCCGAGATTACCTACGACCGAATCGGCGGTTGCACCTTCGCTCGAGCCTTTCACGAGAGCATTCAATTCATCTGTGTTCTCGTGGTTGCTTAATGCGCGATATATTTCCACCAGCGCAGTCTCTCGGACCGCCGCACTTTCTGTTTGGGACAAAGAGTTCGTCAACGCTTGTAGTCGAATTCCTAAACTATCTTCGAGTAAATTAGATCTTCTGGCGTCGTCAAGTTTCGTGTTCGAGTCTCGCAGTCTTTCCAGTCTGGGCAAAAGAGGCAGCGAAGCCAAAATCGGCTTTGGTAAAATAGCCTTCAATACGAGCTCATCAAGAACAGCTGCCGCTAGATTAGCGTCTGTCGTCGCAGAGTTCGCAGTGCTCGATATTTTTTTCGATGCATCTCCGTTTCCTTCATCGAATTCAGTGCTGTTTTGATTTTCCTGATCGCTATTCTGTAAATACGGTAACATCGTGACCACAATTTGACCGGCGATTCTCGATAAGTACTCGTTGCTGTGCTTCGCAATCACTTGCACAAATATCAACCACGCTCTGAGAGCATCTTTGCGCAAACTTTTGCGCTCAAGCGCGGCTGAAAAGTGCGCCATGACTTTTGGTGCAAATTGAGGCAAATGATCTTGGATTAAAATGACCATGATCGCGAGCGATTTCAGAAATCTGCGATGGATCACTTCGTTTCTCTTCTCATCTGGTTCGTACATGAGCATTTCCACAGCGGTGAAGTGAGCTCGCAAGAAATCTGGTAAGGTGGTGAATTGCTCATCACCTAGTGCCAAACGGCCAATATCGTGGAGCATAGTTTTCAACTCTTTCGCGCAAACCACCGGTTCTGGTACTTTCTCATTAGCGCCCGCGGATTTGATCAAACACCTAATGAGATACAACGCATTATCCGCAATCAGAGTTTCTATTTCTAAACCTGTCTGCTCTTCGAGAAACTCGATTGCATTCTTCTTTAGTGCTTCATTATCTCGAGCTGAAAGAAAATCAGCAATGACGACGTATGCGAATTCAGTCACTATAGACTTGACAGATTTCTCTCCTCGAAGCTCTTTCGCGTACGCCCCCAACGTCTTGATATCCCTTTTACGTACTAGTGTCGGGAACGCCGCAGGTAAAAGAGCATCGAGTAACTCTCGTTCTGAGCACTCTACGACTGCCTCACAAAGAGTACGCAACATTTCTTTATTATTAGGGATAATACATCCGATACCTTCTGCAATTTGAGCGTCTCCTAACAAAAGCTCCTTTGGTCGAATATCACGTTTCTTTGCCAGAGTGTGCAAAAGAAGAGCAGCAGTCGATGCCGTGAGTAAACTTTCCCCAGAGTTTGGAACGATATGTTTTACGCAGAACATAGCTTCAATCGTCAACGCGTCCCGTCTTGCTGGAACGGTCATAGCAGCGGTCGAAAAAACACGCAAAGAAAGCTCTCGTGCAGTGTCCGTCGGCGCTTCGTCCACGACGATTTTCAGATGTCGGAGCAATTTTAAAGACGCCTCAATCTCGATTTTGTGGATTGGATTTTGATTCATGGCTGACGGCGCACCGCCCCAAAGTAAAGCTACATTCAAACTCGATTGCCTGCGCAAATTCAAGCTGTTCAGATTTTCCGCCATCATTTTCATCGCTCGAAAGGAAAACGTCGAAAGATCGATCTCCCCGTTTACGAGAGCATCTTCGAGGAGAATTTCACGCCGAGAAAATATACGCGTTGCATCAAGGACAGCTTTTCTTACGCTTGGGCTCTCGTGATGTGCTAATCGCCACGCGTATCCAATCAATTTATTGGTCCCAAATAGAGCAAAAGTTTCCTTTTCTTTTCGACGTCTTCGATCGAGAAAATCTGGACCGCACGTTAACGAGGTCTCTAAAACTCTTCGTAAGGAGGAAACCGCAACTTTGATTGCATCCGCTTCCCACTTCTTATCGACATTATTGTTCCTCCAAGCAGCCATGCGTTGCTTCTTCGCCTCTTCTGTGCCATCTTCTGCCTCATTAATTTCAGGACAGTCGTCGCAGACGAGAAAATTTGAAAAAATTTCAGAGTATTCTTCGATGCATAATTTTTCGAGCTCATCTCGCAAGAAAGGCATTTTTTGTACTTCGAGTTCACTCATTGCTTTTGCACGCGACGTTCGACCCCTCGATGGCGTCTTGGATTTGGATGGCTGATGGTAAACCACATCGGAAGATGCGATACGGAAGACATTGTTCTGAAAGTAGTGATTTTCTCGCGACTCTGTCGATCCCCTATCTTGCTGCGATACTCTCGCAAACAAGGCGTTCAGAATCTTGCGCCGAGTTTCTGAAGCGCTCACTAGGTTGATATTCACAACCGAATGAATGGACTCGCAAATGCATTCCAAGTCTTCATACTTTTTTTCCGAAGCAAGTCGAACGGCTGAGATAGCTTTAGACGTCAAGGAATTACGCAAACGCTCGAGATCAACTTCGTAGCTTTTATAAGCCGTTCTGGAGTTACTATTGTTGTTTTCGTTACTTTTCTCTATCAAAGTGTCGCTCAGAGATAGGGCAACTGCGAGAGATCCGAGGTCGTAATTAACACCAATCGCCATCGCCGCGATAGCTTTTGCTGCTAGAATTTCATACCGTTCTGCAGCGTCAGATACACCTTTATTCGCTTCTTCGCGAGTCATATCAATCGCTTTCTTCGTCAATTCCCCTAAAGCTTGACTCGAGGGTGAAAATCTCTCTGCAAAAAATTTGGCGAACGGTAAAGCCATGACAACCGTTGACTTCACTCGTTCGTCTTCGTCTACAACGGCGCGCTGCAACACGCGCTTTGCAAGTTCAGCAGAAACTATTGTTCCACTCGACTTTTCAGTCGTCGCGATGAAAGTGATCGCTAGCGCTACGGATGCAATCTTAGACTTTGTCGTACTATCAAGAAGTGCCCTAGCGTGGCGTCGTTCTTTGCTATTGTCCGTGAACTTGCTCGCGTTCAGCAGAACCCAGCTGACGTGCGGATCTTTCACGTACCTTGTGTACGGCCATAACACGACGTCTGGAGTAATATCATGCACATTGAGCAGCGAGAAATCGTCATCATTTATCAGCGATCCTCGGGTGGTGCTCACATCCATGTTTTGATTGGACTTATCTTCGTCATCGTTTCGTCGCTTCTTTGTCGTCGCAGCGAGAAGTAAAGCTGTTGCAGCATCGCAAAGCATCGTGAATGCGCAGAATTTTTCTCTCGCGAGAGCTACAGTTTCGATGTCGACGCTATCTCTATTACTCGCAACTGCTGCGCTCGAACTTTTATCTCTTGGATTCTTATTTTTTCCGAACCATTGCAACCACGTCGAGATGAATTTCTCAGAACACGCTCTCGCTTCATCGGCTGAATCAGACATTGCAGCTGATTTAGCAAGGGTTACAATGGCACCAATCCTTTCGAGCGTTTTTATATCGTTCGCACCGCTATTGAAACTTGTCGTTTCTGCCTGGACGCGTGCGTCTGGAATCCACACTCCGGGAGAATCTGGATCTGTGTTCTTTCGCGGTAAGCCGAGCTGTTCTAGCATTGATATCACGCATGACTCAGTCCATTTCGCAGCTGCTATTTGACGCTGCTTTTCTTCGTCTATAACATCCAAATTTGCGATATTCCCTGCTGCTTCTTCTCTAAAAAATGCTTGGTCTTCAAAATCGGTATCTTCGTCGCTAAATTCCTTCCCACTTTGTTTTCTGCCGACATTGTTGTTTCTTCCTATTTTTCCTGATTGATGTGGCGCTCGCATGGCAATTGCAAGTATTCCAGAGAAAGGCATCGAACCATCTCTAGTGACCGCGCAATGCATAATGGACGCACACGCTCTCGAGCATAACACACCGATTGTATCCGACGCTGAAGACGAGACTTGTTGTTGTTGATGATTCCTTCGTTTTTTGTTTTCGCTTCTCCTTCGTCTGAGCGAGCTCACTCGTTTTTCTTCTTTATCAGCGCAAGTGGCGACGAGTAAAAGAGCCTCGAGTAAAATTTCTCTCACCTCTCGAGATTGGCAGACGGTGATGCACTTTGTGAGCGCTTCCACGAGCCTCGCGACGTTGTCGACGATTGTGTGCGAGGACGGTTTCTGATCTACTACGCTACTAGTATTACTACTCTGCTGCTGCTGCAAAGTTTGAAGACACATTCGCACAACGTCGAGATTACTAGTATGCTCATCATTGGGATCAAAATAGTGTAAAACATTCAGCGTAACTGCAATTGCAAAATCTTCGCGACCGATATTTTCGTAAAATTCTACGGAAATCGACTTTGCGCACTTCAACGCGTTCGAACGAACTTCATATGAACCGGCATATGCGCTCAAATCTACAATCGCATCGATAGTTTGTGGCGTGATCATCGTGCTCGCAATTTGCGGCGATACCTTGAATGTATAGGAAACGACTTGCAAAGCTGCGTTGACAAAGAGATGCATCGCAGAGACGCCTTTCGAAAGGTCCAAAGATATACACGCCGAGCGTTTCAAACCAGAGAGAAACTCTTCATTGCGCAGCGCTTCCGCACTCTTCTTCTTCTTAACGGTGACATCACTGCTATTTTCCTTTCCTTCAAAATCAGCATCTATAATCTTCATCTCAAAATGTTCCACTATAGCCGCAAAAGACGAAGCGACGTACTCCGCCACGTTCGTATTGTTGTTGTTATTATAATATGAAGAACTCGCCTCCGTCGCCGTCAATCTTTCTCGCTGTAAAATTAACCCCTCTCTCGCATCTTCTACCGCCCTCGACGCCCCTAAGCATAAAGCAATCCACCCTTCCCTATCGTCCACGGCAATGAATTGCATCAATTTGGACGCCAACTCCAACGCTACTCTTTTCGTTTCCAAAGAAGACGATACTGCGCACGTCAAAGGAAACACGCGCAAAAACACCGTCGCCGCCGCCGACGACGAAAACGTGTCTCCGCGTTTGAACAAGTTTGGCCGTTTTTGTATCGCATCTCGCAACACTCGGAGTACTTCCACTGTTAACGACTCGTCGTGAACGCGAGAAGATGAAGAGGTCATCGCTGACGCGGAGGACGTTTCGGGGCCTAAAGAGAAAGAGAGAGGTTTTCGATGCGGCGAAAGTGAGTATTTTTGAAAACAAGAGAGAAAGAGAGAGAGAGAGAAACAATGCATCGAAGAACATAAAAAGAAAGACGACGACGACGTACCACCAAAAACACCTCCGCGAAAGTGCGTCTCCGCGAGCTTTTCGAGCGCGCTCTTTGTTCTTCTCTCGCTGTTGTTCTCATCGCTCGCGTTAGCTCCTCCTTTTTGTTGTTGTTGTTGTTGTTGTTGTTCTCGGTGCAACACCAACAACTCCTCGCGAATGGTACGAACGAGATTTCGCACCGACGACGAACCATCATCTTCCTCCCCGCGATGCTGATGATGAAGACGATGATCACCCCCGCTGCCTCCTCCTCCATCGCCCCCGCGTTTCGATGGTTTTTGGTGTTCTCCTGGTGGTCCCATCTCTCCCTCTTATGTATCTATGTAATATGAATTGCGCGCGTTGTGTTGCGTGCAAGAGAGAGCGAAGAAGAGTTTGAAATTTTGTGGCGAAAAAATCCGAAAGTGAACACGCTCTTTTCTGACGGACGACAAAAGCTCTCTTCTTCGGCTGCTGTGCGTTTGATTTTACTCGGATTTTGGACGACTTTGATTTGGCCCACGCCAGCAGAGCACAGCCTCTTTTATCACGTGGCGTATCATTTCGCGGTGCAGCAGAGGGCTCTCTCTCTTTCTGTTTTTTCCCTACTCTCTCTATAGATATATCTCACGGCACGCGCAGTAGTAGTATTCATCATCATCACAGAAAGAGGGAGACGAAGAAAAGAGATGTCTCATCACTCTCTCCGCGAGCTCGCGTCTTCGGCCTGCGTCGGGTCCTCCTCGTTCCCGGCGTCGACGTCGTATTCTTCTTCTTCTTCTTCTTTTGATTTATTTATCCCATCGGCGAAGGAAAATTCCGGGGCGACGACGACGACGGGTGCGGCGGCGGTAGCAGCGGCTGGGAAAACAATAGGCGTCAGTCCGGCCATAAAAGCTGTTTCCGGGTCGTTCGGGGGTATCATCGAGGTAGGTTTAGTTGTCCTCTCGTCGTGGTCTTCGGGAGAAGAGTTGCTTTTTGTAAACGACGATACGATTTCAAAAATGGAAAAGAAGAGGCGACGCGTGAACTCCTTTTGCTCTCTGTCTATGTATCTCGCCTTAGGCGTATCTTTATTCACGACTCACCTGCGTTTCTTTCTTTCCTTCATTAATAATGTGTGTGTTATCTTAAAACAGGCGTGCTGTCTTCAACCCGTGGACGTGGTAAAAACGCGTTTACAACTCGATAAGACTGGACAATACAAAGGCATCGCGGACTGTTTCAAGCAAATACAAGCGAACGAAGGCACGAAGGCGCTGTGGAAAGGATTAACCCCATTTGCGACGCACTTATGCTTTAAGTATATGCTGCGAATGGGCACGAACGCGACGTTTCAAGCCGGTTTGAGAGACGAAAATGGGTACTTGAGCACGCAACGCAGGATGTTGGCCGGTTTCGGCGCCGGCGTGTGCGAAGCGGTGATGATCGTGACTCCGTTTGAAGTGGTTAAAATTCGATTGCAGCAACAAAAAGGATTAGATGCATCAAAGTTAAAGTATAAAGGCACGTTTCATTGCGCGAAAACGATTATTGCGGAGGAAGGTGTGAAAGGTTTGTGGTCAGGCGTCGGTCCGACCATCGCGAGAAACGGGACCAATCAGATGTGTTTGTTCACGGCGAAAGCGCAGGTGGATAAAACTTTGTGGGGAAAGCACGATGGGGACGGGATGGTATTGCATCCCGCGCAATCCCTAGTTAGCGGTGGATTAGCCGCAACCTTTGGCCCCATAGCCACTGGGCCGTTTGACGTCATGAAGACGCGTTTGATGGCGCAAGCGAAAGCGCCGCCCGGCACCGAGGCCAAGTATAAAGGTTTCTTACACGCCGGGGTGGTTATTTTCAGAGAAGAGGGTATCTTTGCCATGTGGAAGGGTTTGTTGCCGAGGTTAATGCGCATTCCGCCTGGTCAGGCGATCACGTGGATGGTAGCCGACCAAGTCGTCGGATTCGTCGAGAGAAGACAAGAGGAGCAATAACGCCTACTACGCACGAATACTAATATATAGGGAGGATCCATAATAACGACCATTCCCACGCGCTCGTGCAAAAGTAACTAGCGGTTTTTAATTTATTATTTGTTTTTTAGAGTACACACAGTTTGCCCGTTGAAATACCACCTACATTCGTCGCGCGTGTCGCGCGTATTCTCCGCCTTCTGCTTCGCGCGGGAAGAGTCCCTCTGAGAAAAGATTTCTCTCTTTCTCTCCCTCGTATCGTCGTCATATTTTTGCGCACAAAAAGACCACTCTCTTTCGAAGGACGACATGCTCAAAAGCACATCAGGTTACTCCACTCTTGGTGGTCGCGTCGTCATTCATTTCAACGGAAGAAACGCCCCAATGACGACTACTACGTTCTTGCGACGACGACGTCTCCCGAGCGCCGCGCTCGGGAGACGTCTTCTTTCATCCGCAATTGGAGATGATAATTCTTCTTTCGCTTCCCCGTTTCTCCTCCTCCTCGCGAGGAAGAGGACGACGACGACGATTACGACGACTCCTGTTTTTGCATCGTTCGCGCGATCGAGCGCGAGGACGAAGGCGATGATGACCCGAGGGTATTCTCGAGCAGTCGAAGCAGTCTGCTTTTCGCGGGGAGAGATGGTGCAAAAGCGCAACTTCGCTCTGCAAAGAGGGACGACGAGCGCGACGACGACGACGCGCTTGGCGGCGTTGAGCACTTCCACGCCTCCTGCCACGACCTCCACTGCCGAAGAAGTTGGCAAAATGGAAGCGTCGTCATCGGCGGCCGCGACGAAAACCAAACTGTATTCGATCGAAGGTATGCGGTGCGGCGGATGTTCGGCGAACGTTGCGAAGACGTTGAACTCGCAAGATTTCGTCAAGAGCTGCGCGGTGAATCTAGTCACGAATACAGCAGCGATTACGTATGCAGAAGATGGAACAGAAGAAAAAGAAGTAGCAGCAGAAAGAGAAAAGTTAGCGATTGATTTGATTGCAAAGAAAGGGTTTACGATGCGCGTTCGCGAGAAAGGCAAGGCCGGAGTGCAGATGGCGCTCGAGAGTCAACAAAAGCGACTCGAGGAAAAGGAACGGACGACGAAAGACTTATACTTGGCGTGGGGATTAACGATTGCGTGTTTAGGAACGCACGTTTCGCACCATCTCCACCAGTTGGGATTGCACGAATACGCGCACGGAGATGCGGTGACGAGTTTGGCGAACCCGTGGATTGGAGCGGCGATTGCGAGCGCTGCTTTGCTCGGTCCGGGGAGGCAGATATTGTCGGACGGATTTGTCGCGTTTAAGAATGGAAGTCCGACGATGAATTCATTAGTCGGTGTGGGCGCTTTAGCCGCGTTTACGTTGAGCGGAGCAAACGCTTTGCATCCGGTGCTGAACGAATACGGCATGCGAACGAATGATTTTTTTGAAGAGCCGGTTTTGTTGTTGGCGTTTATTTTATTAGGAAGGGCGCTCGAATCAAGCGCGAGAGCGAGAGCCGGGAGCGATTTAGCGAGCTTATCGAACTTGCTGCCGGCCGAGGCGAGAATGGAAATCACGCAAAACGATTCCAAGAAGTTGGATTTAAACGCAGTATTAAGTGATGAAAAAGATGAGGGCAAAGTAAACGATATCGAAACCGATGATGTTATGTATGCTTTCGTCGATCGAGAATCAATCACACCCGGCGATGTCGTCCGAGTGTTCCCAGGCGAAACTATTCCATGCGACGGCGTGGTCGTTTCTGGTGCCGCATCGGTCGACGAAGCTTCTTTGACGGGAGAACCGATTTTCGTCCCCAAATTTAGGAAATCGAAAGTGAGCGCTGGATGCGTCGTTCACGAAGGCCCACTTTCGATCATGTCCTTGAAAAACGGCGATGAATCTATCGTTGCTGGAATTCAAAAGACTGTCGAAGATGCGCAAAGCAGGCCAGCGCCAACGCAACGCATCGCCGACGCCATCGCCGGACCGTTTGTGTATTCCGTCATGGGGATTTCGTTGGCGACTTTTTTCTTTTGGGCTGGATTTGGCGAGACGTTTTTCCCCGGAGCGTTGATGGAGGCGGTCGGTTCGAACGCCGCGGGTATTCCCTGGTGGCTCGCGCCGACAAAATTGGCAACGAACGTTTTAGTCGTCGCGTGCCCGTGCGCTTTAGGCTTAGCAACACCGACGGCGGTGTTAGTGGCAACGAGTTTAGCAGCCAGGAGAGGTATTTTATTGCGAGGGGGCGACGTCTTGGAGCAAATGGCAAAAGTGGATTGCGTCGTGTTCGATAAGACTGGGACGCTGACCGTTGGGAAACCAAAAGTAACTGAAATGAAAGTATTTACTAATGAAGAAGATGGAAGTAACGAGGAAGAGAGAAGATTAAACGCTTTGCGCATCGCAATGGCGGTTGAGTCCGAAAGTTCTCATCCGCTCGCGAAGGCCATCGCTGCGTTTTGCGGCGATGAAATCGGCAAACTCGACGCATCTTCCTCTTCTTCGTTTAAGAAGCGTTCGGAGGAGAAAACATCCCCTGGCTTTGGCGTTTCTGCTCTGCTTGACGACGAGAGATGTTTCGTAGGCACGCCGAGCTGGGTTCGATCCGAATTAAACCTTGTGTCAAAAGAAACAGAAGAAGAAACGGAAAGTAGCAGTGGCGCTTCGTTTGCCGCCGTGGGTACTACATCAAAAGGTATACTCGCGCTCTTCCAATTGAAAGACGAAATGCGACCGGATGCCATCGAAACGATTCAAAGATTCAAAAATGAGTTGAACTGCGAAGTGCACGTTTTATCGGGCGATCGCCAAGCAGCCGTCGATGCGGCGGTTCGAGAACTGAGCGCTACTCCCCTCTTCGCGTCCGCTCGCGGCAATCTCTCGCCGAGCGATAAAGCAGCCATCATCGAGAAATTAAAAAGCTCCGGGAAAACGGTGGCCATGATTGGCGACGGCATCAACGACGCCCCAGGATTAGTCACCGCGGACGTCGGTATTGCTGCCTCCGGCGGTCTCGAAGCCGCCGCGGCTGCCTCCGGCGTCGTTTTAGTTTCAGAGAAGAACGAAATCGCCGCCTCGGCGGACGCCGTGGAACTCGGTCGCGCCGCTTTAGCAAAAATACGGCAAAATTTAGGATGGGCGTTAGCGTATAACGCCGTCGGTATTCCTCTCGCCGCCGGCGCTTTTCTTCCGGAATACGGCATCAGTCTCAACCCGAGTTTTTCAGGCGCGATGATGGCGTTCTCCTCGGTCGCCGTGGTTACCAATTCCGTCCTTCTCAAAGGTCCCACGGGAAGACTCGGCGACGTCCACTTGGGGTGGGGACTTCAAAAAAAAGAAGAAGAGCCTCCTAAACGTTCGTCGTTGTAGTAGTAGCACGTTGTAACAGTACGATATTAGAGCGAGAAAAAAATGAGGAGGGGGACGAACTCTTCATCGAAGAAAAAAAAAATTCATCATCTTCAGTAAAAGAATGAAAGCGATACTACCGGCAACAACGGCAGATACAGCTCCGGATGATGCGAAGACGTCGTGGGAAAACTGGATGCGATGGAGTCATCATCACAACCACAACATATCGTCGTCTGAATCGTCTTCAAAATCGTACGAAGCGCTCTCAGAAGATTTGATGATACGAAAGAACGATACGAGCGTGGCACAGTCGTTGAAACAAATAGAATTAGACGTCACCCGAACCTTTCCGAACGACAAGGATTTCGTTCACAACGGACGAATGATTCCTCCTCTGAGACGCATTTTACAAGCTCTGAGCGCATCTGATGCCGTGAAAGGGTACACGCAAGGCATGAACTTTCTGGTTGGGTTTCTTTTGAAACAACAGACGATGATGATGCAGATGCCCACATCGTCAGCGAGCGAAGCGGAGTGTTATTCTTTGAGCAAAACGTTCATCGAACACGTTTTGACCGGGTATTATTTCATCAGCGAGAAGAAGAAAAGCGAGGAAAACGCTGATTGGTTCGCGTTAAAGAGAGATTTGAAAGTTTTGGACGAGAAAACGAAACGTCTCTTCCCTCGATTACACGAAACGTTGTCCGCGAACGGCTTCTCGGTGACGTTTTTTTGCCCGCGGTGGTTTCTGTGCGCGTTTATCGGGGTGTTGCCGGATGAGGTGGTGAAGAAGGTGTTCGATGCGCTCTTGTTTCACTTGTGGACGCAGAAACAGCAACAACAACAACAGCAGCAACAGCAACAACGGGCGACGACGAGTTCTTCGTCTCCTTTAGCTTCGGGATGCTGCTCGGAGATGCTCGTGGCGTTTAGCTTGACGACGTTGAGCTTTGTTCAAGATGAACTCGATGCGAGAAGGACGAGCGACGTCGACTGTGAAGCGATAGTATTAGCGATTAGAGATGCGACAAAAAGCATCGACGGTGAGGTGTTTATGAAACGCTTCGCGGAAATATCCTTTTCTTCGCGGTCGTCGTCGTTAGAGAATACGAAAGAGGAAGGAAGAAAGATAACAAAAACGAGGAAACGCGCGCGTTACGAAGAGGACGACGATGACGAAGAAGAACAAAAAGAGGCAAACACCAGAATGAAAACGCCAAAGACGGCGTCACTGGTGGGCAGTAAGAAATATAACCATCTGCAACCAACGCCATTAGCACCACCGATTGGAAGTGCGGTGAAGCGCGTCTTGACTCCAATCGCGAACTATTTCTTTTCCATCAACCCGAACGACGAACCGGCGCAGCCGCAACAGAAATCTCCAGCGATGAAAACAGCAACAACAACTGCAAAGACGCCACAAAGCTCGCGTTTGAAAGCTACGTACGCGATTTCGACAAATAAGAAACGGCGAATGGAAACAGTGAGAACTTTTGAAACGCCAATCGACGATCCGGAAGGATACGAACGAGATTTACTCGAATTACTAAGAGCCGAAGAACATCAAGCGATGACGCCGGTTAGAAAAATTACAATAGCACCTGTAGGCGATGAAAATTGCTGCGATACTATACCAACTATGGCGGTTGGATTCTTTAGCCCGAGAGCGGCTAAAGAATTAGGACCGGAAGCGAGGCGTTTGGAAACTATACGCTCGCCCTTGTCGCCTTTGATGAGCTTTCGCTGATAAAAAAACTTGACGCGATTTGAAAGAAATATCAATCAATCTATATAAAAGTAACCACTGAGATTCACATTTAGTTTCCACCGCCGCCTAATGAAATATGTTGGAGCATGCGAAGTAACTCGTGACTGCTAATCACGTTGCCTCCGCCTCCCAAATTCGTTTCTAAAAATTGCGAACGACTCGGTTTTGGACCGCACAATCCGCCAACTTGCTCCTCGTTCAAACGATCCAAACTCCCGCCGTCTTTATTCGCTTCCAACCATTTCGGATTGTTATTCAAATGTCTTCGCATCTCGCTCCGCTCTTCATCCGTGGCTTCCCCAAACTCTCTCAAAGCGTTCGCCAACACTACCGCGGATCCAACGTTTCCTTTTCTTTTGCTCAAGCGTTCACACAGCAAAGCTTCGTCCATAGTCTCCGCCACCTTTGTCGGCAATGAATTCTTATACACATCCCCCGAGCCTTCATCTCTCGCGCACACGACCAACGGTATCCAAAGCTTTTCGTGAGGACTCGATAACGCGGCTAAAATAGCTCTCGATGCCGCCGCGTGAAACGCGGACGACCACGGGTATTCGAACAACATAATCGCCAACGTTTCTAAAGTCATCGGTTTCTTGTCGTCGTTCGTTTCCTCCAATTTCAAATGCGCCATCTTCTCATCAATTTCCAAACATCCCAACTGTAGCATCATCGCAATAATCTCTGCTGCTCCAACGCGATGACTCCCAATCGCTCGCATCGTCGTCTCTCCCGGAATAATCTCGCGCGTTTTCGAACTCCCCGGTCTATACGCCATCCCCGGATCAATCGTCAACGCTTTTGCAAACACCGACAACTCCTTCGCCGCCAATTGAACGCACTTGGGTAAATCGTGCAAATTCAACCCATCTTTACTCTCGTTCAATTCGTCATCTTCTTCTTCGTCTTCTTCGTTTACGATGCCAAAAATCGATCTCACGCCGCCGTCCGACGACGACGCGCCTCCTCCTCCTTGCTGACTCTCAATCTCCTCTCTGTTCGCCAACTGCTCTAAAGCGTCGTTGCTCAGTTGCCACAACGTCGATCCTAACTTTTCGTACTTTTCCAGCGGATTCTCGTCCGCAACCGCGACTTTGACGTATTGCAAGAGTTCCGAAAAGTCTTCCTCCCGCATGCGTTCCGAGTCGTTTTCACCGTCTGATTCGTTTTCTCCTTCGTCTTCTTCTTCGTCGTCCTTGTTGTATAAGCCACTCCTCGTATTAGTATTAGTGTTGTCAAACAACGCGTTGTTTCCACCACCACTCGTACTACTCCTCGCGCTATCATCGTTACCGTTACTATTAGTATTATTATCTTCATCCGGAGGCGTCGTCGCGTCTTCGAACACGTCCTCGTCCTCGTCGTCGCTCTCTTGGTTTTCATCCGAGTTCGAATCGATTTCATTCGTGTTCGTCAAATCGGTTTTGGGATTCGGCGTCGTCGTCGTCGTCGAAACCGTCGTCGTCGCGGCGTTTTTACCATCGCCATCGTCGGTATCTCCTCGTCCCTTTTTCGTTTCGTCGTCCTCTTTCACTCCAGAAGAAGAGGAGGACAGGTGCATCGATTCCAGTTGGTGCTCCATGATGTTTTTCGTAGATGTGTGATGGGTCTTTCAAGTGAAGTCCAAAAAGGAGGCGAAACGCTCAAAAGGAAAAACGAGTGCGCGTAAGGGCGGCGTTACAATTTATTTATTTCTTTCTCTCTCTCCCACTTCTATTCAAAGTGTACCATGTACACCAATGCGATTCTTAAAGACAGCGTATTGTTCATCCGTCGGTTCCGGACACCCTTTTTCGAGCAAGTAGTTTAGGCAGTCGGTATGCTCGTAGTAACGAGCGCAAGCGATGTATTGCCAGACGTTAAGAGGCACTTTCGCCTCTTCGACTAAGTATTTGAGGCAATCGAGTTGGTCATAGTTTGCAGCACCTGCCACACAGACGGTCTTTACTGCATCAGATATCTTTCTTTCTTCGACGAAATATTTCAAGATCTCCACGCGACCATTGCATGCTGCTTCTCCTGCCGCTCCTTCTTCCGCCTTTCGCGAAGGTTTCACTTTGTCGAAAAGAAATCGAAGACAGTCGAGGTTTCCTTCAATAGCAGCATATCTACACGCCTTTTCTTCATCATACGGACAACCATTGTCAAAGCAATACTTCAGTATCTCGAGATTACCTTTACGTGCTGCCTCAATAATCGTCCATTCATCCCACTTGCAATGTTTCACTTCTCTCGCCCACTTGAGAAACTCGAGTCTGTTCGTTCCAGTAACTTGCTCGGAAAACCAGGCTTGATCCATCACTCTTCCTCTCTCATCTTTCTCTCCCCCAAAGGGTATGTCATTCCACACCCATTCCAACGTTGAAATGGATGAACATTCGTAAACAGCCCCACGTAATGTCAATACGTCTACCCTGGCATACTTAAGCACATCCAAACTCTCTCTATTCACCTTTGAAAAGAAAAACCGATCCGTCGCATCCAATTTCGGCATCACATGCGAGACAAACACATCCTTATGATGCGTCACCAATCCCGTCCAAATCGCCGTCGGTCCGAGCTTCAACCGCTCCACATCCGCCACAGCTTCCTTCGCGATCATCGCCTCTTCTCTCTCCTTCTCCTTTTCCCTCTTCGCCTCCCCGGATATACTGTTCCCCATCGGTTATTGATTTTAAGTCAACCCCCCGAGAAGCGTTTTTTGTGAAGTGGTGTGGAAATTTCCCCGAAATCCCCTCAGTGTAAGACTCACACATCCTCGCGCGTAAAACGAGAGTCATCGTCACAAAATGTCCACAAAACCGACTTTTGCAAAGACCACCCCGAATGGTGCACGCCGCGCTGGCGTTGCAAACGATGGGCAAAAACTCGCGCGATTATGTGCTCGTTCTTCTTCTTTTTCTTCTTCTCAAAGTAAATGCAGAGGGAAAAGATGCACGAGCGGAACGTGCTGCACTAAAGCGTCGTCGTCGTCAAAGGATGAAGCGTCTTCAACAAACGTCCGATACGAAGGCATCGCGCTCCCGACGTTATTAAACAACATCCCACACACGAGAGAAATCCGACGTTTTTTTTACGACGACGCCACGGAGAGCGTTTTGAGAGCGATTAAAGATGACAGAAATGTGCGCATGAAAGTCTTTACTGAATTCCCGGAGATGAACGTGGAAGGGGACGTGTTTCGAGCGGGAACGTTGTTAGAGATGGTGCGAACGATGGCGACGGAATTAGCGAGGATGGAGAGGAAAGACGGGAGTGGTGGGAAGCAGAGGGTGAAACTGTGCGTCCAAGGGAGCATGGGGACTGGCGTCTTTCAAGGCTTGCCGCTGGCGCTGAGCGGGATATCTCGCTTGATCGATTTGATGGATTGGGAAGAAGACGTGGCGGAGAGAATTAGCAACGGGGCGATTGGGAAAGACCACGCGAAAGACGACGAGGACGTGTTTATACTCATTTGCCCGCAGAATATCGTCGGGTATAGCATATTACCGTACATGGAAGAAATGATGGAAGTCGCGGGTAATCGACCGATGATTTTGTTAAATCCAAAGCTCGGCGACATTCAAAGCGCCGGGAACGTCATGTCCATTCGAGGCAGGCAAGGACGAATGGAATTTGCCAACAGTTGGGAAGAAATATACCATTTCCGCTTGCTCTACCGCAAACCGTTCTTTTTCCCGATATACGGCGCGCTCCGGAAAAGCTATTCGAGCGCGGAAGAAGACGATACGTGGGAATTGTACAAACGATTCGGCAAAATGGACGACGAGTATTATCAGTTGATGGAGGTGTATAAGAAAGAACCGAATCCAGACCAGATGACCAAAGTTATTTGGGGGAAGCGGTAATGTGGTGTTGTCATAGTTTCATCGATGAGAGTGTAGTTTTGTTGTTAGTAGCGTGTTTGCGAAATTCTCGTCATAATAAACCTTTAACTCACGCACACACACACACACACCAGATACTACATATTTACCCTCACGCGATGACATCCTCTCATCACGACCTCCCTTCCTCTTTGGAAACTGCCGTCCTCTGCGAGTCGGTCAAAATGCCCGACGACGCGCCGTTCATTCGAGGGTACGACTTTGCTCCCCCTGCTTCGTCGTCGTCGTCGTCTTCAGACGCCAAAAACGGCGCAAAAACGGGGAAAAGTGGTGGCGGCATCTGTTACGAAACCTTACTCGACTCTCTCTTAACGACTGGATTCCAAGCCACCTCTTTGGGGATGTGCATCGAGGAAGTGAACAGAATGCTCAGGTGGCGATTATCGGACGAAAAGAGAACGACGACGGAAACGAAAGAAGGAGGAGAGGAAAACACGTTCGAACCTTCCCGCGACGATTTGTTGACGGACGAAGAGAGAAGTGAAATTCGGACGAAAATTTTTTGCGGGTTCACGTCCAACTTGACTTCATCGGGCGTCCGAGAAACGTTGTGCTACTTAGCCAAGAACAAAATGATCGACGTGTTTTGCACGACCGCGGGAGGAATCGAGGAAGATTTCATCAAGTGCCTCGCGAAGACGTACATTGGGGATTTCGCGCTGAAAGGCGCAGACTTGCGAGAGAAAGGATTGAACAGAATAGGGAACTTGTTAGTCCCGAACGATAACTATTGCAAGTTTGAAGATTGGTTGATGCCTCTTTTAGACAAGATGTTGAGCGAGCAAAATGAGAAAGGCACGCACTGGACGCCTTCGTCGTTCATTAAACGATTAGGTTTGGAAATTAACGACGAGACGTCGGTGTTTTATTGGTGCGCGAAGAACGACATCCCGGTGTATTGTCCGGCGCTCACCGACGGTTCCATCGGCGACATGCTCTATTTTCACTCGTTTAAAAATCCAGGTTTAATCATCGATTTAGTCAAAGACATTAAAAACTGTAACGACGAAGCGTTTCTCGTCAAGCAACCTCGAAAAACTGGGCTCATCATATTAGGAGGCGGTGTCGCCAAACACCACATGGCGAACGCGAACCTGATGAGAAACGGCGCCGACTTCGCCGTCTACATGTCCACGGCGACGGAACACGACGGCTCAGACAGCGGTGCTCGACCGGACGAAGCCGTCAGTTGGGGGAAAATTACCTTGGACGCGAGACCGGTCAAATGCTACGTGGATTGTACCATCGGGTTTCCGTTGTTAGTCAGCAGGACGTTCGCCAAACCCGGAGGCGATTGGGTTCCCAAGAAGGCTTGAAATTTGTAGAGAACAAAAGTCCTCATTTATATTGTTTGTAGTAGTAAGTCAGTAGTATTCACATTAAAACCATGGCGTTGTCAAAAGCAGTCACTCTCGACGACGTCTCGTTTCCATTTTCTTCTTCTTCCTCCTCTATCTCCTCCGAGTCCGGGTTATCCTCCGAAGTTATCCAAGCGTACGAAAACATCGGCTTCGTCTGTTTGAACGGATTTTTACGCGAAGAGGAAACACAAACGCTTCTTCAGCGCGCGAAAACGCTCGAGCGAGACCATCATCGCCGCGAGAAAACGGAGAATACGTCCAAAAAAACCGTGTTCACGACCGGGGAGAAGAAACAAGCGTCGAGTTGTTCGGACGAATACTTTTTAAACAGCGCTTCGAATGTTTCGTATTTTTACGAGGAGGAAGAAGAAGAAGGAGAAGAGACTTTGAATAAAATCGGCCACGCGTTGCACGATTTGGATCCTGCATTCGGTGCATTTTCACGAAGCGAGAAGATGAAGCGATTTTTAGAACAGTTGGGTTTAGTCAAGCCGACTCCGGTGCAATCGATGATTATATTTAAAAACGCGCGGTGCGGCGGCGAAGTCGTGCCTCACCAAGACGATACGTTTTTGCGCACCGGGCCGGAAAAGAGTACGATTGGCGTTTGGGTCGCGTTGGAGAAGTGCACGATTGAGAATGGGTGTTTGCGAGCGTTGCCAAGAAGCCATTTGAATGGAACGAGGAAGCGGATGTTTGTAAATCACGATGCGGAAGTGAGAAAGGTGCAGTTTTCGAACGACGGCGACGGCGAGGAAGTTGAGTATAACATAGAAGAGTTCGTGCCGTTGACAGTCGACGCGGGAACGTTAGTCTTTTTGCACGGAGAGAACGTGCACTGGAGTTTAGCGAATACGAGCGATAAAAATCGAATGGCTTACAGCGTGCATTACGTGGACAGTGGGAAGGACTCGTGCGTATGGCTAAACGATAACTGGTTACAACGACCAGAGACGTTTCCGTTCAAATGTCTTTGATAAAAGCGGCTAGGGCAGGTGTGTAAATAAATATAGTGTACAACAGTAATGTATAAAGTAGCTCTCATCTATTCCGCGCTTTTTGCTCGACGGCATACCTCGAAACCACGTCGAGAGTTTGGTTTTCGATTATTTCCTGCACATACTCTTCCCCGCCGAGAAGTTTCGCGCACATCGTTCGCGCTTTCGCGGCTGCTTCTCGGAGAGATTCAAACGCTGCCGCATTTTTCTCAGATATATCTGTTATCGCATTGATGTTGTCGTGAATGGTATACGTATCTGGAAGGCGCACGGGGACTTGCGTGAGTAACGCGAGAAGAGCACTGGATGCGTCGTTGAGCTGCATTTCAGCTCGCGAGAATGCAGCCTTCAATTCTTCCTCGGTTATGTCCCCGATTTCATTTAGCAACTCTTCGAATCCATCTTTTTCTTTTTCTTCTTCTCCTCCGTCGTCGTCGTCGTCGTCGTCATCTCCACTGAACGTGTATGCGCGCACTATCATCTCAATCGTCTCAATCTTCTTCGCAAGCATCGCCCTCGCTTCTGGTCGTTCGGCGACGAGTGCAATGAGTGTTTCTAAAATTTCAGCCTGTAAAAGGAGCGAAGCGTACGCGTCGTCCTTTTCCTCCAAGGCGTTCGATAGATTCTTCATCCGAATTTTATCATCGTGCTCGTCGCTCCAATCCGCATCCTTGGTTTTATCCCGCATATTCTTTCGAATGGCACCGTAAAAGTTCAAGAATGCGTCTTCTAAGCGCTCGAGTTCTTTCTTTTCTCGTGTATCATCGTCTTCCTCTTCGAGGTGTTGGCGACGACGAGGTCGCCCCGGGCGCGACCGCGTTGTCTGCTGATTTTCGAGCTCCCGGGTGCACACGTCCACGAGCATCTCGATAAACGATACGAACACATCGTGTTCGCTCGAACCATCCGTAATACCAACGGTGCCTACACAAAGCAACGCGCCGCGTGCTACTCTCGCCGCGTATCGCTTTTCTTTGTTACTACTCTTCACTCTCAAACTTTCGCCATCGTCTCCATCTTCCTCCTCCTCCTCGTCTCGATGTTGCGCCCTACACAGCGGCACGCCGTTGAAAGATAAGTTTAGAACGTCGCCTAAAATTTCAAAAAGCGTATTCCTGGGCATTATATCTTCCATCAAATACGCGAGCTCTTCATCTTCTCTCCTGTCACCTATGCTGCTAGTACTACCGTTGCTATTTTGACTCGCCCCGCCGATTTTCTTCGTCTTGTTCAAATTTCTCTCCTGCCCGCCCTCCGACGTAGTTATCGTTGCAACGTCGTACGCGCTCAGAACGTTCTCTCGCTTCCTCTCGCTGCCGTCCTTCCCTTCATCTCCAATCATAAAAGCCATTCGAAACAACCTCTTCGAAAATATCCGGTACCTGTTCGCTCTCGAGGACGACATGACGAACAACGTCGCCTCTCGCAACTCGTCCAGAGCTCGCGCGTAGTGCGATTCAATGTTATTGAAATAATTCTTCTTCTTGTTCTCGCTCGCGTCTTTCGCGTACCTAATCCTACCGTCCAAAGTACCACTCACCATGTGCATATTATTGACTGGAAACTTTAAAATCCCCTATAGTATTTTGTGAAAATAGAGGTCAGCTAAATACGAACGACGAGGAAAGAGCGCGCGAAGAAGATGCCGCTGCATCAAACGATAAAGTTAAGGAATCAGTTATCTGTTCTTCGATGAGTCGCGTCACTTTTACGACAGATGACGACGGAGGGGTTACTGTATTAGTCCATCCTTTTCTCCTCCCAAACGCCCTCGCTTTGCGCAGCGCGTGCGAATATATTTCAATCAGCTCCCCTCTCCTTCTCTTTCTCTCTCTTGAATTTCATATCGCCCGGCGCCTTTCGAAAAGGAAAGTGGACGCTTAAAGTCTCCTTTTCGCTACGATGATGTCATAAAGTCGGGCATTTTGAAGAGAGACAGAAGAGGAGAGGAAGAGGGGAGCGTCCTCTCGAAACACATAACAGAACAACACATTTGCGTTGGCGAAAGGGAGAAAAATCCAGAGTAAAAACGTCCAAACGCAATCGTCATCCGGTCGGTATCAGACCTTTTACTACGTTGTTGAATACATCATTTTCCTTTTCACACATCGCGCGTGACAACGAGAGAGGAGCGAAAAGTAGCGCACCTGCGTCTGTTCTTGCGTCTGTAAAGTATCTATGTCTCGCAGCGCGTCATAAAAAGCATGCACACTGAGGTAAAAAGTGTGCATCACGTGCACGTTTTTGCTCGTCCCACACCACGTCGCGACCACGGTCCCCGCATCATCCGCAGTCTCCGTCGAAACCGTCGGCGTCAAACTCGAATCGTAAGAAAAGCAACTCACGGAACGAACGACGTAAACGACGACGACGCAAAAGAGGAGGAAGAATCGTACGAGAAATTCGTCCACAAAATAACAACCCCGCGCGTAAAGTTTGGGACTAAAATCCATCGCACGTTACACCACCACGCGTTTTCAAAACACAAATCCTACGCGTACCAATGGCAGGCGTTTTGCGCGCGGTCGGAACGGTACGATTATCGCGACGTCGTGAGCGAAGAAGCGGAGACATTTTTGAGCGCGTTTCACTTTAAATTGGAAGACGGGTGCAAACGATTCGAGCGAGACGTGAAAACTGGGAAAGCGGCGAAGGATTGGGACGCGGCGAGCGCGAACCATCCGACGTTAGGGTTAGTCGCGATCGTCGCGAGTTGGAAAGCGACTGTAGAAGCGGTGTGCGGGAAGCCTTGGCTGTTTGAAGATGAGGAAGAAGAAGAGTGAATAAAGTCTCGCGTCCGAACGTTATCGTCTTCGAGCGCTTTTAGTACGTAGCGGAGTAGTACATATAGCAGAGCATTTGCATTAGGTGTAGTAAATAAAAGTCGCGCATCCTTATTAAACTCGCGGTTCATAGAAAGCAACAATTTCACCCACATCCTCGTGTGCTCACTTTTGTTGATACGTGTGTGTGGTCGCGTACGCGCTCAAAAGCGTCGTCTCCTCTCTTTCTGAATTTTAATTAGACGCGAAGTTTTTCGATTTCCTTCGAATTTTTTCGTGCGTTCGTCAAATACACATCCTCCCTGTTCGGTTTGCGCGCGCGCGAACACCGGACTTCTCAAACGCGACGATTGATAAAAATCCATTTAAAGTTTGTTGCGCGCGCGCTTCACAAAGGTCGCGGCAGAGGTACGTTTAAAAAGTTACCACTCGCGTTTGAGAGAGAGCGGCGAGAGAGAATTGCGCGAGAGATTCCGTTTTGCATTACTTACGAGAACGTTCGAACATTCGAATTCAAATAGACACGAGAAGAAGTATTCGCGCGTCGCGCTCGTGCGGGTGCATAGATTTGAAAAAACTCGAAAGTTGCTCTTCTCTGCGCGGTGTCTCTCAGTGCATATAACAGAACAGAATAAATCACAACATGGAGGAAAACGAGGCGAACTTAACGGAGTACGAACTCGAGCGGAAACGAAAGATCGCGCGCAACCAAGCGCTCATCGCGCAACTCGATCTGAAATCGCTCGCGAGCAAAGTCGCGCCTCCGGAAAAGCCGAAGAGAGTTATCGATGCCACGGGTAACGGCGAGAATGCGAATAAGAGAGGGCCGAAAGGCGCGCACGCGAGGAAACGGATGAAACCGCAGAGGTTTTCCAGTCGAGCGGATAAATTGAAAAAGCAGCAACGACTGACGAGTTGGAAAGGGCAACGAATCGGGAGTTTGAGAGCGCGGTTACTCGACGGGAGAGTCGGGGCGAACACGAACGTGGTGACGACTGAAGTCATCGCGCTCGGGAGGTTAGATGCGAAAGAGAAAGAAAGCGATACTGTTGCTGTGGAGGATGGAGGAGGAGAAAATGGGACTCCGCGCGCGTCGTCGACGCCGACGGCGGCGAAAAACGACGGCGGGGCGCACAAGGAGTCCATGCAAACGTCGGATTTTCTCGCGATTAAGTATAACATGTCCATGGGGAAGAGTCACCTTAAAAATGTGCCGCAGCAAAAAAAGAGAGGACGACCGCGATTAGACGAGATGGAGTGGGGAGTTGAACAGAAACCACCGGCGTACGTGATGGCGGAGAACGCTTTGATTCCTCGAAGGTATTTAGCCGAAGGCGAGTATTTTGACGAACCGTACTCCGCGTGGGTGGATGAACATCAAAAGCATCACTTGATTTGGGGAAAAGACGATGCGAGTAAATCTCAAAAGAGCGTGCAAACGGTCGAAGAAGGCGTGGATACGCCGAGTGAAGCTGCGGTTCTTATTTTGGAGGAACTGCAACGGCGCGAATTTGAAAAGTGGGAATCGGAACGCGAGGAAAATTTGAAAACAGCCATCGCTCAAAAAATCGCCGTGAGGGAAGACATGTTAACGGAAGCGTATTATCCGTACGGACGAGACGCGTTACCGTCTCGTTATAAAAACATGAAACCAATCAACTGGTATCAGCAGCAGCAGCAACAACAACAAAGGAACGCTAGTCAAATGAACACGAAGAAAATATCGGCGATTTTCGCAGACCCGACTTCCGAGGAAGCGAGAAAGATGCGATTAAGGCAAGAGCTTGAAAAGTCTGAAACGACGACCAAAATTAATCCCTCGGCGCGTGACTACAGTGGTGTTTTGCAGTGTTCGACGTGTAGTAAATCGTACAAAGACACACCAAAAATGCGCGCAGGACAATTTGAGGGCATGGATCATCTGTGCACGGCGTGCGGATTGTTTTACGCGACGTTTGGAAGAAAGCGACCAATGGAGATGAAAGAGTTTGAGGAGTTGCCAATCAATGTTAAAAAAGAAAAGCACGCCGCGTTCGTAAAGCTAGAGGAAGAGGCTCGACTGAAAGCTATAGAAAAAAGTAAGCAAGAGGCGGCAGAAAACGCGCCGCCACCAGAGTCGGCTACGGCCGCGGCGCCGGCGTCGGCGAACGAAGACGCGAAACCAAAGTTAGTGTTCACGATGAAATCCCCGTCAGCAGGAGGAGAAGGAGAAAATGCACGCACACAGCCTTTATCCAGTGATACCGGTAACATCAATAGCATTAGCACGAATGGAATCGCTGAAGGAATTCAGAAGAAAGAAGTCAAAGCTGAGTTGGGGGAGACGACGAAAGTAGCAGAAGGAGACGCCCCAAAAGTCGTCGTCGGTGGCGAAGAGCAACGCCAGCCTCAACAACAACGTATCAACGAAACTACTGACGTCAAAGATACCGCCACTGCGGTCACAGAAGCCACAAAGCCGTCGCTGAAAATAGTCATGCATCGCTCGCACGCTGCGCCTGATGGCACCAAGGAAGGTGGGGAAAAAGAAGGTGGCGGAGGAGAAGATTCAGGCGCGACTGCGGTTGAAGTTAAGCGAGAAGCAGATGGAAAAGTAGAGGAAACGAAGACGCAAGAAGTGAAGACAACTGTCGTGACGGGCAATTGGATTTCTGCCAAGTTCATTGGTTTAAATCACTGCAGAAGATTGGAATTTGCCGAGCACGTTCAAAAAGCGATTCCTAAAATGGGCGAAATGACGAAACTTCTCACGTTGGTCGGCGCTGGATTGATGACGAAAGATATGGTCGAGGAAGGAGTCCTCCCAGATAAAGACGCAATCTCTCAAATGCAACCGTGGATTGCGCAGTTGAACCCGACGAAGCTTCCAGCGCGATATTTAGTAAACGCGAAGTTTCAGATACTACCACCGGCGTGGTCGAATCCAGATGTCGGTTCCGATGCTTTAATGTTTGCGGCGAACATTGTACACACGACGCCACTCATGATCAATCCGACAAAGTTGAGAAAGTACGAGCCGAAAGATATCGATGGTGATATGCTATTCGGATACGGTCAGTATCACGTGCAAGATTCGTTGATAGCCTTTCGCGACCGCGATGAAGAATGGCAAACTCCCGTTCCCGCTTCGAACGAAAATAATAACGAAATGGATGAAGACGTACAAGACGAGTTGGATGCTATGCGAGACTACAAGGAAACCTTAGAGCGCGAATCGCTCTACGAAGAAGAGTGCGATCGGACGTTATACATTCAAGGTGTCAACAAAGCAATTTCTTCAATTCAAAAGGTCAGATTAAAAGAGTCGCGCGATACCGAACGCATAAAAGAGCGGAATAGACGCGCGAAAGAGCAAGAAAGCGAGAAAAAACGTTTACGAATGCAGATGGCGTTGCAACCAGTCCGGTTCATGACGCCGAGAGAACGCGAGAAGTATTTGCACGAAAAGCAGCGCAAAATAGATGCAAAGAACGGGAAGATACCTTCTGATGAGTCGGGTAAACCGTTATTAAAGGTTACGATGAAGAATCCGGCGGCGAGGCCGGTGAAAGGACGCGCATACACGCCGAAGGAAATTCCTATCATTTGTGGTAAATTAACCGGGGTGCTATTGACGAATGGTCGACCGCGCGTTGATTTGAAGTGTAGAATCGATTGTTCCGGCGAGCAAGTTGGGGTTACGGAATTCGAAAGGAAAGGAGGCTCAAAGAGTAAGAAGTGGAAGAACTCGATAAAAATGAGACTTGACGATGAGATTGATGATTCAACCGGGATCACGCTTGGTCATCACCTGATTAATTCTGGGAAGGAGTTAGACAACAACGGAGAGATCATAAATAAGAAAGTTGCCGTATATCGGTCCTCCGACGATGGATTTCACATTGGAACCATCACGAAATTCCTCGAGAGCTCTGGCGAACATCGCGTCGAGTACGAGAACGGGAAGCCCGAGGAGTTGTATCTATTCTTGATGGATTTGAAATGGGAACCGGAAGTTCTCGATGAAGAAGCAAACGCAGCGGAAGAGGCAAAAGAGCAAGCAAAGTTAAAAGAGGAAGAAGACGAGAAGAAGAAGGAGGAGGAGGAGGAGGAGCAGAAGAAAAAAGAAGAGGAGAAAAAGGAGGAAGAAGAAGAAGAAGAAGAAGAAGAAGAAGAAGAAGAAGAAGAAGAAGAGGAAGATTTTGAAAACTTGTCGGACTTGGAGCTGGTTCAGAAAATCGGAAAGCCAGCCGGTGCGCCTGGAATATCTGGAGCAAAGTATCCCATTTCGATCGGTCCGTTCGAAGTGTACACCATTGATGATATCGGCGTGAGCAAACATAATCCAATGCGCATGTCAGAGCGAAGAAAATGCCTCGAGATTCTAAAAATCGTCCGCGGCGCCGAAGGGAAGGGGAAAGGCGGCGCAAACGCTTCAAAGCGCTTCCTCACAGAAATGTTTGAGCACCTTCCCCAGAAGTCACACCTTCCAGAATATTATAAAATTATTAGGTACCCAATTGACATAGCCACGATCGAATTCTCATTGAAGTCGGGAGTGTACGCCTCGCCGTGGTGGTTCTTCGTTGCCTTGGAGCTCGCGTTTGCAAACGCGCAGAGATACAACGATCCCGCGACTCAAATGTACGCGGACGCAGCGGCGTTGAGAGAATGCATGCATCGTGCTGGAAAAGAACTTTTCGGATCAGATGTTCCGTTCCCTACAGCCGGTGGAGATATCTATGACGACGTCGAAGAACCGAGAGAGTACAGAGAGACTCGCATAGTTCCTTACGAAATCAACGACGAGGAAAATCCGTTTGCGGGAGACGATGTTGTCTATCGTGATCATCGAGAGATTATATCCGATACGTCAGGGTTATATCATCCGCCAGCACAAATTTCTCCAAAAGTCATTCGCGAAGAAATCGAGCGTGAAAAAGCTGCCATCGAAGAATACGGTTACGAAGCCGCGCATGAGCAAGAGAACGAGCAACCTGCAGGCGGTGGCGTAAGAGGTCGGACGAAAATCAGGTACGAGAACAAACCGATGGAAATTCCATCTTTGAAGATCGGTAAATACAAAAAGCGGCGCAGATCGAAGGGGGATACCAACGATGCATCTTCTGAAGAGGAAGAGTATGACTCTGCTGCTTCCGATTCTGATTTCACGGGTAGGAAGAAGAAATCGATCGGTAACGCTACTACGGCTGGAGGTAAAAAGCGTGGTCGTCCTTTTGGAACGAGGAAAAACGGCACAAATGATACTACGATCGTCGCAATCAGTCTGTTAGAGAGATACTCTCAACTTGGAACAAACGATTTTATGGAAAAGATTGAAGCAAGAGGAGGTGGCTCTGGTAAAGAATGGGCGCGAGGCGGTCGAAAAACGGCGGCGTTCACTGCGTACATGCGCAACAAATCGGATATTTTCACGGAAGTCACCAGCGCCGGAGGCGGTATTTGGACTTTAGCGAAAGGAATTTCCGCGGATAAAGCGAGAGAAAAACTTGAACCGCGCCATCTACCGAGCCGTGCGGCGAGAAGACAACGTTCCTCAGGCGCCGAAGGTGACGACGATGACGACGACGATTACGACGAAGAGGAGGAAGAAGACTACGGCAGAGAAGCCAAAGTTTCGAAGAATGCCACCATCGCGCACACAAACGCAGATGGAGGAAGTGCATGGGAATGGAAGAATACCGATGGTACAATGACGCAGAAAGCAACAACCGCGTGCCATTCAGTTCTTCGGGCGATTCGCTCCGCTGTCGAACCGGAAACCAAGCGTCTTCGAAGTGAACTCTTCGAACTCCTTCCTACGCCAAAAGTCCTTCCAGAATACTACAAAGCGATTGCCAATCCCATCGATTTGCGAAGCATAACGAAATGTTTGAGAGAAAATGGTTACCCGACCATCTGGTCATTTCTTCTCGCTATCGAACTGTGCTTCTCGAACGCTCAAAGCTTCAACGAAGAAGATTCACAAATTTACGAAGACGCCGAAGAGATGCGTAAAGTCGGGAACGACGCGCTGAGACAACTCGTGCCTGGCCATCCCGTTCCGGTCAGAGATTCGTGTTACGACATGGCCAGTGCAATTGAGCCACCGTGGGAGAATGTCAAACCAAAATTGACGTTTACCATGAAGCAAAAAGACCAAGACGTCGCCAAAGCTCTCCACGCGCTCCAACCAAGTGGAAAATGCGGAAAGTGTTCCGTTTGCGCGATTAAAAAATCGCCCTCCAAAAGTAAAGGAGCCGCCGCCGCCGCCGCCGAAAAGTGCATCACGAACCGAATGCTTCAAGTCGCGCACGACACCAATTTAGACCTAGCGCTCCTCGCCGCGAAAGGCCAGAACGCCGTCGGCGTCAAGCTCGAAATCTTCTGGCCTGGAGAAGACACGTGGTACTCCGCCGTTATCAAAAGCTTCGACGAATCGACGTGCGAACACGTTTGCGAGTACGTCGACGACGACGTCGAGGAAAAGCTCGCCTTGTGGGATGATTCCAACTGGGAAGAAGGAACGAAACTTAGAATTCCATAATAGTAATACTAAAACATCAGATAATACTACCGGTAGAACACGCAAAGCGTTACTAAATAAAGAGTCTTCTTCTGTGCGTTTTCTTTCGCATTCGTTCTTGGGTTTCCTGGGTGCCCAGATTTTGGATCGATTTTTTTGAATTTCTCCTCAAAAAAAAAAAGAGCGGTTCCGGTTCTTTTGAATACCTACTCTACTACACGTCACACGACGTACTCAAATAATGGGATTCAAAGAGATCTTCTCCGCGCAAAAGAAGAAGCCTCCATCGAAGGAGGATTTGGCGAGTGCGAGTGCGAGTGCTGCTGCTGCTGCGACGACCGCGACAACAACGAGCGCGAAACAGAAGAAGAAAAAGAATAGGAAGACGAAGCAAAACGAAGAAGAAGACAAAGAAGAAGAAGAAGAAGAAGAGAAACGAACGACGAGGACGACGAGGACGGGTGGTCGAGGTAAAAAAGCGCAGCCGTCGTTGCCGACGTTGGACGTGCGCGATGATATCACCTCGAGAAGAGGAGGAAAGACAGCAAGAAGTCCTACGGCGGCGAAACTGGCCGAGATGAAAAGTTCTTTGCACGCGAAAAAGTTGAAGAAGACGAACGAAGAAGAGGAGGAGATGGAAACAGAGAAGAAGGAAGAAGAAGAAGAAGAAGAAGAAGAAGAGGTATTGTTGACGAAACTGTCGCGAAATATGCGCGAACTGAAACGCGCGTTGGACGCGGCGGATACCGTGGAAGATCAAACGGAGCTTTTCGGTAGGTTGAGAGACGTAGAGATCGCGCTGAAAGCGATCGAGGTTTCCGAGGACGTTTTGGCTGCGAGTACGACAGAGAAGGAAAGGTTGAATTCTTTGGACGACGAGGAGTGGAGTCGGAAAAAGTGCACGTATTTCTCAAAGTGCATGATTCGATGCTGGAACGTCGCGGTGGTGAGCGATGCGAAAACGACAAACGTTGGGGCCGCCGTTGTTTCTATAAACGTGCGCGAGAAAGTACTAGAATTGCTCACAGAGGCAAAGAGCGCGTGTGATGTAAACGGCACCATCATCGATGGAGACTTACTGATATCTTTGAGTGGGAAATTAGCGGAGACGTGCTACGAGTGCGCTCGGTTTTCAATGGCAGAGAAGTACTTCAAAAAGGCGTTGGAAGGGACGCGATTTGATTGTGATTTCTCCGAAGACGAGTCTCCTTCGAAAGAAGAGTTGAGAGATCACGAGGAAGATGAAGAAATTTTCTTCTGCAACTTCAAAGTCGCATCGCTACGAGGAGCGAACTTTATTCGCTTGAACGACTTATCGAAAGCGTCTTCGATGTTTGCGAAGTGTGCGAGAACGTTACTGTTCGCAAATGCGATGTCGTCGAGTAGCGAATCAGCGAAAAAGGCACGCATGGTTTCTATATTTTTCGGCGCCTTGGAGAAGTTGGCAAAAGACTTGGAGGATCTCGATATATCGAGCAACGAGGATGGGGATGGCGAACCGACAAAAAGGAAGATGATGGACGTGATTAAAGTAGCCTTGGAGAATTTGATTGAAGTCGCAGAGACGATTGATACATCAGTTTTCCCGCTCGCGACCAAGAAAAATATGCAAACTCGAGCGGCGAAAGTTTGCGTATTCTTAAACGAAGATGCTTCTAAACATCTCAACCTGGTTGAAGATGATGATAAAAAGAAAAGTAAAGATACGATAAGTACGATTGAAGACGCGCAAACGTTACTTCTCTCGGCGCAAACGTCGCTTTTGAACGATGGGAAAGTGGATTATGCAGAAAAATGCGCCCTTCGCGTACTCGGCGAAGATGGCGACGCAAAAGACGAAAGATTTGAGAAGACGAGAACGTTGCGAACGTTCGCTTCCGCTGCGTTTGTACTTGCGCTCGCGACGAAAAACGTTAACGCTGGCATAGAGCGGATTGAGAAACGTTTGAAAGCTATTCAAGCTGTGAAAGACGACGAGTGCAAGTTTGCGCTCATCGCAAGCACGTTCTGGGCAGCGTTTTCAATCACATCTTCAGCATCGTCAACGTCACTAACGAACGAAGAAAACGAATATACCGCAATCAAATACGCCGAGCGATTACTAACTCCTTCTTCGCTCATAACTCAAATATTGACGTCCAGCGATTCGAAGGAGAGCTCGCCTCTGCTCGCCCGAGCTCGCGCCTTGGCGTGGAATTACGCGGTCGATCTCGAACTTATCGCTGAAGCGGCTTATCGAGGGGAAAATGCCAAAAAATTGGCTAAACTCGCGCACGACGCATTTGACAACGTCGTAGCAATCGATAAATTATGCCGCGAAGCAGGGTTTATCTCAGAAAATAAGGAGTCGATTGAATGCCAAAGCTTTCAGAACGACGAAGCAGACGCGCTCAAAACGCGAGCATTTTGTGCTCTGAGCGCGTCGTCTCCTTCTGATGATTCGTCGCTCGCATTGGCTTCTCACGCAGTGCAAGCGCTCGAGGCGCACGAAAGCCGAGAGATGCGTTTGGTTTCAGCATCTACCGCATTACTTCGACTCAAACTTTGCAGAGCAGAGTTGCAAAATTTACGTTGCAAAGAAAAAGACGCCACTCTCCAAGAGGAGGAAAACACCATTACGCAAGGCAAATCTGCTCCTGGTAGCAATAATAAGACGATGATCGTCTCGCGCGTCAAAACTGCATTTCATACGGTTTGTCGGGTTGGAGACCCAAATGCAATCATTTTTGCAGCTTCCGAGCTCGATGCATTGGCAGATGCGGAAATTATCGCCGACGCATTAAGGTCGGCCTGGGACGCGTTGATAACTTTTTGTGAAAAGAAGAAGTTGAACGCACCGCAGCAACAACAACAAAAGACGACGATAGAAAAACAAGACGAAGATAACATAAAAAGTTTGAAAAACGAAGCGATGGTATTTCGTGCGTATCTCGCGCATGCGTGGAGAAGCTTGTCAACTACCGGAACGATGACAACTATCGATCCATCGAAATTTTTCGTAACGTTAGTCTCCGACGTGACGCGCTGGCTGGCGAGAACAGCAAAGATTCCAATGCTCCTGAAAATATTTCCCGAGAGCCTCGTCATAATCGATATTGTTTTCGATTTGGTTGATTTATGCTTACAGCGCGCCTCGAAGGAAAAATCTACATCGTCGTCGTTGTCCTCCTCCTCCTCCTCCTTGATTGATTGCGTCAGACGTCTCTCTTTCGCCGCCGCCCAACTACTCGAACGCGTCCAATCTTCACAAGAATACGACAAAGAAGCGTCTCCGGCATCCAAATTTCGCGCAAGTTGTATGAGTTTAACTTGCTTTCAGATCGCGATTGCTGCCATGCTCGACGGGATGCGCGAAGATGATGAAAAAGCGCTCTCAAAGACGGAAAAAGCGGTTGCTAAGTTTCAAGAGTGCATCGAAAAAGCGAAGGAGGAATACTCAAGTGACGTTGGACAGATGGAAACAATACGCAAATACGAAGACAATTTGATTGCGTACGAGTACGCTGTGCTGAACTTGCAGAACAAGCGAAAAGGTGCAACGTCTTTGAGTGCGGAGGAAGTAAAAGCGTTTTGCAATGGACCGGGTTCGAAAGTTTCCTCTCCGCGAGTATTACTACGATTATGCGAAGACTACCCGGATAACAAAGCAGCCGGTTCCGTAATTAACAACATCATCGTCGAACGCATATTAGAAAGTGCAAACAAGCGAGAAGCTTTTGATGGTATCACGCTAGCTGCTGCCTTTCGCAGACTCTTCGCTGCAGAAGAGCAAAACGAAAAAGCGCTACAACTATTTTCCTTACTCTCTACATTGAAGCCGCCTCAAAGTGGTACGAATACATTGGTATTCCCCACCGCTGAAGCAGAATATTTAGTTTCGTTGGCATTCAATCGAGCAACGCACATGGAAAGATTGGAAGAGCCGGAAAAGGCGTTAACGTGGGTAAAATCCATCGAGAAAGTTATTGAAAAGAAGAAAGACACGGAAGAAGAGGACGAGACCACTTTTCTCTCGAGATCCTTACGTCCGACTTTTGTTGAAATATTGGCCGAGAGGCTTCGAGATGCGGAGGCAGACTTACAAGGAGAGATTGAGGTGAGAGTGTGAACTGTTGAATACACATATTAGAGAGACACAGAGAGAGACGCAAACAACTCTTAAAATACATGCATAAACATACAATCGAAGTGAACTACGTTATTAGCCCTAAGTAACCATCGCTATCCCAACTTTAATCATTTTGGCAAGTTCTACCGCCGCATTCAAATCTAATCCGGAAACGATCAAGCCTTCGGATACCCAAACTTCCGCGTTAGTCCATCCCACTTTTCTTTGTCGAACGACATCTGGGTTTACATTCCTAAGGAAAATCGTCACACCCACAATGTTTTCATCAAATGGTAAAAACTGGACCGTGTATCGATTAACGCAGATCTGGCCGTGGCATTTTGATCCGTTGGTTTCTTTTCTATACACGTCTTCGAATACTTTTAGCTGCGGATCACTATTCGGTAAAAGGTTGAATTCGCGTGGAGGTGCTGGGATAATGGACGACTGATACGAAATCTCGCTCTTGCTCCCATCGTCACCGTTGTCTTTTATTTTCTCCCTACGCTTTCCACCTTTCGGTGCGAACTTGTCGTGAGTTCGCAACGTCGTTACGAACATGTCTCGTTCGATCGCTCTCTTTTCCATGGCATACGAAATTTCTTCGTCGCCAAACTCGGATAAATATAGAGATGTGCGATCGTCGAGCTGCATATGCACTCCCGGAGTCCCGTCTTCACTTTCGATACGTAACAGTGCGCACATTCTGTCCACTTCGCAAACCCATTCCCTTTGATGCAGGTGCTCATGCGCAATTTCAGCGCTCTCGAAACGAATACCGAAACTAAACGTGGTAAATCCAACCGTGCTTGACGTAACGAACACGCAACCTCGCATACCAAAATCTGAGCGACACGGCCAACATCCGAGCAAAGCTTGATCGCCTTCGTGTTTCGAGCTTGCATTGTAAGTCTTAATGACGCGAGCGCAAAGCGAACGCGCAAGAGATTGAGAGCCGCTCCGGACAACATCTCGCGCCCACTCGTCTTTGTCGCCTCTCTGTTTCAGGATGCGAAGTACGTCCATTGAACTCACTCGCTCTCTAGTCTCTTCTTCTTCTGGAACGAGATTTGCAACCTCCATTGTTGGCGTGTACCACAAATCCAAAATCCGGCGAGTGCGTCTTTCTGATTTCTGCACATCTCGAAGGATCCGTGCAGAACCTTCACCGCCGCTTTTCTTTTTGTATTCTGCTTTGAAAAAGTCAGAGACTTCGTCGCAAAGTTGCACGCAACGCGAATGCGTCGATTCCGTAATTTTCGTTCTAGAGGGATCGAAAAAATCGCGGTTCACATCGGAGAAATTTCCAGAATTCTCGCGCGTCAAATCAGCTTTGCTAAACGGGTCAAGTCTTGTACTCAAAACAATTCGTTCGACTGCGTCCAATATCCCAGCATGCAATGCTTTTAACAATATTTTGCCACATCCCGACGACAACGATGTGTGAGCACGGGCGATCTCTGCTTCTATCATGTTCAAGCACCGCGAGGTTGCGAATTTACGTGAATCGTCGTGTGCGTCGAAAATGGCAACCTTCAGATCTCTCGAGACGCGTTGTGAAAAAAGTTCTGCCAGAGCATGGAGCATCTCGTCACGATTCGATTTGAGCTTTTTGTATGCGCTGGATGCGACGTACTGAATTTGCGCGTTCACACTTGAGATGCTTTCCTGATCGATCTCGGCAGTGTTCTCGTGTGCTTCATCATCGTCCTTCTCTTTAGCAATCTTTTTCCAACATCGAGGATACTCTTCCATGAGATTCATAAACCCTTCAAAACACTTATTCGCGTTTGATATTCGCCCGTAAAAGGACCCATCTTCGAACACACTCGATATGCCAACCGACAAGTCTTCATCTCTGGATAATCGCTCGACTTCGCTCTTCCGCGCTCGTTTTATGAGTACTGTGGCGTACAACTTTTGCGCGTCTGAAAATTCCACCAAACTCTCTTTGATCGCGAGAGCGATTTTCTCCGCGTGGAACCTTCTCCTATACTTCGGCTGCATTGAGAAAGCCAATGCCTCATAAGTCTCTGCGCACGCACGCAAAGCGTCTTCACAGGCTGCAGAGTGCATGTCACCGGTGGTGTGGTTCATCGGTATCGGCTTTGGAAAATCGCTGGGACTACCTATACAATGACTCGAAACGAAGCGTTTGAGCTCCTCTGCGGCACATTCCACGGACTCTTGAATGGAAGGATGTACCGCACACTCATACTTTCTGTACGCAGATTTAACAGATTCCGAATAATAACAAGGCACATCTGATGTGCTCGCGTTTAAACCATCACCTTTGCGAGAGAAGAAGGAAAAGCCGCCATTGGGAGGAATCTCTTCTTCGTACGCTTTCGCTAACAGAAAGAGTTCCGTATCGATCGACTTTATAACCTCGTCTTCATACTTTGGATTCAGTCCTTTTTCGCCACATGCATTCAGAGCACCCGCGACTAAATTCAGCGCACGCGATAAGCTTGCTTCAAATGCAAAGAATACCGCATTCGCCTCGCTCGGAAAACGTCCGCGTAACTTTCTGGCGTCACTTTTTGAGTGTTCTATTAAGCTCACAATCAATTTCAAAGTTCCAGAGAGCGTGACGCGACCGATAGCGTCAGAAATGTTCGCATTGAAGCGGTTACGGAATAGATTTATTCCGCATTGACGTGCAATCTTCGAAAGTCTCAAGGAAAGAAAAGTATTCTTAGAAATTCCTCCCAAAGGTTCAGAAACAATCGCCAACATCTCCACGATCAACATCATTTTCTCCTCCCGCGCATTTGATTCCATATCATTCTGGACGTTCTCTATTTTGACACTTTGCGAAACGCCATCATCATCCTCTACATCTTCGTCGTAATCCATATTGTCGAATCCACACGTTTCGAGAGTTCGAACGCACATATCGCGAGTTTCCTTGGCTAGTTTTGTAAAATACACTTTTTCCAATTCGCCGTGCCTCTCCGCTACAATCGCCGCAGCGACGTTCGCCAACGCGTCCCTAAAAGCTTCTGCTATTCTAATATTGATATCTTCTACATATTCGGCTGCACCTTTCCTTTCGTTATCACTATCGTGGTACAAAAGCTTTTCCGGACGCCACTTTTCGAACAGTGCGAACGCCTCGCACACGGCTACTCCAGAACGCGGCACAACATCCTTCTTTTTACAGTGCGTGCGAGCTATATCTCGTAAAACCTCGCCAACAAACGCGCGATAGCTTTCACCGCGACCACAAAGCGCAAAAAATCGCATCGTCGCTATGCCAATTTTCGCGTACTGTAAAATGTCCAAGTCGCCATTCGCCGGTATCAGCGTGAGCAGCCCTTTTTTCGAGAATGCGATGGAATTGTTGCCGTTTTTCCTTTTCTTCTTCTTCTCGTAGGATACGAACGAGTCTACGCTCGCATCGACGGTTCCAATCGAAGTCGTCGCTAGCGTCTCACTGATTGACTCTAAGGCTAAGGTAAGATCACGAGATACACTCTTCAACGACGTATCGCCGATGGAGCCGATTGGAAGGAACACGCGACCAAGTATAGGATAGTTGCGCCTTGGAATGATGGATGCTTTCACCATATTTGTTTCTGTCAATCCAACACCACCAGAAGAATTAGGAACTCTGAAAGAAGGTGGAAATCGATCTGAATCAAATACGCTCCTCCCGAGCTCATCCCTTTCCTCTCTATCCTCAGTAGAAATCAATGCCTCGTTTGCAGATATCTCGTTACCCGCAGCAGTGACGTCAACTACCGCAATTTCGATCGAATGCATTCTATTCGCGACGAAAGACGGCGTCACTGCATTAAATATCGCTTCTTTCATTCCATCTCGCGAATCAAAGGAGGAGTGTGGATACGTCAGCGGCGTCGCTTGTGTTGAAACAAACATTAATATTTTTGCATTGCTTTCGTCATACAGCGTCATCGTCACTTTGACGAGCTTCTTTTCACTCGCGGTAGTATCCTCGGAAGTTCCAACCTTATCGCCTCTCTGCTTCGTTGTCTTCTTATCCTCCGATGCTGCCATTTCTTCTCCCTCGTTATTTGAATTCCCGTCATCATTATCGCTCGCTACGTCGTGGTCAAACTTCTGCTTCTGCTGTTGTTGTTCCTTCTTTGATTTGCGCAAGCCAGCTTTCAAAGCTGCTTTCGAAACCATCCTGGAAAGGCCTTTTAACTTTTTCGGGTTTTCACCAGCTCCATTGTTGCTCCCTATACCACCACCCCTACTACTCATACTATTTCTATTATACTCAACGCCATTAAACTTAAACTTGGAATACTCGCCCGCGTCTGCATACTTGGCGAGCACCGTCACCGCACGAACACCTAATCGCACGACTTTCCTCTCTTCCTCGCCCGCGTATTCTTTCCTCATCCACTCCACGCACCGGTTCATCGCCAATCGTGAGCACCTTTCGTGTTTCTTCCACTCGACCGTCTCCTCACCGGTCCCATTACACGCCATCCGCAATTGCTTCATCTTTCTCATAGCGCGCTCCACCTCGTTGTCGTTATCGCCGTCTTCCGTAAACGCCGTAAACGCCAACGACTCGCACGCCACATCATACGCGCGCCCTTGTATCCCACCTTCGCTCGGAAAAACTTTCTCTCCAGCTACGGACGCCAATAATGTATTCACAGAAGAACTCGAAACGCCAACCGCGGTCGAGGATTGTTCCACGCGCAGCGCCACGTTTGCGATATTTCTCCCGCGGTTATTCAGAGCAATAGGCATCGTCCTCGCCACCAATTCGTTGCTTAAAATTGAAGAAGAAGAAGAAGACGAAGACGAAGACCGCCGCCGCCGCCCGGAGATGGATTCCACCGCACCCTCTCCCATCGTCGTCGCGTTCGATGATTCTTGCAACAACCCCGGCGGTTGCACAACATCATTATTCATCTCTCGTCTCTTTTACTCCTCATCTCGTCTCCTCTTCTTAATGTTGTTGTGTTGTTCTTGCGCGCAAAGTTGTCGTTCGAATTAAATCGCAAAACGCTTTTGATTCGCGTTGTGAAAGATCGAAGATGATGCACGTTTTTCCTCCTCCTGGAATCTCTCTCTCTTTAACGCGTTCGTTGTTCTTCTTCTTCTTCTTCTTGTTTTCCTCTCGTCTTTTCACTCGTTTTGTGTCCAATTCGAAATGGAGAAAAAACGGAGAAAAAACAACACAAAAAGACGCACTCATAGTGAGCAGCTTGGACGACAGTTGCGCAGCGAAAGAAAGAATGTCCGACGACGAGGCAGACGAAAACGACGAGTACCTCTCCCAATTCGTGGTGGCAAAAGTCCTCGAGATTACACAAATCCCGAACAAAGACAACTTAAAAGTGATCAGAGTCGATGCAGGAGGAGGAGGAGAAGACGACGTTTTATCCATCGTGACGAACGCGAAAAACGTCTCGGAAATAGGATTGTTGATAGCGATAGCGAGAGTAGGGGCGACGTTGAAAGATGGGACGGTGATTAAAAAGCAACTGGTTGGTGGGGAAATGAGTTCTGGGATGGTTTTAGACGCGCCGCTGTTGAATTGGAAGAGCGGGAGTCACGGTTTAGCGGCTATTTTACCGTCGGATGAGACGAAACCTATATGGTGGAAAGCGGGGGATAAAGTGCCGAAATCGAGACCGAGGAGCGACGGGTTAGCTGGAAACGACGACGATACTAACGGGAAGAAAGAGGAACCAGTCGTCGATACGATGTTTGCGAGAAAGTTATCAAAAGAAGAGAAGAAAGCGGCTTTGGAAGCGAAGAGAGCGGCGCGAGCGGCGAAGAAAGCCGGAGGAGACGAGTAGGTAGCAGCGTAAATACTTTTAGCAAGCGCAGCGTCTGATCAGTCATCGACTTCTTCTTCTTCTTCTTCTTCTTCTTCTTGCATCATAATCCATTCGGCCATGTCGACGTTTCTGTTTTCCATCGCAACAACGAGCACTTTTTTCTTATCCCACTTCAATCCGTTCGCTCGCATCCATCTCAACGTTTCGAAGTGGTTTCCTCTCGCGCACGCCGTCGCCGCCTTTGCGTCGTGCGGCCAACCCGCGTCAAGCGCAAAACCTAACGCCTCCACGTTTCCAACGCGAGCGATGCTCGCGAACGTTCTTGTTGTCATCGGTACTCCGCACCACTTCGCGTACGCGACGCCTTCTTTACTCGACGCAAACTTGCGAACGCACAGTTTCGCGTATTTCGTTTCGCCGAATTCATTTCGAACGAGCCTGCGTATTCTTTTCGAGCATCTCGAGAATACGGCCACATCTTGATCGTCCAGTTTCGTCAATATTTTCGTCGCGAAGAGGTGTGGGACGTCACCGAGTAAACGCTCCGCCAACGAGAACTCCTCCAACTCCTTTCTTCGAGAAGAAATAGGAGGTAAGAACCGGAAATATTTCTCGCGCAGCTCCTTCTCTTCTCTCTCGATTCTGTGCGCGTCCACGAGAAGATCGATTTCGTCCGGCCCGAGAAACTTCCCGTTGTTGTTCTCTTCGCTCGCGCCGGGGACGTACGTCCTGTTGTGCTTTTCCAAACGATCGATCGCGTCGATGTTTTCCATCATCTTCAGGAATATTTGACTTTTTTTTTCACATTTTTTCAATTTTGAGCGTTTTTTAGAAATTAAGGAAAAACGCCTGAAACGGCATTTTGTATCTAAAAGCCAATTAAAAAATACTACTCGAGAGACGATAATGATGTCCTCCTCCTCCTCGATGCGACGTCCTCTCCGAAACAACAAGAACAACGGGGCGCTTCTTTTCCTCGCGTGTCTTTTAATTTCTCTTGCCGCGGTATCTCTCGGGGTCGTCGGTGCCGAAGATGGGGACGACCAGCAGCAGCAGCAGCAACTGTTATTGGAAGCTGTCCTGTCAACGAACCCTTTTCCTTCTTCTTCGTCCGTGAAGTCATCGATGTCATCAAACCTACCGCTCGGTTCGTCGTCGTGGGCGACGAGGAACGAGGTCGTGGGCGACGACGACGAAAGTTTTGAGTACGACGAATTAGGTTTTGATTGGTTGACAGATAACGGTGATGATGGCACGTTTGAAGAAGAAGATGAAGAAGTTCGAGGTTTCGAGAAGACGGAAGAAGGCGTCGACGGGTACGAATGGCTCGGGGAAGAAGAAGAAGAAGAAGAAGAAGAAGAAGAAGAAGAAGAAGAAGAAGAAGAAGAAGAAGAAGAATACAACGGTGAGTACGACGACGAGGACGAGTTCCATCCGACGTATTGGGAAGTCGCCGGCGTGATGGATGAAGACCAGGATTCTACCCCCATCGAATATCCTCCTCTTCCGCTGTTGCGAGGGAAAGAGGCCGACGAGCACGAAATGTGGGCGTCGTTTCCGACTTTTTTCAAGTCCACAGAAACACACGTTACGTACGTTATACCGAACGATATTCGTCCTCACATTGAGTCTGTTGTTCGGCGCGAAATTTTGAAAGTGCTGTATCTTGGTCTCACCATGTTCGTGCTCGTCGTTTTCGTGCTCGACACGTGCTGCGGAGGCGTTTTTAACGAAAGCTCTCCCAACACCGAAAGAGAGCTTGAGCGTAATTTTGACAGAGACGAGGAGGAGCGCGGACATTGGGAAAAACTTCACGATCGCTTCGAACAACCTTTATATTTTGATACAGAGTATAAAACGTTTCGAGAATTCCCGCCGCCGACGCCGCCGCCGACGAACGCGAAGCAGGCAGCGACGCAAACGTCGACCGTTTCTCGCGTCGTGTAAAAACAACGGCAACAATACAAACATCAACAACCAACTTAGACGAATCTCGCGGGCTGTACATATAGGCGAACAACAGAGTTGGAATAACAAACAAATCAAACAAATCTCATCACATAATAATGATAAAAAAGCACATAGTATTACACGCATCTAAGCTTTGGCTCTTCGTTCAACAGCCTCTCCGCGATGAACATATCCTCCGGCGTCGTCACTTTGATGTTATAATAACTCCCCTCCGTAATTTGCACTCTCTTCCCCAAATGTTCGACGACCGAAACGTCGTCCGTTACCTCCAACCCGTTCTCCTTCACGTACTGAAACCCCTCCTTCAACAAATTCGGTTCTATAACCTGCGGCGTTTGCATCTCCCACAACAAACTCCTATCCAACGTCTTATCAATGCTCCCATCTTTATTCGCTTGCTTAATCGTCGCTTTACACTTCACCGCCAACACCGCCGCGCCAAACTTCGCGCCGTCCTCGAAACATCTCCTCGCGTCCTCCAAATCCGTCAACGGCCTCGCGCTATCGTGTATGGCTAACAACTTCGTCTCTTTTCTCGCTTTCGTTATCCCGTTATACACTGAATCTTGCCTTTCCGCGCCTGGTCGTGCAATCACTAAAGGTTTCGAAATCTTCTCAGAAGTAAACACGTCGTCGTACTCTTCGTTACACACGACTACGATTTCTCCGATTTCCCTCATGGTGGCGAATTTTCTCAGCGAGTACACCGCGATAGGCACATCGAGTAAAGGCAAGTATTGTTTCGGCATGTTCGCGCCCATTCGTTTCCCGACGCCGCCGGCGAGGAGGACCAAGGTGACTGAATTGTCTTCAACATTATTCGCATCGGTTGAAGAGGCGTTCGTCGGTTTGAAGGCTTTCATCGAACCACCCGCGCGATATCCGAAACCGATTGGTTTCCTTCCACTCGACGGGGAGACCTTGGACGGGAAAGAAGAACTGTGTTTGCACATCGCGATATTAATACTCATCGTCGTCATCGCAAAATAAAGATACCAGTCAGACTCCTCGCGATACACACCCAAGGTTGGTTTTGACTATATACTGAGCGTGCGTCGCGCGTAAAGAAAACAAACTCGCGACGAAACCCGGCGAACGATGATGCAAAAAGTGGAGAAAAGTTTTTCCATTTTATCCACTTTTGAGCATCGAGATGTCGTTGATGTCGAGAACAACAATGACAACAACAACAACACCATCATCATCATCGACGAGAGCAGCAATAATAGCAAAAAGAATGCGTTCGTGCTCTTCGTCTTCGAGCAACAAAAGCGATGGAGGATGTTTTGAAACTCACAGATCGCGACGACATCGTTTTCGTCAACATCATCATCGTCATCATCATCCAACGGCGGACAGAGGAGAAACGAGACTAGGAGTGAGAACAAAAGCATCGTCGTCATCACCGTCGTCGTCTCCGAAACCAAACCCGAACCAGATGCTGATATACGTCCCCCCGCACCCTTTGTTAAAGCACTGGCTCGCGGTGGCGAGAAACGCGGCGTCTCCGTCCGCGCTTTTTCGATCCGCCATGGCGGAGATTGGGAAAATTTTACTCTACGAACTCTCGCGAGACTGGTTGGAGACGTACGAGGCGCAAGTGCAAGGCCCGCTCGCGGTGGCGAACGTGGAAGTGGTCGACCCGACGAAACCGATATCGATCGTGCCAATATTGAGAGCCGGGTTGACTTTGGTGGAGAAAGCGCACGAGGTTTTACCGACGACGAAAACGTACCATCTCGGGTACGCGCGAGACGAGAAAACGTTAGAGGCGACGAAGTATTTGGACAAGTTACCCAAAGCCGGGTTCTCGAAGGAAGATAAGGTTTTGATTTCGGATCCGATGTTAGCGACTGGAGGGACAATAGTCAGAGCCGTTCGAGACGTTCTGGATAAAGGCGCGGACGTGAAGAACGTGCGAGTGATGTGTTGCGTCGCCGCGCCGCCGGCGCTGACAAAGTTGAGCGAAACCTTTCCCGGATTGGTCGTGTACGCCGCCATGATCGACGAGAATATCACCGAGGAAGGATTCATCCTCCCCGGGTTAGGGGATGCCGGAGACAGAGCGTTTGGAACCACTGATGATTAATTCATGTGAAAGAGAAGAAGAGTTGGGTTGTTGTGAGTAGTAAAACCGTTTCAATCGTCATCCGTCATCGTCGCGTCGCTTTCTTCCTCTCGTAAAGCCGCCGTCAAGTCTTCATTCTTCTTTGTCTTCTTCTTCTTTGTCTTCCGCTTTGTGTGTGACTCCTACGAATACATTCAGCGAAGAGTACTACGCGATGCCTCTCAACAATCTCGGTAAAACGGACTACGTGCGTTTCACCGGCAGCAGAAACCTTCGCCACCGTTTGGTGTGCGCGACGTTGACGAGTCGCGCGGTTCGCATCGACGACATTCGCGCGCAGGGAACGTCGAACCCGGGTCTCAGAGAGTACGAGGCTTCATTGTTACGCCTTTTGGACAAGATAACGAACGGGTCAGAAATCATTATTAACGAATCCGGGACGAGTTTGAAGTACAAACCCGGGGTTATCGTCGGCGGGAAACGATTGACGCACGATTGCGGTTTGGGGAGAGGTTTGGGGTACTATGTAGAGGCGTTGTGCGCGATTGGGATTTTCGGGAAGAAACCGATGGAAATAACCTTGTTTGGTTTGACCAACGACGACGAGGAGGTGAGCGTGGATACGTTTCGGACGGTGACGTTGCCGATGTTGAAGAAACGGTTCGGATGCGACGACGGGTTGAGTTTGCACGTCGCCAAGAGAGGGTGTCCGCCGGACGGCGGCGGCGAGGTGAAGTTGTCGTTTCCAATCGCGAAAGAGTTACCCGGGGGAATCGATTGGGTTACCGAAGGGTTGGTTAAACGAGTCAGAGGCGTCGCCTTTACGGCGAGGATTCCACCGCAAATGGCGAATAGATTAGTCGATGGCGCCCGAGGCGTTTTGAATAATTTTTTACCGGACGTGTATATTTTCACCGACCATCACAACGGGAAGGAAGGAGGGAACTCGCCGGCGTATGGGATATCGTTAGTCGCGGAGACGACGGAAGGGTGCGTTTTAGGGAGCGATTGTTCGAGCGCGAGCACCAGAAAGGAGCGAGAGAAGGAAGAAGACGAAGGGCGGTTGTTGTTGGATCATCGGGGCGGTACGAATACTAAAGACCACGAAGAAAACGCCGAGGAAGAAGATCAATCGCAAAAAACCCCGGAAGATTACGGTCGCGAATGCGCCGAAGCGCTCGTTTCCGAAATCCAACGCGGCGGCGTCTGCGACTCTTCCCACCAAGCTTTAGTTTTAACCTTATTAGCGTGCTCTCCAGACCAAATATGCCGCGTGCGTTTAGGCCAACTCACGCCGAGAAGTATTCAGTGCTTGCGCACCATCCGCGCGTTTTTCGGGGTCACGTTTAACATCCAGCCGGAACCGGAAAGTGGGACCGTGTTCTTGAGTTGCGTCGGTGCCGGGATGCGAAACGTTGCCAAGAGAGCCACGTAATAGTTATATATATACATTCGATAGCATTTTAAAATCATAGTTCTAAACAAAAAATGTGCGAGCGCGAGCGTTCATCGCCAAACTCTTCTTCTTTGCTTCGCGAAAATGACGCGCGCTATTTTAACGTACATGCACATGAATTGGTCATTAATAGATAATCTCTCTCTCTCTCTCTCTCTCTCTCTCTCTCTCTCAAAAAACGAGGAAACCTCCGAGGAATAAAAGAAGTAAAGAGAACACGGTATTCAGAGGAAGAAAAGTAGCGGCGCTACCCACGCTCAAGAGTCCCGGGGGTGGGGGGGGGGCGGCTTCGCACGCGTTGGGCGACGTCGTCGCTGCTGCGTTTATAAACTCGGATCGTAAGGAGTCGACGCTGTCGTCGCTTTCGAGGATAGCGGCCAAGTCAATCGCGGATTTCACCTCGCCGTTTGGCGCGACGAACTCTTCAAAGTCGGCGTAAAACGCTTCGACGGTTGCGTAGCCGGTGAAGTCGCACAGAGCTTTCTTCCAACCTTTTCCTTCAGGGACTTCGCTCGGCCAGTGCACCATGTCGTCGAAAACATAGTCGTTGTCGACAACGTCGATGCTGTGCCAAAATCCTTTCCTCGCAACCGTGCTTGTCCAAAAATCGATGAAAGTGCGACCACCGTTCGCCGTGTAGTTCGCGTTCGCTTTGTTAATAGCAAACGCGACGGCTAGCGCGCCGACGTTGTAATAACCAGCATCTCCAACGTCTTCGTTTGGCATTATGTTTGGAGGCGGGTGCGGATCGGAGTCGCCGCACTTTCTATCTGAGCCGAACTTCGTCAACCAGTTTGCGAAGTTCGTTTGGTCGGAATATATATCACGAACATTCGGCAATATGTGCGAATTGAAATACCCGGAAAACGTTTCTCTCGAAGCTCTCGAATTATCGTTCGAGAAAACAGCTTCCAAAAAAACCGCGCCACCTTCCATCAACCAGGTCGGAATGTGCTTGCCCCAGTGCATTTGAAACGCGTGCGTGTACTCGTGTATCGCAAAAGTAGTCATTTGGTTCTCGACGTCGTCGTAATACGTTCCATCCTCTTGCAATCCACTAGTGATCACCATTGGCACCGCACCTACCGCACCTTTCCCGCAGTCTGATTGACACGCGTCTCGGTGCGACGCGTACACGTTGTTCGTCCCCGCCATCGCCTTCTCTCTGTTCGTTGAATCGTTGGAACAATAGCCCGTAATCTCCGAGCGCGTGGCTTCGCACCACGCCGAATCAATATCCGTATACGCCGACGCGTCTTGCGCGGTAGAACTTTGCGACTCGTACAAAAACACGCTCACGCCGCTCACTTTCCCGAGTAGTTTTTGCGCCATATCGATGCCGGTTTCGACCGATTGCTTCAAATTCGAGGGAAAGTTTTCGCTTTCTCGATAGGTGATCTCGTTGCTCCCGACGGCGGCATACGGCGCGATAGTCAAAGTCGAGTGTTTAAACCTCGGCCGGTTGCACCCGGATTCAGACGGGCAGGTCAGCCCTGCGACGGTGGCGGGGCCTGATATTGAGACGATCGTGGATACCGTCATCATCATCACCGGGACGAGACGCACCGTCTGCCTCATTTTCGACACCTCGGGAGCTTAATTCTCTCTCTCTCTCTCTCTCGCGCGCGCGAAGACTTTATTGAAAAAAGAAGACCGTGAAGTGAACGAAGCGCTTCGCGTTTCGTCTTCTTTTCGTTACGTATCTCTTGAATCTTCTTATGCGTATCTTATGATGATGATGATGTGTGGTAAGATTATATGTCGACCACTGAAACGGTCGAATTTCAGAAATCACAAAGAAAAGTGGAGGAAGAAGAAGAAGAAGAAGAAGAAGGTTTTAATAATGACTTTAATTGACTTTAAATGTACAAAGCGTGAAGATGACGTTCTAAATCACAGATCCATAACTTGTTTGCTTCCCTGCGATATATTTTCCGTCCACGCCGCTCGGGGAGGGGAGATTTTCCTCCTTTGTCGGAGCCTCATTTCGTACCATCAAGTATGATGTTTCAGTGCCTTCCATTTGCTGTTGACGCTCGCCTCCTTGGAAAAGTGAAAAATAATTGCCTTCATTTAAAAACTGGCGACGTTCGCGACGTCTGAGTGCGAAGAGAGCGAAGAATGCCGTGCCCGTGGCAAATAAACTATACAGTTTCAAATAGGCGTTTCCTGATGAGTCAGTATTTATCCAGAACGACTGCGACCACGACGTTGACGAAGTAGCAGCAGTAGTTGGAGAAGAAGAAGATCCGAGTGCCGTTTGAGCACTAGTAGTAGTGGCACATCCAATCGTTGTCGTAAACGTCTCCTTCGCAGCTGCATTATCCCCAGCGTCAACTAATTTACTTCCAAGCATATCTGCGTTGACTGTGATTTCATAAGTACCCTCAGTCGCGTCAGAAGGAAACGAAATCATGAGAGAATTTTCGTTTACGCACGCAAATTTGTAATGAAAGTACACGTCGTCCTTATCGACATCTCCGGAATTTATATTTGTTCCTGCACATGTCTTGACACGCTTTATCGCGTACGCCATGTGATCGGCTTGGAGCTGAGGGCAAACAATTGGCTCAGAGTAATCAATTGTGAAGCGATTGTGGCGCTGGCGCCAATCAATAGGTTCAGGTTTGCTCACATCAACATTGACGTTCAAATTTTCTTCCGTCACGGAGCCTTTCACTTCTGTGGTCGCAAATGAGTCATAACCTGAGCAAAACACTTTTGCTCGAACTTCGTATGCTCCATCCTTCAAACCATTCAAGAAGTATTGACGTTCAAGATTCCATTTGAATTTGCATCCTTCGCCGCGCGCCGAATTGCACTGTGCATCAGCGTCTACCACATCGCGCTTCCAAATATTAGAGTCTGTTCCAACCATATCCCAGGAATTAATCCACTCACCAACACCGAGAGATCTCCACTGAACTCGAACGAATTCAACGTTTGGATGAACCAAATGATCCGTCGCACCGTTATTCTCACCGATATCTTTCGACCACAGGTTCATAGGATCTGGATTCATTAGGGTAATGTTGATGTACGGCGACGATTCTTTGGATACCACAGTGTTCAAGTAATTGTTGTACGTGGTTTTACCCCAGTTAACTTTTGGACACTCGCGCTCCCATGTAAAATTGCCGAGGAACGCCGTGGAAGAAATGGGTGATCTGTATAACCAGTCTCTCGACATTTCCCACTCACACTCGGACACTAATTGGACGCCAATCGAGAAATACGTATGAGCAAATTGTCCTTTCATGACATTCAAGGACAAACGAGTATACTTCAAATCTCCGTTGGAGTCAACCGAAGGCACGTCGTGTAACGGTACCAAACTGTGGAATGGAGCCAGAGAGTCCGCGCCGTTGATGGTGAACGACAAATCCATCATGTTTCCGCCAAAGTCGCCGGTGTACTGTGCTCCCGAGGTAAGCAGCAATCCATAGATGTGCCCCTCTCTGTACGGCGATTCGTTGGTGATCACGAGATCAAACAAAGCTCTGTGATTAGGAGGAATGAAATCATTGTTTGCACCGGCACTCCACTCCGTTTCGATGATGAGGCCACCTTCTCTCCACATCGTATTGGGCTCTCCCGGACATTTCGATGCACCGCCGATGGTTTTGAAGACCGGGGTTCCAAACCGTTTGTCACTAGAAACATGAACCACGAATTTATCATAAGGATCGCCGTCACCGAGAGTATATGTAACTTCCATTTCACCGTATTTTGCAAAGGCCATAGCTTTCTCTTGCCCGACACTTTTTCCGTAAGTGTCTGCAAGCTCCGCTTCTGCTTCGAACACTGATAAAGCAACGCTAAAATCTCCGGAAGCAGATACGCTTCCTTCGGCTTCCATAGACCACGAATAGCCATAACTGTCGATGTTACTCTCGATGGAAGAAGAAAACTCGAGGTTATGGCCACCGCCAGAGAACGAGAGATACACGTCTTGCTTTTCACCTCTAGAAATCGTAGGATCAGAGTTATGGCTACCAGTGAACCCAAATTGAGCTTCACTACCAAAAACGGATGCATCAACCATTGAGGAAACTTTCTTGTCCTCGAACAATTCGTCCATACTGGACGGGATCTTAAAAGTATTGTTCATTTCTTCCTTAGCGTAAGTGCTCATGCCACGACTCCAGAAACCGTCGTTGGTGTCATCTTCGTTGGAGTTAAAAAGATTTCGACCGTCGTCGTCGGTTGCACCGGGTTGGTACGAACTCAACCACTTATTGCTCTTTGTCGGGAACCACCGTCCATCAGGGTCGTGTGACTCTTCGCCTGAACCTTCGACGATAATTTTCTCAGTATCATCCAAGTATGCCTCTGGATTTGGGTTTGCCATACGATCGATCACGCCTCCGGCGATTGCACCAACCAAAGTTCCGACGCCGGGCATCAAATACGTCCCGACGCCCGCTCCGATGCTAGCTGCTTTTGCGTTGGCTTCTTGACCTCCATCGTTTTTGAAGGCATCCGTTCTTCTCACTTTGGGAATTCCGTGAAGAGGCGCGTTATCAGACGGAATTGAATCCCACACTTCGCTCAACTCATCCCAATCCTTTTTCGCAGCATAACTACTATCCTCCTCTTGGGTGTACGCTCCGAAGGCAGCATCGATGAGAGGTTTTGAAATCTTACCGTACACTGATTCGTCTGAATTGAACGGCGAGCTCATTTCATCGAATCTTGTTTGAATCTCCGTTGCTGTCGTTTCTTTATCTTCTTTCGACAAAGCATTGAATCCTTCTGGAGTAAAATCTGGGGAGGACCATTCAAGCGTTCGTTTCCAGTCATCTAGCGCATTCTGAAGACGTAATTTCCACGCGGCTCTGATGTACGCATCATCTTTACCATCCATAGCTTTATCGGTATCTTTTATAATAGATGTTAAATTCTCTGTAACTGAAATCAAATCTTTCAGTTCCGGTAAAATTTTATACTCAATCGAGAATACCGCCATGACGTACGTCGTAGGTTTTCGCGGATACCACTCGATGATTTCAATCACTTGCAAACATTCTGTGCTATGCTCTGCGTTAGATCTCAGATCGACTTTATCAGATCTTACGTACACGATTTCGAATCCTCCACCTAAAATGACATCTCCTGGACGTCCGGGAAGTCCTGGATCTTGTGAGGATTCCAAATTTCTATCCAAAGTCATGTGAAAGTCCCACCCATTATCGGTTTCGGCACTGATCGTCACAGATGGACCTTCAACGGCGTATCCACCATGACCTCCTGCCTCAAGAGTTGCGGCATTTGTATCAAATTCAACTTCGCCATTTACATAGCTAGAACCTGCCGAAATTCCAGCTCCCATTTCAAATTCAGCCTCGACTCCAGCATTAAAATTCCATTCGCTCGATTTCTCAGCCGCCCGAGTGGTGACCAAACCTAATTCCAAATCTATTTTTGTTCCTTTTGAAATAGAAGAGAATGAATTACCACCGGGCGGATCGTGCACTACTGTGTACACTAAACCCTTGATGGGCGCTGTGGCGTAAAACTTTGTGTCTGATATGTATCGATCTTCTGGGTTACCGCCGCCGCCGCGGATTTTTGTCGCAATTGTTACCAATTCTCTCTGAATTGGAAGCGACGTGACTGCCCACCCATCGTTCCTTTGAACTCTCGCCAATACTTTTCGTCTGTGAGGCGGCACAAGATTTGGAACGGCATCTTGGGTAGAAATTTCATACGTCGAAGAAGATGAACCCGAGCCGTATAGCAGTAAACCATCCGTTTCATTTACTGAGCCGAACGAACACAACTTTGACGGCTCGTTACTTGAATGACACGGATTTGAACCTTGCGGTCCAACATCCTGCTGAAATTGAACTGTTACGGCAAGACGGGTTTGTGCATCGTTAATTGTTTGGTTGAACTTCGAACAATACGTTATCTCGCTGGGGCTCGTTAAGTGTGCCTCAAAGATTTTGAGCGCATAAAAACTATTCGTTTTCACGTCAGTGTTCTGATCAGAAGTTCCCACGAGATGGTTGATCGTTAAGTCCTTTGCAGCCGTATCCGTTCCAATACATTTTTCGCCGTCGCGAACTGATGTAAAGGGCGTTCGAGCGCTATCTGCTGCTCTTCCAAAGAAAGGAGTGGCACAAAACCAACCGTGATAGACGTATTTTACTTCGCCCAGAGTTCGTTCCAAAAGTAACATTGTCTGCACGAGAGTGTTCCGATCTCTGAAAAACTGCATTATATTTGTTCCCGGAGGCTTGCAGTCGGTACCGGGATTCACTTCTTCAATTGCTTTCAAGTTCAACGATGAAACATCCGGAGCTTGTTCCAACTGAATGTAGTAATCCATCGCCGCGTAGGGCCATAATCTCAGATTAGATGATTCATCGTCCGGATCGATAAGCTTCCATTGATCGCTTGCGTATCTAGATCCCGTCGCTCCGACGATTTCTTTATCGCTGATAATCATCGTAGCACCACAACCGTTAGCAGGAGTGATTTTGAGAGTGTACTCAGTGTATGGATTCCCGCACGCTCCCGCGTACAAGCCAATATCAACCGTTCTCGCTGTCATATCGAAATAAACCAAATTTTCTCCTCCCATTATGCCAACGAGTTCAATTATATTGTTTGTACTAATCATGTCTTCGTGCATCTTAATTGGCTTCATCGTATCTGAGTATTCGCACGGATAGTCGTCCAAATTTTCCCCGCCATAACATATACGGTGACCATCATAGGTGGCGATAAATGCCCAAGTTTCACCTGGAGTGACTGCTATATCGAAGCGACCGAGTTCATCTGCAGAATATTCTTCCGCCGCAGTTTCGTATTTGTAATGATTAGGACTGCATCCAGTTTCATCAAAATCGCATTTGACTCCTTTGTAAGCTGAAATTGTCGCAAACTGCAAACCGCAGATAAACTTTTGAGTTCGCTCTCCGGGAAAGCGAACCATCCCGGTGACTTTGACCGCAGTGGTATCTTCAATATCTGCGCCAATAGTTCCTAAATGCTTCGCTGCAAGCACTTTCTCAGACGCTTTTGCATCGAACGTATGGACCACATCCTCAAACTGCTCAATGGCATGGAGCTCTATTGAACTTGAGACTCCAGGAAACAACTCGTTGCTAAAGCCTTGGGTCGCATGATTGAAATTCACGCGCTCAGATTCGCTAATATGCTTCTGAAGAGTAAATTTGTGTTTCTTTGCGAAGGTTACGACTGGTATGGCGTAATTTTGCGATTCTGGCGTAGTATTGTTTCCAGGAAGTGCCAATTTCGATCTCGGTGAAATGTCAGTCGGATAATCAAGAGAAAACCCGCGAAGGGCAGTCGCAGACATGTTGCCGTACCAGTACTGCCACTGTTCGCGAGTGAAAGGCAAAGAAGGGGTTGACGAAGGAATTGCAGACATGTACGCATGCTTTTCTCCATTTTCTTGGCTATCCAAAGCGTAAAACTCACTTTTATCTTTTGTAGCGACCGCAGGAAAGACGAGCCAAGGGACTCCATAAATGTGACCCTCATCTAAGGCTTTGACAGCATTATGAAATTCAACTGCGTTCAACTCGCCGTCATCATCCTTATCTAGAGTAGACCAGAGATCCGCTGAGAAAATCACATTCGCATCGGAAAACTTCGTTCTTTCCTCGCAGTATGATAGAAACTCCATCATGTCGATGACGTTATCATTGTTTGAATCAACATCTGCAATATGTGGTGGCGGCGGACTTGGAGGCGGCGGACTTGGAGGCGGCGGACTCGGGGGAGGCGGTGGCGGACTTGGTGGCGGTGGACTTGGTGGTGGCGGACTTGGTGGCGGTGGACTTGGTGGTGGCGGACTTGGTGGCGGCGGTGGCGGACTTGGTTGCGGCGGTGGCGGACTCGGGGGAGGGGGATTCGCAGTTTGCTTACCCATAACACAATAATCCCACCCTTCTTTACCACTTCCCGAACACCCGGGAACACTCTCGAATTTATCTCTCTGGAAACACTTGAGACCGGCATCGCAATCGGAATCTTTGTCGCAATCGCCTTCGCACATACCATAGCCGGTTCCTCCATTGCGAGAAGAGTCCAAGGCTTTCACACCAACATTTGTGCAATAATCATAATCTTGTTTACCCTTTCCCGAACACCCGGGAACACTCTCATATCCATCTCTCTGGAAACACTTGAGACCGGCATCGCAATCGGAATCCTTGTCGCAATCGCCTTCGCACATACCGTAGCCGGTTCCTCCATCGCGAGAAGAGTCCAAGGATAAGTCGTAACAGACATTAATTTTGGATATGGAAGAAAATTTGCCAAGTGTAATGTTCATCCACTCTTGATCTCGAATGGTGACACGTGATTTTGAGTCTCGATCCGTGGCTTTGAAGGCAGAAGAGCGCACACCGATGTCGTTCTGATTGGAGTGCCACACACTCGCATATGCAGCTAAATCTTGTTTCTGCGCGCCTGCTTCCAAAGTAGAGGACGGATAAGTCGAATTTTTTATTCTCGCACAAACACGGACATTTCGCACTGGAACTGCCGATTTACCCGCAAAGATAAGGCCCTCAACAATACCGAACCAGGGAGTGGTAAAGAGGAATGGATCAGAAGTATTTTGAGCTCCATTATCAAACTTGGTTCGAATAGAATATTCCCAGACATAACCTGGCATCTTTATTGCCGCGTCATCAAAGAAAGAGAGAGGACTATACTTCAAAGCACATCCATCCACGTATGAATCGATCAAGACCACAGCCTCCGGTTCGCTCGACGACGCACCATCAGAATCCACGTCAGAAAGTTGTCGTAAGACTTCAAATCCAAGTTCACCCAGTGCAGTATCTCTGAATGAGAAAAGAATTCCTTTCTGGTCGGGAATCATTCGAAGGTCAATAGCCGCACCGTTAAAAAACAGACCAGTTGAACACGGCGGTACAAACGCCGCCTTTGTAGATTTTTGTGCATAGTTTGGAATGATGCAGTAGATACGTCTGGACTGTGGCTCTGCATATGCAAGAGCGGCACATGCCGTAGAATGACCGCATTGAAAAACTGCTTTAACGTGCAAAGGAGTAACAACGCCGGTGAAAATTCGAAAATCGTCATAAACTGCGTTTGTACCGAGAACTTTTGCTCTCGTCGAGACTTCAAAATCGATGTCGGTATTTCGAACCATGGATTTATGAGCAACTGGAACACCATCTAGAAATAGAGTAAGACCATTTTCTTTATTTAATACCATCGCTACGTGATGCATCTTGTCGTAAGATAAAGCTGTGCTGGAACTTAGTTCTTCGTTGAAGTATTTAGCAAAAAGAGTTCTCGAATCCTTTTTGATGCCGAAAAGTTTCTGGTACCTACTATCTTTCGAGGGCCCCTGAGAGAACCAAATAGGCGCAACGGACGAGGTCGTAGTACTCGACGGAAAAGAGGTTTGCTCAATACGAACCCAAGTCATTATTGCGGATGAGTGCATCAAAGGCTGATTCTCCATGATATAATCATCGCCCGAGCTAGTACGTCTTAAGCATGAAATACCACTCCCGCACGCATACGTGGATAACGTGGTCCCCGCAACCGCACTAGAGGGACCGGAACCATCCACCAAATTCTTGTAACTGCCACCCTCAAACGTTAAATGTGTCATAAGTCGTACTGCACTCGGACCTACGCTTGAAGAAGGCCGGATGTCCTCCAGCTCAGTCGCGGCGGTTGTTCCTGCTTCTGTTTTCAATTTTTTGTAAAGACGACCATCAACATAAACGCACTGAAAATCGCCACTAGAAGGCATCTTGTTGTAATCCCATTCCAACTTGACATTTTCTTTTTGAATTTTGCATTCATCTTTGACAGTTTTGGCAGTCGGATACGTTATATCAGTAATATAAATGTCGGGCTTCGATGAGGTGGCATCCTGGCATCTCAAAGGTATGGCCGCAGAATGTACTACATCATTCAACGAAACACCAGTACTTTCAAAATAATTGCTCTTTTGAAGATATTTCAAATAATTCGTGTCCATGTCGTGTTTTGTAAAAGCTTCGAAAAGCTCTTCATAAGATAGTTTACCATCCATGGGGTTAGTATCATGCGCTCGAAAAATAGCTTCCTTCGCGATATCGAGTTTTGCACAGTCTGCCGCGAGAAATTCGGGTGCTCCAGAGACAAACAACCGCGCAATGGTAGATTTCTTCTCTACTTTTGATGGAAGCCAATCTGCACAATCTTCAACGACTGTGAATGAATGCAAAGACTTCCAGCCAGTCGATGATGCAGCTACGGCACTCGTATCGCTGGAAGATGTTTTCCAGAAGCAATTATACACAATATCGTACTTGCCGGGTGCATGTTTCTGGTCTTTATCCAGGAGACTGAGAAATTTCTTCAAATCGGATGATTTCGAAACATCGCGGAAATTATCCCACTTGAGACAAGGCAGATGCTCACCTGCATTCGCATAGGTGCAACTTTGCGAATCACGGACGTATACTTGACATTTAATTCCATAGTCTTTATCGTATGGTTCCCTTCTTTTAATCTGAACGTTGGAATTGGTTGATATATCATCCGAAAAACAAGAGGGTCCCGAACACAAAGTGTGTTCGACTTTGATGCCAAAATCAAACTGTAAGTCAGCAACTCGATTGGCTTTATTGGAAATAGAAACCTTCGGTTGGGAAATAGGAGGTAGCGGTGTCGCCTGATAACAATAATCCCACCCTTCTTTACCACTTCCCGAACACCCGGGAACACTCTCATATCCATCTCTCTGGAAACATCTAAGACCGGCGTCGCAATCGGAATCATAGTCGCAATCGCCTTCGCACAAACCATAGCCGGTTCCTCCATTGCGAGAAGAGTCCAAGGCTTTCACAGCCACGCAATAGTCAGACCTTGTTTGCCCAGATCCATAGCATCCAGGAATAGGCTCATCGCCATCTCTTTGAAAACAGGTCAAGCCCGATTGACAATCAGAGTCCTTGTCGCAATCACCCTCGCACATGCCGTAAGAGTTTGTGCCCAAATTATTCTTCAAATCAACTACGTACTTTTTATCGATGCAATAATCATAATTTATTTTACCCTTTCCCGAACACCCGGGAACACTCTCGAATTTATCTCTCTGGAAACACTTGAGACCGGCATCGCAATCGGAATCTTTGTCGCAATCGCCTTCGCACATACCATAGCCGGTTCCTCCATTGCGAGAAGAGTCCAAGGCTTTCACACCAACATTTGTGCAATAATCATAATCTTGTTTACCCTTTCCCGAACACCCGGGAACACTCTCATATCCATCTCTCTGGAAACACTTGAGACCGGCATCGCAATCGGAATCCTTGTCGCAATCGCCTTCGCACATACCGTAGCCGGTTCCTCCATTGCGAGAAGAGTCCAAGGCTTTTATAGGCACGCAATAATCCCACCCCGATTTCGGGGTTCCCGAACACCCGGGAACAGGCTCGTTTCCGCCGCGCTGAAAACACATCAGACCAATTCCGCAATCGGAATCTTTGTCGCAATCGCCTTCGCAAACGCCGAGACCGCCAGTGCCCTTTCCGTTGATATGAACGTCCCCGATGTCGAGGCGAGTAGCTCCGAGTTCGGCCATTTTAAACTTTGGCGAATGCAAAGATGGTAAAGAATTTTTCTTCTTTTGCTCTGCCATCGCTTTTTCAAAGACCTTTCTGTCGTACACAAACGTGTCTGTGTTCTTCTCCCGACGTTGCGATTCGCGTTGCGATTCGAGGCTCTGATTATTATGTCGTTCCAGACTTTGTCCTCTGTCGTGAACTTCGGTCGTTTTTGTCAACGAGTAATCAAAATCATTAGAATCGCCGGCGTGAACGAACGAGGGAGTGAACGTAATGCAACACGCAGACAACAAAGCAATCGAGTAAAGAAACAAGACACGACCGAGGGTGGCGACCGTCGTCGTCCTCTTGGGCGCACTCATTCCTTTTCCCAATACTACGCCAGAGAAAGAGTATATTTTGTTGTGTTTATTTCCTCAACTATTTCCAAATAACACTAAAAAAAGAGAGAATTCGGTCAGTGGGAATAGAGCGCGCGCGCGCGTCGTACTTCCGACGATTACGAGCCGCGCAGCAAAGAACGAATCGAAGCGCTTCGAAGACGTGCTTCGAAAAGCGCACGTTCAAAGAAGTAAAAAACTGCGAGTCGTCGTCGTCGTCGTCGTCGTCGTCGTCGTCCATTCGGCGCGCATTCTCTCGTCTGTCGTGGAAACAAAATGGACGCGTCTCGAGAAAAATGCCTTTTCTTCCAATGTTTCTTCGTATTTTGCTCTCTACCTTTTTAACAGTATCGCAATATAACAGCAGTAGAGGTCTTCTTCTTCTTCTTCTTCTCGTCGCTTAGATGCGACTTTCAGAGTGAGAGAGACGGTGATGATGATGCGTGATATCGAAATGCCCGCGTGTGAAATAGTGTTGAAAAAATGTGAGCTTTCAAAAGGCATCCTGATACAAAAAAACAAAAAAACCCTAAATTACACACCTTTGAAAACTGTACTCGTTCGAATCCATCGAGCGAGAAAGAAACCTTTCTTTCATTCAGTTCGCAAAGAAAGACCGCAGAAAACAACGACCATAAGTCAGTCGCTTTACGTGAAGAAGAGCAGAAAGAATATCCAATTTGTCTTCTTCCTTATCATAACGCTTTCATAGAATACTACCACTACTAAACTACTACTACTCACAAGAAAGAACGAGCAGAACGAGCAGTGCGAGAAGACGCTTTCTTCGAGCAAAGAGAGAGAGAGAGAAGCGCTTTTTGTTCTCGCGATATAAAAGCGCGCGTTGTGTCCTCATCGCATCATCACAGAAG
>ENA-OWPI01000050-OWPI01000050.1-marine-metagenome-genome-assembly--contig:-NODE-50-length-166889-cov-12.364824_pt1 | contig 166889 bp, 108 predicted proteins | sample MGYA00238138_ERZ651775 | MGnify/ENA primary metagenome ERZ651775 (study PRJEB26906, sample SAMN06265043) | marine metagenome | isolation source: Helgoland LTER site | place: Germany:Helgoland, sampling... | reverse complement strand
TTCTTGTTCATCTTCTACTTCTACTTCTTCTCCTTCTTCTCCTTCTTCTTCTTCTTCTTCTTCTTCTTCTTCTTCTTCTTCTTCTTCTTCTTCTTCTTCTTCGTCCTCCTCCTCCTCCTCCTCTTCTTCTTCTTCCTCTGAAGGAGGAAATTCGTACGGATCGTCGTTCTGCAATTCTGTGTCGAACTGGATGTCCCGCGCGTTCACAGTTTTGCCGCCCTTTCTCCCGTCTATTTTGATTTTTATCTTTTTGAATATCTCCGGCTGTCTTTCAGCGTTGTTGTTCTTCGCTGTCGCGCCGAGTGGTCGTTTCTTATTGTCCTTCGCAAAAATGTTCACATTTTTTGGAGTGACGATTCTGTTTGGCGTTGCCGACGCGCCGAGTGGTCGTTTCTTATTGTCCTTCGCAAAAATGTTCACATTTTTTGGAGTGACGATTCTGTTTGGCGTTTGTTCGAACTCGTCCTCGCTATCATCGTCGACTTCTGGATCTTTACCACCTCTCATGCTCTCGAGGTTGCGTTCCAAGTCTTTGTCCGCTCGTATCAATATTTTATCCTCGTCCAAATTTGGGGAATACTTCTCGTGCGAAATATCCATGCTCGCCTCGTGTAAAAACGTGGGTCCCAACGCTACTTTCGCTCGTTTATAGTACGCTTTCAGCTCCACCAAAAGCTCGTTCACGCTATCTTCAAAGTGCGTTCCTGTTATTCTGCTGTTCTTGCCGCTCCTCTTCAGTTCATCCGTTGAGTTCAAGTTATCTTGAAGTTGCTTTCCTGGACTCAGCGGCCCGTCCCCGCCGAACGTGTCCAAGTCAAACTTTTCCGTCGTCTTCTTGTCCGTATTGATGCGCTCAATCTCCAGTAATCTTTGACCAATCTCATCTAGCCTCTCTAACTCGTCTCTGACCCCGTCCATTTTCCCTTGCGGCGTCTCCTTTAACTCCGCGTACACTTGAGACTCCCACACGCGTTTGAACTCGTTCAGTTGTCTCTCGATTACCAACTGCACCATGTGCGAAACAAACGCCAACGCCATGATTTTCTTGTGCGGACGCATGCGCTCGTCCAATTTCTCTTCTCCTTTCAAATCCATCGTGTATAAAATCTTCAACAAAATCGGATACAACTTCAACGACCGTTCCTGCCAATCCCAATTGGCTCCGTCCTCCCCACAAACGTATTTCATTTCCTCCAAAAGTATTCGGATTGATAAAACTCTCGGCATACCCAACGAAGAATCGTCCTCGTCTAATTGCTGCGTCGCAATCTTGCAATACTCAACTTTCAACGACCACGGAACGTGCTCGCTGTCCGTGATAAACTCGAGCATCCAGAGAATTTTCAACCGCGTTCGACTGACAGATTCGTTCAGTTGTTCTTTTCTCGAGAGGGGTTTCTTTTTTTTACCAATTTGAGGAGGAGGAGATGGACTCACTGCTCGCTCTGGTGGATCGACGACTGCAGGAGGAGGGTCAACCACCACCCGCGAGCTTCGCGGCAGGGCTTTACTCGAGGGTCCTCGCTTCGCGGTTTGCTTCACGCGCATCTTCTTCTTCTTCTCTGCTTAAATTATTAGTATGAATTTTGTGTGTGTGATGATGTGAATGAGTTTTGAAGAAGAGACTTTTGTTGAACGATTTTTTTTGACTGAACAGCTGAACCAGAAACCTAAATTTCGCCTCTTCTAAATTTTTCTTTTTCTCTCTCTCTCGTCACCAGTGTCAGTCTCTCTCTGCTTCATTAAACCCACCATCCACACAAATATGTGCTTTTCATCACGATGAGTTTAATACGTAATACATAAAATGAGCCTTCGAAGCAGAGGAGCAACTGTTAAACGCGCGTTCGTGTTTCTCGTTTCGACCGTCGCGACGTATTCTATTTTGCACTATTTAGGGGGACTGGAGGAAGAAGGTGATTTTACGTCGCACGCGTCATCATCATTCGACGACGTCGTCGACGCGCATCCTCACAACATTCGAGACGAGTTACATGCTGATAGTAATGTGTTCATGTCCTCCGCGTCACCTTCTCCTTCTCCTCCACCGCCTGTGCCACCGTCAACAACAACAACAACAACAAAAGAAGAAGAAAAGAAATGGTCCCATCCCACATCCATGAGGCGAAAACCAACCGCGGAGGAAATAGAACAAGGTAAGGGCAAATTTCACGTCATGCTGACTGCAAACGAGCAATCCTACGTCGCTTGGCAATCTAGAATTATGTACCAGAGATACTTGAAACTTTTGAGCAGCGAAGACTCGGGCGCGTTTGGCGGGTTTACGAGAGTGTTGCACAGCGAACGCGCAGATATATTGATGGATGAAATTCCAAGCGTGGTAGTTGATCCGTTACCGAAAGGTGTCGATGAAGGGTATGTGGTTTTAAATCGGCCATACGCAATCAAGCAGTGGTTGGAGAAGTATAATTTCGCGGAAGAGTATGTCTTCATGACCGAACCGGACCATTTATATTTAAGACCGATTCCGTTGTTGGCGCAACCAAAACTCGCCGCTGCTTTTCCATTCTTTTACATCAATCCGAAAGATCCGAAATTCACTCCTATTGTACAAAAATTTAACAAAGTAAACGCGGATTTGAAAGATTTTGCGCCGATTGGGAATTCGCCGGTGATGATTCACAAGGATGAACTGAAGAAAGTCTGTACGGTTTGGGACACTTTAGCGATTAAAATGAAACAGGACCCGGAAACTAACTCGGCGTTCGGATGGGTCTTAGAAATGTGGGCGTATAGCATCGCCTCCGCGCAAGTTGGCGTGAAGTACGATTTAGTTCCGGAATTCATGTTGCAACCGCCATGGGATAAAACCGAAGAAGTTCCGGGCGGGAAGAAAGGATACATTCTTCACTATACGTACGGCCAAGATTTCAACGAAAAAGGAAAGTTTACCCCAGGTAAAGTTGGAAAATGGCATTGGGATAAGAGAGATTTCACGTGGAAGAAACCTCCGAAAGAAGGCTTTGAGATGCCGCCGGAAGGGACTCACCCTTTGACCATCAAGCTGATGGAAATGATAAACGACGGCATACGATCCATCCCGAATTGGTGATTTTAGAGTATTAGTCATGTAGAAAGAGAGAGAGCTGCCTAGTTCACATAGATTCTTACTGCACGTGCTCTTTGCGCATTCGCCCTCTTCCACTAATCTCTTTTCACCAGTCTTTCTCCAGTTTTTCGTCAGCGTCATATTTTTATCACATCTTTCTTTCTTGGAACACACGCTGCTGCAAAGAGAGAGAGTGAGTGAGAGCGAAATCTAGAAGAAGAAGAAGAAGAAGCATCAACATCTTCTGTAATGTGAACGCAGAGGCAATTGCAAGAGGAATACCAAACAAACAGTAATAGGAAGAAAAAGAGAGAGAGACAAGAAGAAAGTCGTTACGAGATAAAGAAGAGATGGAGGAAGATTTATTTCTAAAGCGAGAAGTTTTAGAAAAGTTACGGCGAAGAAACGAAGAAGAAGTCCTTCCGTTCGTAGAGATCTTCGCGTCTCACAGGAAAGCGCGCAAACGATGCGAAAAGTTACAGCACGAGGTTCAACAGTTGAGAAATAAAACCGCAGAGTTGAGCGGGAAAAATGTTGGACTGATGAGTGCTTTAACGAGAGCGCAAGAAGAAAACGCGAAAGCGAAAACGAGCAAAGAAAATTCCGCGAAAGTCTCGAGATTGCAGGAAGAATTGACCGAGGCGCACAAGAAAAATGTGGAAGTTATGGAAATGGCATCGACTGCGAATCGCGAAAAAGAGAAAGCAAAGACTGAGTTGGAAACAACGTCGAACGAGTTAAAAAACGCGAAAGCGGCTTTGAAAAATTTACGCGAGTCGTGCGCAAACTTGGAGAATGAATTGAAAACGGCGCAGAAAGCGGCGGAGATCGCCGGAGCAGAAGCGGAAGCGAGGAAGGAAGATAAACTGACGGCAATCGCGCGCGTAGAAGAATTGAAAAAGGAAAATCAACAACTCGTAGAAAGAGTGATGGAGATGAAAATGAAAGAAGCGGAGAAGATGAACGAAATCAATGAGTTATACGAAGACTTGCAGAGACAAAAGAAGGCAAGCGAATTGAAATCGATTGCGAACGAAATGAACGCGACGGCATCCGCAAGTATGCGTGGTCTATCGTTGGATTCGTCCTCGTCTCCTGGTTTTGGAGATTCGTTCGCGGGAAGTATTCCGAGTCGAGAACAGTTTCACTGTCAGGCGAATCAAGGCGCGACTCATCGAGTGTCTTTCTTCAGATCGGGTGAAATATTAGGAACGTGTGGAGACGACAAGCGCGTCGCATTGGTGAATGCAAATTCAGGGCAAGTTTCTTCGTATTTAGAGGGTGCTTTAGGAAGTCTTTTGGATCTCTCATTCTCCCCGGATGATAACTTCTGTTTGGGATGCGGCACTGATAAAGCTATTCAGCTCTGGGAACTATCGAGTGGACGCGTGCGACATCGAATGACTGGACACGCGGATAAAGTCGTCGGTGTGGAATTTTGTCGCATGGATAAGCAAAGAGCGATTTCGTGCTCGCACGATCGAACCATTCGAGAGTGGGATTTACACAAAGGCATATGTTTGACTTCTACGCCGTGCGCTTCAAACGTGAACACGGTCGTGTATGGGGACACTTCCCAATTCGTCTTGAGTGGTCATTTAGACGGTGGTGTGAGGATTTGGGATCTGCGATCGCGCGGTGGACTACCTACAAATGAGAAGAAAGCTGTTCACGAGCAGCAAGTAACCTCGATACAGCTGTTACCAAACGAACGCGAAATTTTGACATGCGGGCGCGACAACGTGATTCGAATATTAGATTGCAGAACCCTCGAGGTTTCCGCGGAGTTCTCTGCTTCGAATTTCCGCGTTGGAACGAATTGGACGAACCCGTCTTTTTCGCCGAATCAATCGCATATCGCTTGCGGCGGCGCAGATGGAGCCGTTTTTATCTGGTCGGCGACCGATCGCGTGCTGAGAACGACGTTGCGGAAGCACAACGCTGTCGTCGCGACGACCGCATGGAGCCCATCTGGATTAGCGAGTTGCGATAAAAACGGGAAATGTATCTTATGGAGTTGATCGCTTATATTAGAATCTAGTACAGTTAGCATATTATATAAGATTACGAACACTATTGTTTTTTTTCAAAGAGAGTGTCAAATTAAAGAGCGCTAATGGTTGAAATATCCTCACTGGTCGACAGCAACGTCTTCATGGATTGAAGGTTTTCCGACCAATTCGACAGGCTATTTTTCAACTCGCTCCATTGGTCCCTCCCAAACACTCTTTGCGTGGCTCGAGTGATTATGCATACCTCTCTGACTTGATCCAATTTTGCGTCTACTAAACCGGAAGAGATGCCGCGAACAACCCACTCTTCGCATTCTTTCGAGTCAATCTTCAACTTGTCGCAAATTTCTTTGTACGAGACTTCACCCCCACCGTTTCGAATGCCACCTAACGACATTAATCGCATTTTCGTCAGCGTTTCCTCCTCGTTCAGACCGAGATCTTTCAAAACTGCCCCGTTGCTCTTCGCAAACGCCAAGTAATCCGAAACGTCTTTCGTTAAAAATATTTCCAACAACTCAAACACCTTCCCGTTGGACGATTTCAACGCTTGAATGGCTTTATAATCCAGCAAATCGCAGCTAAAGCTTGTTTTCAAGCGGATGAAACTCGCGATGGCATCTTTGGCCGCCGCTGAAGATTCTCCGAGAGCGCTTTCGCTGTTTTCAAACGTTGCCAAATATTTCAACATAAACTCCATCGCCTTCTCCTCTTTACCACCCATACCGCTCAATAAATTCGCAATCTCTAAATACACGTTTCTCTCCGACCCGTTGTTATTATTCATCTGTTTCCACTCCTCCATGGACTCCTCCACGTGTCCGACTAAAGTTCCCACCACGTGTTCCATGTTTGCTTTTTTCACGTATTCGATTATTCGACAAAACAACTTAAACTTCGTCTCTAAATCGCTCGCCAGGTTGTATAACTGCATCAAAATTCTCGATCTCGACTCCACTTTCGACGTCGCGCTCTCCATCGCCTTCTCTGCGATCATATCGAACGCTTTCTTTCTCTCCGTTTCCACTTCAAATCTTTCCGCGACCGTGGCGGCGATGATAAACACCGTCTCCACGTCCTGCGCTTTCGCATCGCTGAACAACTTATCGTTGTTCTCCAACAACTTTCCAATTAACTGGCAATCCATCGGTAACTTCGAGCACTCCTCCGCGTGTTTCTCCGCCTCCTTTGCCGTTTTCTTAGTCGTAGTACTCTCGTCGTCTTCTTTCCAGTCTTTTTGGTAATCGCCCCCGTGGGCAATCGTGTACACGAATCTCGCCGCGTTCGCGATCGGTTCTTTGTCGTCTTGGCCGACCACCACGCACGTTTGTTTGTGTGTTGACATCGTGAGAGATGGAGAAAAGTCTCTGTTGTTCGCGTTTACGCGTGTGTGTGTTCTATTTCTTCTTTTCTTTCTGAAGAAGAAGAATGTAGTCACGTTTCCACAGCCCTAGAGTCTCATCTCTCCTTTTCTCGCCTTTTTTTGCTTTGCCCCTTCTTTGGGTCGACGACGAGCTCGTCGTCGTACAACTTTCAAAAAAAAAAATCTTCTCATCATCATCAACACTCTCTTCTTGCAAAGAATTTCCTCATCATCAGTAAGTACTCTCTCGTCGTCGTAAAAAGAAGAAGAAGAAGGAGAAGAATGGCATCATCGTTCTCGAGAAGAGATTTGGTGTCGAGATTGTTGGTGAATGAATCATCGAATGCTACGACGAATTCTTCTTTGTCGTTGTTTTCAACGAACCCATCATTTCAAGAAAATCAGCAATACGGAGGAGGAGCTTCGGCGATATCGACGACGACCACTGGGGTTGAAGATTTCGAACGAGACATCTGGCCGCAAATTGTGGACGGGAACGCGTTCGAGAATCAACTGATTGTTTTGAACTTCCTCCCTACTGGGTGCGAAGGTATCGACGACGTTTTAGCGGGAGGGACCTCGGAAACTGGTGAAAGCTTAGGAGGTGGTTTACGACAAGGCCAAGTGACGGAAATTACCGGCGAGTGTGGGAGCGGGAAGACGCAGCTGTGCTTGTCCGCGGCAGCGAGTGCGGCAACGTTAGGGCACAGAGTCGTGTTTGTGGATACGAATGGGGTTTTCTCGGCGGAAAGGATCAAAGCGTTTCATCGGAATTTTTGGTCCGACGAGGCGACGGAGGAGGAGATTACCGCGCACTTGGATAAAACGTTAGAGTTGATTGCAGTGCACGACGTTCACGACGTGTTTACGCTTTTACATTTGCTGGATCAGTTGCAACAAGATGCAAGCGAGGAAGACGATAATCCGGAGAAGTCAGATACGATGGGTTTGTTGGTGATTGACTCGTTGTCGCTTTTGTTGGCACCTCTATTAACGAGAGCGCACCATCAAGGCCACACGGTGATGACGATGGTGGCGGTGATGTTGAAAGCGATCGCATCGGAGAGGAAAGCGGCGGTTTTATACACGAACCATACCGTGGCGGACAGTTCCTCGACTGGGGATTTCAATAGCGTTGGAAATTATGGCGCGCATAAATATCACCAACAACAAAATACGACGAGAGAAACGACGACGAGTAGTTTGAAACCAGCTCTCGGCGTGCGATGGACGTCTGTCCCTCACCGTCGCTTGCAGCTCTCCAAAGTCAACGTACATCAAGAAGGTGAATTCGCTACCGTGGGAGGAGAATTTACAAACCCTCCGGAATGTACAAAAATAAAAGCCGAGGTTGTTTACGGAGGCGTGCAAAACAAAAACGGCGGTTGTTATTTTCAAATCCAACAAAACTCTCTGCAAACCTTGCCTCAAAGCTTTGTTTAGGCAGAAAAGCAGCGCTGTATAAAAGAAGACGTATCATATTATTAGCCCGCGTGCACGCGTAGATTTAGCACAGCAGCGCGAGTAGTTTCTCGATTGAGGATTTGTACTAATATAAAATAAAGAAAGAGCAAAGCACATTGCACGTGCGTCGTAACCCTCAAAAAAAAAGTGTGCGTCTGCGCGCTCGAATTTTAACTCCCATTTTGAAGATGATGTTGATGTCAGCAACCACACCATCAACTTCAACGATTACGACGAGTAGTCGTCGTACGTTCTTCCCTGAATCCTCCGCCACGGTCGCGCGTTTGCGACGACACGCACTGCGACGACCAGGGACTACGACGACGACGACGACTGAATGCGCAGCTCGAAAAGAAGATAAAAATGGTTGTTTGGAAAGAAGACGAAGAAGAAGAAAAAGCGTCGCACTTCACTCCTGGAAAGGACGAGGAGGAGGAAAACGCGGTGGAGATAACGCGTTGGAACCGCCGAACGCTATTCTGGAAAACTTTGCATCGGACACGAACAACGAAGAAGACGTCATCAACGCTCCAGCGACTTTAATTAACCCACTGCTGAAGAAACAGAAAGACGCGACGAACGAGGAGGAAGAGAGCGAAAGAGTCAAAGCAAAGCCAATCGTCAATCCGGAAGATTTTACGTTGCAACCGGGAGAAGTGTCGAAGTTTAAAGCTCCGACGACGACGGTTGAAGATTTACAGCTCTCCGGGTGGTATTTGAAGGCCATCTTGACTGCGGATGTGTACGACGTGGTGGTCGAGACGCCGCTGGAACTCGCCGCTCGATTATCAGAGAGAGTGACGGCGAGCGTACCAATGACACCAGGAGGAGACGCGCAAAAACAGAAGCGAATATTCTTAAAAAGAGAGGATTTACAGCAAGTCTTTTCGTTTAAGATTCGTGGAGCGTATAACAAGATTAAGAATTTGAAGAAGGAGGAGTTGGAGAGAGGAATTATAACCGCGAGCGCCGGGAACCACGCGCAAGGCGTCGCTTTGAGCGCAAAGACGTTGGGTATTAAAGCTGTGGTGGCTATGCCAGTAACTACTCCGAAAATTAAAGTAGAAGCCGTTCGAAGACTCGGCGGTGATGTTGTTCTCATTGGCGAGAACTTTGACGAAACCGCAGCGTACGCGAAGAAACGATCCGTAGACGACGAGATGACATTCATTCCACCGTTCGATGAACCGTACGTCATTGCTGGCCAAGGTACTTGTGGGGTCGAAATTTTGCGACAATTACCGACGGCCAAAGCGGTATTTATTCCCATCGGAGGTGGAGGTTTGATTGCGGGCGTGGCGACGTATTTGAAGACGATTGCGCCAAAGATAAAAATTATTGGCGTCGAGCCGAGCGGCGCAAACGCCATGGCACAGAGTCTCGACAGAGGCGAGCTCGTGAAACTATCCAAGGTCGATGGTTTTGCAGATGGGGTTGCTGTCAAAGAGGTTGGCGTGAATTGCTTTCAGCTTTGTCAACAATGCGTCGACGGGGTGATGATGGTTCGTACCGATCAAACTTGCGCAGCGTTGAAGGACGTATTCGAAGATACGCGTTCGATTTTAGAGCCGTCTGGGGCGCTTGCCGTCGCCGGTGCGAAAGAGTGGTTGAATGCGAATCCAGATTTTGAAGGCGACGTTGTTTGTATTACGTCCGGGGCAAACATGAATTTTGACAGATTGAGAGTCATCTCGGAAATTGCCGACGGTGGTTCCGGTACGGAAGCGACTTTGATTTCCGCGATTCCCGAAGAAAATGGCTCATTTAAAAGGTTCGTCACCTTAGTCGGCGAGGATACAAACTTCACGGAGTTTAAATATAGAGTTCAGAATCTTAGTGGCGATGGTAAGAAGAGTTTAGCGAAAGTTTTATATTCGGTGAATGTAGAGAGCGAGACGCAACTCCAAGCATGCATAGCGCGCTTGAGGTCGAACGGTATTCCTACGGAGGATTTCACTAAGGATGAAACGACGCAAACGCACTTGAGAAATATAACTGGTGGTGCTTCGAGTATTCCGAACGAGCGATTATATAACATCGCTATTCCAGAGAGAGCGGGAGCGTTGGCAAACTTTTTAGATTTCATATCGCCGAGATGGAACGTGTCGATGACCCATTATCGTGCAGGAGGACAACGAGAAGCGTCCGTCCTCGTGGGAATTCAAGTTCCGGACAGTGAATTAGCGGAGATTGAAGCAGCTTTAGATGGGTGCGGTTACGAATACTCGTGCTTGCAAAGCAACGCGGCTTACAACATGCTCTTTGAAGATAATTGAATATGTAATCAAACTATTTTATGTAGAATCAGTAGAAAAATATTGTCGGCGGTCAGACTATAATTTTAAAATCAATTCTAGGAATCGTCACGTGGTAACATCCAATATCCACATCGAACTTCGGTTTTCGCTTACTCTCTATGACTCCTTCCGCATCGGGCGCTCTTTTCTTCACGTCCCATCGGACCGCCGCGGAGACTCTTTCGTGCGGCTTCACCTCGTACTTCCTCAAACTCTTTGTCGCTTGGTCCCAATGCCTCGACGCTATTCTATAATTGAACGAAAACTTCGAATCCTCCGGGTCCTCTGGTCTATGTTTATACCCCGCCACACCTTGTAAGGTTAAATACTCTCCGAGATTGAATCGTTTCGAAAAGACGTCGACTTCGCCTTCCTCGACAGAGACTTCAATTTTCTTCACCGGGTTCGTGTACCATTTATTATCTATGCCGTCCTCACCGAACGAAGAGTGGGAGACAAAAAGTTTCGGTTCAATTTCCAGTCGATAGTCTACTTGTGCGTTTCTAATGTCCATTTTTACCGCTAAGTTTGCCTTCGGAGTGCTGTTTTGGGATGGAAAGAAAAAATTTTACTCGTGAGTCAAGCACTTGTTGCTTTTGTTTGTTGTTGTTGTTAAAAGCGCTCTTTCGTGTGGAACACTAAGGAAACGAACACGGAGAGAGAAGAAAGAGAAAGAGAAAGAGAAGAAAAGGAACGCGCGCTCTCTCGCGCTTTACTCACAGCGTCTTAACTTTCAACCGATAATCCGGTCTGCACGAAATCGTGTACGCGTCTTGCGCGTTGTTGATGAGCTTCTCGAATCCTCTTTGCAAACGCTCGACGATGTGAACGTCCTCAAAAGAAGAAGAAGAAGGAGAAGAGGAGGAGTTTGATAAACTGTCCATCTCGTCGCTGTCGTATCTGTACGAGTCTCGAGTGTCTCTCAACGACAAAGACGAGGAGAAGTCGTCTTTATCGTCCTCGTAGTTCATTTAAAAGTGTTGTGTGTGTGTGTGTGTGTATTATAAAGAAGAAAGCGTTAGAAAAGCGAATATACGAGAGAAAAAGCTTCAGAAATCTTCAAATTGTGACGCGCTTGTTCTTAGTAGTATTACAGTAGTATTAATGCTCGATATGATGATGAAACTGAGACCGTGGGGCTGCTGCCGTTGCGCGTCGTCGAGGTCAACGATTGAGAGCAGCCACCAAGTCGTTCTTCGACGCGTCGTTTACGTCGCTTCTTCTTCTACTTTTACTTCTTCTTCGGCCGCCACGAACAACAACTGGATGAGAGATTCGAGAACGAAGACGATTGAGACGACGATGATGATGCGTAAGTCGAGGACAAGGAATGGAGGAAGAGTTAAAATGTTCTCGACTTCTGGGTCTTCTTTGTCCTCGCTGAGTGCGAGCAGTGCGGATGAGAAGAACGACAAGTATTACAAGCAGATGATTCTGTTACAAAAACAACCACAGCAGTCGAGAAGAAATACCAAGTTGGACGTTCGAGCGTTCGCTTCGGGATCAAAAGGAGGTGACGGCGACAAAAAGAAAAACAAAGCGACGAAGAAAAAGAAGGTCACGAAAGAACAACGAGAAGAAGAAGGAGAAGAAGACGGCGACATCGCCTGGGAAGAAGAAGGCGACGAGGAAGAAGAAGTAGAAGCGGAAGATATCAACGTCGTTTACGCGGACTACGATGAGAAAGACGTGCAAGGAGGAAACATCGATACTGCGAGTACACCTTGGGGTGAGCTCGCATTAGAATGCGTGAAAGTGGTATTAAGTGAGGAGAAGAATATCGAGGAATTTGAAGGCAACCTTCAACTGTTTGCGTTTAAAGCGATACCGAGCACGAAGCGCATCATGATTTCTGTGGATGATTTGGACGACCAATATGGTTCACCGAATTTGGACGATTTGATTGCCGTGTCGAGGAAGCTGAACGAGCTCGCAGAGTCGAAAGGATTTCCAGACGACGTTGCTATTGAAGTTGCGTCTCCGGGAGCGGAGCGAAAGTTGACGATACCGGAAGATCTATTGAGGTTTCGCGAGTTGAAAATGAAAGTGATTTATAACGACGATGAAAACGACAACCCGGAAAACGAGACGATGATATTAAACGTAGAAGATTTTGAAGAGGAAAGTGGGCTAGTTGTGTTTAGATTGGCGGACGTGCAAGAGAATAGACCTCCTAAGAAAGGCATGCCAATGTCAAAAAAGAAGAAGGAGTGGAGGAAAAAGGTCAAGTACGTTGACATTGCTTCTGCGAACTTGTACATAGACACGGCGATTTGACGAGAGATTTGAAGCGTGCGCGTTTACTTTTATATATAGCCTGTAATTGCTGTTGTATTCTTAATTTACATAAGTTATTAGTCATGCTCTATGATCTCTCTCCTTCTTATTCAAACACACATACACACACAGCGGCAACACGTCTAAGCAATAATTAAAAATAGGTACAGTGTGGTACAAACATTTTACTACTATTTCTTCCAATTTTCGGAGCCCGTTCCGCCTAACTGTTTGGAGACAAACTCAAACAAACTCCACGTAATCGCCTGTTGAAATGTCCTTCTGGCGATTCTCGGTACCGCTCCAACGTACAATCCTCTCAACCCTTTTTCTGCTAAAATCGAACTAAAAGTCACCATCGGTTTAATATTCCTATCTAAATTTCTCTGAATTTGTAGTCTCGTTCGCAACACGTCCGGCGGTTGCGTGAGAAACGTGGCGAACCCGCCAGCGAACGCCCCGCACAACAGCGTGTCGTACGACGACACTTCCCTCCCCTGCTTCTCCGCCAACGACGCCGTGAATTCTCTCGCTTTCATAAATACTAACAAGTTCAATCCGGAGAACGGCGCGTCTCTTAAAATTGTCGGGACAATCCCGCTAAACAAACCTTTCGCGCCTTCCTTCTTGGTGATATCCACCAACATTCTACCTACCGACCTTTTATATTCCGGTCCACCGCCGTATTCTAATCTCGTTTTTACCACCGATATCGGGTTTAATAAAGTTGCAATCGACGCTCTCGATACCGCCCCAACCATAAACGTTTGCACGCTATTCTCAAATTCCGATTGTTTCTTCTCGCCGTTCGCGTATTTCTTCTTTTGCCACTGCTTCACCTCTTTTTGCATCTTGTCCAAAACGAAGAAATATAAGCCAGCCCCGGCGGTCGTTCGTATGCACGACGCGGACACTCCGCTCCACAGAGCTAAAACCCCTTGCGTTCTCACCACTCTGGAAGCGGTGGAGAATATGTTATTCGCACCACCTTGTCCTCCTGGTACTTGCATGCGCGTTTTTATAACTTCAAACGGTTGCAACGTGGCCGAGGCGACGAGACCGGCCGAGGCGCCTCCAACGAAAGAAGATGGGTTCCAACCACCACCACTGCTACTTTTATTGTTTGTCTCCGATGGGGAGTCCTTTTTTGTACTCTTACTCTTATTAGTAGTAGTAGTACTGGCCCCCCCGTCGTTCATTCTCTTCACCATTGTTAGTTATTCTGATGATGATCCAAACATCATCTGAAGATGATGGATGAATGCTGTTTTTCAACTCAATAAAAAAATCGTCCCAAAATTTTCAAAACTCCACAAAACAGGTGCTTGGTGTCAATTTTTAGCAACAACAACAACAACAACAACAACAACAACAAGTATGCCACCGATCGCTTGGAAAGAAGCGCAACAGCTGTGGAACAACAACGAGAATAATAAAGAGAACGGAAGAGGAGAATTCTTAATCGCGATGCACAAGTACGATCGAGCGATTAAAACGTTAGACGCGAAGCAAATGCAGTTACATAAAGAAGGGAAAAACAAGACGAAAATCAAACTGGAGGAAAAGCATAGATTGATTTACGACACGATCGCAAAGGAGTGCAGGAAAAGAGGACACATGAACCTCTCGGACGTGAAGGCTGTGTACGCTTTTAAAATGACGAGAGGGAAATATCGACCGATGTTGATGAAATACCCGGAAGAATGGAACGCGAAAGCGATTGAACGGCAGACTAAAAAAGCGTTCGAGATGTGTGCTCAAATGAACGATAGTTCAGATTTTCGAAACGGGAAGAAAATATTGAACGTGCTTTCGTGCTTTTTGAAACAGCCCGGGATGAAAGGGATTGGCACAGCGACGGCTAGTTTGATTTTGTCCGTATACGACGTCAGGTTTCCTTTTTTATCGGACGAGGCCTTAGCTGTGGTGATTCCATCTTACGGAAAAGATCCGTACACACCGCTCAACTACGCAAACTTTGTCTCGCAAATCCAAAAGAAACGCGCGAAATTATTAGGGGAGAAGAACATTCACGATAAAGACGCGATATCGCACAGCGATATCGAAAAAGCGTTGTGGACGGTAGCGAGCGTCAATCTGGAAAAATAGTAGAACAGCATCTAGAAATAGAACGGCGCCGAGCGGCATTTGCTTTCATAAAATACATAGTAGTCACATTTTGAAAAACGTACGTCCTGCTTTCATTTTTACTAATCACGACTTTCCGAAGACCGTTTCTTTTCTTCGTGAATCTCAAGAGCGTTCATCAGCGTATCGACTAATAACTTTTGCGAAAGTGGTTTCATCACATACTTGTCCATGCCAGCTTCTTTACAGATATCCTGAGTCATAGAGATGATACCCGAAGACACAGCGACGATTGGAATGTTTGCAAAGTACCCGTCGGCGTTTTCAAGTTTTCGAATCTCTCTCGTAGCTTCTAAACCATCCATGACGGGCATTTGACAATCCATCAATATCAAGTCGAACAATTCTTCCTTCTTCTCTAGCTTTTTACAGACATCGACCGCTTCTCGACCGTTTGATGCTATCGTCAATTCAACTTTACCAATCTTGCGCATGAGCGCTTTGACAATCATCTGTGTCGGCAAAGAATCCTCGGCGTATAATATCCGCAAAGTCTTCTCGATATTCAACACCGGTTTAGAGTGCTTGGCATCATCGAGCTTGGATTCGGCGATTTGTTGAATGACTTCTTCGGTTTGTCGATTTCTATATTCCGCGACTTCAACGACAGAAGCTCTGGAAGATTCATCAAATTCGAGCGCTTCGAGCATATCGGTCACCGTAACAGCTAGGCATTCCACTTCACCTTTAGCTCGAACGGTTGCGTTTCTATATCCGACGCCTGGAGTTTTCTTATCTTTCCGCTTTTCAATCGCCGTTAGGAAGGCTAATTCACCGACGATTTCGCCAGCGTATCTAATACACAGAACGTCCTCGTTGTCGTTATTTTTGCTACTGCTATCATCTACCACCGCCGCCGCTTCTAACAACGCATCCATCAGCACCTCGCACTCGCCTTTATTTATGAAATACATTCTATCTCCTACTTCCCCTTTACGCATCAAAACTTCCCCATCCTTGAACCTTTCTATTCTAAACGCTGGTTGTAAAATAGCTGCCAAAGGATTCGTACGCACGGCGTTGTCGATATCTTCTTCGGTAACTTCCAACTTCATCGAAGGTGATTTCGTTCTCGGTCGTCCCAAAGGCTTTTTCCCTTCCTCGGTCACCCACGGATGTTCCATCATCCCAGCAATCGATATGCGTTCTTTCGGATCGACGACTAACATTTTTCGCAACATATCTTTCAACAAATTTGATAATTTCGGGGGCGGCGGTGAAGGTACGGTTGTTGCGTTGACAATGGCGTCTGCGTCTTCGTCTGGGAATTTCAACTCTGTGCTCTTCGCCATCGCAACAATTTGGAAAACCGTCTTTCCTGTAAACGGCAACCGCGCGGTTGCCATGTTATACAAACAGACGCCCAACGACCAAACATCGCTCGGCATCGGATCGTACCCGGTTTCGTCCAACATCTCTGGAGCTAAAAACGCGGGTGTTCCGGCTAAACGAGTCGATCTGGTCACCCCGGTCAACTCGGAATCTACGCTCACACCGAAATCGCACAGTTTCACGCCATCTGCCATTTTCAACATGTTCTCTGGTTTCAAATCCATGTGCGCAATTTCTAACGAGTGCAAGTAATCTAATCCTAAAACGATATCTCTCGCGTATCCGTGTAAAACTTTCTCTGATAGCGGCACTCTGTTGAATCGTGTAAAAATAGGCCCTCCGGGCGCGTACTCGAGGACCAAAATCAATTCGTTACTCACCGTATCGTCGATGACTTCGTGCAATTTTAACACGTGCGGATGCGAAAGTTTCTTCAAAATAGCAATTTCTTTCCTCACCGCCGCCTCTGCTACTCTCACCCGTTCGTTTCGTATCTTCAGCGCGTATAAATTATTATCCATCTTGTTCAACCCGAGTTTCACTTTCGCGTGCGCGCCTCGTCCCAAATCTTTAATCATAATGTATTGATTCAACTGCTCGTGCTCTTTATCGTCCATGATAATCGAGAGTTTCTGGACTGATGGTGTGAGTTTTAACGAACCTAATCGTCGATTTGCCACCTGTGGAGGTGTTTTCATTTGCGCGTTGTAATTCGTGGAAGAGGTGGAGGAAGTGGACGACCCTGTATTGGAGGAAAGCGAGTTCCGATCGTTTTCCTCCTCGTTGTTGTTGGCGCTCCCACTCGTCTTCTTCTTCTTATCCCTCTCGGAATCCTTATTCCTCTTATTATTCTTATTCTTATTCGTCTCATCTTTTCTCGAGTTGTCTTCGTACGTTTCCGTTTTATCCGTGTTCATCTTCTCGTCGTTTTCTTCGTTCTCGACGTTCTCCAGCGTCACCTGATTGGTTTTTTCCGATATCTCATCACCATCGTCGTCAAACAAAACTTTCTCTTCTTCTGTTTCTGTTGCTTTCGGGGCAAAGCAATAGAAACAGGAGGAGAAGAAGGACATCTTCTTCTCTCCGTTCTTCGTTTATTCTCCTCTTCGCGCGATGGACTGTGAGCGCTTTTAAAGAGTGAAGACAAAGAAGAAGGAACGGGGGGGAAATTTTCTAATAATCCGAAACTCTCACTCCCCTCTCTTCAGAAGAAAGTCGTCAAAGACACATATGCTGCATAAAAAAAGGGGCGAAGAGGGGGACAACTTTTTAACAACCACACAAGAGAACATAAAACAAACAACTCATAAACAACAACTGAGAGAAGAGAGAAGAGAGAGAGAGAAGAGAGAAACCCTAATAAGAGAAGAGAGAAGCGCCATTTATTATTACGAACGAGAAGACAACTAGTATTATGGACGTTGAAGGAGAGTGCAAACAACTGATACTCGCCATCGAAAGGATATCCACCGCCGAGAACAAGAAATCGTGCACTTTTGGTGCTTTATTTCGAGACGATGCGGTACAGAACGAGTTCGAAGCATTAAACGGAACTCTACGAGCGGCAAAGAAGAGAAAAATGATAAGCTTTGAAGGAGAGATGTTGTTGCAAGGAGCGCACGATGACGTGGTGATAACTGTGCTTTAGATTTAGAGCGACGTATGTATGTAGTAAGTAGCTAAAAATATATAGTCAACGACATCAAGCCGACGATGATGAAGAGAATAAGCCGTCCTCGCGGAACCACTTCAAAAGGAGCTGGTTAACTTCCTCTGGAGCGTCGTCTTGGACGCAGTGTCCTTGCCCTTCGAGTTCAATGAACGACGTCTTTCTTTGACTGGTTCGCGTTCGCGGCAAGTTTTGAAAGTATTGCCCGAGAGGGAAATCCAAGGGCGTGATTCGATCCTCACTGCCCCAGATGATAAATATCGGGCACGTCACCGCATCCATCAACTCTTCCGGTCTTGGTCCAGGATTTCCAGTGAGAATATTTACAAAGACGGGCAATGCGCCTTCATTCTCTGCGGCTTTGCATATGGATTTTACCAACGCATCGTCCACGCGAGCAGGATTTTTATAAACTCCCGCGAGCGCATTTCGGACGCTTTCTTCAGAGCGCACGTTGTCAAAAATCTTCGTCGCGACGGGTTCTATTTTCAAAATCGTGTCGATTATCGCCAGAACTACTTTAAAAATTGGTCCAACGAGTTTGTATTGCCACGCAAACCCGTCAAAATCGCCCGGCATTTGCTTCACTTTGTTGTTCATCCCGCCCGCGCAATTGATTAGGCAAATACCTTTAACCAACTCGGGCGTTTCGCTGGCCACGTGCACCGCAGCTAAGGAACCGATTGAATTACCCACTAATGCTACTGGTTCTTTGACAACCTCAGATATAAAGTTTGCAACTTGGTCTCTCCAAAATTCCATGGAAAAATCCACTCCGCTCGGTTTCGAGCTTGAACCGAAACCAACCAAGTCGATGGAAAACACTCGATGGTTCGGCAACTCGATGTCTCTGTATTGAAACCCGGAGACGCCAAAACCGTGAATTAATAAAACACACGGCCCATCTTTCGATCCTGATTCTCTGTACGCCACTTCGTGTCCTTGCCAAGTGTGGTATTTAATCTCGCTTTCTTTCACTTTTGTTGTTGTTGAAGAGGATGACGAGACGAAGAAGATATTTTTATTCATCATCATTCGTTTTCTGTTCTTGATGTTATTTCTTCTTCTCGAGGCAAAGGAGGTGGAAAGAGATGTGGATGATGATAAAGAAGAAGAAGAAGGAGAAGAAGAAGAAGTCGTGGGATTGAACTGTCCTCTCATCAAAGTGCCTGTCGTCGTCCGCATGATTTATAAATAATAAATTAAGATGAGTGTAGGAGTAGGAGTAGGTGATGAAATGACGTTTTGAAACCTAAAAATCGAGAGGAAAAAATCGACGCTTCACAAAATCTCGTTTTTGTCATGTGTAGTGATGAGTGGTGATGGAAGTCACGCGACGACGGGATCGGCGTACGTGAAACAGTTCTTCGACCCGGCGCACGGAGACTCCGGTCCGAGAGAGAAAATTGACGTGCTCGTGTCCAAAATTCAACGACTGAGTACTCAGTCGTCCTCAAGCGGCGTGAAAGAGAGAAACACTGATGAGCAGCAAAAGAAGATACATTATTGGAGAGCGAAAATGTTCTTGAAAGTTGCGAAATTGTACACAGAAAAAGCGTGGGTGCAACAAAAGAAACCTCGGAAGTTTTTTCTCCTCTTTCGCGGGTTCGATGTGACGAGTTCGAAAGAGACTCTGGTGGAATATAAGAAGAACTACTTACAGTTGAGCTTGTCCTCCATCGAACGAGCGCTGGATTTGCAACAACACGCCACGAACGAGTATTACTACTACGAGTGCGTAAAGTTGAAAGCCCATATTTTGTGCACCTTGAGCGCCTGCGACGCGTATTCGGAAAGGAGAAGGTGCGAACAAGCGTTGGAGTGCTTGTTATTACTCAACGAACTCGAAGAAAAAGAAAAAGAAAAGGGAGAAGAAACAGATACGAAGAAGATGATCATGCACATCGCGCACGCCGTCGCTGAGAAGAAGGGAAGCTGGGAAAATCTCGTGCGTCTGGAAAAACGTTTTGAAGAAGATTACGAAAGCGAGAGAAAAGAAGCCGCCGCGAAAGAGGAAGTGGAAGAGGAAGAAAACAGCGTAGCAAAAGCCTACGAGTACAGGGACGACTATTCTAACTATTTCAACGAGTTAGAGTACGACAGAGACGATGACAGAGAGGCTTTAGAGAGAATCATAGATAGTATAGTTATTAGGTGAGAAGGTGAATATTTTTATTTTATTTTTTGACGCGTCATAAAATCATGTCCTCCCTCCACCCAAACAACAACAAGCGCAAACAGAAATCTCTGACGTCGTTTTTCACCTCCTCGGCGAAGAAGAAAGAGAAGAAAGATGACGAAGAGAAAGAAAACCTAACAACAGAAGAACCAAAGAAAATGGAAGGGGAATCAACTGTGAAGGAAAATGCTGCTGCTGCTGCTGTCGTCGTTCAAGGAGGAGAGTTGGAAAGTTTGTTCACGGAGAAGACGTGGTTGGATGTTTTCGCGGAGAACGAATTTCAAAAATCATACTTCAAACAACTCAGCGCTTTCCTCTCGAACGAGTTTAAAACGCAGAAAGTGTTTCCTCCGAAAGAACACATCTTTCGATGCTTCAACACGCTTCCGATTGATAAAGTGAAAGTGGTAATTATAGGTCAAGATCCGTATCATAACTATAATCAAGCGATGGGTCTCTGCTTTAGCGTCAACAAAGGCATTCAAACGCCCGGTTCTCTGCTGAACATGTACAAAGAACTGAAATCGGATTTGAACTGCAGGATTCCCACGCACGGGGACTTATCGAAGTGGCAATCGCAAGGAATACTGATGCTCAACACGAGTTTAACCGTTCGTGCGCACAACGCGAACTCACACTCCAAAAAAGGTTGGGAGCAGTTTACGGACAAAGCCATCGAAGAGTTGGCGAAAGCGAGGAAGAATATTGTGTTTTTGTTATGGGGGAAGAACGCGCAAGATAAGGAAAAACTGATTAAAAGGAGCGGGAGAGAACACTTGGTGTTGAAATCGGCGCATCCCTCCGGATTATCCGCGCACAGAGGGTTTTTTGGGAACAAACACTTTTCGCAAACCAACGCGTATTTGAAGAAAAATATGATTGAACCTATAGACTGGCAAATAGAATCCGCGACGTATCGATAATGTTGTTGTAATAGATAGAAACACGTACTTTTTTGTACTTATGATAAAAAATATTGTAATTTACTTTCGAATCCCACCTTCCTTGTCGTAATTCTCCAAGAACCACTTCACCGTCGTATCGATGGCTTCGTTAAACGGCGTAAACTTAAAATCCGGATTCAACTTCATCAACTTCGCGTTATTCGCCGTCTTTTTATATTGCCCGTCCGCTTTCGTCGTATCGAATTTAACCTTCTCGTCTGGAATACCCAACGCCCGAGACACTCCGTATGCGACGTCTTTAATCGTCATCTCGTCCGCTTCCCCGACGGATAAAATAATCGGATCCGCCTCGTCATAACTTCGCAACGTCCAAATCATCAACTTTGCTAAATCGATGGAAAAAATAAACTGTCTCAACGGTGTCCCGGATCCCCAAATCACAAAGTCCTCTCCTTTTTCCTTGCATAAATACCCTCGATGAATCAACCCCGGGATGACGTGCGAGTTTTCCAGGTGAAAGTTATCATACTTCCCGAAAATGTTCGTCGGAATAACCGCGGTGAAGTTGCACCCGAACTGCGCTTTGTACATTCTGTTTTGCACGTCCACCATTCTCTTGGCGTAAGCGTACCCTTCGTTGGAAAAGTGCGGCGGTCCGTTGTGAATCATCGTTTCATCGATTGGAAAGGTTGTTTTATCCGGAAAAATACACGTGGACAAGCACGAGACTAACTTTTCCACTCCCCTCTTTTGACACTCTTGAAAGATGTTATCGTTCATCATGATGTTCTCTCTCCAAAACTCAACTTTATACTTCATGTTGGCGAATAATCCACCAACTTTCGCGGCTAAATGAATCACGTGCGTTGGTTTAAATTTATCGAACATGTCGGAAACTTCTTTCGGGTCGCACAAGTTCGCATCTTTCGAACTCATATAAAACCATTCCTCGTTCGATGGTTTTTCTGACTCGATGACTTCTCGAATCGCAGAACCGACTAAACCAGTCCCGCCGGTGACTAACACTCTCTTCTTCATATCGCCGCTCATTTTATTTATTTATTTATTATATATGTGTGTATGTATATATGGTGGTGCGTGTGAGTGAGTGAGCGCGCGCGTGTGTGTTCGTCGTGTGCTTTGGTCTCTTCGCTGATGCTACTATAAAATGGAGATTGTGGATTGATTTGTCCGAGACCGAGAAAACAGGAGACGAGAGGAAGAGGGTGTTGAGGTCGTCTGTCGTCTTTTTTTCGTCGTCGTCATTCCTCTCGTACAAACCCGTACAAAAAGACTCTCAAAACACCTCATCTCCTAATAATAACAACAACAAAATCTATAATAATAATGTCAGCAGCTTTAATGAGAAGATTCATCATCGCGAGTGCTCGCAGCAGCAATATCAGCAGCACTTCTTCATCATCATCGACAACGTGTTCCTCGTTCGCGTGCTCCACCTCCACGACGACGAGGGGAAGAAACAGCTCTAAAATGCTTCGTTTTTCCACTTTTGCGCAACACAACTTCAACGACGACGCGCATCATCATCATCATCATCATCGTCATCATCATCGTCAACAGCAACGCGTGACGACAATGATAAAGAAGAGTGGTGGTAATTCCTATTATCGCGCGTCACCGATTTTGAAAATGTCCGCGTCGGATAATAACATCACCTCCGATTTAATCGAATCCATGAGAGTGAACATTCGAGAACAGTTGGAAGCGGAAAGCGTGGAAGTGATGGACTTATCTGGGAACGGGAGACACGTGGCTATAAAAGTGGTGTCAGAAAAATTTGAAGGCAAATCCGCTGTAAATCGACAACGGATGGTGTATAAAGCGATATGGATGGAATTGCAAGACCAAGTGCACGCGGTGAACGAAATGGTCACGAACACTCCGGAGGAAGAGAAGAAGGAGAATCCTTAATCTTATGCGTGATAATATGTACGTGAGCGTGTGTATTTATCTACCTAGGTAATATATCTATCTATTATGTTATTCGTGTGCTATCATTTTAATCTTAACCTAAGGCCCACCCGCTACTTCTATCGACATTTTTTTGTTGACTTGCGCCACCTCCCATCATCACGCCTCGTTTCTTCTCTTTCTTCTTCTTACCCCAGGTCTTGACGCCGTCTCTCTTCATATCTTTAACGCGTTTCAGTATGTCCTTCGCGGAGTTGAAAGTCCCTCCTGTGGGCATTTCGCACGTGAAACACGTCTTCTCTTTCTTTGCGCTATCGTTTCTCAAAGCACACGCTTCGCAAAAGTAGTGCTTACACTTCGTCACGACTGGGTTCCGCACGTCCATCCAAGATTCAGAGCACATTTGACATTCTCCCGGAATGTCACCGTCGAAGGTTTCGTCGTCCTCTTCGTCATCGTCTGGGTTCAAATCTACTTCTTCACCGTCACTATTCAACGCTTTCTCCATCTTTTCTAACGCCGCTTGCTTCTCTTTTTGTTCTTGGAGTTTCCGTTCCCAATCTTTGTCCAACTGCCAGCCTTGCTTGTAATCGCCTCGATCGTGGACAAATTTGCAAGCGTCGCCGTAGCCACAATATCCCGTGTCCTTGTAATCTTTACAAATATCTGGTTTGTAATCCATGACGTAAGTCGTTCGAACGTTCGCGGAGGCTCGAGCGGGACCGTGCGCTCCACCGCCTTTTTCGTTTGCTATGGTTTGTTCCTTACGAAAACCGGCGCGATAGTCCGTGTACGCGTTTGTTCCTCGATACACCTTATCGTCCTCGACAACGGCTCCACACATCACGTCCTTGTTATTTTCATTATTCTGCTTTAATCGCTCCGCGGCTAACTTTAACTTTTGCTCTCTCAAAGCTCGACCGTCTCGGTCCCTCGCCGTGTCTATTTCAATCTCGCGAGTGGCTCCGCCGTCGTCTCTAATTTGCACGGACCGATCCCCTTCGTACGCAAATACGCGCTTCTCGTGTATTTTCGAAGACGAAGCTTTGGAAGAACCGCCAAGTAGAGATTGGTATTGTTTGCCGTTGTTGTTTCTTTCTTCTTCTCTTCTTTCTCGTTCTCTGTTGTCGTCGTCTGCGTTAACGTTGGAAGAATTCACCTTCTTTGCCAATTCGTCGTTTTCATCGTCGCCTTTCGTTCCTTTGCGCTTTCGTACGTTTGCCCTACTCTTCTTCTTGAACGTGACCGCAACTACTTCCTCTTTCTCTTCCTCGTCTTCTTCCGCGGGTTTGCCCGGTTCTGCCATCTTCTTTCTCTTCTTCTTTTGCCAGGAAGAGGCAGCTGGAAAAGTTTTGTTGAAAAAAACGAAGGAGAGAATCTTTCTTGTTGCAAGAATCTTATTAAAAAAATTAATTTAACTTTCGCATATGTATTTAGTTGTATCTCATCCTTAAGCTTTTTTAATATGACAGAAATTAAATAACAAGTCTAATTGAGTCGTAAATATTATGAAAATATCGAAAATATTGGGAATAAATTGAATCAATAATTTATATTCTTAAATATATTTTTTCCATTCTAATTCAATAATTCCCGACATATTTTATTATCTATTGGATGATAAATATATTTCTATATTTATTACGTCATTAAGGTCCGAATTTATCCTTGTAAACTTGGGAAATGGTTTCTGAGTATGCAGAAGAAAAATTTAAAAAAGAATTAAATTTGAGGAAAAGAGAAAGCGAGTACTTTTTGGGAAGATTTTTTCACGCATAAAAGTTAAATAATATATACGAGTGATTTGAATAGATTAAGTTCGTAAGAATCCGTCGGGATAAGGATATAAATGTTTTTCATTTCAGATTTAATTTTTTAGTGAAAAAAAAAGAAGAAACGAAGAACTGGTCTGGTGCGCGAGAAACTTCGAAACGCGAGAAACTTCAGAAAAAACCAATTGCAAGTGGACTTCTTTCTGATTTCTTTCCCTCTTCCCACTTCTCCCTATTTACTCGGAACGGAAGGAGATCATTCTCATTAAGCCATAAATAAGATCAGTAATAGTAATCAAACCATGGACGCCAAGTTACAATCGATAGCTTCGCTACAAAACGACTCCGAGAAAGTTGTTCGATATACGGAATTGTTGCGAGAAATTTCGATCGACGCCTCGGACGAAAAGAGTCTTGTCGAACAGTTTGTCGCGCACCTCCTCTCCGTCCCTTCTTTGCAAGTGAGCAAGCAAGTGTTTCAGCACTTCTCGTCTTCTTTGGAGAGTTCCATGTGCAAATTAGACGATTCATACAAGTTCACTCTTTTTGTAAAGTTCGCCAAGTACTTGTTGGAACAATCTTCTTCTTCTTCAACTGTCGTCAGTGACGAAGGGGTAGACGAGTCGTCCGTGGCGAATTCGGAAATGTACTTGAATCGAGCCAAGTTTCTTTTGAGTAAATGTAAAGACGAAGAGAGTATGAGAGACTTTAAACTGTGCGATGCAATCATTTCGGATCTGAAAGGACGTTTTGTCGAAGCTGGATTGGGGTACTTAGCTTTGAAGGATTTCCGAAACGCTGCGATATGCGCGACGTTGAGCAAAGACAGTTACCAAAAGACTCGACTGATTGCGAAACTTTTAGCGCCTCCTTCTGTGGCGGCGGTGATGAAAGCAAAAGGAGAAGAAGACACAACGATGGCAACAGACGACGGAGATAACGACGAAGAAGGTTTGTTGAACATATTAAAATCCATTCAGCTCGGACGGATTGTAGATGCAGACGCCATCAAGAGCAAATTGACGAAACCACACCACCTGAACGCCTTCGTCGCCGTCAACTTGGAGCATAACTTACTCTGTGTGAGTAAGTTGTACAAATCGATAACGTTAGTCGAGTTGTCCAACATTTTAAAAGTGAACGAACGCGAGGCGGAAAGAAAAGGAATCGAGATGATCAGTCAAGGGAAATTCAAAGGCGTTTTTGACCAAGAAGTTGGATTGTTGGAGTTTTTGAAGAACGAAGAGGAGGAGGAGGTCCACGCTTTGCGAACGCTGACCGACAAAATCGCGCAGGTGTGCGACTTGATTACGAAAAGTAAAAGCAAGGACGGCGTGCGAGCTTGAGGAGGTGAAATTGTAGAAGCAGCAGCAGCAACAGCATAGGTTATTCTTAGAAATGTAGTTAATATAGAAAAAGAGAGACAAAATCAATTTAAAATACAACTGTACACTGTTACACTATTCACTAATCCGCTATTCCTACAAGTTCCTCTCTTTCTCACACGAAATATCGCTCCTCCTCCTCGTCTTCTTTCTTCAGCCTCTTTTGCGATTTGCGTCCGTTGCGGTAGCCGACCCACCACAAATCGTGCAACTCCTTTTCGTTTTCGCACGAATAGCCTTGCTCGAACGCGTTGAGAATGTACCCGCGTTCACCAAAGTTTGGTTCGTTCTCTAACCCAAACTCATCGTCCGCGGTTGCGCCGGCTAACTCCCGCGTGCACCTGTCCTCTTCAACTATGGTAGTTCCATTATCGTCCATGGACGTTATTCCACTAATTCCACACACGTACGTGTCATCGATTAGGATGCGAGCGTCGCATCGAGGGCCACATCGATGCTCTCTGCCAGTCTTCTCGCACAAGAATATTCCACCTATTCGATGATAGGAACACCCCCAGCTTTTCCCGCACTTGTGCTTCATGCGTTCTTCTTCTTCCACTTTTGATGGTACTGAGAAACCTTTTCTTTCCTTCCAAAACCGAATTGCGCCTTCCACGTTCTTCGCGGTAGATACCGACGCCGCGATTAAAACGTCGTTTGCTGGATCTGGCACCTCGCTTCGCTTTGAGGCTTGCACGTCCGCGTATATCTGCTTTTGAGATTCCGGCACGTTAAGTAACGCGTTGTGTAAATCCTTCTCGTCTCTCTCAAAGTATCTATTCCGAAATGTTTTGCTTCCTCGTTTTCGTTTTCGATTTGATTCGTGTTGCTCTTGTTCTTGTTGTTCTTCTTCTTTTCGTTTATTCTCTTCTTCGTCTTCATCATCATCGCTGCCAGTTGTTGTTGATGAGGTTGATTTTTCACTTCGCCACCGGTCGAAATACAATCGCTTCCAGATTGAATCTCTCCTCGCAACTTGCCTGAATATCTTACACGTTTGGCCAGAATTCGCCACGTCTTCCGCGCTGAGGTGTTTGAATACGTGCTCGATGATTTCTGAAGGAATAAACTTCCCTAAAAATGAGTTCAATACCAACACCTTCTTCTTCTTCTCCTTCTTTTGTTTTTGTTTTTGTTGTTGAGAGAACTTCACCATCATCTGGAGAGTCAGCTCGTTGGCGAAGAGCTCGTCTTCCTCGTCGTCTTTATCGTCGTCGTCGTTCTCTTCTTTTTCTTTTTCTTTTTCTTTTTCTTTTTCTCGCTTCATGATGGGTGTCAATCGCGAGCGCGGAGAGAGTCTCGTCAGAAATGTTTTGCTCTTCTGTGTTCTACCCCGAGATGATGTTTTTTGAGGACAGTTGGGGAGAAAATAGGCATAGGGGAGTTTTGGAAAAAGCGGAAAAATACTTCTTAAAACTTACTTCATTAGTATTCGTTTTAGCCGAGAGAGAGAGAGAGAGAGAGAGAGAGATGAATGCGCGACAGAGAGAGAGAGAGAGAGAAAGGAAAAGAGAGAAGTGATTATTTGAACGTCGACATCTGAACATCAAGACGAGACCGGGAACGAATGAGTGGGCTTGTGATTGGTAAAGAAGACGACGAAAAATGCTGACGCTTCGTCTTAACGAACTCTCTGTTGATTATGCGGGGTCAACGATGAACAGAGGAAGAAGAAGGAGAAGAACGACAACAATAACAACGACAACAACGACTGTGCCAAAGAAAATTATCACCGCTCGTTCTTACCAGAATAGCAATCTCGAAGGATGTAAAAGAACAAACAGAAAACGACGACAAGGTTGGGAAATGTACATATCCTCGTTCGCTGGGACAGGAGGATTTGCGTCAGAGGACGAAGAAGGGAAACGACGAAGAGAGCAAGCGAGAGACTTGGTTCGTAATTTGTTAGACGCGTCATTCTTATCGTCAAATACTAATGGATGCAAACTTATTCCGTGCGATCGACCACCGTCGTCTTTATTAACAGGGTCTTTGCAACTGACGTATCGAGAACGCTCGGTCCCAGATGTTGAAAATTCCTTTATGCACAAATGTCAATTAGTTTCGTCTGCTTCATCGTCACCACCCATGGCAAGAAGATTTAGGTGTAGAAAAGCGAACAAATACATCGCACATTTGTTCTTTCAGATTTCAAAGCACAGTGCTGAGGCGGATATTCAGCTTTCTCGTTTCGATTTGTTTCATGGACACGTGTTCAAAAACGAAGACGTCGTTGGCATTTTATTTCACGCAAAAGAGTACTGTCGCTTCGACGAGAATACGTTCAATGTGGATTTGGGGTACTGTCAAATTGAGAGCTATGTTAAATATAACCCAAAACAAATGGAAAAGAGAAATATTATATGGGTAGCTTCTCTCCAAAGAGGAGGAGGAGGAGGAGGAGGAGAAGGAAGAGACGATGAGTTGCGCTACTCCATGGCAGTTCTCGATACTTCTCACTACTCCGAGCTCCTCTTCTCTGGTCAATCAGACTTTCATACAGTATACGAAGGCGACTTCGGCGACGTTCTAGGTGACGTGTTCTATTTCGATGCGTTGAAAAATCGGAAACCTCAGGAGCGAGTTATTGTTGCAACATCGACTAGTGCTAAAAATAGAAAGAAAGGAGGAAGTTTTGAGATTTGACCGCAACGCAACACAAATTTTGTTCGGTATCTCATTTACAAACGTTTTGATAATGGCTCGGACGATCCTTGACATCGCAAGAAAATGTGTAAAAAAAGCAGGTTTAGATGCTTACGAGCCGTCGGATGTGCCAGTCCGCGCGCTCCTGCTCGTGAAGATTGGTAAAAATGAAGAAGAAAGAGACAATATCGAACATGCAAAGACCACTTTTGAGAAGAAAATACTATCTGAAAGTAGAATAAACAGTGCAAAAGAGACGGGAAGAACGTACATATATACTGAATCTCGGACACTTTGTGCACTAGTCGATTCCTCAGCTGTTCAAATACGAAATATTATGGAAAATCTTTGCCGCGTTGTCGTTGGTCAACCCGGCCTCTTTTGTTTTGCGAGAGTTTTAAGCGTTTATAAAATACCGCCTTCTCAAAGTAAAGACTGCTTCCGCGATTATCAAACGAAAGTGGTTACAAAATCCGCTCAAGAACAGGAGCAAAAGCGTCAAGAAGAAGAAAAACAGCAAATCTTAATCGTGGAAGAACAAGCGGAAGATTTATCACGAAACATAGAAGAAGACGAAGCTTCTGAAATATCGTCGTCTTTCGAGGAGGGAGAAGAAAAAGAAGAAAAAGAGGAAGACCAAAGAGGGATCGCGAGAGCTGCGTGCATTGAAACGTGCGTTCGTTTGGGTTCAGATATGCTCAAGAAAAAATCCAGAGTAGGTCCGATGAATTTTGATTTCGATAGTTTACTCCAATCCGAATTCATACCTACGCTTGAGGAATATCTAAAACTCTTCGCTAGTAAGCGTCTAATTCTAAACAGAGACGACGATTTCATCTTTCCTATTGTATCATAATAAGATCAAGTGTGTATTACTTTATACTATTTCTTATGCAGTTGCGTCTCTCTATTCTTTGTTGTTATTACACTGAGCGGTTTCATATGCTCTTGTGGATGTCTCTCTCTCTTAATTAATATGTATGTTAACTTTCTTGTCTCTTGTCTCTTCTCTTTATCACGCTTTTAATTCTTCTATTCGTCTACTTCAATTTAATCTCTTTCAAGCGTTCTTGCAAATAATCGTCCGAACTGATCGGTTCAGGATACCTGTTCGGTCTATCCTCTGACACGCACGACTCTAACGTATCAATCACGTAATCCGGGTTTGGATGCAAAAAATACGGCATCGAAAATCTAGGAATGTGCGCTCGTTCCTTTGGCGGGTTCACCACCCTGTGGGTCGTACTCGGCAAGACGTGATTGGTCAACCTTTGCAACATATCGCCGATGTTGCACGTCACACACCCTGGTGCCGGGTTCACGTCCAACCATTTTCCATCCTTCCTTAAGATTTGTAATCCACCTTCATCGGCTCCTAACAATAATGTAATCAAGTTAATATCCTCGTGCGCGCCGGCTCTGACGTGCCCCGCCGACTCTTCGGCGATAGGCGGGTAGTGAATGATTCGCAAAATAGAGTTTCCTTCGTCTACTTTATCGTCGAAGAAATGTCTGTCTTGCTTCAAATACACCGCTAACGCTTGTAAAACTCTGTTCCCAAGTTCATCTAAAGAGTAGAAAATGTGTTTCGCAGACTCTGTAAATCCTTCGATTTCGTTCACCTCCACGTTTGGAGGCATGAATTTCTCAAATTTATGTCCTTTTGTTGGTAAATCGCGCCCTTGATGCCAAAACTCTTTCAAATCTGATTTGGTCGCTCCTTTCGCGGTCTCCCTACCGAACGCAGTAAATCCTCTCGCCCCACCTTTCCCTGGCAAGTGATACTTCTCCTTCTCCTCTTGACTCAAATCTTCAAAAAAAGATTTCGATAACCGAAAAGCTCGTTCGATGTCTGTTTGCGCCACTCCGTGGTTTTCTAAGATGACGAAGCCGTATTTCTCGTACGCTTCGCCGAGTTTATTCACAAACTGATCGAAATCAGTCTCGTATAAAGTCAAAGAGACGGTTGGGACGAAATCATCTTCTTCGCCTTCTTCTTCAACTCCTCCTCCCACGATGATGGTCATATGTAGTCGTCTCTTTCTTTCTTTCTTTTTTGTCGTGTGCTTTTGGCTTCTGCTTGGTCCTTTTTTCGAATTTTTTGGTTGCTTTGCGGCAAAAGAAGGTAAAATTTAGGTTTAGAGCTGCTCGCCTCATAAACCATATCCAAGACCACGTCAGTCCTTTCCTGTCATCTTACACAGACAGAGAAAAAAAGCACACGCGCTCGAAGAACGAACACTCTACTCTCTTCTCACATATTCACACATCATCGTCTTATTTATTTGCATACTCTCATGATGAGCGTAATGATGATGGCTTCAGCCGAACCGACGGCCGCAGGGATGGCTTCGTCGTCGTCGTCGTCGAGAAGACGACGGGGACGAAGCTTCGTGACGGCTTCGGTTTCATCGGCTTCATCGTCGTCTTCTTCGTCTTCATCACATCCGACCACTCGTTCTAACACGAGAGAACGATACGGCGCTAATGTCAACGCAACTGTCACTCACATACATTCGAGAAGAGGCGGACTGCTTGCGGCGAACGCGGCGGCCGGGCCGGCGCCGGATTTCTTAGTCGCCAAACTCGACGCCAACGAAAAGATGCACAAGGAGTTGATGGATAAGTTAGCCGACCCGGCGGTCCAAGGGGACTCGAAGGAGTTTCAAAAGGTTTCCAAAGCCATGGGGGCGCTGCAAGATGTTGTTCACACGTATCAGAAGTACAAGGAGTGTTTACAAGGGAGCGAGGAGGCGAAGGCGATGGCGAAAGAAGCCGCCGGAGACGACGAGATGGTCGCCATGGCAAAGGAAGAGGCGGATAGTTTGATGCAAGAAGCAGAGACATTAGTCGACCAGTTGACGTTATCTTTGTTACCAACGGATCCGTTGGACTCAAAAAATATTATGTTAGAAATGCGAGCGGGGACCGGTGGCGACGAGGCGGCTATCTTCGTTGGCGATTTGCACAGGATGTATACTAGATTCGCGCAAACGGAAGGATGGAAAATGGAGACGGTGTCGTCCTCGTCCGGTGATTTTGGCGGATATAAAGAAATCGTAGTTGAAATTAAAGGCGAAAACGTGTATTCGCAATTGAAATGGGAGGCTGGAGTTCATCGAGTGCAAAGAGTTCCGTCGACAGATGCGCAAGGTAGAATCCAAACGTCGACGGCAACTGTCGCGGTGATGCCGGAAGCGGACGAAGTTGAAGTTGAAATAAAAGACGAAGATTTGGAAATCCAAACTGCGAGATCCGGTGGAGCGGGTGGCCAAAACGTGAATAAGGTCGAAACGGCGATTGATATGTTCCACAAACCGTCCGGAATTAGAGTTTTTTGCTCCGAGCAACGAACGCAGTTGAAGAACCGCATTCGAGCCATGCAAATTTTAAGGAACAAGTTGTTCGAGATACAGTTAGAAGAAAGAAACAAAGAAATAGCAGGGGCTAGAAAAGCGCAAGTTGGTTCTGGCGCTCGGTCAGAAAAGATTCGCACGTATAACTGGAAAGACTCGAGAGTTTCTGACCACAGATTGCAAAAGAACTTCCCGCTCGAAAACTTTATGAACGGTGAAATCAAAGACTCCATCGCGTCTTGTCAATCTCTCGAGCAACAAGATCGGTTAGCGGAGTTGAACGCAGAGTTGATGGCGGAAAAGTAATGACGTTGATGAACTTTTATGAGTATTGTAACGTATGAATACCGAGCTCTTTCTTCTTCCTCCTATCCCATCGCATTATCGTTCTCGATATATTTTTAGAATTGTGCTTTTCTTCTCACGAAAACAAAACGTTCAGAAAGTACTTCCTCAAAAAAGTTTGACCCGCTCTCGCGCTTTCTCCTTCGAACACAAGCACAATCGGCATGGACGATGATGTAGCAGCGAACGCAACATCTCATTCACTCCGGGTCGATTTGAAGCGTAACTATGGTTTAAACAGCGTCAGACGTGACAATGTCGCCTTCGTGGACCACGAAACCATCGCGTTCTCCGTTGGAAATTTGGTCCAGTTTTTGCGCGTAAAAAATACGACCGCGAAAGAAGAGGAAGAGAACTTCTTTATGCGCTCGCGTCGATTACGGGAGATTGGGGCAATTGCCGTGCATCCAGAGCGAACATTTGTTGCGCTCTGCGAAGGTGAGATCGGTTGCGTGAACGAGAGGAGAGAGGAAGAGGAAGAAGACGAGTGTGCTCGCGTCGACGTGTACGCGTATCCGTCTCTCGTGTTGAAAAAAACTTTAAGAGGAGGTGCGAAATCGAAATACGCGCTCGCAAAATTCTCGCCGGATGGGACCATGTTAGCAACGGTTTCGAGCGCGCCAGACTATTTGTTGACTATTTGGGATTGGGAAAACGAATCGTCCATTTTACGTTGCAAAGCGTTCTCGCAAGAAGTTTTCGGTTTATCGTTCTCACTGACTGTATACGGGCAGTTGACGACGTGGGGGACCGGTCACGTTAGATTTTGGAAGATGGCTGATACTTTTACCGGATTAAAGTTACACGGATCACTTGGGAAGTTTGGAGCGGAGCCATTGTCGGATGTTTGTGCGACGTGTGAATCGGGCGATGGAAAGATAACTTTGAGCGGGACAGGATCGGGTGCGATATTGGCGTGGAGTGGCGGATTAATCGAAACTAAGTTTTGTATCGACGAGGAGATTACATGTCACGATGGCGCGATAAACTCCATGCATTTGCGCAGAGTCATGATGCGGGATGAAATGCGAGAGCAACAGCAGCGCGTGCAGCTTATTACTGCGGGAGAAGATGGATACGTGCGAGCCTGGGATGCGGATGAAATTTGGACCATTGTGGAGACGCCGGAGACACCGTTCGTGCAGAAGATCAAGCCAATATTCGAGTATTATCTCGGGGACACGGTAAGCTGTAAGAATTTAATCGTCAGCGACGATAGCAACAATAACAAGCTCGTCGTTCAGAACGCATGCGGTAGTTTACTCGAATTAGACCTTGCTGACGGAACATCGCAAGAAATATTTGAGGCGCACTCAGGAGCAATTGCGGGATGCGACGTTTCCTTCGTGAGCCCGCATTTTTTCACAACCGGTGACGATAAGACGGTTCGATGCTACGACTACTCTCAGTGCAAGCTTCTTTTCACGTCAAGATTCCAAGCGCGAGGGACTGTTTTGAAAGTCTTCCCGAAAGTAGTAGATACGTCCTCGCGGTTAGTTTTAGTTGGTTTCAGTGACGGTGTCGTTCGCGTGCTTTTACGAAGCGAAGCGTCGTTTATAGTTTTAGAGAGCGTCAAACCACACACAGACGCCATCGTATCGATAGATTGGAATTCAGAAGGGTCCAAATTTGCGACTGCATCGAAAGATAAGACGATATTCTTGTTTACTGTGGAAGCGAAAGGAAAACTTGCGCCGATTGGTTTTGTTCGACTCGATAAAGTCCCAAAGCATATCGAGTACGATAAGTCAAAGAGTACCGCAGACAAGAATGTCATAGACATTTATTTTCAAAAGAAGGGCGATAAGGTAGCTCGTCTTCTTTCGACAAATTTGCCGAAGATCAGTACGGATACTTTCGAGCTCGAAGCCTGTTTCGTATCGATCGAAAATACTTCTGTCGAAGAAGTGTGTTGTTCGCAAACCTCTCATTCCGGCAGGTTTCTAGTTCAAGGGTTTGTAAATGGATCCGTATCGTTGCGTATTTTGAATCAAAATAGAAGTGAAGAGAAGGAAGGCGAAGAAGAGGCTGATTTCGCTCATGAGGAGCAAGTCTGGGTCGAAAAGAAGGTTCACGTATCGAAAATTACAGGTGTAGCTGTAACATACGACGATCAATATCTCGTGAGCGCGAGCGAAGACGGATCGTTGCTTTTGTTTGAGTTGAAATCAAAGTTTGGTTCTTATAAAGTACCGGAAGGATTGCGTGAAAGTAATTTAGATTATGGGAAGGCAATCGCTGAAGATATCGAGATTGACGAGTTTCCTTCTATGGAGCAAGCGAAAACGTTGGCGAGAGAGTCGCAGATTTCCAACGACGCAGAGAAGACGAGAAAGCGAACATTAGAGAAATTAAACGAGCTTCGTAAAGAATTTAAGTCGTTGATCGAAGCAAATAAGAAATTGAAAAGTGTTGACATACTTCCTGAATCTGCTTTTGAGGTGGATGTGGATCTTCTTGAAATCATGAAAAAGAAAACAGCTGTCGATGTCGAACGCGGAGAGAGAGAAATGGCATGTAGACTTGAACGTGCTGAAATTATTTTAGAAAGGCTTAAAAAGCGGTATCGAGACGATGTTGAAGCTTGTTGTGAAGAGCTGCATGCGCATTTTGAAGCGAATATCGATGATGAAGCGACGAGTCGATACGAGTTTTCGTGCGAGTCCTTCAGTTTGATGAAAGAGGACTCCAGCGAGGAGGACGAAGACGAGGATCAAGATTTCGACGAAAGGGCCGTATTACCAGCCGGAGATGCTTCTATAATTTCTGACGAAACTTCCACAATCACATCAAATGTTGAGGCTCCGAGAGTGAGCGACATTTACGAAGAAATTAGCAGAGAAAAGAGCGATCTCACATCTCAAGAGATACGAAGAATAGAGCGTCAAAAGCGATCGGAAGAGATGGCTGCGTTCGAGCTCACAAGACCAATCGACGAGTCCGAAACGAATATCGAAGATGATTTAGAAATAATCGAAGCTCGCAACCGCATAAGTGATTTCCCGTTGAAGTCGGATCCTCTAGCAACGATAGTGAAAGAAAAGCGAGCAAACGTGGAATTGAAAGACGATGCGTTGACTCGAGTCAATGCAAAAATTCGAGAGATAAAAGTCGCGTTCAATGCAGAGTTCCAAGCGTTGAAAGACGAAAGCGCAACACTGCCAAACGACGAATACAACGATAAATTAAGAAAGTTGTGCCTATCGAAAGCAATAGCGGCGCGAAAGTGCAAATCTCTCGAGTTGCAAAGATTCATTCTCGAGCGTGAACTCGAAATAATCGAGAAGAAGCACGACGCCGGTGATATAGCCTGGGAAAAGAAACTTTACGCTGCCGAAGAGAACATGCGCGCAAAGAAAGCGTCGGTAAAGAAATACACGAAACGATACAAAGAACGCGAGACTAATTTGATCCACGCCGACAACGCCTTGCAGAATTTGATGAAAGTTTATGAAAACAGTTTACCGCCAGGCGCCCCGAGAGCCAAACTGTTCAAAGTGTTTATGCGCGACATTGAAGATGGAATCGAAGAAAAATGCCCGACCGGATGCGAAGAAGACGTATACGAAAGAGTGGTGCAGTTACGGACGAAGCGTCGCGAGCTCGAAGCGGCAAAAGTCGATGCCATGAACGAGTCCGAGAAAGCGAAGACGTTTTTAGAAGAAAAAGTAAAGGAGATGGAAGTTGCCGTGGCGGCTTTGAAAGATACTACTGCGGATAAAGAAGTGTTCGAGAAGAAGAAGCAAGCAGATCTGAACCAAATAGAAATTTACGTCACTTTGAAAGCGCACGAGATTCTTCATTTTGACGCAGACTCGACGGATTCCGTTTCGAGTGTGAAGCTGGGATCTGCCGAAAACGGTTTGGTTTTTGCAAACTCGGCGATCGAGAAGTTGAAGCTCGAGATTGAACATCTGAATGGTGAAATATCGTCCCTTAAAAAGTCCCAGCAAGAACTGAAGAAACAATTTGCGGCTTTAGAGATTGAACGAAAAGAAGAAGAAGTGAAAGAGCGCGACTTAGAGGCGAAAGAGATAGATGTCCAGATGCGAAAATTTGGTCAAATTGTCGATTTAGACGCGTTGGACACCATGGCGAGAGAAGCGAGAGGGGGCGAAGAATTGAAGATTAAGTTAAGAGCGCAGGAAACCTATCACGCGAAAGAAGCTGCGGAGTGGAGAAAGTCCATCCAGCAAAGTAACGACGAGTACACAGCGCTCATTGAACAGCACACTTTGCTTTTGCAAAAAATAGCCGCTTCGAAAAGAGCGCTATTGACGAAAAAGAGAGGAGCAGTTGCAAGCTAACTACGCGTAACTTTTAAGTTTCTGAATGATGAAGACTACTGTAAATATTAATCTATTCTGCTATAATCTAAAGCGTGCGTTAAAAATCTATCTATAAAAGTGAAACAGAAGGCGGAGCAGTTGCAGTTCCGTTTTGCGGGTTGGTTTGTCCTCCTCCTCGTTCAGAAACGGTCAAGTCCTCAAAGCCTGCAAAAGCGTCGTTCTGATTATTTGGCACTTGTTGTTGCTCGAACATCTTCATCCGTTCCGCTATGCTAACTCCTACTTTTGGCAGTTGCTCTCGTTGATTTCGCTCTTCTTGTTCTCCATCGCTTACTTCTTCTGCTGTCGTTTCCATCGTCGTTTCTGTCGTCTTCGTTATCGTGTCTTTTTCTTCTCCCTCTTCGCTCCTCCCAACGTTTTCTGTTTCTTTTGGTCTTGTTTTTACAGGCATCGCTTTTGACACTCCTCCTCCAAATGCAATCGCCACCGCGACTTTGAACTCGGCATCCGTGAGAGACAAAAGCTCCAACGCAGAAGACGACTTCTGTTTTTGTTTTTGTTGTTTTTGTTTTTGTTGTTGTTGTTTAACAGTTGTCGTCACCGTTGGAGTTGGTTTCAGAGTTTCTTCTGCTTTCCCAGCGTTCTCAAAATCACCAAAGTCGTCGTCGTCGTCCTCCAAAGCGTTCTCATCATCGACTGACATTTGTTTATTCGCGCTCTTCTTCTTCTCTTCCTCTCTCTCTCTCTCTCTCTCTCTCTTTCTCGGGCTCTCGCACGTAAGAACAAATGATGAGAGAAGAAGTTTTATGACGAGATGCGGGCGTTGGAATTTTTCTTTTTTCTTTTTCCTCTCTGCTTTTTCCTTGTTGGTTTCCTTCATTCAGCCGACGCCTGTGAAAGGCTACAGAAGGAAGAAGTTGTTGTGAGAAGGAGAGAGAGAGAGAGGAAGAGAGAGAGGAAGAGAGAGAGAGAGAGAGAGTAAGAGGAAAATAGATAGATAGTTAAGAGAGTAAAGAAGATGACAGACACTTGGCAACTTTCCGCGGTGGCGAGTTTAGTCGAGGACATCGACAAGAAAATTCTCGTCGTTCTGAGAGACAACTCGAACATCGTCGGGACGTTGCGATCGTTCGACCAGTTTGCGAACATTGTTTTAGAAAACGCGGTGGAACGAATGATCGTTGGAACGCACTATTCAGACGTACCTCTCGGATTATACATCGTGAGGGGAGAAAATGTCGTTTTAATGGGAGATGTAGACGAAGCCATCGAGTTGAAAGGATTGACGTGGGTCGAGAACGACGAGATTCGACGAATGAAGGATGCGGAAATGGAAGCGGACAAAATGCACGGACTGATTGCGAGGAATTTGGACATGTTGTTAGACGACTAAAATGTCACACAAATCATTTCGATGTCTCGCTCTGAAATAGAACAAGAACGGTAAGTAGATTTTTATATCGAGCGCGCGATGCGGAGTATGTATATCGCACGTATATGTGAAATAACAAGAAGAAAAGCTATGATGGACAACATACCATGCTAATACTGATACTCCGTCTTTTACGGGCGTTGTAAATGTAAACCGATCGATAGGACTGAGCTTTGTCCTGTTATATAATTGCATATATGTGCGAATACATATCTCTCGTTGTTGGTAGTAGCTGCAATGACGAACTTTGCACGTGGAAGTGCTCGTGGTGATCTTCTGTGAGCCAACGATAATAACCAATGGATCCTTCAGAGCAGTCTTCAAAAACATTTGTTTCGCTCGTTTTATTTTGCGCACGTTGTTATATCTCTGACTCACGTCCGTCCTTTCACCAATTCACGACTACAGAGCAGGAACAAAAGAAAAGGATAGAATTCACACGAAAAAGGAGCGCTTTTTAAAGTTCCGTGAGTTCTCATAGTAATACAAAGAATAAGTTCCGGAGCGTTTTTGTTGTATATCCGAGTTATAAATTTTCATTTACAAAGCTTTATTCGTACAAAGTTTTACAATTTAGTTTTCTCCGGGTAGCTCGCCATTTCGGCAACACCACACATACCCGAAGGACTCTCAACATCTCTCGCGATCCGGATGTAGCCTCCTTCTCCCCACTGCTCGCTCCACGAGTTTTTAATTTTCCAATATTTCTTCGTCGCGCCCGGGATGATGACGTTTGAGCTGTTGTGATCGATGCCATAACCAACGACTAAAACGCCATGGTCAAGCTGCGTGCCACAATCTTCGGCGTGATACACACCTCCTCCGTATAATTGGAACGATCGCTGGTCGGCTTCAATCGCAACCGAGACGGGCTGTTGTGACACGGCTTTTTTCAAAGCGGTTTCGTCGTTCGACGGCACGTCGTTAAATCCATCGATCGAGGCAATGTGCAATAAAGTTTTTCTCGTTTTGCAGTCATCGAAGGAAGCCTTGTACTGGTACTGCTTTTCGCTGTCAACGCCTCCGTTTTCAACGATCCATTCGAAAGCATTATCCATTAAACCACCATTGCAGCCTTGATTGCCTCCTTCTCTGGCGCACGACACCAACTCTTGTTCGGACAAAGAGACGAGCTTTCCAGTTCTAATCGCGTTTATGCCTTCCACCGCCCCAATCGCGGAGAACGCCCAACACGACCCACACGAGCCTTGATTTTTTGGCGTTGTGATGACACCTTCATCGACCCAATCGATAGACTCCGGCGCTTCCACTCCTTCGTATTCCCACAGGGAAACGTCTTTGGCCGCCTCCCCGGAATCTTTCTTTCGCCGTAAAGATTTTTTAAACCCGAGCATCTTTCGGTACTCCTCTCTCGTGTGCGCGGCAAACTTATTCATCTCGACGTAATGCGAGACTTTCCCGGCGACATATTTCGCGTTGTGTTCGAGCACGAACAAATAATTCTCTCCGAAAATCTTTAATCGTTTCAATCGTTCCTCCGCGTTTGCGATTTCTTTATCGTATTTCACCAACCACGCGTCAAAGGCGTCCTCGATCTTACTCTCTCGGAGAACTCGCTTATCATCATCGTTTCGCAGAACTAACTCGACTTCATCAGTCTTCTCGTTGATGGTATTTTCAGGCTCGAGACGAATCGCCGTCGTCGCGGTCGGGAGAAACGAGAGGGAAAGAATCGCTAACGTCGTTAAAAGGAGGAAGAAGAACGACTGATGAAGTGCTGGTGTTTTCTTCATCATTTTTGTCTCTTCGCGTTTCAAACCGTTGTTTTTGCGACGTCGACGGTGCCTTTCTTAATAAATGAAGTCTTTTTCTTCTTCTCTTTAAGAAAGAATCAACTCGCGTTTTGCGCGCTCGCCCGAAGAAAGAGTTGAATATGTTGTGTTCTATTTGTGCGCGTGCGTGCGTGCGCGTGTGTATATATTTTAAACGCGCAAAAGCGAAAAGAATAATAGCGTGGAGACGAAGTTTTTTATTCGTTTCGAAGCGACAAGCGACAGAGACTCACTTTTTCAGTCACGAAGGCAAGACCCAAACGAGTCAAATTCCAAACAGGAATCTTTCGTCAGAAACAGAAGTTCGTCCAGTGACATAGAGAACGAAAGGTACGCACACACAGTTTTGTTACGAGCACACAACACGCGTGCACGCGTCGAATAACACTCTCCAAACGCAACGATATCGCCATTTACGGCGCGTTCGATTCGCGAGCGTGGATACGTAGTGAAAGACGATTGTCTCCGTTGTTTTCTTTTTGCGCGCGTACATTTTTTGCCTGTGTTTTTGACCCTCGCCGCGAGTCCGGAAATGCGTGGGTATTGGGTACATGCGAACGTATACGTTGAGATTTAGGGCGGTAAACAGAACGTTTAATCGCGTTTACGTTTGATTACGCGCTCTTTTCTGTTGACTGTTGCGTTTGTGTGTCGCCAAGTAGAGCGCGTTCGAGTTCCATTCTTTGGACCCAAAATGGGAGAAAAAGGCAGAGAAAGAAATGCATGACACTTTTGATTTACACACTAGTTATACTCACATCTCACTCTTTACGTCTTTCCTGAACAACAGATGCCGCCGAAAGCGCCAGAGTCAAAGGCCGCGAAGTTAGCGAAAGCTGCCGCGGGGGGTAAAGCCAAAAAGAAGAAGTGGTCCAAAGGGAAATCCAAGGAGAAGGCGCAAAACCAGGTCTTGTTTGAACAATCCACTTACGATAAGTTACTCGCGGAAGTCCCGAAATACAAGATGATCACCGTATCCATCTTGTGCGATCGTTTGAGAATCACGTGCTCGTTAGCCAGAAAAGGTATTGCTATCTTGGTCGCCAAGGGTTTGATCAAGCCGGTCGTTAGACACTCGCAACAAGACGTTTATACGAGAGCAATTGCCGAAGCGTAAAACAAATATACTACATTTATTAGAGTTGGATTAGAAAACATAGCTTAAAGAAGACTATTATTCGTGTGATGAATACATATCATATCATATAATTGTTCGTAAACACATTAATATATCATCGTTCTGTGAAACATGCTTCCCCCGTTCTTTTCCTTCTCGCGTCTTGCCGTTTTCTTTATTTTTTCAGACGAGCGAAACGTCGTCACTTCGCAGACAAACACATCTGATTATCTTCAACGCTGAAAGAAACGATTCTTTGCAGCAAATGTCACGTGGAGTCACACAACCTCTCGCATCCATCGCAGAAGTCCGCAGGATTACTCGTTCTTCTCGTGTGCCCTCATGCACGAGCAACGCTGCCGCGACTTCTTCCTCTTCTTCTTCTTCCCAAAAAAGCAGTTACGAGTCGTCGCATTGGAATGAAAGATATGAGAAAGAGTCACACGAATGGATGTGGACGTTCACGGATGAAGAAAATGACGAGATTGAACTTGCCTTGCGACATTTCAGAGCTACAAATTTGGACGTAATGGACGTTACCGCGGAAACATTCCCGTTGAGTTCGTCTTTTCAAAACAAGCTATTGGCTATGAGGGACGAAATCCTCCAAGGGAGAGGTTTCGCAGTGCAAAGAGGACTGACCGTGGCGCGATATTCGAACAAAGATATTTGCACGATATTTTGTGCGATTGGAAAAATAATGGGCATACCAGTGAGCCAGAATAAATTCGGTCACGTGTTAGGGCACGTCTATGATTTAGGAAATGATCCGCTTTCGCCTTCAACACGACTGTATACGACCAGCGCTGCGCAACCTTTCCATACTGATTCTGCGGATATAGTTGGGTTGCTCTGTATTCGAAATGCCCCAGTGGGAGGTGACTCCCAATGGGTATCCTCTGTTCGCTGCTACGAAGAGATAAAGAGAGAGCGAGCAGATTTAGCAGAAGTTTTGTTGCAACCGTTTTTTGTTTCTCGAAAAGGCGAGATACCACCGGGATGCGGGCCTACTTACGAGATGGCTGTCTTTCACGAAGTAGAAGACGATCGAACGGGCGAGAAAAATATAATCGGTATCTACGATCGATCCTTCATAGACGCAGCTCAGACGATAGAGGGAACTCCAAAATTAACTAGTTTACAAATCGAAGCCTTAAACTACCTCGACGCGCTCTGCGTAAAACGACAGATTGAGATGCGCTTACAATCTGGAGACATCCAATGGCTGCACAACCACACGACTTTCCACGCGCGCAGCGCTTTCAAAAATGAAAGCGAGTTCCCGAGACATTTATTGCGCCTCTGGCTTTCGCCCGAAAACGGAATTAAACTCCCAGACGCGTTCAAAACGAGATTCAACTCGACTGAACGAGGGAGTCCAAACCGCGGCGGCATCAAAATCAAGGACGATGTGAAACTCGTTTGCCCGTTAGAACCGTAGTTTTTAGTAGACACACACCATTTGTACATGTACCAACACAAATTCATATTATTTTTATAAAATTGAAGGCACCTGTAACAAAGTAACGCCTCAAAAATATAATGTCGACCAGCGGCGGATACGGTGGTAAAACCATCGTCGTCACCACAGCGGCAGTTGGTGCGTTCGTTGCCACCGTCGGCGCCGTGTTTGCGTACACCAACAGCGAAGAGTACCAATCTTCTTCCTCCTCTTCTTCTTCTTCCTCATCGAATTGGAAAAGAAAAATCCTCGACTCGTTTTTAACGACCTCTTCGTACGTGACGAATAAAGCGAGTCAAATGAAATCCGAACACCGAAGAAGAGAGAAGAAAATGCTCACGACTCAAATGTGGTTCGATGGATGCGACGAGTCAGGCCGTATTGTAAACCCTGAGGCCATGAGGAAGATTATCATCGAAGGCGGTATCGAATCCGCGTTGCGTCAAGAAGTGTACCCGTTCTTGTTGAACATAAGGGACCCGAAGGACTCCGCGGTGGAAGTTGAACAGGCGAAACAGATGCGGAAAGTCAAATACGACGCGTTGAGGAAACGATGTAAAGAGCTGGAACTGATGATGAAGAGTGGAAAGGCGTATAGTAAAGACTCGTTACCTCCGAGAGATTTGGGCGTCTTCACGGAAAATGCCCCTGTAATCAAAGCGGATGCGCCGAGAACGACTTTTGTATACGGAGAATTCGCGGCAACGTACGACGCGTGCGACGACGCGAATACCGCCGCGCTATTAGAAAAGGATTTGAACGTTTTGAGTAGTGGTGATAAAAAGAATAGTAAGAAAAAATCATGGGAAGTAGTGCAGACACAGCGGTGTCGGAAAATCTTGGAAGCTTTCGCGCTTTATGATCCAACAGTTGGGTATTGTCAAGGAATGAACGAGTTGGCGGCTGGATTTTTACGAGACTGCGTGGATGAATCCGAAGCGTTTTGGTGCTTCGCGCATTTTACTTCCGGAGCGTTTAGAAGTCATTTTGTCATCTCCGGACATGCGCATTTAGACGGCGGCATTTCAGAACGCTTGCTCGCTTTGTCGACAATTTTTCAAATATGCGATAAACCGCTTTGGAAACATCTCCACTCTTTGAATAGCGAGAACTGCATGTTTGCATTTCGATCGGTTGTTGTGTTACTTTCGCGTGAATTGGACGTCTCTTCAACGATATTTCTTTGGGACGTGTTGATGGCGACGAGAGATTTCGCCCCAACTGCTGAAGCGACGGCGATGTCGGCGGCTGCGGCGGTGTACGAAGAACGTAACAATTCACAATTCGATGGCGACTCAGACATTTTAGAAGTTTTAACGGTCGGTGGAGGACGATTGTTTTTACACGTCGTAGCAGCTGCGTTTCTAGAAATGCGGCACAGTGTGTTTTCCTGCAAAAATTACGACGACCTGTTGCAGCTGTGTAGCCGCATGCCAGCGCAACAGTTTAGCGTTTCGAGACTCTTGGCGAAAGCGAAGGTATTGCTCAGCAAAACAAGAGGCGTGGGCGAAGCAAAAGTTTCCCAAAACGTGGCGGCAGCCGCGCTTTTTTAGTTTTTGAATTAGTATCGTTACAAATAATTTACGGCTTTATCGCCAACCGCATACTCGCCTTGAATGTCAGTAGGCGCCATTTTCGAACCTTTTTCAGGAATGCCAGACAAATCGACGCATTTAACCTCACCTAACTCAAACGGATAATCTAAATGGTGTCTCCCCAAATCGGTTCCATATAACGCCGCACAAAAACACGACAGTGTATCCGCATGCGAAACCAATACGATATCCGTGCCGAAATATGTAGCCTCTAATCTCGTGAACGCTTCGAGCGTCCTTCTGTACAAATCTCTCACCGACTCAACGCTTGCAGACGGCTGCAAAGAGTCCGACACAGGTGGAGGCGTCGATAGAGGATCTTTCAAATCGTTTTCCCAGACTTCTTTCCAATTTGATTGGTCCTGGAAATCTAAACTTCCCATCTTTCTCGGGTCCAACAAACCGCTGAACTCTGTCCTCACTTCGCTAAAGAGTAATCCTAAGTCTTCTCGCATAACCAGCGCCGTTTGGAACGACCGCTGAAAATTACTCGTGTATAACCACGACGGCGAACCGTCGTACTCTTCGACAATAATTCTCGCAGCTTCGTGCACTTGTTCCACGCCTTTTGCGGTCAATCCGTAAGTGGTGTCATATTTATAACTCGGATTCGATAATATCTGATTTCGTACGTCTAACGTACTCTCCCCGTGTCTGACGAGGAAGTATCTGTTGTGCAATCGACTGGGTAAATCAATGAACGCTTTCGCTTCTTCCGTGTTGTCGTAATATTTCGTTCCTAAAACCAATCCACTCGCTGCTAACAAAGCTTTCCGTCTGTTCGTCGTCGTCGTCGTCGTCTTCTCACTACTCTGAGTTTTTGCATTTCCAATCGCCGGGGAGGACGAACACGAAGCGCCTCTCGAATTCAACCGGCGATTAGATGAGCGATTCTCTCCTCGTCGTCGGTTTATGCGATGTTCATCATTTCGAAATAAACCTCTTCTTCTTTGCCTGCTAAATACGTATGCTGTTTCTACCTGGGCTGCTTTCGTCGTCGTCATCGTCGTTCGAGTCATCGTGTTTGCGAATATTTAAAAATTGAACCACCACAAAGAGCAAAAGATATGACGAAGGACAGAAAAAGTGAGAATTTAAGGAAAAGCGCGGGAGTGCCCAGCCAGCACAGAGCGACAAAAAAAGGTGCACGGAAAAAATTAAAGAGAAAAAAGAAAGAAGAATGGGGAAGAAACGACCGCCATCTTCGGATGAAGAGGAGGATGAAGAGGACGAGGAAGAGGAAGAGGAATTAAACTTGGAAGCGTTTGAAGATTCAGAGGAAGAAGAGTACGATTCAGACGTGCGTATTTCGTAGAAATATATTTGTAAAGCTTTCGGAATGCAAAAAAGCAGCCGCCATTGGTTTCTTTCTTTTTTATCCTTCGCGTTACTCTAACGCGCGGTTCTTCTCTCATCTCTCCTTCGCTCGCGCATTGGTTTATACGCATTTTGCGCGCATAACTGACCCATCTTCTTTTCTCTCCTTTTTCTGAATGCCGACAAAACAAACAGGAGGAACTCGAAGCAGAAATGAAAGCGTTAGAAAGCATACAAGCAGATCGACGGAAACAGCAACACTCGAATCACCCCTCGCACTCTTCTCGCGACGCGAACAAAGTTTTCGTCAACAACAAAACGGGATTGAAGCAATCTTTGGAAGATTTTCAGTGGACGAATAAAGCGAATTGGTTCGACCATCTCGTCGTCGTTGGAGAGAACAGAGAGGAAAAGTTAGAAACGGTGGATGATGATCTCACTCGAGAGACGTTCTTTTACGAACGGGCGTTGGAGTCGGCGAACCAGGCGGTGAAGAAGTTGAAGAAACTCGGAGTTCCAGTGAAGAGACCGCACGATTATTACGCGGAGATGGTGAAATCGGACGAACACATGAAGAAAGTTCGCTCGGAGTTGATGTATGAGCAGCAACAGTTAGAAATTAGAGACGAGAGACGAAAGACGAGAGAGGCAAAGAGATACGGCAAGCAAGTCCAAGCCGAAAAAGTGAAGCAACGAACGCTGGCGAAGAAGGAAGCTATTAAAGACTTAGATAAATGGAGGTCGCAGAGGAAGAAGTCTGGGTTTGCAGACGACGGGAAGGCGCCGTTTGAAGGTGCCGGCGGAGATGTGAAGAGAAAAAGAGAAACCCGAGACTCTAAGTTTGGTTTTGGCGGCAAAAAGAGGGTGCGTCGTTTTATTTTGTGTTGTTCTTTCAAAGAATTCGTCTCGTTTCTTCCATTTCGTTTAGGCGGATATAGGGGGTGCTGCCCGCATCCCCTGCATCAATGCGACTGGGGCATCGAAAACTTCCACGGTGTATATCCCTGCTCAAACGCCTTACATAGACCGGCGGTTGTAGGCGTCAGCAATTTATTTTGTTTTCGCCTCCCTAACCGGGGTGAGCATATTCCATTGCCTAGGCAAAGCGGCGTCGCTGCAGTTATGTCACGGGACAGACCATGCTATCTATATTCTTCTTCTCTTTCTCTTTCTTTCTCGTTTACTTGTTTAGTCCTTCGTCATCTATGAAAAATATTAACGACGCGTTCATCTCTGTTCTATTTCTTTTCTACACGCAGGGAATGAAACGAAACGATAAGAATTCGGCAAGGGACATGTCTGATTACAAACCGGCGAGTTTCGATCGAGGAGGCAACGGCAAATACGCATCCGGCGGCGGTGGTCGAAAAGGAGGTAAAGGAAAGAAAAGATGAAAAAACTTGCTTGAAAGCCAACTACAGTAGCATTTGTTATTAGCATTACCTTAATTATACACAATACATTTGATTTAATATTCCTACAACTATCACGTCAAAAAGCGCTCGTCAAACTTCCCATCCGCGTCGAATCTGCATTCGTCTTTCTTGCCCAACAAATTGTATCTATTACTCGCTACCGCCGTATACACTGTATCCCGTATAAATGTCGGCACAAACGCATTCGCAACTTTCGCAAACGGAGATAACGGTATCCCGTAAAAGTTCCCGAGTTTTGCGCCGATCCTTAATACCGCATCCGATTTGAAATAGAATTTTAACTCGTTGTTGTTGTTGTTGTTGCTCTGTCCTTCGCCTTTTTCGACCAGCACTATCGAGCTGATATCATCCCGTCTCTTCCCAGCTTTCTCTAATAACGTTTTTCCTAGTTCCGATTGCAAGGCTGCGAACCGTAACGCGCCGTCTGGCGTGTTGTCCGTATCCAAAACGAAATTCACTCCTCCGTGGCACAAGTTACACACGCCGTCGAATAATATTACCGGTCGAGAATCTGAATCGGAGAAAACGTCCTCGAGAAGGTTGGTTTTTGAGAACGATGACGACGACACAGAAGCTTTGACGATGTTCTTCTTTCTTTTCGATGAAGATGACGTTGACGAGAGTCGACGAGAACTTCTTCTCGGTGTGTTCTTCTTCGTGATTTTGTTCGTCGTACTATTCCTCTTTGAATTGAACGTCATTTGTGATGCGCGAGTTGTACATTCCATTGACTCTCTCTCGCTCTTTTTCTCTCTCCTACGTAGGAGGTGTTCACGCGCGGGCGAGAGGAAAAATGAAGAGAAGAAGAAGCTTTTGGTGGTGAATGCTAAAAAACACTAGTCTTTGGTCATTATTAAATTAAAACGTTTCGTCGTCAAAGAACATCTCGCGCTTAGCTAAGTATGGCACCGAATCTGGATTGTATACCCAAGCGACCAATGCACCGTTGGAGCTATGAATCGTGAGTTCTCTCGTATCTTCGGTCCCGTCGACGGGGTCGTTGTACGCTTGGATAAATTTACTCATCGGTTCGATGAATGTCTCTCTGGCGTGTTCTTTCAAACCTTCCGCGGACATCATGTACTTTACGAATGCAGACGCGCGTTTAGAAATTTTTTCGCATTCTCCTGGGTTTGATTTCGCCCAATTCAATTGCTTGTCTAAATCCGACAAGTCTGTGCTCACCGGAATGTAATGTTTCCACGCCTCGATTTTGCCATAAAACGAATCTTTCATTGGAGTTTCGTGATGAAAGAGAACCCCAGGCATGCCCATGGCCCAAAACGTTGTCTTCCACGAGGTCCCACCGCCACCGCCGAGATCCAGCAAGTACTTGTACTGCGCGTAATCGCATGCCGTTTTCGTTTCCTTAGAAAAAGTGGGGAGCGTATTTTCAATACACAACGTCGGCGGCGCGTTTGGGTTGGAATCTGTGAATTTAATGTCATAATCGTCTTGGTTCACCGCCGCGTGAACAACCGCGCGTAAGCGTGGTGGTAGGCGATCGTTAAACGCTTTCCCGCTGTTACTCCCAGAATTAAGAATGGCGTTTACGATGTCTCCAGCGATCGCACCGCAGAGATTGTGATTGTCTAAAAACTTCGTTCCGCTCGTCGTTCCTACAGACGGGTACATCTCCAAAAACGGCCAGTCGCTCCCTCGCCAAAACATCTTCGGTATCAAACTATCAAACGAAGCCGTACTTTCTGTAAACATTTTATCTTCCTTACACTGTCCTGGACTACTGAACCACTCGCACTGACCATACTGCTCCGGCGCAAATGCGTGAGCTATGCACGGTGTAAATGGCAAAGTTGGCGCCTGGATCAATCCGGAAATCTTCGAAGAATCTTTTGGCACGGTGCCAAACGAAAATATCGGCGCTTTACTCTGTCCACATCCGCTCGCGCTATCGACGCATGCGTTTCGAGGGTAATCCTGTGTCGCCCACCCGAAGTGGATAGGTTTGTCCACGTCCGAAAACTCTGCTTTCATGACCGCTTTTATAAACATATCTGCCCCTGTTGAACGGTCATCGAGACTTTGTGCCCCAGATGGTGTAATCGTCCAAGATTGGCCATTTTCTTTCGACCCTCCCCATTCAAACACGTGCATCGGCATTCTCATTTGCTCCGGTTGCGTCAAGTCCCTCGCTTCCAACACGTCCTCGTACGATATAGACGACGGCGCTTGCCAATCAAAATCAAACGAAGAACGGCTGTCTTCTCTCACTGAATCGAAGCTGCTCTTCAAAAACGATCCCATAGCGACTAAGGCGCACCCACCAACCGTAATCATAAACATGGTGTTGCAAAACACTTTCGCAGTTATCCCGTCCTTTTCCTCTAAATCCTCGGCTTTATTCAGACCATCATTTCTACTCCTACTTCTCTTCGACGACGAAGACGACGATGCCAACAAGCTTTCTCGCTCTCGATTCGAGCCTATTTCATTTCTATACCGCGTTGTCATTTGTTCTCTATTATTCTCCCTCTTTCTCTCAACAAAGAAGAAAAAAGGGTGTCGTTTTGCGGGGGGGGGCTCTTTTTATTGGAAATGCGCGCGGCCTCCTTTTTTACTGCCGATGGGTGTTGTCCACAGAACGAGAGAGAAAAAGAAAAACAAGCGCGCCAAAAGCGTTTGTTCTCTCAAAAGCGCGGGTAAAAGTGGCAAGAAAGCTCCTCTTCTCGCGTCGGTCGATCGCTGTGTGATGTGTTGTTTTCAATGCGAGGTAAATACACACAGGCAAAAGCGCGCGCGCGATTATTTTGAAGTGCGAGTGAATGAATGAATGAAAGCTTCTTGTGTGTTTTTGTCGACCCAAAAAAAGAAGCACACAAAAACCACAAACAGAATGAAAGAAAAAACCACAAGGATATTCCTTACAACGTGATAAAAAGCACTTGATGCATTATTAATGCCATCATCAAAATCTAAATGAGCAGCCGAAGTGGTGGTGGCGCGATATTATTAATCTCCTCATCGGGCGCGTTGTTCTCGAGAAGCCCCTCTACTACCGCGACGAGGACGAGGACGAGGACGAAGACGACGACAAAGTTTGTTCTTCTTCAACGTTGTTGTTTTCATCATCAAAATCATCATCGAAAAGAAATGGGAAACAGGGCGACGAGGACGGCGAGAACGAGAACTGGTTGTTCAACCATGAGGGCGTCGGCAACGAACGAAACGGATCTTCAAAGCGACGACGACGATAGTGCTGTTATTAATGAGAGAAGGAAAGCAAAAGTATTAGTCGTTGGCGCCGGGGCGTCTGGTTTAGTCTGCGCGAAAGAGTTGCGACAACGAGGACACGAGGTGAGAGTTTTTGAAACGAAAAGTAACTTGGGAGGCGTGTGGTTACACGCCACCGCGAATAACGAGAACAAAACCACGAAAACGGCCATGTACGATTCGTTGCGGACGAACTTACCGAGAGAGGTGATGGGTTACGAAGCATTTCCGTTTCTTTCTTCTTCTTCCTCTTCTTCATCCGTCGACGCCCGACGGTTTTGCTCGCACAAAGAAGTACAAGGGTATTTGCAAGAGTTTGCAAAAAACTTTAGACTGTTCGATGTTCTCGAGTTTAACACGACCGTGAAAGAGTGCAGAAAGAAAAAAGATGGGGAGGAGAAATTAGCAGAACGCGAAGAAGAATTCGGCCCGAAATGGACGGTGAAATATGAACAAGGAGAGAAGAAAGAGCTCAAGCGGGACACGTTCGACGCCATCGTCGTGGCAAATGGACATTACTCGAAACCGAGAAGTGCTCGGTTTCTTGGAGCAGACGTGTTTCCTGGAAAGCAAATGCACTCATCGACGTATAAAGAACCTTCGGTGTTCACGAATCAAAATGTCGTTCTGATTGGCGCGCAAGCCTCTGGCGAAGATATCTCGCGAGATATCGCAACAAAGGCGAAGAGTGTGTATTTGAGCGCAAAGACATGGCAAAATGCAGAGTGGGGGTCGAATCCAAACATATCGGAGAACTTGTTTCGGAAACCAAACGTTAAAGCGCTTCTAGAGAACGGTTCGGTAGAATTTGAAGATGGGAGCGTAGTTGAAAACGTCGATGCGATCGTGTACTGCATCGGATACGAGTACGATTTTCCATTCTTGGATCCAAAAGATGCAAATTTTTCAGTCGATGATAATTACGTCAATCCTTTGTATGAACACTTATTCGTCCCGGAAAACCGATCGAGTTTATCTTTTGTCGGTTTGTGTTGGAAAGTAGTCCCGTTCCCACAGTTTGAGTTGCAAGCGAAGTGGATTGCAAAGCTTTTATCTGGGGAATTAAAGCTACCGCCGACGAAGGAAATGAAGATACACGTGGAAAATTTCGAAAACGATCGTAAAAGTCAAAATATCCCCAAGCGGCACTGGCACTGCTTAGGCGCCGAACAGTTTGCATATAACGATAGAATAGCCGAGTACGCCAAGGAAACAAAATTAAAGGAATGGAGGTGGGAGATGTACGAAAAAACAGGAATCAATAAGAGAACAAACCCAGAAAAGTACCGAGAAGAACACAACGACGGAGAAGTTTTGGAGAAAGCAATGAATGAAGAGTTGACGATGATGATGATGAGCATCAGCAGCGAAGGCACTCGTCGAGGGGACTCTCAAGTCGTTAACGCGCTCGCAAAAGAGAACGGAAAGGAGAAAAACGAAGCAAGCAGCGATCCCCCGTTATCGGCATCTGAAAGAGAAATAGTAGAAAGCCAACTGAACGCTTTATCGGACTCGCAAATGAAACAAGTGAAAATTTACTCTTCGCTTCTGTTGGAATGGAATCAGAAAATGAACTTAACTGGCGCGAAAACAGAAAACGACGTCTTGGAGCGTCACGTCGCAGACTCACTATCCATCATAGAAGCCATTGAAAATACGTGTCCTAATAGCAAAGACACCTCGAAACCGTTCAAGATAATCGACGTTGGCACGGGCGCTGGATTTCCAGGAATGGTTTTAGCCATCGCACGTCCGCATTGGGAAATATCCCTCTTGGACTCGCTGCAAAAGAGAACTAAATTCTTAGATCACGTTGCCGATTCGGCGGGAATAAAAAATGTGAAAACAATTTGGAGCAGAGCTGAAGATGCGGGTAAATTTGAGTCCGAACATCGCGAACAGTTTGATGTTGCGACGGCGCGCGCGGTTGCCGATTTGCGCTTATTGTCGGAGCTTTGCATTCCGTTCGTGAAAGTCGGTGGCGCTTGGATTGCGATGAAAAATCAATCTGGTTTGGAAGAAATTGAATCGGCGTCAAAAGCGGTCGAGATATTAGGTGGAGAAGCGATGTCGTATCAGGAAGTTCAAAGTATTGGTCCGGATGGAAATTTGCGAACTGTTGTGACAAGTTACAAGCTCACGGAAACGGACAAAAAATATCCCAGAAGGGCGGGCACTCCGCAGAAAAAACCTTTATGATGCTTATAGAGCGCGCGATAGTAGTAAATATAGCATTAGCTAATTGTACCTAGGTACCACGTATATCTAGAAGTAATTCAAAATTCGAATAAGTTAACGGTGGATCCATTTTCTTCAGTATTTTGCGAATTAAAAGAAGCTAGCGATTTTAGAGAACACGTTACTTTGCTCATTCGATTCGTCTTTGAGATCTTGAATAACGCCCCAATCAACTTCGCCCTTCTCTGCGTCTCGACCAGATCCTCCTCTCAAAGCGGGTAAACTGACCGGTAAATAAGAGAATCGTAACGTTTCGCTCGCAGTGGAGGTAGTGCTGGACGTGGGCGTTCGTTTCTTGCTCGCAGCTGTGGACACGTCTTTGTGCAACTTGTATAGTTGCACAAAAGAACCGAGCAACACGGAACAGCGAACATAACATCTTGCTTCATTTTCCCATAAATACGGTTCATACGTAGCCCAGTCGATTGGATCGAGACCCTTGATGAGAGATTGTGTAATGACTCGCGCCTTTTCATTTGCGAGCTTTGGAGCCTCCGGGCTCGGTTTCATGCCACCAGCCAAGAAATCGTGGACCAGACGTTGATCGAAGAGCATTTGTAACGCCCCTTTCTCCGATAACTCCGTATTATTAAGGAGCTGCACTTTTTTAGAAACTGATGAATCCGAAAGTCCGAGAAAGTTCGCATAAGCGGACATAGCACCATTACCAAGTGCATCGGCGAAATGTTTCAAGGCTCTTTTCGACAGCACATGTCCTCCCGCTTTACTCACAAGTCTCGAAGCCTTGTGCAACATTTCCAAAACATAGCTCGATGGTAACGCCGGAAGCTCGATGGTGACATCGTCGGATGTTCCAAGAGCGATGGTTTCCCAATCGTGTGGAGCATGAGCCAATTCTAACTGATCGTCGTTTAACAAGTTTTCCTCCAAGTCTTTCACACAGAGAGAAGATACAAAGTCGACCCAAATGCTAAACGCTTCGTCCGATGCTAAAAGCAAAGCTTCGTTCACTTCAGTTAATATTCTATTACTTTCACTTTGCCGCGGTATTTTCGAACCAGCTGCTCTACCGCTACCACTACCGCTCGATGTTTTGACATTGTACCACTCCGACGCAGGTCCAAGAATGAGGGCGATCTCGCCAGAGTGCGTCGCGATAACATGCGCAAGTCTTCCGCACAACAAAGCTTTTTCGACGACAACATCTTTCGTGCGATTTCGTTTTACAGAATCTCTTTTAATCTCCGCCACCTTTTGGCTCAAAAACGAAGAAAAGCCGACGATACCTCTCGCCGCTTCTCCTTTCACGAAAGGCTCTAAAAATTGAATGCGTTTCTCGTCGTACGCCGAAGTAGAATATGAGCTCGAAGATTTCCCGCCGTGTCGAGCGAGTAACAAGGCGTCCTCTCGCGCACTTTTCAAGCTCTGATCAATTTTTGATGCCAAAGAGCGAGCTAAACTCAAACCTGGAGGAGCACCGGAGGTGTTGCTATTATTGGAATCCTCAGTAAGCCAAAAGTCTGTGTTTTCTCCAGCTTTGATGTTTTCCATTATCGATTCTTCTTTTAAGGCGTCATTGAGTAATTTCCTCGCGGAAACATGCGCTAAAGTGTTCGCGAGTAAAGTTTTACCGCGCTCTAACATTGGTTCCTCGAAAAGAGTCGTCAAAATATTTATATCCTTATCGAGAAATGCGAGCGAGAATTCAGACCACGTCGAAGTCGTTATGGTCGCATCTTTACTTTTCTTTCCAGAACTCAACTTTTTCAGATGCGCTCTTTCAACCTTTTCGCACGTTTCGTTTGCATTTCTTTCTGCTTCAGCTACGCGTGAGCACTTATCTAACCCCTCAAATACCTTCTTGCCCCTAGCTTTCGCATCGGCGGCAACATCAGCGAGCCAACTTTGTATGGATGAAGAAACGCTTTCCTTCGATTCCGCCACTGTGCTCCTCTCACGAGCGCTTATAGATTCGTGCCACAATTCGTCTTCTCTTACTGGTTCAGAAACGCCTGAAAACTGAGAGTTCCCTTCCATTGGTCGTTGATTTAATGTCTGAAAGAACAATGGCGTTCCTTTCTCGCTATCTTCGTTCTCAACGAAGAGTTTTCGAGCTAACCTAGTTGCTTTTCGAATCTCTGCGCATATTAAACCTAAAGCTTTTCCCAGCCTGAGCGCATCTGATTCACTGTTCAACTTGCGCAAACTCGCTCTAACCCACGCCCGTCTCGATTGTAGCAATATTTGCAACAGTACTCTTGGTTCTTTAATGTCTTCGACGACGTATACGGCACACAAAGCCGAAGCAACTTGCTCCGGCGTGTCCGTGACGCGTTGCAAAGCCAGACGAGATTTTTTCGAGATTTGCCCGGAAAACGAATGCAACGCGTTCGCTTGCGCGGTGATCAATGGAAACGTCTTAAAGATTCGCTCGTCTACCTTCATCTTCTCTTGCAAGCACGCCAGAATGATTTTACTCGCTCCGAACCGTTTCGCCGCTTCGTAGCACGATCCAGCTTCCAAGTATCCCCAAATTTGCTCCGGAGAGTCCACCAAGTACTTCACGCGAGACCCCGCGGCGTATAACACGTCTCGCAACTCTTGATCGATTTGTTCGTTTTGATTTTCCCCCCTAGTTCTGTCCGCGTTGTTACCGCTTTTGTTCGTTCTCGAAACTTCCTCTGCTTCTTCGCTCACGTCTAACGTTCCAAACACTTTTACCAACTCCTTGATTTCTGTGATGCACTCGCTCAACTTTCCCGTTTCTTCGCTCATCTGCACGAGATCGTCCGCGTTCGCGATGGCATCTTTATAACTCGACCCGATAATTTGCCTCAACTCTTCTTGCTTATCGTCGGCTTCTTTCCGAGTTCGAACTTCAATTTCTCTCACCTCTTTCACCGAACGCGATTCGAAAATCTCTTCGACTGCTTTCAAGACTTGAGGAGAGAAGGTCTCTTGTTGTTGTTCTTTTTTGGTCGTTTCCTTGCCAGCGTCGCCGTTCATCGCCTCGAACGCGGCGCCGTGGGAAGACGCGGACGCTTTGTTGGCTTCCATCTTCTCCTCGACCATCATCATGGTGATCCCGCGCGAGACCGAAAAAAAAAGTGAGGTTGAGAAGAAGCTGGCATTTGGGATCGGTTTTTCATTTTTTTATGGGAAATGAGAAAGCGGCCGAGGTCCAAAAAAATTTAAGTTACACACGTATATATTATTACAGGTGGTACCGGGTACCTCATGCGTATTTTTATTCAAAACTATTAAACCCAAGCAGCCCACCCGTGATACATCTTGGATAACTTCTCTTCATCTTGCGCGTCGTGCAAGAGCTGCTGTACTTGACCTTCGACGGAACGGATTTCGCCTTCCTCGTAGCCGTCAAGTTTTTGCTTGACGCGAAGCAAAGCGCGCTCGGCATCCAAGTTCCCGGTTTGCGCTGCTAAACCGTCGTCTGCTTCTTCGACGGACGCTCCGGTTCTTTGCCGTTTTGAGCTTACTGCCCATTTCACGATCGGATCGTAAACTAATACCGCTATGATGGTTGTCAGAGCATCTTTGTTTGCCCGCAAAACTTTCATGGTTTCTTCGCAGCATCTTCGCATGACGCCTTCGACTCCACACGCTCCCATGCCATCCACTAAATCTCTCGTCAGCCGAAAAGGGACCCTTTCTGGGGTTTTTAAGTACAAACCTTGCTCGAACGCGATGCCCAAGTCAATGTGCACAACTTCAGCGGTTTTGTTATCAATCAAAATGTTCGAATTGTGGCGATCGCCCAATCCAATAACGTAACCAACCATGCTATTCACAGCCACCGATCGAGTGTATTGTAATCGCGCAGCGTGCCATTGCGCTGGTAACGCAAAATTTTCTAGGAAGAGGTGATGCATGACTGGTTTGAATTTGTCACAAATTTCGTCGTAGGTTGCGCGAAGGCTGTTCAAGGATATTGCTTGCATCATCATCTCTCGACATTTATCTGATTTCAAATCGTTTGGTCGGTAGCGCTCATGAGCAGATCGAACGCCTCCTTCACCGTTGACTAAATAACTTGCAAGTGTCATGGTATCGTCGACCCATTCCAAAAGGCCAGCTTCCGGAGTAAATGGGATTACTTTGTAAGTCCTGACGCGTAATTTTCGTGCGCTTTGGGTCGTTTTCAGTAAAGAGTTGGTCAATTTGAAGTACTGCTGCATGACCGCGTCTTGCCGCAAGTCATCGTTGCCAGATTTTGCGAGCTGTTTGTAAACATTTCCGTCCGATCCGTAACACTCGACTAATTTAGGCTGATTGATACCACCAACGAGTCTGCAGTTTTCACCAAAGTGCCGAAAAGTTGCGATACCAGAATTTGCGAGATTGTATTCACAATCAAAGTCGACTGGCACGTCGGCCGTTAAGACGGGTAGTAAATCTAAGTCACTCAGCGCCCTTTTCTTCACTTGCGATGGAATAGGATACGGGTTTCTCGATTTGCTCTTATCGATGCGGTTCTGCGCAAGTAAAATATACGCTTCGATCATCTTTTCCATTTGCTCAATCATAGGCCTAAATTTGCCATCCTTATTTCGAATTCTCTCGATAATTTCGTTAGCAACTATGACTTTAGGATCATCAGTAGCAGAGGACCGCATCTGAGCAAATACATGGTATAAAACATGGTATGGATGATCAGAGGCCATTTTCATGACCAGATCTGTCATGTTCTGCATGTACGATTCGTCGACGCCATCGACTCCTAATCTGGAAACAATCTGATGAGTCAGCTCGAGCCAATTGTGGGTCAGGACCGTATCAATTACTTTTCGGATCTCACTGTTCAAGATAGGAGCAACGTCGTCGCTGTATTCACGACTTCTGTCCGAACTTCCTCCGCAGTTGTTTATCCACAGTTCGAAAAATCGAAAAACTGCTCTTCGAACATAAAAATCTCCGCAATTTAAGCTCCTGCGGTAGTTTTGAATGGTCAAGACTAACCAATTGTCTAAACTTAAAACTAATGTAGTAGATTCTTCACAGTCTGCGGTGACTTGCGTGTGCAAAGGTTGTACTTTGCGAGTTAGTTCACGAACTTCTTGTTCCCATTTCGCTTTGTTGGAACTTCTCATCGCAACATTGTCCCGAGTCGTTCTGAGTTGTTGCTCGAGGCGAAAGTATTCTTCCTCGTTCAGTCTCTTGAGTTCCTCCTGCTTTAGCCACTCTGTACTTTTCAATCGGGCGTCTATAGACTTGTATTGAGAATATGCGAATGTCGCCAAGCGAAAGTACGCCTTTGCAATCTTCCTATTATTCTTCACATCTGCTGTTCGAACACTTTTTGTCATCCCACGAACGGCAGAAAACATTTGAGCGTATACCTGGTTGGAAGATTCAGATCGTGTTTGATGCTGCCATTTCGATAAAAGTGTCAAAACTTCAAAGAAAATATCGGGAGCAGAATTCATTGTAGGGGGTAAATGTGCAACATGTCCTGCTTCATCGCATACTTCGTTCTGTAGTCGCGCAAGTTTGATCTTGGGCGAATATCCTTCGATTAAAGACTTTGCAAGTGCAATAGCCGCGGTCTTCCTTCCCATTGCCCAGGATAACTTAGCTTCTTCTACCTTCCAAGTTGCGAGAGAGGAGTGCAGAACTGAATTACTGCACCTTTTTGCGTCGCTCGGTCTCGGTGTTGTTTCCGCAACTAGACGAAGTTCCCTAACAGCTTGCAATGCTTCATCAAAAGCACCTGCTTTCCGAGCAATCGTGACAGTTAACAGGAGCTGTTTAGCGAGCGCTTCCTTATACCCGAAGGCTCTTAAAATTGTTCCTCGAACCGCCAGAAGAGGTTCTGAGATTGAATACGGAGTGATATTTTCCATATCAGTCTTTCCTCCCAAAGATGAATAGTTTACAAGTAGTGTCCTCGACCATTCTTCCTCCAAGCACTTCAGCTGTTCGTCTAGAAGTTCTGGATCCTGTTTGACATTATTACACAGAACCAACGAGTTGTAAATATCATGCAGTGACCGTAAACGAATAATAATTCTATTCATCGTGTCTGCCGATTCAGGACATTCTGCTACTGAGCTGCGAACAAGTCTGGATCCAGCAGCTTGAACAAGAGAAAAGGCGACTTGTAAATCGCCACTTGATAGTGCTCTCAACGAAGAGTGTACGTCCTTATGAAACTTGCCATCAAGTGTAAGAGAAAGTACTGCAGAATCAACCCTGGAATCGTTATCATGATGTCCCTCTTTAGCAGCCTCGTTGTTCGTAATCTCTCCTTGCAAGAACTCAGGACTTAAATCCCATTGCCCAGATCGCCAAGCAGCTTCAAACTGCGCTTCTGCAAGTTCTGGCCTAATTGCCTCAACATCAGAGCTGAGTGATTTGGCATATAAATCCAAAGTGTGCAAACATCCTAAACGCCTAAGTGACTTCATAATTCTTGCTTGAGATTTCACGTACTCAGAGTCACCCCTCTTTCGCACGCGCCGTCCATTGTTATTCCTGCTACTGGCAGCAATTATTCTACAATTCAAATCATGTCCCGCCAGTACTTGTGCCCACGAACCTTCATGCTCGCTCAATCTTAATTGTAACTGCAACGCGTTAGTTCTATTCAGACCGTGCATACCGTCCGGTTCGTTCAAGCATTCTTGTGCTTCGATCAATATTCGAAGATGTCGCGGTACTCCGTTGACCGAATCCTTTTTATCAACGCTTTCGTGTTGATCCAGCTTTACAGTCTGTCTAGTATGCTCAAGCCAAGCCTCAACCAGGAGTGTCGCGGTGAATGGTGCACCAACAGTAATCGCCGCATCGGCAGCATCTAAATAGTCTACATTTACCCAATACGCATGCGTCCATCTCTCTGGCGGTGTTCCTTTGGATGCTTTTCTACCTCCCATACTCTTCCGACCACCACCACCACCCGAGTCTAATGTGACAAGCGCTCTTGCACGTCGAGCTCTTATACTATCCAAAGCTTTCAGCATCGTCTGACATGCACGTTTACCGTTCATATCTGCTGCATCCTGCAAGCAGCGCGAAACGCCTATCGATATGAGTCTATGGTTCTGAGCCTCTTCCGCCGAACTTGTGTCTTTGCGCTCAGGATGGTTTTCGGCTATATCAGCTAAGACTGCAGGGAAAATCAGCTCTGCCAATTCCGCATTCTTGAATGCCGTGATACGACACAGTTTCAGAAATGGAGATTTGCAGTGTGGTATTAATGTCGAGACCAACCTACATATCCACTCACCGTGGCGCTTTTTCATCTCTGCCCCGCTCTTTGGACTTTCTTGATATCGATTTGCAGGTGCCCACAATGCCGGAGAATCCAAAGAAAACATTTGCCCACTATTCTCGTTACAAAGCGCTTTGTCAATCTCACGGTCGTACTTGTCTTGTGCAACTAGCGCACCTTTCTCGGTTTGTTGGACAAACGGTTGGAGATATTCTTTCGTCATCGGATCAAGTCCTTTCAAAGCCTCCAAAGCAGCTTTAGATCCGAGAATTAATCGAGCCGTACGCATAGAACCGATGACAGTGTCTGAGTTATGAGAACATGTCAAATCTGAAATCATAGTCAGAGCTTCTCCAGCTAGTTTGCTCTCGTCAAAGTCTTTATCCATCATTTGTTTGACATGGCGATCTATGGGCGAGAAAAATGCAGAAATATTCGGATTGAGAGGACCAAACATTCCTAGTATTTGAGCGGCGACGGTCAATAATTCTTCATCTCCAACTGATTCAGCGTGTTCAGCGAACTGCCATGCCAGTCCTTCTAATGAATCAGCTTGGTTAAACTTCATGTCACGTCGTAATTCGTCCCGTATTGTATTTACCTGCTCTCCCTGCTCAGCTATTTGTACCTTCTGGACATTCACAACGAGCTCTGGATCGTTGATTATTGCTCGACCTCCACTGAGTAGTGTTTGCGTGCGAGCTACGGGAGGTAAGCCATTTGATGAGTGTATCAAGAACGCCAAATAATATTTCAATCCGTTTGAATCTGGTTTACGAGACTCGGTTTCTGGCAAAAGTTCAGAAGCACGCTTCAGAAGCGGGTTCTTTTTCAGTTCCTCACTCGATATTGGAGAAACATATTCCATAGCTTGCAATACGTTATACGCACATTTCTTATCTGATGGAAATCGATCTGCTCGGGGCTTTTTGTCTACAAAGCAAAAGTCAAGGAGATCTGCAACAAGTGCCGCCGACACCGCCGCACTCGCTTTCTTGTTTCTCGTTGCGTTCAATAAGGTACACATGAGCGGCTGGAGCTGTTCTAGAAATGTAACATTTGACAATCTTGCGCGTTGCTCTACATCTTTCTCAGCTCCTGCCTTCGCTAGGCTCTGAACTTCTGGACTTTGTAGAACGTCAACCAAAATGATCTTCAACAATTCAACGCATTCAACACCTAATACTTCATCCTCAACATACGGCATCAAAACGTGTATGAAGTATCTCATCGTAGGAGGGGAAGTAACACTCGTCGAAAGCGCTTGTATTAATGTCTTAATACCTGCAAAAGTTTGCTTTCGAAGTCGCGAACTTGGGGCTTGGTCAAGGGAGTAGTGCAGATGTGCGAGACATCGTAGGGGTCGATCGTTACCCCAGATGTCCCATTCTTTCCCAGCTTGAGATGCTATCCTTTTGATAGCTTCAATTACATCAGATGGGTGCACATAACCTGGCGCAACGTTTCCTACTCCAGCTTCATCACTAGTTGGTTCATCTACAGTATCTAACATCTCTTTCACTATGTCCCCGAGTCTGTCTGACATTTCCGATAGCATTTTTTCTTCCTGATAATCGAAGCCTCGCAACAAAGCTTCGGATTTAAATGCCTTGACGCACCGTTTCTCCGGAGGATTTGAATAAGCTCCTGGATGAATTCGAGCCATAATTGCAGAAAAATGCTGTTTAATCAAATATGCTCCATCATCAGAGTAACCGCAACCTTTGGCAACTTTAGTCACACCATCCGCGTCACATTTCAGTATCAACGCTGGCAAAAGCATATTTGCCCAAAGATGTGCAATTTCTCGCATCGATGATTCCGTCTCAGGAGACATTTGACTCGAACCGGGAAGAAACGTCGTTAAGCCACCTTTTCTGAAGTCAATTGCAAACAGATCCGGATTGTCAAACAGTTTATCTAGTGGTAAAGATGCCATCACCCATAAGTAACTAATAGAACGAGAGTGCCTTCGTATATACGATTTCCTATTTGCGGCTCCGCTGTATTCCATTAATTCATCGATTGCACGGACGGAAACTGCGCGTTGCCTTACATCTCGCACGGCAGCATGCGCGCAAATCATGAACACGCTCCATGGCTCGATAACATCACTTGCAATACCCATTGCCGCTATAGCATATAGTGCACTTGCTTCAATTTCTGGAGTCGTCCCTTCAGCAGGTTTTTCGAGATAAGGACCTGCTTCTATCTTTTCTGAAGAGCCCGGAGCTGGGCAAGCAACTCGAAACTGTGGCAATATGCGTTCCCTGAAGATATCCAAAACATCTGCGTTGTCATACTGTGCGAGCGTAGCCGCTAACGCAAATCCAGCTGAGCACCGAACTTTGAATGAATCGTCTTCCACAAGCACGCATAAAACATCTCCAAATGCAGGCTGAAACGCGTCAACCGAGAGTCTGTGTAATGATTCGATTGTAGAGGCCAATTGTACCCGGCAATCTGCCTGAGCTAGTTCGATAAGATCGCAGATACTTTCATCTTTCATCTTATTTGGATCAATTCCAATGATTTTTTGAACCAATTCAATAATCCTTGGAAAGTATTCAGAACCCAAAGATTCGGCAGCGCCTGATGATTTCTGATCGTGAAGGCGTTTCGAGCGCGAAAAATGATTAACAAAGGTTTCAATACGTTCAAGGATCCATTTCCGTGCCGATATAGGCATCCCTGCACTAGTTTTTGAGTTTTCAGCAAGTCTTTGTAAAGCCTCAAGAGCTTCTATGGTTATCTCGATAGCAAAGGGCACATCAGGCCCTATCAACTCACATATGACTTCAAGAGTACACTCCGCTGGTATACCAACACCAGTTACTCCTCGAGGTATGACGTCACTCGGGGGTACAGCTAATTGAAGTATTGAAGTGAGCTTCTCTGCCGCAGCATTAGCGTCTATTTTACTGTACGCGCGCAAAGCATTCACTCCAGCAACGACCATTCTTTCGAACGAAGAAATTGTACTTTCTGCACGTTGAGAAAATACATTCGACGTGGTATTATTATACGACTGAGTCGAACCTCCCGTTTGATTAATCGTTCCTCGAGGAAGACCCTCGTCTAATTCGTCATCAAACAATTCTTGGGTGCTTTTGTTTTGTCCAGTAGCCGCTCGCTGCGATTGAGATAGCCCTCGCTGTCTCCCAAAAGACTCGTTTGGCACATCGCGATCGCTTTTCACTCGCTTTGATGATTGTTCCCAAGTTGTTTTCACTCTATCAACGGATACACGCACAGATTCGGTTATGGATATGCCCAAATCTTGTATAGATTGACTCAGCCGGGAATTCTCACCTACAAGTTTTGGCTCAATTTTCTGAAGATTTGCAATTGCATTGAAAAGTGAAGGAAGCCTGTCTAATACTGAACAACAACTACTGGTCTTTTCGGACGAAGACAAAGCCATAGCAGAGTCTTTCAGAGCGCTTGCATGTCTAGAAATAGCGTTCGAAACGGCTGAAATTACCGACTGACTACTTTCTCTCCACTGTTTCTCTCCAGGCGTGACTTTCTGAGCGTCGCAAAGATACAAAGCATTTATTTCTAAAGCAACAGACGCCAATTGGAACGCTTCCTCGGATGAAAGATCGGTGTCTTCTAGTCCATTTCGGAAAACCGTGACTAGCGCATCGCACATCACCGTAGTAGCAATAGTAGAAGGTATTTCGGATGCTTTTGGTTTCAAAGTCAAGGCAGAAATCGTTTCGTTACTATTATTGGTTGTTGAGCAATCTGCCTCCTCAGCCATGGTTTGTTTGAATCGTGAGAAAAGATTCGAAACAAAGGCGAGATCTCTGATTTCTCTTTGAACTTGAACTTGTTCTTCGTCTGCACCGTCAATCCAATCTTTTGTGTCGATAGTATCAACTTTTGATCCCATACTCGTCACGGTGCGAATTGTCCGAACAATCGTCTCCAATTTTTTCAACATCAACTCTTTCTCAATAAAAGGATTTCTCTTTCTATAAAAGATTAGCTTATCTCGAGGCGATGAATCCAGCAAACTAAGTATCCATCGAAATCTATTTGCGACATTCGTAGTCGAATTTCTATCACTGCTAAATTTACCAAAAAGAACGAAAGAATGCTCTGGATTCATACTCGCAATTGTTTCTAAAGCGGCTATCGTTGGCGGCTGTTCCATATCGAAAGGATAAAGTTTCCAGAACTCAGAAGATACGGGAGCTGCAACGAGATCTGCGACTGTCATTGCGGATATTAAGCGCAAGGATGCACTTGAAATCGCATTATCCGTTGCCAATGCAGGAAGCCATTTGCATGCAAAATCTCGAGCTTCTGTCCATAGCACCTTATCTGTCGTTGATATTGAAAGAGTCTTTGAGTTGTCTTCGTTGCGGAATCTTATGACGATTGCGAGCTGTTCCAAAGCTCTTGTAAGCCACAAAATATGACCACGTGCATGCGCATCAGTGCCACTTACTGCGTAGATTGTTCGCAATTTTTGGTTTAGCAAACTGGCCCAATTTCGAAGAGTACTATCTGGGAAAATGCGTTCATCTATCCCGCTGTTGCAGAGGAAGGCGCAAACTACTGGGCCCCATTCTTTGGAATGTTCTCCGCAAATTCTACTAATCAAAGTTGAAATACTCACCGAATTAGGGTAATTACTCATAGTCTTTGCTCGTTTTGAATCGTGGCTGATGGTAGTATTATCGTCTAGATCAATCAGAACATTCTTGTGCAATCTTGAGTGCGCGGCGAGAACGTCGGCGAGTAATTCACACATTGACCATTGGGCGGCCTTTACGCGATACTCATTATCATAATCACCACCGCGTTCATATGAAGTAGCATTGCTTTGTTGCAATTGCAAATATGAACTTTCAATTTCCTTTTCTAACGTCACGGCCAATTCTCGAAGTGCTTTTTCATCTTCCAGACCTCCTAATTTTAGTTGAATGCGTGAGTAGGTTACTAGATGATCACGCAATTTTTTATCTCTCGCATTTTTGGTTTTGAAAGCCCAAAGTAAGAAATGCGCAACATCGTCGTGGATTTCTTTTGAGTTCGACTGACAATCGATTCCGTTTCTCGCCAGAACTAGATTCAAACCGAGCATCAAACTTGCAGGAAGTTTCGTATCTTCTTTCAATGTTTTCAAACTCGTTGCAAAGAACTTGAGTAATCTCAAAGCGTATTGTGAAGCAATATCGGAAGGATAAGACTTTAAGAGCTGATTCAGAGTCGACGCGGACTTATACATCCCCTCTTTACTGATGGCACTAGCGTCTAGATCGTCCGAACCCATCGACTCATCGCCTTCTTCCTCGTCATTGCGCTTCCGTTCGATTTGCTGTACAAAAAATTCACACAATCCTTCGAACACATCTGCTTGCAATTTTGTGCAGTATTCTGGAACAATTAAGAGATGCGTTCGAAGTAAATGCGAATAATCTGTTGCGAATTCTGCTCCCGCTTCCTCCAAGACATCTACTACGTGCTCGAAAATTTTCTTCGCGCGCTTCAAAAGCGGCAACTGTACACCCGCAACTTTCTTCCTTTCTTCTACCGTCTTGACAACTTCCCTCAATATAGAAGTTATATTTTTATCGCACGCTTTACTCTTGCTTCTGTGTGATTCAATTTCTGCATTCACATATGACACAACGGAGCTCACGATACCTGACCAAGTGTGTCGCAAACTCACGTCTTCAGACTGAGCTGTAAAGTCATTCGTGCGTCTGTCCAGATATTGCAGAAAATCTCTCGAACCGAGATGGTTTTTAAGCTCTTTGATGCCCTCCTGTATGTGAAAGTGAGAATTGCGTTAGTGCGAGGATATTTGAGCATAAATATTAAGTTGTGAAAAAGAAATAAGCGCAAGTCATCAATATCTGAAACCTTTCTCTTCCGGTGGTTGAATCCTGTTAAAAGCGCGATTTGTGCACTCGGAGAAAAATCGGAAGAAGAAGAAGAAGAGAAAATCTTTCGCGCAAGCAAAAGTCCGCCCAAAGGAAGATGATTTGACAACTAACCTTTCGTTTACTGATTTTATCGCTCTTTAGTAATGCGTGGAGCTCATCTAAGGCCGAAGATCTAGGATCTAAGTCTGGCGCTGCCATTTGGCCTCGCGAGAGACCGCAAGGATTTGAATTTATGAATTGTGGTGAAGATGGAGGAAGGTGTGAGAAAACACGAAAATACGAAAAAAAATACCTAAAATTACTGGTAGGTGTTTTTGCTCTCGCTATTAAAAGATGTCAAATATTCTCGTTCGCCGTTCTTCATCACAGCCAAGATTTCCATCCTGTCCAGCTGTTCGCGAGTATGCGAGGATCGGTGGCCATGTCCATGAGGCACTCGACTTGTTCGTCTACGTCTTTGCACGTCTCTCCAGCTTGTGCTCTCACACCGTCGTCGTCACCAATGATAAGCCTTTGAAGTCCTTCCCAGTGCGCGGATTGACCATGCTTTGGCTTGCACTGCTCGATGCATATGAAGGCTGGATTAGCGAGAGATAACTTTGAGCGCGCATGCATGACACGCATCTCGACGTGCTTTTCCACATCGTCTCCTTTTTGTGTTTCCCGAGTCCAATCTAAAATTGGGTCCCGGATAAAAATGTCCATAGCGCCTTCCAATAAATTTTTACCCGATTGCAAAGCGGTCAAAACTCTTGCCATATCTGCCTCCAACCATTCCTTCGCATCCAAAGGTTCTAAAGCACCAAGAAATGTGCGCGTTGCTCTAAATGGCACAATCTCAGGTATCGGCAATGTTGATGTTCCGGTTCCAAACGCGTAACCAAAGTCAACATGTATGAGAGACCCGTGAGCAACATCGAGCAAAATATTTTCACAGTGTCGATCACCTAACCCAACAATCCATCCGGAGATTGAAGATGCCGCAAGAGATGCCGCAAAAACTCTCCTAGCTGCCAGGAAGGCTTCCGGACATCCGCTCGCTACTTGAAGTTTCTGCCGTATGGCGTCCTTAGCGGGAGAATGTCCTGGATGACCCAATCCACGAAGAACTTTTTTGCTCGCATTCAGTTCGGCGTTTGCCATAGCGGTGAGATAGTCGTCATGAGCCGGTCGCGGTACTTTTGTAAGATCACACATCACACCCATTTTGTCTTCCTGGATAAGCGCATCTCCGTCAATTTCTTTGCGTTTTTTCCCGCTCAAACCAAACATACCTCTCGCTTTAATAAAAGCTTCGTGTCGCGCGGAAACATTTCCTATATTCTTTTTCGCATCATCGCTTGAATTCAAGAGTATCCGACCAACAGGTTCCGTGCCATGGACAAACTCAATCAATCCACTGCGTCGCGTCAGGGGTAGGACGTGGAAAGTTCGAATCCTGAGCGCTTTTGCTCTAGCAGATGGAGATTGTGTCAAGAGCGAATCCATCGCGCGATACAATCTTTGAATCCGCTCATCCTGTCGCAAATCTTCCGAACCTTTCGCAATAAATGCGTATTCTCTGCCATCCGAACCACGAAGTGTAATTTTCTTTGGTTTCTGTTTCGACTGTGTGAATATGGTTGCGTTTGTTTCAAAACTTACGATCTTCGCATGCCAAGTTGGATCGGGAGCCTGTGAGAGCGAATCGTATTGTCCTGGTATTTCAAGATTCGCCATAAACTGTTCTTTGACGTTACCGTATGATCTTTGCTCAAAAGAAGAGAAAAATAGAGAAAATCTTCCTAGTGGGAGCGTAGACGCCGACTCGAATACTTCGTTTCCGCCCTTTTTCCATCGTTTTTCGATCTCAAATACTGCATCTTGAAGCAACTTTGAAATGGCAGACGTATTCGGGTTGATCGATCTCGATCTTGTAATTTCTACGAGAATTGGTTTTGCGAGCTTTCCGAATGTCGCATTAATGGGACCCAAGTTCGCCTCATCAGGATTTGCTACATCCTCGAGCATTTCATTCAGTAACATTGACAATTTCTTTGAGTCTGGGGGCAAACCTTCTTTGTGCTCCACGAGTTCGATTTCCTTCCACCACCATTTCAATCTAGCCATCGGGAAATCGAGAAGCGTAATGGCCCGTTCGAATTGAAGTGCAGCCTGTGAATTCAATAAGACTTCGCCTATTTTAAGAGCTGCAAGAGTCAAGTTGTTCTTTCCGAGCGAAAAATGGGGCCTCATAGCAGCCGGATACGCATCAACGAGTCGAGTCATGAGCGGAGACACCGCATCGTATGACGATTCGGATGAGAGTAGAACAACAAGTTCAGAAATCCAGTCGAGAAAATACCAAGCCGCTGTGTTTCTTACGCCACTAACAAATTCTAAAAGTATTGGACTTTTCCCTGTCGTGGCGCGCAAAAGTGCAAGAACTCTGGGTAACAAATGTCGCGCTTTTTCGCATGCTTTAGATCTTGTTTTCATTGCCCTCAGCACGTGCTTTACGAGAGTAGCGCTCAGCGTATCGAAGTCCATCGTCATAGAATCTTCGAATCGAATGAGAAGCTCGTCACAAAAACGCGCAAGGTTCAAGGAAGCTTTTGATGAAAGCTTCACGTTGTTCTCAGCTTCGGCGCAGGATTCTGCCGCAGAGTAACAGCTTATTGTTTCGTGGGCTAGATTTTCTACGCGATTTTTGTCTTTCGTAAACATGCAAAGTTTTTCGCAAATTGAGCCTTCTATGTTTTTTACATCTGCCATGTGCGGCGCGATCACGAACGATTTTTCTAGGTCTTCTCTGTTTCGGATCGTGGATAAAATGGATTCCAAATCTTCCGCATCGTTCGTAACTGATAATTTCCCTTTGAGCTTAGCTTTTGCATACTTCCATTCTTTCTCTTTGTCCGAATTTTTAATCGCTTCGCCATATTTCTGCAAGAACTTCAAAGACAATTTTGTTTCTCCAACTCTCCGCAAACCTCGACTTGCGTGCCAGCAGGCATCAATATTAGCCTGTTTAATCGAATTCTTTGATGTCTGCTTCGCGAGGTGCGATAGAGCTTCCAAACAGATGGATCGAAACGATGATACACGCTCCCATACTTCAACAGAATCGTAACTTGTAGAAGGCCACCTCATTTGCCATTTTGACAGCGTGCTCTTTAAACCTTTCTCAAATTCAGCCATCTCATTTTTTGAGATGGGGATCCTCGACAACGTTGCGCAGTGCAACACTTCCTCAATTTCAACGCACGGTTGTAGTGACTGCAAGAGCGCACGACGAACAGCAACTGCTTTTGGGTGCGTTGAAGACCAGCGCGTAGCAAATCTGTCGCGAACGTCTCGAATAATAGTTTTGGAAGTATCTTCGAGTTCATTTACGAAAGCTCTGACAGCAAATTCAACGCCTAAATCTTGTAGTAATAAGGCGTGCCTTGTGTAGTCTTCGTCCGCCTTATCCGTACCACTTTTATATAGGAAGTCCAAAAACCCGCCCATATTTAGTGTCGGCTCTCTCAAGGCAATTCTAATGGCAGCTGCGCTCATATCTCCACCGGAAGCTTCACCAGAAACACCCCTAAGTTCTTCGCCGCTAACTGTTAGCAAATTCGATGTTTGGCGCCACTCTCCAGCTTTAACGCATCTCTTCACATTTTCATCGAATTCGTTGAAAGCAGATGACCATTCACCTAGCCGTTCTGCGCATCGAGTACGTTCTCGCGTCCAGAAGCGCCATTCTACAGTTTCTGTATTGGTATTGTTTTGCTTCATTTTTTTGTAGATTTTACCCGCTTTTTTTGCATCTCCTGCTAATTGCGCTTTGAGCGCAGAATGCGTCTGTTCATCATCGTCGAATGCTTTAGCTACAGATAATAAAGCAGCATCTCCATCACCAGTGGCGCGATGCAAAGCAGCCATAGCGCGCCATGTGAAATTAGTGGAGTTATCCGCAGAATCTTCTGTTAATGCAGTTGATTTTTTGCCCATCAAAGTTGATTCCAAAGCTATGATGCCACCAGCTAAACAATCCCCTGCAAATGCAATGCGTCGTAAATCTTTCGGTGATACTCTCGACTCTTTATCAGCAGCAGAAGCTCTCAGCACCCATGATGCGAGAAATACGTTAGAACCCTTGATACTTTTAGCGAATGCGTACAAAAGATTCCGTGCCTGTTCTCGTTGTGATCCACCTGGAACTGCGTTTTTCCAAGGCTCATTCGTCTCTTTTATCGTCAAGCGAGACTTTTCCGATTGGGCCGCGTTCCACAACGCTGATAATAGCAATACCGAAATCGCATGATCGCGCTTCGCAAGCGAAACTAATGGTGCAAGAATTTCAGCGCGTGAAATTTTGACATCTGGGAGCTCCCCGTCGCGATATCGTCTGACTAAGTGCACCGCATGTTTTCTTTGCTCTCTGCTGTGCTTCTGAAGAGCACGATATTTTCGAGCCTCCAATGATGTTGCAGTTTCGTCCTTGCGCTTGTAGTAGTCTTGTGAAATCGTCCTTTTTGCCGGCCATTTAGAAGATCCGTCTATTGTTGTTTGTTTTTGATGATTCGTGACTTGCGTCTGCGGAACGGGAGGCAATGTGGACCCAAAAAGAGGATCTCGTTGCAGCGTGCCACTTTGTGCTTGCTCACCAATCAACCACTCTGGTAAATCACCAGATTCTTCCATTCCTAGAGTAGACGATGAGAACATTATCCTAGAACCTCCGCTTCGTACTTTCGTAACGTCGGAAACCAGCGTTGCCGCTTGCGCCTGTTGAGTGGCTATTGCTAACGTTCCCAGAGCAGCCGGTGTCGCACGAATGAGCCCTGGTGCAGGCTTATGCGGTACTCCGACCACATTTCCTGGAACAAATCGACGTCCAGATCCAGGCAAACCACTTGATGAAGTTAATGTCATTTGGGTACCCATTGTTGAAAATAACGGCGTCATTGGCAAGCTAGAGCCTTGCCAGTCCGTATTTATGTTAAGTTCGGTGAGTTCACAATCTGCCAAATCGTCTTCAGCGACAGTCTGTTCGTAGTCTTGATGCGTTTCAGGAATAGCAAGTACTAACGCACAAGTTGCCTTTATCCACGAGTCCTCCGCACTCGCAGATGGCGGTGTTTTCATAAGATCTAGTAGTCTCTCACCCAAGGTGTACACGTGATTGACCTTTTCCCAATGTTCTCTAGCAGCAGCCCGCCCTGCACCTTCATTTGGATCAGCCATTGCACGAAACAAGGGTCCCATAACAACGCCTTCTTTTCTAAATTCGGGGAATGCATGCAAAACAGCGGCGCATAACTTTGCCTGTGCAGCTCGTACTCTTGTTGCTACTGGCGACGAAGATTGAAAAACACGGTCAATTTTATTCATTACGACAAGCCAAAGACGTTTTGACTCGCTATTCAGTAATTCCGCATCGCAAGTATCTTCCGAAGCATTGGTGGCCTCCGATGACGCAAATAACACTCCCCGGGCGAGAATTTCCATCAAAAGAGCATGAGTTTGAGGGTCTCTGTTATCTAAGAATGATTTCATCCTCGGAAGCAGTTGCTTGGCGCATTCAATATTATTTTCGCTACTAATTATATCGTGAGATAAAGCGCACAAAGCGACATAACGCGGTTCGCCGTAAATTTTGTCCAAAGAGCTTTGCACTATACTTGCAAAATCAGTTTCATATGGATAAGGAGGGTAATGCTTTGATATTCGATCCAGAGCTATCAAAAAAAGATCGAGTTTGTGTTGCTTTAAAGTGTGAAGACGCGCGGACAAGTCACAAACCCACGCTTCTTCCTCCTCCTCACTCGTTTCCAGAGCCATCCGTTTTTCTGCTCGTTTTGCCAGTGCGAATCCAACAAGTGATGCTGCTGCTTCATGACATTTCCGACCCGAAGTTGCATCTGGTTTCATCAGGCAATGATGAACCACCGCTCTTGTCAGCGTGATATCTGATCTCCAATCATTTTCATGACTTTGCGTTTCTGAACTAAATTTTACGACCGTTTTCTTTCCGGTAATATCCAGAATACCATCTGCAACAAAAGCGCCAATCATTTGAACACCCGCGATTCGTCGAAGTCGACCCGTTTCCTCTTGACTCGGTGTTTTCACCAATGTCTGCAATTCTTTCAAAGCGTCGTAGAACGTGTTGTATACCGTATTCGAATCGAAGTTTGACAATATACAGTCTCGTAGTTTACGCGCTAAACGCGTTCCGAGCGCGACGTTCTCACGAAGTTCGACCACGGAACCAGTCGGTGAGTTACGAATCACGAAACAAAGCAGATTAGAAAGCGCACACCTTGTGTCAACAGTCCACGTTTCTGTGCACTCCAATGCCATCACTATTATTTCCCGGCAAGGAGAAGGAATGATATTTTCGCGCTGAAAGTGGGTTTTTGATCCTTCAGTGGACTCATTGCAATATTTTGATACATCAATCAGTGCGATAACTACAGCGCTTAAAAGATCTGGTGCTATCGTTCGAAAAAGAGACATCTCAGTATTTGATTCGTTATTCTTTGCGTTTTTCGCTGGATTAAACGCTTGAATTGAAACGCGCTGCGCTCTCAACACCGCTTTTGCTATTGCAAATCTGATGTGAGGTAACAATTGCACGTCCTTCAGCAACATTACTATGCGGCCAATTAAAGTGCTTCCAGAAAGAGAGAGATCTTCTGGAGCACCCTGCATCGCGATATCTAGTAAAAAATAAAAGCCATTGGAAACAGAAAATGCTTCCAAATTATCACGGATTGAATGTGATAAGGACTCCGCGGATTCTTGCGGATAACATGCATCCATTCTTGGATGAGACACATTATTTTTAGCTAGCTCCGTTGGTTCCGCATTAGTTTTTATTGTCAACGTGGGATCGAGATTCAATAGCGTGGAAGAAAGCATTGTAAACGGAAGTGCATTTTCTCCCTCCGCTTTGCTCGCATCTTGCAACACTCCAGGTGTTTCGTATTTTGACCATATCGGTTCCATATAGCATGGAGAATTCCCATCAATCAAGCCATTGAACCGCTGTGCATCGCCTTGTAGAAGAGTATCGAAAAACTTCACTATTTTTTCTTTTGTCTGTGTTCGATTGAGTAGCGCAGAGAATGTCTCAAAACAAACTTGCCGAATACGCAGACAAAGTTCCTTATCTACTTCAAAAATAATCTTACCAGATGCGCCTTTCCCTTTAATTTCGACGAGTGCACGCGTCGAAACTATTTGATTAAGATTTTTCTGCTTCTCCGCTGTATTTTGCAATTTTGGGCGAACATTCGCAATCTGCTCTTTCGAGCACTGCTGGTAAAGTCCATTCATAATTATAAATGCATTCAATACGTTCGTAGCATCAGCATCTGTGTTCGATTCGCCTCTATTGTTGCGCTCTAAGACTTCCACGATCGCATCCACTCGTTCGGATATGAAAGTGCAGACCGCGGATGAACTTGAATTCATTAAAATCACGCTCAAAAGTCGACCGCACACCCTTTTCTGGTACGTTTCTCTATCTTTCTCGAACGCTAAGATGAACAACTCTACCGCAAGCGCTTCATCCCACGCGTTTTCAACCGAGTTCATCGCCTTTGTCATAAACTTTAACGTCTGATCACTGTATTTATCTTCAATCAGTGGAAGCACAACGCGCATGAGATGGCTTTTTGAACACGATTCTCGAAACGACCGAAGGATCGCATCTTTCGTTCCTTCGGCGACGCCAGAGGAGTCCCATGGATCCAATTCTACTGCCTTGACATGTTTCACAAGATCTGTCAACGCTTCTATGACAATAGCAGAACACACGTTGTTCCTGTCTATTCCATCCTGGAGTAAAATCTGCATTGAAATTCGTGTGGCTTCTATCCGTGCTGAGGAACTCGAATCTAGTCGCAAACATGTTGCCAACGCGTCTCCTATAAAGTATGCCGCATTTTCTTGTTCCTTCTTCTCTTTCTCATGGTTAACCTCGGTGTGGAATAACACTCGATTTTTCTTCAATGATGCATCAAGAATCAGCGCACGTTCAATAATAGCTAAAGCTCTGCGCTGGCACCTCGCGATGATATCATTTGATCGAGATGAGTCAGATTTAACAAGTGGATCGAGGATAAGTATGTGTTTCGTAAACGCAAGCAAGACTGAACGTGCGTGTATTCCCGCATCTGTAAGCACTGATATCAGTAGAAGCGTCGCAATCCTTCCACCCGGCGAGGAAATGTCGTTCGCCGCTCGATCTAGAATTGATGTGGCATACTTCTCAAAATCAAATGTGACGTAATTCGTAATCAATTTGTGGAAGGATAAGTAAAACAATTCACCCTTTTCTTGCTCGAGGCGAGCAATCTTCTCCTTTTTTCTGCGTTGGGTGGACGCCATGCCAGCATTTTGTTGTGCACTTGTGAAAAATGACCCGTCCTCCAATTCATCGTCTCTTCTTAAAATAATTTCCATGATTCGATGAGCGTCAATACCAAGTTGAAACGCTAAACGCAAAATTTCAGTTCCTACAGCTTTTTGTCTTGGATTGGCTGATTTACCTAGATTATACACAACCATTACTAATCTCTCACCGATAACTCCGCTCTGCATCTCTTCCTGCGGTAAAATACCTCGTAGCAATTTAATTTCGAATAGCTTTCTGTAGCCCGTGACCAATCTCGCAGCTTTGGAACACCCTGAAGTGCTTGAGAGATTCACGCACCCAAGATCACCTGTTGAATCTTTGCTCACTCCTAACCTAAGATCTTCTAGAACTTTGGTGTTCATCTCCTTCAAATACGGAGGCAATCTGTCTCCATATTCTTTGACGAGTAAATTCAGCTCCTTCAAAACTCCAGCCGAAGTCGCTGAAATGCGTGCTTCTTCTTGCGGTTCAGTTTCAAATGACTCCAGCGACAAGAATGATTTCACGAGGACCTTGACAAAGCCATTGGTTTCGACAACTTCTTTCAGAGCTAGATTTTGGGAAGCTTTCGTTTCACTACTCGAAGATCTGAGTTTCGTAATCGAGGTATGCACAAACAATAAAACTTGTAAGAGAAAGTCCACCTTTGATCGGCGCCACTTCCGAAGGGCGCTCGGCCCCACATTTATAGCGGCGTCTTCTTCGAAATGTAGCAGGTACTCCGATGCATTTTGGAATATGCCGAGATGTCTCGGCTGAGAATAAATCTCAGATGGAAGTATATTGACTTCCAAGCTCCATCTGGCGAAGTGAAACGCACTTCTTGCGGCATTAAGCCAGCTTATAGCAGCATCGCACTTTGCTGGATCGCTCGGCCCAATTATAGTATTCGAGACGTTTACATTTTTCACTTCATCAAATAGATCCGATGTGAAAGGAAGTCCTTTATCATCTATATGCCCAAGAATGTCGAATTCGCACGTCGGGTATAAAACACAAAACGCATATTGCGACTCTAGTCTTAGTCGTCTCTCTGGTCTCGCTACTCCGTCATCAAATATCCACACGACAATATCACGGAGTGTTTGAAAAGATCCCGACCTTGCTGGCTTGGAAGGCTGCATGAGTAAACGCGCGTGTCTCTTACAAACACGTACTACCAATCGCGATAAACGCGCCGTGGCATCCTCCGCGGCATCTTTTGACTGCGTAAAAGAAGCCAGACGAAACGATCGAAGTGTGACCTCCAGCATCTCCAAGATGTGATTTTTCAAAATCTCCGTAGCCGATCCATCTTGCGTTTCGAATAGTTCCAGACAACGTAACGCAGCACTGGAAGCCCCAAGACGTCGATTTGAATCTGGATGCGACATTAGTGAGTATAATCGGCGCAAAATACTCTTCACATTTACGGCGTTTTGAACATCCGTCATCTGTTTTATGCTCCACTTAAGCGCTTCGGCAGCTAATGCTGCGCATAAGTCACGCTTGACGCCAAAGCGAGCATCAGCAACACCAAGAGTAATGGCATCAAGTAATGCCATCGTTTCAGCTGCTTCTCGAACTTGGTTCTTCGTAAACCATCGGGTTAATTGGAATGCTAATTTGCGGAAAAGAGTGCTTGTAACGGGTTCGAAATCTGCAGCTAAATCTAAGATGACTGGAAAGAGCGAACGGTACACCAGATGGAACGGTGTTATGCCACTCTTATCGTCAGTTGAATCTGGTCTTCGCGCATTGCGTCCTACCATAAGTAACGTCATAGCATGTAATGCTTCACATGCTGCGACTTTTGTTGCCCGGTCCCGAGAGAATTTGGCCAACTGCGCGATCCGAGGCAAACAACTATCCAACCACAATGTTGCTTCTGAGGCATATAATGGTAAATCTATAGAAATCCGCATTGTAGAATCCCAAAGAATGCTCGAGTCCCTATTCTGATCCGTGCTGCTTCGTTCGTCTTCTTCTAGGGAATTCACTAAAAAGTGAGAATAACTACCTAAAGAACCAAGTAATCTGAGTATTCTCATTAGCAATATCTTTTCTTCAGAATTACTTCTTTGCTCTAACGCCTGCTTCTCCATTCGCTTCTCAAAGCGCCACTCGGCGATGCTACCAGATCGTGTGTTCTCATCAATATCGAACATAGCCATAGCTTCATTTCGATCGATTTCTGAATCTTCAGATAAACCGTCTCCGCGATCCAAATATGGCCTCAAGCTACGCACGCACTCTGGAAGCGCGGGCAGCAATTCCTCCCTTCGATTGGTCAGCCATGTTTCCAGAACCCTCAATCCAGTTTCTGCCATCGGTGAATGTTGCAGTCCAAGTTCAAGCATCGAGCACAATGGTTGTACAAGGTCTTTCAAGGAAAGTAAACCCTCGGGAGCTTCTAATAGTAAACTCAATGATGCCGCTCTGAGTTCACCAGTTTTCCCCGAACTTTCTGCGAGCACCTCGTGCAAAAAGTTTTGAAAGCTCCTCGCCACGTCAAGCCGCGCAGCTTGCTCTTCGTCGTTACTTGCATTTTGGTGAGTTTCATAATCTTTCGTAATCTTTTGTACATTTTCATCACGACGAGCGGATCGAAAGTATCCCGAGCGCTCCGCGGCGTGTAACGAGCTCTGAATTAGTTTGTAAAAGCCACTCAAAGCTGTATTTTTCGTCGCCAATAACATGAGCTCATCTCCTAGCTGACCAATCCACGCGCACATATGCCTTGAAGGGGATTCGTCGATGACTTTACGGAAGAAATCGACTAAGCCAAGAAAAGTTTGCACGTCTCCTGGATTTTTGGCCTCTAAATTACCTTCTAAATTTAACGCTATCAAGGCGTTTGCTTCTATGTTTTTATCTACTAAATCTTCTGGAATTTTCGCATCCTTTTCCTGCGTTTCGTCTCCTAAGCTCGCACCAGGCTTGATCACCGTAGACTCTCGAACACCAAGTTCGAGAGTATTGCATATTAAAAGTATATGCTCCATGAAACAGTCGTACGTAGCACTTGCCGCACCCTGGGCAATTTGGGTTTGCTGATCTATGACTACATCGATATCCATTCCATGCACATTCATGGAATTTTCTGATAAATGCTCCGTTGCCACCGCCGAGTCGATACTCTGCGAGCGTCTCTTAGTATCAGACCCAGAAGATGAGATGCGACGTTTTGACGCTCTATTCGGCTTGAATCTTTCGTATTTTTCGTCACCCCCGAGTAAGCGAACCCACAAATCGACGTACCTTGGCCAAAGCTGTATCGGGGGGGCGTCCACCAACAACCTATCAATAGGATCGGGTGGACCAACACGCAACGTCAAAAGGACTAACGCCTGTCCGCACCTGCTAAACAAACTTCGTAGCGCTCCGCCTCTCTCGTATAACGTCTGAAATAAATTGACAATGGCGTCGTGCACGACACGTTTTCTCGTATCAACTTCGGTTGAATAATGTTCAAATATCCAACGTAATATAGAAGCAACCATATCTAACGTAGCTTCATCAACAGTTTGCTGCAATTCGAGAACGTCCGTGTATGCGATCAAGAGTGCAACCTGTCTTTCCATGGATTCAAATCTCTTCTCAAAGGCGTTACCTCCCGCAGCGAATTTTTCTTCTAAAGTAAATCTCGCTAATTGTTCCATCAGCTCGTCTAAATCCATCGCCAGCTCATCGCTCGACATGTAGAATGCAGGTTTCGCTAGTTTGCCTAGAGCACGGACCGCTACAGTAATCTTTCGAGGGTTTGAGTTTTTATCGTACTTTGTTTCTAAAAGCTCTTTAACCTTTCCCATCATGCTTTTCATAGTCTCGATTCGTTTGCTTTCCTCGAATAAAGTATTGTCCATCAACGCATCTCTTAAGGTTATCAAAAATGCATCTAAAGAAACCATCGCGTTTCTAGTGAGATCTTTATTCGAGCACACTCTGAGTTCTAAGAGTTTCTCAAAAATTTCAGGAGCAAACTCGATGAACTCTTTCTTTAAAATTGCGCCCACGCATTCGACAACTTTCATCGCGCTTTTCGGAACTTCGCTGCGTTGACCATAAGATGGAGGTTCCAACGCTTTGAGCAAAATTTTAGATAAGGCCTTTCGCGAACTCGTTGAAATCTTATCTGGGACAGATTGTAAAGAAGAAGCAATCGCTTCGAGTGCGCCGGAGATCAATACCATGTCGATTTTTTTCTTTTCTTTCCCGCTTGCGCCTTTTACTTCCTCTTCATTTTCCACGTCGTCGTCGTCGTCAGAATCAGCCGATCCAATTTGGTCGTCTAATATCCCCAATGCCTTATTAATCAACCATCTTGGATGTGCGTCTCGCGCAGCATCTTCCTCCTTGTAGTCAACATCAAAATTTGCGTGCAAAGCCGCGCACGCCTTCAAAATTAAAGACTTTACCGTCGGCGTCTTTGCAGTTCTTTCGTAATCTCTTCGCAACGATTCCCCTACTTTCTTCAACTCTTCCTCCGTCGCGTCGAAAGGCAGCTGCATACCAAAAAGCGCAATTATCGGTCCCAAAGCAGCAGCTTTAGTCGTATTCTGTTGCTCGCTGCGGAACTGCTGCATGCACAGATCGCGCATTTCCCTCGCATTTGATGAACTTTGATTTTGACCGACGCGTTCGATATGTTTAGTAATCGCGTCGAAAGCCTTCGCCCGAGCCGCTTGCACATCTTTCGCGAACACGTTCGAAGTTTCTTTCAAATAGTTCAAAATTCCAACGTCAGGGTCCAAAAATATTGCCGATAAAGCTGGGATGTCCTCCTCGTGCGCAGCCTCCAAGGTTTCCTGTTGTAGCGTTGGAATAAAAAATTGGTCGGTTAGATACACAGAGTTTGTCTTCGTTCTCTCTCTCCTTCTCTCTCGGAAAACACACACGAAAACAAAATTCCCACCCCTACAAAAACAAAACGTACCTGTATCGTCGCGATAATTTGCTTCGACTCATCTTCAGGTCCAACGGCGTGCGCCGATTCTCGTCGCGCGACTCTCGCGAGCCGCGTCAATGATTCGCGCAAGGCGCTTTCCATCTCGTGCTGCTAAAAAAGCTTATTACAAATGGAGGAGCGTGGTGCGAAAATTTGTATGCACTCTTCGCGATGCGATGATGAGGTAAAAAAAAAGTTATTGCTGCGATGATGATAAAGTCTTTCCTCCGCGTTGCTGTTCACGTTTCGACGATATCATTTCTCTCTCTCTCTCTCTCTCTCTGTTTGTGTGTGCGTGTGTTTGTGTGCTTGATTATATCATAAACACACTTTAATAAACGATTGTGAGTAAAGCTTTTTCAGAAACGCAAACAACAAAAGAAGACGACGACGAAGAAGAGACATTTTCAAAATTTCACGCTTCACACAAAAATCAGGATGTCGCAAAACTCACCGTCGTGGTGGTTTCGAAAGATCTCCCAGCACGGCGCGACGACGACGACGGACGGCGGCGGCTTTGGCGCTTCGAATACAACGAGTAAACAACCTCGGCACCACCACCACCATAAACAGCAGCACTACGATGATAACCGGAGCGAAAGTCATCGCGAAGAAGACAAAAGAGGAGAACACATCATCGACAGAGAAAATCCCCTAGGAGCGTCTTCCACGGAATACGTTTCCAAGGAAGACTTGGGAAGAGCGACGTGGCTTCTGTTGCATTCGATAGCTTCGCAGTACCCGGACGAACCGACGGAAAGAGAGAAGAGAGACGCGAAGAATTTAATCAACGCCATGGCGACTTTATATCCGTGCAAAGAGTGTCAGACGCACTTTAAGACGGTTATTGAGAGAAATCCTCCCGAGGTGGACAGTTCGGTGAGCTTTCAGGAGTGGATGTGTAAAGTGCACAACGCGGTGAACGAAAAATTAGGAAAGGAACTATTCGACTGCGCGAAAATAGACGAGAGATGGGGTGGAGTGGAGTGTTTTGGGGAGGACGGGAACGACGGTGGATGTAGCTTTGAGAACGCGCCGGGGAAACGGAAACGTCTTGCAGGGCGGCGCTAGAAGCCTAGAAGCCTAGCCTATATTTTATCACATGAGAATCTATCTCGTTCGACCGAATACTATTAATATTCTTTCTTCTTCTTCGCTTGTACGCGGTTCTTGATTTCCGGTAAAATGGTCCCGAGCTGACGCTCAGCCATGACGAGTGCAACCGTCGGCGATTCGTCTTTTTTATGCTTAATCGACGTAACTTTACTCGCGCCTAATTGCTTATACATCGGCGTAAACTCGGTCGTTTTCAATTTCAAAGCGGCGCGTAGGGATTCAGTATCCAATTGCCAGTTTGATATGCGCAACGCGAGAAGAATAATGTGAAGGATGAGTAAATCCTTGAGTCTCTTCGTTCGTAGTCGCGACTCGCCGTATTGCGTCTCGTCTCCAACTTCTACTTCAGTAAAAGTATCGATGATACACTGCTGTATGAGCGGATTTACACGCTCAGGTTTTGTGAACAACCACTTGTGCTTCACTTCCTCTTCTATCGTTTCTATTTCTTCTTCTTCTTCTTCCTCTTCTTCTTTTTCCCCGTCTTCTACCTTCTTCACGCCTTCTTCTCCTTCCTCTCCTTCCTCTTTTCGCTTTCGTTTCTTCTTCTCTATTCTTTTCGGTCTCGTTTCTTTTACTCGCCCACTCTTCAAGCTCGCAAATTGTAAAAGTGCGTCCATAAACGCCAAGGCCTTACCTTTCTCCACGGCGTCAAAAGTATGGTCGCCGTCAGAAATCGCCCAATTCGGATCGGTCACGTAAATCATCGGTAACAAATCCATAATCGCTTTCGGTTTCTCCGACCCACCAAAAACCTCTATCATAGCCTCTAACGTCTTCCTCTTTCCAGCTTTCATGAAATCGTTGTATGGTAAATTATGCGAGAACAAAACATAACCCGGCGTTAATTTCCAAGGGAACGCCTCGTGTGGCTTTGTCGCCTCCAAATCGTGCGGGGGTAAATTTCTCTGCTCTCCCGCTTTCTGCATCAAATCTTTTCTCGTCATTGCAAACCTTGACGCTTTCCCAATTTGTGATTCCAACAGCTTCGGCGATGCGATTGCATCCGAGTCCAACTTTCTCGCCGACATGAGCTTCGCCTGTTGTCTTTGCCTCTTTTGCGAGGAAAACAACCTCGTCGCATCGGCAGCAATGGCCCTTCTCACGTCAATATTGTCGTAATCCAACTTTTCTTCGTCGTCTCTGTTGAACTGATAGTTGAAGTTCTGCGGTCTCGTCGTCAAGTGCACCACGGAATCGCCACATAACCTCTGTAACTTCAACACGTACTCGCCCGAATCTTTCTTCCCGACTGGCACTAACCGACCCAAAACGTGCATCGATCCTCCACCTTCGTGTGCCATCACGCCCGAAGTCTCATCTTTCGGCAGCACGCCCATGCTAAACCCACACTTCTCGTGCGCGAAATTCTTCCCCACGACGTCGCACCCGTCGCCTCTCCCGACCACCACTAAATGCCGTTCCGAATGCGGCGTGTCGCCGTTTCCAAGTTTGCCATTGGAAAAGGTATACGCCCGTTCGTACGCATCCTTCCCGAACTCCTCCTCTAATTCCTTATCGCTCGTATCCGGATTACCTCTGAAAAGGTTGAAGGCGTACGTGCCGTCGGTTAAAGTCGTCGGCGCGTTGCGTAAAGAAACGACTAAAGGACCTCCCAAATCATCGTTCTCCTCCAAATTTTCGTTCTCCTCCGACGGCGGGGCGGCGACTTCTATTTTCAAGGATTTCATCCTGTGAGATTGATTCTTCTTCGCTAAAAGTGGTGGTTTTGAAGCGAGGGAGATGATGAAAACTTTAAAGGAACCTCAGGAACCTTTTTGTCCTCCGTTTCCTCTTCCTCTTTCTCCTCTTTCTCGTCGTCGTCCTCGCGTTGCGTTTTGTGCGTTCAATCAACAACTCTTTCTTTCTTTCTTCGAGAGATTTGATGAGAGTGTTTTTTGTCCCGACTCTCTCTCTCTCTCTCTTGCAAAACAACCAAAAAGAGAGCCAGAGACTACTTTTTTCGGCTCAAAAAGCACAAAAAGCGCCTCTTTCCTCCACCAAAACGGTGGAAAGAAAGATCTCTCGTGTTTTTTCATTTTTGTTGTGAGCACCGACCCGACAGCTGGCATCCGGATAAAAAAGATACGCAAATATTTAAATCGAAATTGAACGAACTGCACCACAACAACCCCGCGCGGGCGGACGAGCTCTAACGAGAAAAAGAAGAAGAAAAGAAAAGAAGCGTTGGCTAATCGCTCATCTTCGTTATTAAATCGCATCATCCCACGCGAGACGACGACGAGCGGTTTCTTTATTGTTCTTCATCTCATCACGACGCGACAAAAATATTTTATTGAGACGCGAAGAACGCATCTCATCAAACGAGAAGAATGGTTTCTTCGATGACGATGACGACGACGACGACGATGCGCGGCAGTAACTCTGAGCTTCGGCAAAAGCGAGCAGCGAACGTCCGAAGCAGTACCAGTGGTGCGAGAAGAACAAAGCGGGGCCGATCTGTTTTCGTCAAAGCGATGGCTGGTTCCATCGAATCTCCGGACGAAGAGTACGACTGCGTTGTCATCGGGTCTGGAATTGGTGGTTTATCCTGCGCGTCGCTACTCGCTCGGTACGGGAACTCGGTCAAAGTGTTCGAGTCGCACTATTTAGCCGGAGGATGTTGCCACATGTTCGATCACAAAACGCCGGAAGGTGATTTGTACAAGTTCGAGGTTGGCCCGTCTATTTGGGAAGGGTTGGATCGACCGACCGGGAACCCGTTGAGGATGGTTTTCGATGCTTTAGGAGAGGAAATGCCGGTGAAGACGTACGATGGAATTTCGCTTTGGACGGAAGAAGGGCACTGGAGGTTTCAAACTGGAGACGACGAAGCGCCGGGTGGATTTTGCGATTTGCTGAGAGAACAATCGGATAATCCAGAGTTGGCCATTAAGGAGTGGAAGGCGTTGAAAGGACGGTTGGAACCGCTGTACGACGCGTTGGACGCGTGCCCGTTAACCGCGTTGAGACAAGATGCCGGGTTGCTCGTATCTACGGTAATTGCCATTCCGTTTTATTTGACGCACCCGATGGTTATGTTAGACATTCCGTATATTTTAGATTCGTTTCATAAGTTGTCCGAACAATACGTGACGGATAAGTTTTTGAAACGGTGGATTGATATGTTGGCGTTTTTCAGCGGATTTCCAGCGGAAGGGACCATGGGTGCGACGATGATTTATAGTATTCCTGGGTTTCATCGACCGGGGGCGTCGTTGTGCGCACCAGAAGGTGGAACGCAAGCGGTCGTAGATAAGTTGACGTATTGTTTAGAAAAATTTGGCGGAGAGCTGCAATTGAAATCGCACGTGGAAGAGATTATCGTCCAAGATGGTGAAGCGAAAGGCGTGCGATTAAAAAACGGAAAAGTGATAAAAGCGAGAAATGCGGTGGTGTCCAACGCGACTATTTGGGATACCGTGCCTATGTTACCGGATGCGGAGGTTTTGAAAGCGCAACAATTGGACCGTTCCGTGGAGTGGAAGGAAGAGATGTCTGAAATTCCAGCGCTCGGGTCCATCATGCATTTATTCTTAGGTATTGACGCGACCGGTTTACCGGATTTAGATCCCTCGCACTTGTGCATTCGAGATTGGAATCGTCCGTTGGGTGATCCGCAAAACGTAGTGACTATATTCATCCCAACCGTGTTAGACCCTGAAGTCGCGCCCGAAGGGAAACACATCATTCACGTCTACACCGCTGGTTCAGAACCGTACGATATTTGGAAAGAAAGACAAAGAGGCACAAAAGATTACGAAGATTTCAAACGCGAGCGGGCGGAAATTTTATGGGAAACTATCGAGCGCATTATCCCGGACATTCGCGAACGCGTGGAAGTTGAAATTTACGCCTCCCCTCAGACGCACCAACGGTTTTTACGACGCCACAAAGGTACGTATGGTCCGGCTTTACAAGCTGGTGGTAACTTATTCGACGTCTTACCGTTACCAAACATCCCGCAACCGGGCGTGTTAACCCCCATCCCGAAACTCTTGCGGTGCGGTGACTCTGTCTTCCCGGGCGTCGGCGTCCCCGCCGTCGCCGCGTCCGGCGCCATTGCCGCCTCCACGCTCGCGCCGTTACCCGACCACCTCAAAATGATGTGGGACGTCTCTCAAACGCAAAACAATTTCTGGCAAAAGCAAGGTGGGAGAGAAAAATGGCTTCGAGAAACCGAGAAACCGTTTCACCCGAGCGAAGGTGGAGGCGCAGAACACATGGACCCGAGCGAGTATTACAAAGCCGCCGCGGATAAAATGAAAGTCACGGGGAACATGAAACCGTCTGGGTTGGAAAGTGCGTCTTCTTCCGCGGTGAGCAAGTGAGAAAGCGCAGAGAGAGAGAGAGAGAGAGAGAGAGAGAGAGAGAGAGAGAGGAATGAGACGAGATGCGAGAGTTTGTATTATATAGGTTATATTAATATTATTCATAGCTTTTTGAGGATGATAAACGTGGAAAGGGGACAGAAAGCACAAAAAAAGAAAATTCATCACCACAAAAAAAGAAAGACCGGTTTCGTTTGCGCTGAACGCGAGAGTCGCGATGATTTTCATCTTAGACAGCGTCAAAGACACGGACTTTTACAAGAAGAACAGAGTCCCTCGCACCACTGATTCTCGTTTGGTCGAGTTGGCGACGAAATTGCAATCCCTCGATTCGTTGGCGTTGTTTTATTTCAGCTCGTTGCTGCTGTTAATTATCGCAATTCATTTGACTTTCGTTTTCGTCCGGTGGTTCAAGAAGCGAGTGGATGTCTTTCGAAAGACGAGATACGATGTAATCAACTATCGACTCGTGAAAGTTACCACAAAGAGCGACGACGACGATGGTAAGAAAGGAGAGGTGGACAACTCGCCGTTGAGAGCGTTCCAAGAACTGTTTCAACCGACACCGGAAAAAGAATTGAAGGTGCCAGAATCAGCGAAGAACGGTACTACGACAAAGACGAAAACACCGTCGACGCCGCCGCCGCCGAATACGGACGGAACGAAGAAAGAGGGAAAGAAATCGCCGTTGCGAAAACTGAGTTTCGAGAACGGCAAGAAAGGGGAAAAGGAAGAAGAACAAAAACAAAACTCGCCGTTTTCCTTCCTGAACAATTTGTTTCCGGAACCGAATTACGTCGGGTATGTGACCAACGCCGACAAGACGTACACCACCGTATTGATGAAAGACCAAACAAAGAAGAGAAAAGAGAGGAGAGTTAAATTTATACCAGATTTTGTGGCTGATAAAATCAAAACGCAACTGTTGTGCGACGAGAGAGACTGGCCGTTGGTGGAGACGCTGGCGAGCGTTTGCGTGTACTTACCGTTGAGCATCTTCCTTTTAGTGACGGTAATTAACATCGATGAGTTGAAAAATCGCAAAAGAGATCACTTTGTTGGATTCGTGTGGTTGGTAGTCACGCGCGCTTTGTTTGGGAAACAATTCATGTCTGTTTTGAGTAAGTTTTCAAAGTACGATGTATTTAAAGGGAAAACTGCTCGATTTTTGAACCGCGTTCCGTCGATTTTGTTGGCGCCAGCGTTTGGTGTGCCCAGTGGGGTATATTTTTTCCACCGAAGCGCAGTGATGCCGGATGAGTGCGCGTTCGATAAAGACCAAGATCGAGTGAGAAATGCGAAAGTATTAGCATCCACGAGTAAGTACCAAAGAGACTCGATATCGCAATTTATTATGTATTGGATTCGAAACGCCGTATTCGGCCCGATCGAGCTCACTTTGTGGGTGTATAAGAACAGAAGCGTAAAAGATGCGCTCAAAACTGTCGTCGGCTTTTATTTCAGTTACTCTATGTACGCATTCTTGAAGATGCAGTCGCCGATAGCGGCGTTTTGGACGTTCTTCTTACCTTGGGTTCTGAGCACGTGGGATTTGTCCTTTGAGAACTGGTCCAAGCACATGTTCATAACGCCACGGGAATCAAACTCAGTCTGGGCGAAGAACTTTACTATAATCAACACGAACGAGAACCAAAAGAGCTTTAACGATGGGTACAAGCTTTTAGAACACATTTATACCGGGGCGAATTCTTTGGATCTTATTCATTGGAGCGAGTTTCCGGAGAAATTTTTGGAAAACAGAAGTCAATACGGGGATCATAAAACGTTCGTTTTCACCGGTATTTCTCGAGAAGAAGTTGCAATGTTGGTGTTTTTCGGGCATTTGCGCAAACTGGCGACTAAGTGTGTGGATGTAGGACAAGGTGTAGGAGGTAAAAGTTACGATGATATGGTGCAAGCCTTTGAGGAGCGTTTGCGGCCGATAATACCAGAGGCAAAAAAAGATTTGAACGGTTTCGACGCCATAGTAGACTTCTTCGAAAACTTATTCCCGGCGGATATGTTCGGTAATCAAGAAAACGACATAAACTCAAACGCGAAGAAGAGCTCTGCTACTACTACTGATAAAGCGGTCGTCACGCCGAAAGAGAAAACGGTCGGAGCAAAGCAAGCTACTACGCCGAGCAGCGGAATATCGCTTAGCGGAATTTTTGATTACCCCGATGCAGCTCGAGATGAGAGTGAAGTCGCACTCACCTATATGAACAAGAAGAAAAACAATTTTGACTCCGTGATGGGTCTTAAACCTCAAAGCCCCGCGAAAGAAAGAAACAAACGCGACACAGAAAACATAACACCGTGAAGAGGTCATCTGTTTATTTATTATTACGAATGAAATCCCGCGCGAGGAAGTTCAACTTAAACATTAAAAATTGTACACAATTGTATTCAAAATTTATCTACCATGTACGGTATCTGTATTACACCTATTATTCATTGTTACTATCATCACAATCAATGCTAAAGTAATCTCTTTTTACCGCAAATCTGCAATCGCTTTCAGCAGTTGTTCGTGCAACTCTGGAGTTGAGCTCGCGACGATCCCTCCGTTGATGTCGAGAAACCTCCCCTTTCCAAATTCAAGCGGTACTCCAGCCGCGTCGGAAATGACACCACCAGACTCTGATACTATAATCGCACCAGCTGCATGATCCCATACCTTCTCTCTGTACGTTTTCGGCGGGAATCTTAAATAAATATGGGCGTCTCCTCTGCTCAAACTCCCGTATTTTGCCTGTGAATCAATCCGGAGCGCTTTCCGGGTGATTCCAACCTTCTCGCTCAAAGCATTCGTAAACGCGTGATCAGCGACAATGGAATCCCCCCACGATTCCATATACCTCGCACCATCTTTCCCGCACTTTACAAATTGATCGCTCGTCGCGATAAAACTATCCTTTCCTAACGGTTCCTTCGCGTCCATCGCGGCGTACTTACACCCAAAATTTTCATACGCCGCGAAGATCACTCCTGGTTTCTCCGTCTCCAACGCGTCCACGTCCTCCGGTATCTTTGTCATAGGCATATTCGGGCACCCTAAAACACCTCCAACAACCTTCCCTTTCTCGCACAACCCGAGCGCGATAGCATATTGTCTCTGGTTGATAAATCCTTTCGTCCCGTCGATGGGATCTAAGACGAAAAATGTCGATTCGCTCCCGCCTTCGTGGTTCCCGCGATCAATCAATCGCGCTACTTCCTCTCGGGAAAGGTACTCAGACACATCGTCACCAAACACGCAATCATTGGTGATTTCCGTAATCTTCTCTAAAAGTCCTTGCGCCTCTTTGCTTCCTCCTCTCAACGCTTTCGCGTCTTCCTCGGCTAACAAAGCCACGTCTGGATATTTCTGTTCCAACACGTACGAAACCACCGCTTGGGCGGCGTAATCTGCCACCGTCACCGGACTATCGTCCGATTTCGAGACTTGGTCGGAAGTCTCCAACAATTTTTGCGTCTTTGAGGTGAGCTTTGCGCATAATTGCACCGCTTCGCACATGGCTTGTAACATATCGTAGTCAGACGATGATGACGAGGAAGAGGAAGAGGAAGCGGAAAAGGAAGACTCGACTCGAGTCGACGATTCCATCCGAAATCGTCGCGAGACACCCCCGCGCTTCCCCGAAAAAGAAGACAGAAAAGAGGAAGATGATGGTGCTGTTTTGAAGAACGCTGGTGAAGTCGTGATGCTGTGCATTTGTGTATGTTTATTAACGTGTGTGTGAAAACTTTTCAACTTTATTGTGATGAATGAATGATGACTACATGAATGAATAACAACTCGATCTCGCGACGCGTCTGCACTGCTTTATCTCTTTCTCTTTCGATAATTGACCAATTTTGGATTCTATTTTACAGTTTATACATGTTTTTTACATGACGCGACTCCTTCTTCCTCTCCCAGTCGTCGTCGTTACTTTCGAAGTCTCCGCGTCCGCTTCTTCCTCTCTCGCCTTCTTCGGTTCTTGCGGTTTCAACGCGAAAGATTCCAACTTTGCCTCGAATACTTTCCCGGTTTGTTGCGACGCCATCAAATACCCGCCCGTCATCTGGCCTTTAAGGTGCTTCAACGGCACGGCACTCGTGTATTCAAATTTCTCTCCGACGCCTAAAACTGGTTGCTTGCCAATCACCCCGTGCCCGTCGACGAATTCTTTCCCTCCGTTCTCGTCGGTGATTTCAAACCGTCGCGAAATCAACTGCACCGGTTCTGTCATAGACTCGTTCTCAATTCTCACGTTATACGCGTACACGAACCGTTGCTCTCTTGGAGAACTCTGCTCGGGAATTAAACTCGAACTCGCCGTCACCCTTACGCCGTTCGTCACGCACGTAGATCTCGCTTTCGCCGGCGTCTTTTCCAACAACGCCGTTCTCTCGTTCAGCGTCGAGAGCACGCCGATCGCGGCATCTATCCGTCTGTCAAACGCTCGTTTCGCGTCACCTTTTTTTACCACCAAAGGTTTCCGGAACTCGTTCAGAATGTCTCGTCGGAGTAAGTGGCTCGCCGGTTTATGTTTCTTCTCGTCGTCCTCGTCCTCGTCTTCTCCTTCTTCTCGAGTCGTCGCGGACGAAGATTGCCCCGCGAGCGGTGCGGTCGAAGACGACGACAACGACTTTTCGCTTTCACCTTCTTCATTTGTTGTCAAAGACGACGAGGAAAACTGCAAGCTCTTCAGATAGCTCGGACAGAGATACCGCAGAAGCGTCAGCTCGGTCTCCGGCAGCGAATCTAAACCCAGCCTTTGTATTTGTACCTCGAATCGTTTCGAACACTTCACCAGCGCGCGGCAAAGCGCGACGGTCAACTTAGACTGAAACGGAACCACCAACTTTTGCGCGACGATGGTACCACCACCGCTGGCGCCGACCGCAGAGAGTGGGGACATCTTTATTCGTCTTTATCTCGTTCTCTCTCTCTCTCTTCTTTTTAACCGTCGTTGAGGATAATATTGTTCCTTCTCTTTAAATGGAGACGTGACGAAATTTTCCGTTTTTACTCCGCTCTTTCTCTCTCTCTTACTCCTCCTGCGTGGTTTTTTTGTGCGAGCAGAGAACCCCAAAGCGCGCGAGTGTCGTTTCTCAAACGCTCTCAAACGCGCTCTCTTCTTCTTCTTCTTTTTTGTTCAGAAGAAAGAAGCGCAACAAAACAGAAACAACAAAGAGAGAGCAGAAATAAAACTTCTTTTTTGTGGCAAAACACAAAAATTTTTTTGGCGCCAATTTTTTTGCAAACGTGTGAAAAAAGAAGAGAAATTTCTCTCTCTAGAAAAAGGAGCCACACAAAAAAAACACAGACCAAAAATAACACGTCACGTTTTACACAGAAAAAAGGATGACGATGTGTACATCCTACGCCTCGATGATGACGCGCACGACGAACGAAGCGCGCTGCTGCCTCCTCTCCGCCTCCTCCTTTAGGAACGCGACTAAAACAACGAGCAGCTCTTCTTCGTCCTCTTCTTCTTCTTTTACGAGAGGAGGAAGAGGAGGAAAAAAAACGAGCGTCTTTTGTATCGGCAACAACAACAACGACACCACCATCATCACCATCAGCGCATCGTCGTCGAAAGCATCATCATCATCGGCGAAAGGAGGAAAGAAGCGCATCACCAAAATCAGGAACCAGCACCGCGGTGATGACGACGATCGCGCGTTCTCGGAAGAGAGCGAGAAAAACAACGCGAAAATGAAAGGGGGAGCTTTATTCTCCACCGCCGTATCGGTCGTCGTCGTCCTCTCCACGAGTCAATCGGTTTTTAACGTCCAACCTGCGTATGCCACCTTTTCGAAATCGCAATTCGAGATTCTGTGCCCAGTCGGCGACGAAGGCACGGAGTGTCGCATGAAAGCGTTGGCGGAAGATAAAGGGGCGTATTTGAACGACGCGGAATACAACACGAAATCGGATAAGAAAAAATCGATGAAAACATCCGCGGCGGCGACGGCGGGGAGAAACACGGATTTAACCGCGTATCAAGCGGATACGCTGGCGTTGGCGGACGCCATGGACGAGTTGTTCGCGATGGATTTATACTCGACGGCGAGAGAACCTGCGATTAAGCAGTTGCAAAAGAAAGCGAACGACTGGACCGGGAGATATTGCCCCGGTGGCTCCAGTAAGCAAGCGTCCGGAAGAAGCATGTACAACGCGGTGAATCAGTTGTTGGGCCACTTTGCGAACAACGGATTGGCGCCGTTGCCGAGCGCGAGGGTGGAAATTGTGAATAAGAACATCGCGACCGCGAGAGACTTGATCGCGCAAGGCAGATAATGTTGTTGTTGTTGTTATTATTATTATTTCTCATCGCACGCGCGTGTGCGTTCGTTAAAACATCTGGTGTTCTTTGGAAAATTTTCTCACATTTTCTCTCTCGAAAGTCACTTGAAAGCGTCGTCACTTTTTCTCATCATCACATGCTCAATCGACGACCTTCTCGAATAGAAGTGAAACCGGAAGACCGACAAGAGGAGGTACAGACTAAAAAAAAGCGACGAAGCGTTGTGTCGTTCGTTCGTTCTTCTTTTTCTTTTAAGCTTCTTCTCTCTCTTTCCGTCGTTTCCGCGTTGGTTTCCGTTTTGAATCTTCTTCTTACGTTTAAACTTATTCCTTTCTCTCTCTCGAAACAGTACGACGACTCGCGCAGAGCGCACGTGGAAAGACTGAAACAGCAGATCGCTCTCCAAGGCCCATCACCTTCCGGCTTGGACGACGGCGACGACGACGTGAGAGGCTTTGTGAACGCGCACCATCCTCTCTTGCAAAGGCCGACGACTGACGCGAGAATCGGGTTTATTCCACCACCTCATCCTCCGTCGCATCAATAATAATAACAACACTACTGCTCCTTGGACGAGCGCGATTTTGAACAACATTCATCGCTCTTCCTCCGTTTCGTCGTCTGTTCCTTTGACGAGGAATCAACACTATCAGCGGCAAGAGCGCGGTAAAAACCCGTTTGTATCTTTAGTACACCGACGACGACAAATACAACGCGAGAGCGTCGACGAGAACATGTCTGCCACGACTACTTCCTCCGGGGGAACTCGGGTGAAACCTTTAGTCATCGTCGGTCCATCGGGCGTCGGGAAAGGTACTCTGATTGAAAAACTGAACAAAAATCACCCGAATTCGTTCGGGTTTAGCGTCTCGCACACGACCCGGGACCCGCGACCTGGGGAGGAAAACGGCGTCCACTATCACTTTGTCGAAAAGTCTCTCATGGAACAGGAAATCGCCGACGGAAAATTTCTGGAACACGCGAACGTCCACTTAAACATCTATGGCACCTCCTTCAAAGCCGTCGACGACGTCGCGTCCAAAGGCGTTTGCTGCATCCTCGACATCGACATCCAAGGCGCGGAAATCGTAAAAAACAGCGGCAAATTGGACTGCGCGTACGTCTTCATCCAACCGCCCTCGATTCCCGAACTCGAGCGGCGCTTGCGCGGTCGCGGCACCGAAACCGAAGAAGCCGTCACGAAACGCATGCAAAACGCGACGAAAGAAATCGAAAGAGGTGAAAAGTTAGGGAGCGCGTTTTTCGACGCCATCATCGTCAACGACGATCTCGATTCGGCGTACGAAAAGTTGAAAGACGTCGTCGTTCGACGAATTTTTACTCCCGCGTAATATATAGTTCAGAACGCCGCCGCATAATGCCGCTATTATCCGTGCTCTTTTGGCGAGTTGTTGTAGTGTCCATTTTTAATACATTATTCATCATCCGCTTTTGAGCCATATTATTTCGCAAGTTATTCCTTTTTTCGTTTTTCACATAAAGGCACCCCCTTCACCTGAATTCTTCATTCATAATTCTCTCTGCTGTATACAAACGCGAAAACGTTCTCGTTCGTTGTTGTTGTTCTCGTTCGTTGAAAAGTTCTGATCGATATCATCATAAATCACCACCATGTGGTCGTTATTCCAGAAGAAAAAAACCCCGTCCGAAATCCTTCGCGAACACAAACGAACGTTGGACAAATCCATTCGAGAGTTGGATCGAGAAAGAACGCAGATGCAAAATCAGGAGAAAAAATTGACTCTCGAAATCAAACGCACGGCGAAAGCGAATCAACTCGGGGCGGTGAAAGTGATGGCGAAAGATTTAGTACGAACGAGACATTCAATCACGAAGTTTTACGCGTTAAAATCGCAGTTACAAGGCGTGTCGTTGCGAATGCAGACGCTGAAAAGCACGCAAGCGATGGCGGACGCGATGCGAGGGGTGACCAAAGCCATGGGACAGATGAATAAAAAATTGAACTTACCGGCGGTCGCGCAGATTATGAAAGAGTTTGAGAAGCAAAACGAAAAGATGGAGATGACGACGGAAACCATGGGAGACGCGTTAGACGACGCGTTCGAACAGGAAGGGGAAGATGAGGAGAGCGAGGAGTTGGTGAATGCGGTATTGGACGAGTTGGGGTGCGCCGTGAACGGGGATTTGGTGAGCGTTCCGACGAGTAAAGCCGGGGAAGGGAAGAAGGTAGAAGTAGTTCAAGAGGAGAAGAAAGAAGCGGTTTTAGAAGATGCGGGAAGTATAGGTGGTGGTGGTGTCGAGAATAGCAACAACAACGGTGGAATCGACGACGATTTACAAGCGAGATTGGATAATCTTCGAAAGACGTGAGTTTTGATTCATTATTAAACCACGCGCGGTAAAAGCGTTTGTATTATTATTATTATTATACATTCTTGTTATATGTAACAGCTCTATTTCTAAGCATTCTAATATCTTTCTCCTACTATGCGAATAGTAATTACTCCAACTCTTCGACGATTCTCTCTTTCCTCATTGGTTTGAACTCCTTCTTATGCGCGCCCGGCGCCGCGTGCGCCACTCTTCTTTCTTTCTTCCTGGTTTGAGCGTCAGTCATCGTTCGTCTCAATTTGGCTGATTTATGAATCGATTTCGGGACGTGTTTGTGATTTGCAATGCGTCTAATTTCAGGCATGTGCTTAAATCGATCTTTCAACGCTTCGTTGTACTGCATTTTTCGTTTTTCTCTCGGGAGTAATGTGCCCACCTTTTCGCTCGCGTGCGCTTTCCATAATCGGACGTTGAAATCGTCCGAACCACTAAAGACGTACGTGCCGTCCATGCTAAATTTCACGCAAAACACTCTCTGCATTCGTTTCGTGTGATAACAATCTCTCGAGTGACCGCTGTTAAAGTCGAACAAACGAATGCTCTTGTCGTAAGAACCGGCTACGAATTCCCTCCCAGTCGGCGAGTAATCCACGTCCAACACCGCGGAAACGAAATCTTTATGCACGCACGTCGACACGTTCAATTTTCGCATGTCGTAACTGTACAAGTTACAATCCTCGTTCGCGACGGTGAAGTTAAACGCCTCCATCGGATTCCAACACAATTTTGTGCACTTATTTTGCATGATGAGTTTCCTCGTCGGCGTATTCGTTCGACAATCGTATAAAGCAATCGACCGATCGCTGCCGCAACTGGCGAAAATCTCAGGTTCCGCGGGATTAAACCTCACCGACAACACCGTATCGCACCCCCACTCGAACGAGCTCACCGGCGCATCTTTATTCATATCCCATAAATCTACGCAGTTCCCCGCCGTGGCAAACATATCTTTCCCCCAGTGACAATCCACGTCTCTATACGCGCTTTCTCCGGCGACGACCATCGCCGGGCGTTCCTCCCGTCTCGTCTCGCGACTCCCGAGTTCTCCTAATTCAGCCTCTGGAACGTTCCAAATCCGTATCGATCGATCGTCCGAACACGACACTAACTTCCCTCCGGTCCTATCAAAACTTAATCCTCGTATGGCCCCGGAATGTGAATTCAAAATTCTCAGCGCTTTCCTCGACGGACAATCCCAAACTCGTATTTCCCCATCGGCGGCTCCACTCGCCATCTGTTTCAAGTTCTGCGTATTCTTCGCCAGGGACAAAATCCCGTCCGAATGTCCTTCAAACGCGCCACAAAATGGTTTCGCGAACACTTTATCTAGCTTTGTCGCGTTCAACGCTCGTTTATACTCCGTCGCTCGGTGCATCGGTCGTAACCGTGGGTCTAAATTGCGGTGGATTTTAATCGCTTCCGATTTCGTCTCCCGAGTGTACTCCTCCTCGATGCGGCTGATGACTTTCACCTTCATCTTTTTGTTTCGTTAAATCTCTCTTTCTATTCCCTCTGCTATTCCTTCTTCTTACTCTTAATATTAATGTAACGAGAGCACAGACAACCCCCGCAATCAAAGCGTATAGAATAAGTAAAAAGGGAAACAGCCGTCAAAAAATGAAGACAAAACGTCAGACTTTTTGACGGCTTCAGTGCACTTATCGTAGTAGGACTGCCACACGACACAAGTTTAAGAACAACAACAACACGCGTAATAAATGCCATTCGTGCACATCGCGTGGTTACCAAAAGCGTGCAGAACGGCGGAAGTGCGCAAGGAAGTCGCCTCAGCCGTGATCAAAGCGTTGGTTTCGGTGAAAAGCGCGGAGATTTCGGCGGATAAAGTCGTCGTTCGATTTAGCGAGTCCGTGGACGGCTTTCAACTTCCAGAAGGACACACGCACGAAAACGTGGATTTACCGGCAGAAAAGAAGTAAAGCTTTTACGAGGCGTAACGGATGATTTCACGCGCACTCGCCGCCGCGTCGAGGAAGAGTAGGTTTGGAAGACGTCTACCAAGCGCTGCTTCTGAGAACTCGTCCTCTTCTTTTTCGATGGTGTTTAGCAGCAGCACACAAACAACTTCCAGGACGGACGCCGAGAATCAAAGACGACGACAAATAATCACCGTCGAGCTGATATCAGATACCATGTGACCGAACGGGTTCATAGGAAAGCGACACCTCTACAAAGCCATGGAGGAAGTCACGCAAAATCCTATGGACGAAGCAAATCCGGTATCCTTTGCAGTTTTACGCATCCCGTTTTTTTTAGAACCAGAGTATAGCCGCGACGAAACTTGGAGCGAGACGAATAGGAAACGATTGGAAAGGAAGTGGGGCGGGAAGGAAGCGTTTGATGCGCAAAAGAAAAGGCATCAGCTAAAAGAAAGAGGACGAGAAGTTGGGATTCAACACTTCAATTTAGATAGGAAAGCGTCGAATACGTTGAAATCGCATCGGTTGGTCCAATGGGTGACGAAAAATTACGGATGCGCAAAATCGGAAGCGTTGTACGATGTGCTCAATGTCGAACACTTTGTAAACGGGAAGAAGTTGAACGATGCGAAGATGCTTTTAGAGTGCGCGAAGAAGATTAGCGATGGAGTGATCGATTTGGAGAAAGCTGAAAAGTTTTTAGCCTCGGACGAAGGCGAGAAGGAAATCGTTTTAGCGAAGAAAGCCTTGGATAGGTTAGGCATACACTCGATTCCGAATTTCGTCATCGGTGGAAAGGAGGTGTTATCCGGGGCGGTACATTGGAAAGAGTTAGTTGGAGCATTCCGACGAATCGAAAGAACTGGTCTTGGAGCGCCAGAGAACGCATTTGCGACTATATTAGGCATTCCCGAAGAGATTATTACTCAGACAACTCTGGACCCGACGAAGTACGCCGCGACGGTGTAGATCTTTTTATACGGAAGATGATTTGTGGGAGCAATTTGCAGCAACTCGCGATGTATGAAACGTGACGATTCCATTCGGAAAATTTATAAACGAATGGAATCCGATAATACGAGCTACGCTGTGTAATGAATGAGTGTCTCTCATCTTTTTTTATTTTAATCAAAAGAATTTAGTTTTATTATAATTATTGATGCGTTTTGTCTCTCTCCTTCCTTTTAATGCGCCCCGGGGTCTCTTTCAATGTTGTACGACAAGTCCGCGAACACGTAATCCGGCTCTTCACACATCGCCCAGTTAAACTTTTGAACCAAAGCTTTGGTATACACCGTCGGCAATGGAACTTCGTGCTTTTTACACCACGCGATGGTAATTCTCGGATCCAAATAGTTGATTTTACTCGTCCCGAGCGATACTGTTTTCAAGGACTCTTTCGTTTCCATTTGTAACTTCAACTTCTGTATTCGTTCTTTCAACGAAGGGAGTTTCTTGTGGTTCTTATCCGCTTTTCGCAATTCTTTCATCTCTTTCTCCAACTCTTTTTTCTTATCGTTCAACTTGTCCATCCCGGCTTGGTGCTGTTTGGATTCGCCTTTCTGGTGATTACACAAAATAGCAACTTCCTTGTTCGCCTCGTCGTACGTCGATTTCATGATTGGTACCGCCGCCTTCGGTTTGGTCGTTTCTTCCAACAATCTATACAACGTAATCGAGGCGTTATACGTACGAAACACTTTAATGGTTAAGCCCGGCATGAGTGTTTGTAAGTGCGAGTTGACTTTAGACGGGTCGATCTTATCAAACACGTCTTCATCCTCTTTCTTGTTTTTGCAAAAGCGTTTCAAACAATCGTACGCGACTCTTTCGATGGCATGCTCTTGATGGTAGCGAATAGAATCCTTACCAAGAAAATCGAACTCAATTTTCGGATACGGGTGGTCATCTTCCGGACCCATGAATTTCAAATGTCCCACGCGCAGCGTAGTCACGCCGACCGTATCGGCCAAATCTTCGTCCTTCTCGCCGCCGGCACGCAAAGCTAATTTATCAACCAAATACGTCGTCACCGCTAACTGCGCGGTTTCTTTGTTGTCCTTTCGCATATTTTTGCGGTAATCATCGCGGATTTTGCCGATGTGCTCGTGTAAAGTTCGAGCCTTTTCAAACTTTTGTTTGTCAGACTCTGACTTCACGCTCGACGTCGCGCCAAACTGGACGTACTTCCAATCTTTCGTGTTGATGGAATCGTTCCAACCAGCCATCCAAGTGACGGTTTGGTCGTGTCGCACTTCCTTCCATCTGTGACCAGCGGGAGCTTCTGGCACTTTCGCGTCTTTGCCGATGTTGATGATGATATCTTCCGGCTGAATGCGCCTTTTGATTCTTCCCATCTTTGGATGTTCGCCTCGACCGCGGAACAATCCCGGCGGCTCCACTCTAAAGTTGCCAACTTGTTCGCGTTTACCATTCATAGTTGCCCACATGTACTTTTCTTCCGCTTTATCTTTATCTAATTTGATCTGTTTCTTTTCTTCGCTCGTTCGCGCTTTGACCTTTTCCCTCCTCGCGAGATCCCAGTCGTAAATTTTTTGAAAGTTGCACTTCTCAAAGTCCGTAACGTGCGCATTCTTTCCGTTTTTCAGTATGCGTTTAAACCCATCCATAAAGTTCTGTTGGAACACCGGTTTAAACGCGTAGTCTGTTTCTTTCATCACCGCAAAAAACGTGGCAACTTCTTCTTCGTGTGGCTCGAGATGAACGTCCTTGCCGTCGTACGTCAACGGAACCCCGTGCGGTTCGTACTCCGGAGGAAACAAAACTCCGTGGTGCTCCAACTGCGTCCACATAATCTCCGATCCTTTACCATTCCCTCCCGCGCTGACTCGTCTGGAACTCCCACCACCGCTCGATATTTTCTTCTTCTTCACGCCGGAGGACGAGTTCAACTTCACCGTGTGTCGACCGCCGCCCAATCGCTCCGCCTCTCGTCGTCTTCTCTCCTCTCTTCTCTTTTCTTTCCTTTTGCGTTTTCTTTCTTTCTTCTCCCGTCGTCGCTTTTCTCTTTCCTCTTTCGTCCTCTTCTCCGAATCAAGCGATTTCTTCTTTTGCGCCAACGGCGCGTCGTCGTCGCTATCGGAGGAGTCCACCGGGCGTCCTCCTTTACTCGCCGCCGCGACGTTTGGATTCTTCGCGATTTGCGGCACCATCATCGGTCGCGATTGCACCGGACGCACCGCTTCAGGCACCATCGGTTTCGCTTTCGGAATAACCACTCCTCCTCCTCCTCCTCCACCACCAGCACCACCAGTACCACCAGCGGCGGCGGCTGGCGCCGTCGGTGGAAGTATTTTCGTCCGTTCGACCGCTTTCGCTCTTTGCGCTAACGGCACGTCGTCGTCGCTCGAGCTCGAATCCGCTCGAGGACGTTTCGGGATGACAAATCCTGAACCATTATTATTTGCACCACCGTTCGACGCGGCAACCCCAGCTGGAGCCATCGTCTTCGCGACTGCCGCTGGTTGTTTTACTAACGCGTCGACGTCGCCAAAAGCTTTTACGGCAGGTTTCTGAACAAAAGCCGAAGCGGTCGCCGCAGGAGCAGGAGCAGTTGGCACAGAGGAGGATTGAATCGGAGGCGCAACGTATGGTTTCACCACCCCGACGACCGATGCTGGCTTTTCAGCAGGAGGCGCAGTCGTCGCTGCTGCTGTTTGTGCTCTCATCGCCAGCGGGACGTCGTCGTCGCTCGACGAGTCTAACACCGGCATCTTTGTCTTCTTCTTCTTCTTTGTCTTCTTCTTCTTCTTCGAAGCTTTCGCGCGTTGATGATGAACACAAAAACACGATCGGTTTTTGAAAAAAGAATTTACTATCTTTTACCCAAAACACAGAAGACTTTACGTTTTTAAAGTAAATATACACACAGAAGAGAGAGATGTGTGTAAGAAGTCTCTCTCTCTCTCACGGAGTCGCGCGTGGTGGTAAAGTTGCTTTTGTGGTTTCAGACAAAAAACCTCTCTGTCTCTCCTGCGCGAACAGCAAAGATGAAATGTGATGAAACAAAAGAGAGAGGGTTGGTTCCAATTTGAATTTTAGTTTTTTTTTAAGGACTGTCGAGAGTTGTTGAAAGATTTTTGTTTTTTTTTCTTCTTTTTCTCCTTTTTGTTTGCACAAAACTGCTAAATTCAGTTACACTCGAAACACACGAACACACAGAGTGCACATTACACGAGTAGAGAGTCTCACGTTAAAGTTTTGTGTTCTCTCTCGTCATATATACACTCCTCAAATAGTATCACGCAAATGAGTGACTTTATTCAATGATGACGCGTAAAAGCGATGATGACGATGATACGATGATTAGGCCAGAGGAGCCATCGTCGTGGTCGGGGAAACGGAAACGGGATGACCAGCATCATCATCATCAGCGGGGGAAAAAAGAACGACCGGATTTCGCTCGGTTGGCGGGAAAGTACGACTATTTCGCGAGACACGCGATGAGGACGAAAAAGAAGAATAAGAGCCACGAGATGGATAAAGTTTTCATCGATTTCACCTCCTGGCAAGCGACGCACGATTTGTGCCGAGCTTTACTGGAAGAGATTGGCGTGAAAAATTGGTCCATACCGAAAGGCCACCTCGTCCCTGGCTTTACGCAACGAAGAAACTATTGCGAGTGGGTGGAAAGTCTGTTAGAGAAGGACGGCGTGCAAATAGAGGAAGAAAACGTGCGCGGCGTGGACGTTGGAACCGGGGCGTCGGCAATATTCGCTCTGCTGTTCACGTCGAGACATCCGAAGTGGGATATGTTCGGCACCGATATCACCGAGGAAGCGGTTGAGAGCGCTCGGAGGAACTGTCTGGCGGCGGGCGCGTCGGAGCGTTGTTGTAAGGACGAAGAGACGACTGAACAAGTCGTCGCCGCAGAGAACAATAATACGCACAGTAATTGTAGTAGCGGTAGAAGTAGAAGATGGATTAGCATTCGGGACGTCGCGAAAAAAAGGAGCAGCGGCGTCACTCGCGAAGAAGAAGAAGCCGAAGACGCCGAAGAGGAAGAAGACCAACCCATCCTCGACCTCGACCTCTTCGAGGAAGAGCGCATCGATTTCACCGTGTGCAACCCACCATTCTTCAACACCATGTCCGAATCCTCCCAAAATCCGCGAACAAATTTTGGAGGCACTACGAAAGAGAACAGTTACCGAGGTGGCGAATCGAGTTTCGTCCGGCGAATGATTCTCGAGTCTCGCCAGGTCGCGCTTTCCCTCAATTCCTCAAAAGGCGAAGAAAACCAACATCGAGTTCGATGGTTCACCACCATGGTCGGCGCGAAAGCGACTTTAAAGATGGCTAAAAAATGTTTGCGAGAGATGAAAGAGACGACGAAACTTCGCGAGACGGCGTTCGTGCAAGGGAAAACCCGAAGGTGGGGACTCGCCTGGTCGTTTCTTTGAGAAAAATTGGCTGCTGCTCTGTAACACCCTTTTGTTGATGAGTAAAATTAGATTTTAAATCACCGCACTTTTCAAACGCACTTTTCGTTGTTTGTTTGTAACACGTGGTAGCATCGTTTCCTCTCTCTCTCGTATAAACTGAGTGTAGCATCGAAGCTTAGAGACGCATCGTTTCATCGTTACGCTGATAAATTAATCGATCGATACACTAAGAAAAAGATGATGAATTTACCGACGGAGAAATCCAAACTGTTGGCGGAGAAGAAGCCACCGTCCCCGGCATCATCGACGTCGTCGACGATTTCGACAAAGTTCGGGTCGATCGCTGCGAAACTCTCCACCGGAGCGGTTATTACCTGCGGCATTCTCGGCTCCGTGGCTTTGCTGAATAAGTCCGGGTACGTCGATACCAACAACGGCGTTGCGTTTTCGTCGTTTTTGCGAAGACGATCGTCAGCGACGGACCCGATTTACGCGAAAGACAGCGCGGCGTTCTTAGGGGACAACTACGATTTGAACAACAACAACTTTCCCGGGCAGCGCATGGAAATCCCGTACGCGTTTTTCCAGGACACGAAGTGGCACGACGCGCCGTTTTTCCGATTCGATGGCGAATCCGTAGAGAAAGGTCACATCACCCAGGAGGAGCTCACCGAGGCGAAGCAACGACAAGGCGATCCGAAGAAGTCCATGCCGGTGTTTAAGACGGCGGGAGCGGATTCGGCAGACGTGGTGGTGACTGCGCACGCGACGGATATGAATAGCTTCGGGTGGGTCATTTACGATTCCGCGAAAAAGAACGGGTTGGAGATGGTTATTTCCGGAGAAGGGACGCAGTTTCACGGGTTCGCGGATAAAGTCATCGGGTTGAAAGCGGCGTTACACGCGATGCCGGGAAATCCGATCGTGGTCGTCGCGGACGCCTCGGACGTGTTTTTGCAATGCAGCGCGTCTGAATTTAAGGACAGATTCACGAAAGCGGAAGCGGATATGGTCTTTGGCGGCGAGACGCAGTTGTGGCCGGAAGTTTCTGATTATTTCAAGCGCGACTCGGAAAAGGCGTTGAAGAATGAATTGTCGCACTCGTTCGGGGATATTGGCATGGCAGAAGGTGTCACGCCAATCAACAAAAACGACATTCCGAACGGTTGGCCGAACGCCGGCGGGTGGATGGCGAGGAAAGAGGCGCTTTTGGAATACATTTCGAGCACGGAGGAGAGAATGAATAAATTTTCCACCGAAGAGTGGCCGGGAGAGTGGGGATACCAATGCCGACCAGACGGAGCGACCGACGCGGATTGGAACGGAAAATACGCTGGATTACGTGGCTTTGACGACCAGTTATGTTTGAACGCTTACAACATGGCCAAGTTGCGACAAGGCGATCGACGGCACAAATTAGACGCGGACGGTTCTATTTTGTTCAGCACGAACGGATGCCCGGTCGCTGATACCGGGAAGGACAGTAAAGAAAAGGTATATTACAAGTACACCGGCAAAGCGCCGTGCTTATGGCACATGAACAACCCTGTGGCGAAAATTCGCTTGAAGGAAATGTCCGCGACGTACCCGAACCACTTTTTGACGCCAGAAGGTACGGCTGCGATGGCGGCGACTCCGGACGAGCACCCGGGACACCGCCCGCAGCATTAATGCATCAAATAACACATCAAACGTTATTATTTATGAACAAATTATTTGTTCATTTTGTTTTATTATTATCCACACATTGTTTATATCATCATTAGTTTTTAGAGCGTTGTAGTTACCGAAGTTTACGAGGAGAGTTTATAAAAAATCCAGCCTTACTATATTTTACACATCATGCGTTCTATTGTTTCAAGGTGAAAGTCACGTTCAAAGAGCCGAGTGGCAAAACGTGGTGGGGAAACACTTCCCCGTCTTCGTTCTTACTCTGAAGCCCGGGCGGCTCAGCTGCGACTCTAGACCCTCCCACACCACCTCTTCGTCGTTTCTTCTTCTTCCTCGAAAAAAGTTTACGTTCAGTCCAGGTCGTTTCCTTGGACCACGGGCGCGAACTCCCCCACGCGTGCTCATCTTCAACCCACTCATCGAAGCCATCCGGGCATTGTAAATTTCCATTCATCGCGCCAACTTTCGGCCATTTTTCTTTCTCCACCGTCGCGACGTCGAATTTCGCAATGTCAAACTCGTACCCTTTCCTCGTTCTTTTCAACCAATCTCTAAAAGCTTTCTTATCGCCGCTCGCGCTCGAAGGACAGTGTCCTTCGTACTTATCGTTCGACACGACGACGACGGTGTTGTGTCGCTCGTTGATTGAATGTTCAAACGCCTCGTCCAAAATCGCTAAATCGTCCGCGCTCCTCCCTCGCACGTCGTTCTGTCGATCGATCAACTTCAACACGCCGTCGTCGACCATCTGTCGCAAATACACGTTTTCCCATTCGTTCTCGCCCACGTATTGAACTTTCTCTGGATGTAACAAACGTAAACTCCCTCCGTCGCACAGGCCGTTTAACTTCCCTCTCGCGTAATTTTTCGGCGCGAACACGACCACCTCTTCGAACTCTTCCACCTCCTGAAAATAGCGACACACCACGGTCAAGGCGGTAGAGATTGGAATCTTCGCCAACGCGTTGTTCGAGGCTCTCAACGCCGCGCAATACGCCCAACAGACGTTCGCGCCGTCCACGTACGCCTTTCGTCTTCTAGACCTTTTCGTCTCTTCTCCTCGTTCTTCTCTGGTTGTTGTCTTTGTTTCGGTCGTGATTTTAGCCGCATCTTCATCACGTTTCAACGAACTCCTCGTCGTCATCATTCGCATCATTCGTCTGTTGCTGTTACGTGAAAAGTGTCTCTGTTGTTCTCGTTTCCCATCATTTCTCTTTTGAACGCGTTTTCGATGATAATACCCATCTTTAAAGGAAGAAGCAGTTTGTTTTCGAACGACACCACCGACACCACCGTCCAAAGACATTTTAGAAGCCATATTCTCCGTTGCGTTTTAAGACTGACGCGCGTGTGAAAAAGAACACAACTGTTTGTGCTTTTAACATTTTGAGCTCTTTTTGAATGAACTTAATTGGGCGTCAAAATTCAAAAAACGTCTTTTCTCTTCTTTTTTCGTTTGATTTTCTTCGAGAAGAGAGAAGCAAAAAAAGGGCAGATCCTCTTCAAAAATTCTTCCTGTCTTTTCTCTCTTTTGCAACGCGCTCTTTACACAGAGAGAGAGATAAAAGCACTTTTGGAAGAATATATACCATGTCTTCAAACGAACAACAAAAGAAGAGCGAAAAAGGACCTTCGGTGGACTTGGACGCGTGCGGTTCGCGACTGAAATCTTTATATACAATATGGAATTCGAATGAGAATCATCAGTTATTCAACGACGCAGACGCACTCCTCATAGGCTCCGGGGCGAACAAAGAGGAAGAACTTCGATACTTAAAAGCAGTCAGCCTTCAGATTTGGCTGTTCTCGTACGAGTTACCGGACACGGTGATTGCGTTCATTAATAAAGGAGGAGAAACAAATGGAAATGAAATGCACGCGATCGCGAGCGGGAAGAAAGCGAAGCTGTTAGAAAACGCGAGAGAAACGATTGAACGAGCGATTGGTGGGACGCTGCGAGTGCATTCGAAACCGAAGCACGAAGACGGTTCGCAACAAGTGGACGCGTTGGTGACAATTTTAAAAGAGAAGTGCACGAAAATAGGCGCGTGCTCGAAAGAGCTCAACGAAGGGAACTTGATGCAAACGACGGTGGAGAAACTTGGAGGAAAAGAGCAGTTCGCGGACGCGACGTCCGGGATCGCGTGCGTTTTATCGAAGAAAGACCAGAAGGAGATGAAATTCGTCGACGACGCCGTGAAGTTGTGCTCGGAGGCGATGAAGTTTGCGGTGAGCGAAGTGGAGAACGCGATTGAAGACGAGTTGAAGATTTCGCACGTCAAGTTGAGCGAGAAAACCGAGGATGCGATTTTAGCGCCGGGGAAAACGTTAGGGTTGAAAGATATTAGTCACGAAGACGTGGATATTTGCTACCCGCCGATTTTTCAATCCGGCGGCGAGTACGATTTGAAGTACAACGCGGTATGTTCCGAGAAGAAGTTACACTTTGGATCGACGCCGGCGGTTATTCACGTTTCGTTAGGTGCGAGGCACACGCAGTATTGCGCGAATATCGGGAGAACGTATTTGATCGATCCGACGGAAACGCAAGAGGCGGTGTACGAGGCGTGTTTGAAGGCGCAAGACGCCGCCGTCGAGGCTCTAAAACCGGGGAAGTTGTGTAAAGACGTGTACGCGGCTGCGCAAAAAGCGTTGGAAGAGGCGGAAAAAGAGAACGAAAAGTTGAAGGATATGAATTTGAGTTCAAAATTGAACAAGAACGTCGGGTCTATCTTAGGCTTGGAGTTTAAAGACGCCTTCTATATGCTCTCCGGAAAGTGCGAAAGCGCGATCGAGGAGGGGATGATTTTTAACGTCGCGTTGGGCGTAAACGGTTTGGAAGAAACCTCCGCGGACGAGAAAAGCAAGTCTCGACACTACGCGATTATGATCGCGGATTCCGTGCAAGTCACCGCGGATGGTATTGCGAACAAAGAGCTCACGAAAAACACGAAGAAACTTTCGGACGTTTCCTACGCCGTCAACGAATCCGACGAAGAAGACGACGACGACGGCGCCGAGGAGGATAAAGATATCGCGAATACCGGCGCCAGAGGTGGGGTCATTCTCGACGCGAAAACGAGAGGTGACGAAGCCGTCACGGCCAAAGCCGAAGCCGATCGTCAGCGTAAACAAAAAGCCTTGGCGGACAAGAAAAACGCCGAAACGTACGACCGATTGATGAACGCGCAAAACGACGTCGAAAAAGGCGGGAAAGGCGCCGGCGCTTCGGCGGATTTTGTCGCGTACAAATCCGTCACGGACGTTCCCGCGCCTCGTAAAGAGTTAGTCATCGCGGTAGACAACGATCGCGAGGCGGTTTTACTCCCGGTTTGCGGTATGCTCGTCCCATTCCACGTGTTGGCGATCAAATCGTGTTCCGTCTCCCAAGACGCCGGCGCGAGTTTCATTCGGATCAACTTTCAAGTCCCGATGGGCGCCTCGGCCGCCGCAAACGCCGGATACTTACCCGCCATTCGATTTCCGAACAATATCTTCTTAAAAGAGCTTTCGTATAGATCGAGCGATCCGCGACACGCCAACTTTGTGGTGAATGAAATCAAGACGCTGCGAAGAAACGTCGTCGCGAGAGAAACCGAACGCGCCGAACGCGCGACGTTGGTCCGACAAGCCAAGTTGCAGCTCACCAGCGGGAGAGTCCACCGCTTGACTGGTTTGTGGATGCTCCCAACTTTCGGTGGTAGAGGTGGACGTAAAGCGGGCACTCTCGAAGCGCACGCGAACGGTTTGCGATACATTGGTGCTAAAATGGACGAACAAGTGGACATCATGTACGAGAACATCCGCTCGTGCTTCTTCCAACCGGCCAAGAAGGAAGTGAAGACGCTCATTCACTTCCACTTGAAAGACCCGATTATGATTGGAAAAAAGAAAACGCACGACGTTCAATTTTATCAAGAAGTCATCGAGGCGACGGAAAATTTGGACGGCAGTCGCAAAAACATGTACGATCCGGACGAAATCGAGGAAGAACAGCGCGAACGCGAGAGGCAGAAACGAGTGCAAAAAGAATTCGCGCAGTTTTGCAAACGCGTCCAGGAAATCTGGGAGAAGGATTTCCCGAACATGGGCTTAGAGTTTGATTCCCCGTACCACGATTTAGCCTTCGACGGGGTCGCGTACAAATCTACCGCGAGAATCGTCCCGACCGCCTCGTGCTTGGTCGAACTCATCGAGTTCCCTCCGTTGGTCATCCACGCGAAAGATATCGAAATCGTCAACTTGGAACGCGTCGGTTACCACTTGAAAAACTTCGACATGGCCATCATCTTCAAAGACTTCAACAAAGACGTCCACAGAATCGACCAGATCCCCTCGAAGAATCTCGACAACATCAAGCAATGGCTGACGACTTTAGAAGTGAAATACTACGAAGGGAAAGCGAACTTGAACTGGAAGCCGCTGTTGAGGCAAATCAAAGAAGACCCGGAGTCGTGGTTAGAAGCCGGAGGATGGGAGTTTTTGAACAACGAACCGTCCTCGGACGAAGAAGACGCCGAAGGCTCCGACCCAGAGTCTGAATTCGAACCGTCCTCGGACGAAGACGAATCGGAATCAGAATCCGAAAGCGAGTCCATGTACGACGAAGACGACGAGGACGAAGACGCCAGCGCGGATGAGGACGACGACGACGAAGACGACGAAGAAGTTTTGGATTGGGACGAAATGGAAGAAAAAGCGAGGAAGGAAGACGAGGAAGCCAGCGACGAGGACAGGAGAGGTGACAAGAGGAAGAAGAAGAGCAGTAAACACAGATAAAATTGAAGAGAGAATTTTGATACAATTTACACGAGACATCACATCGAAGAACATCCCCAACGCTCCACACTTTCATTCTCATCATACACTTTTTGTCCGTCTTTTAAAAGAACAACAACAACGACAGAAAAAATGTCCTACCTCCTCCCTCACCTGCACACCGGGTGGCACGTGGACCAAGCGATCTTGTCCGAGGAAGATCGCGTCGTCATACTCCGATTCGGCCGCGACGGCGACGAGACGTGCATGAGACAAGACGAAATTCTCTCAAACGTCGCGGAGAAAATCAAAAACTTCGCGGTCGCGTATCTCGTGGACATAGACGAAGTTCCCGATTTCAACGAGATGTACGAGTTATACGACCCTTGCACGTGCATGTTTTTCTTCAGGAATAAACACATAATGATTGATTTAGGGACCGGGAATAATAACAAGATAAATTGGGCGATGGATTCGAAGCAAGAGTTTATCGATATCGTGGAGTGCGTCTTTAGCGGCGCGAGACGAGGGAAAGGTTTAGTTATTTCGCCGAAAGATTACTCGACGAAGTACAGATATTAATTACTAGTAGATGATAGATTACAAAATTAGTATATAGTGTATGTTGTTCTAGCTACATATAGCGCTCTATTTGATAGTATATAGTCCACATTGGATTCGATGCGTCGTTTCATTCGGCGCGGCGGCTTTAGGTGAATTTTTTCCGCTTGCTCGCAGCGTGTACCACATCTCTCACGCCATCTCTGGTAATCGTATACATCGCTTTCCTATTCGCCAACCTCGGGCTCTTCGCCACGTATGCAATCCTAGTTCCTTCCTCGCCCCATGATAACGCGACTCTCGTCGTCGCCGCGTGCGCGTATGACTCCCCTAACGCCGGCGCCAACCTGCCCCCTGGTTTCGTCGTCGCTTGATTTATAGTCACCACGGCTAATTCGTGTTTCTTCGCTAAACTCATCAAATTGTTCGTCGTTTTCGCTAAAATCGACGCTCTCAACGCCATGTCGTCGAAATCTTGTCGAAAATGAAACGCAATCGAATCCACGACCACGAGTTTCACCTTTGGATGCTCCTTGACAAACTCCGGCATGTGATCCAAACACGCCAACAACTCCGTCACCTCGTGACACCTGAACACGTGTATCCTCTTTAAAATCGAATCCACAGAAAACATATTGCTCTCTAAACACTCCTCGTACTCTCTCCTCTCCTCCTCCGAACATCGCATTTCTTGCACTCTTTCTTCCAATTTCCTCCTCGCGCCAATCGCCATATCCTCGCACCGGTCGCACGTAAAACTCCCCTCGGTATCCACGTAGACGCACTCGCCTTCGTTCCCGCAGAAAAATTCTTTCGGCAGTTGCACCGACACCGCCAACTGCATCCCGATTTGTGTCTTCCCTACTCCAGGGGCGCCACAAAACTCCGTTATCTCTCCTGTTTGTACGCCCCCGCCTAAAATCCCGTCCACTTGAGCGCAAAACGTCATCAGTGGTATTCGCTCTTGTTCTTTCTTCAACAGTTCCGAGGCTGATTTTGCCCCACGCAAGGCGAACCCATCAAGTCCACATCTGCACGCTTTCAGCACGTCCTGCGCTTCATCCAGCGTTAAAGACGGCACGGATTTTACCAGTTGTACCGGTAACGAGTGGTGTCTGAGGACATCTTGGACGGCGTTAAACCCGCAAAATTGAAGTTTTGCTCGTACCGTCGGGGATAAAGGTAACGCGTTTAAAGAGTACGAGGATTGCCAGGAAGAGTATGAGTTGTTTGCCGCGGCGTGATTATTATTATTATAATTACCGTGCTGATGCTGATGCTGATGATGGTGCATCGTCTTTTCGCGTCGTCGCGGTGGCAAGCAAGAGTCTCTCTCTCTTTTATTCTGAAGACGAATTTTGAATTTTCCCCAATGGACACAAAAGGGCAAAAACATGCGCGAGAATTATATACTACTAAATGAATGTTTACTGATAGTATATGGGGTATTATAATATAACAAGGAAAACGAAAACGCTCAATTCATGTGCGTGTGTGTGTGTGCATGTGCGCACGGTTCAAAAGCAGCGTTTTTTTTCTTTCGTCTTCTCAATCCGCCGTCGGCCATTTTTTGGACTACGGGGACGACGGCGCCGTCGCTTTCGTCTTTGGAGGCGGCGGGGGCTGTTGTTTATTCGTCTTTTTCTTTTTCTTCTCTTGTTGCTCCTCGTACTTCTTGTTCATTTTGTTTACCAAAGTATCCGCGAACGCCATTGCTTTCATGTAACTCGCTTTGCTGAACAACGTCGCTCTCTCCACGCCGTTCATGGCGACATTTTTTACGACAATCAACGTCGGCGTAATCATCACCACGACGGAATCTTTCGCCTTGTAAATCTTGTCCGCGGAAACGATTCGCTTCAACTCGCCCATGTTTGTCATCGTAAACGTCTTCGTGGTGAATGTTTTCACGTACACGAACACTTTGCCGGTTTCCGTCTTCAAAAATGTAAACGCCTCGACCAAACTCGGCCACGCCGCGTCGACGACGACCTCTTTCAACCACAAATCAAACAAGTGCGCCTTCTTCTTAAACGCAATCGCGAATTCTTTCGCTTTATCCAAGGACTTATCCGTGCCGTAATACGCGACGATCGCCCCGGTCGCCGCGCCGGAGAGTAACGCCGCCACTTGCAACGCGCTCGTCGCCGAAAATCCGTTTTTGCCTCCTCCTCCGCCTTCAAACGTCACGGTGTTTGTGGTGGTCGTCGTGTTCGTGTCAGAGATTTCCTTCACGCCCGCGCCGCCGAGTACGCCTGTCAACGTCGCCGGTAAAACGTCTCTCGCTTTCGCGAAAGCGTCAATCACCGCGGTCCAATCCGTCGGGATGTCCGATATCGAAGGCATGCGTGTTGGAACCAATCCTTGCGAAGAGGCTGCTGCGGCTGCCCCGAGCGCTGCTAATCCTCCCACGTACGGTAAACTCATTCTTTCGTATGCTCTTCTCTCTCTCTCTCTCTCTCTCTCTCTCTTTGTGATGAGATCTGAAACGACTGAAACGACTCAAACGATGCGTGATATCAAATGTGTATGTATTATACGCGCGAAAGTAATGCAGACGTGACTAATCTTTTTTCCCATGCCAAGAGGGAGATATTTCCCCCCCCTTTTTTAGTTCACTTTCTCTTGGTCGTAACTACACGAGTGTTGAATATTCATCGAACGAAGTCAGAGGATGAGCTGACGTAGCGCACGAGCATCTGTCGAATAAACACAGATCAATAATACTAGGTATATTTGAGGAATGTAAAAGTTCAGAGAGACTGAGAGAGAGATATTCATACAATTATTAGTATTAGTAGTAGTATAGCGGGCAATAGCTATTTATCAAATCTTAACGCAAATTCGCTCTTTCCGCATCCACGCTCCAGCATTTACCACCTTCTTGCACTTTTACCACTCTTTCTTTAAACGTATCTTGGGAGAAAGCGGTCCCGTCGGCGAACGATTCGTTCGCTTCCGCGATGGCCTGTTCCGACGCTCTTCTCGCGATGGACTCTAACGTTTCTCCGGTGTACTTATCCTTTTCGCCATCTTCAGTCACGCCGACGCCTCGTTTCATCCGCATGACTTGTTTCAACGCGTCCTTTTCGCCTTTGAACTCGCTGTTGCAATTGGAAAAGCACGGCACTAAAATCGCCGCGTCCTCCTCCAACGGCGGCGGCGCTTTGTTGAAGCTCCACACGCACGAGAAATCGTCGTAATTCGGTTGAATGTGTAAATTCATCCCAAAGTCTTCTCTCAACCACTCTTGACTGGGAACTTTACACGAATTCACGCACACAGACGCGCACGAACTCGTTTCCAAAAATCGACACCGTTCCGCCTTGATCGCTTGCGGCACGCTCACCACTTCCGGTAAAAACGGAAACGTCTTCCTCAACTTCTCCGGAACTTTTACGTCCTCGTGTTCCGCCCCTTCCATCGGCCCCATTAACCACGGGAACAAAACGATAAAAACTAAATGGAAACTAAACCCCGTCACCCATTTCGGCGCGTTTGGATCGACAAACTTCTTCCACAGCGGCGGAATCCACCCGATGTACAACGCCGGCAATATCCCTTTAAACACCCTCTTCGCTCTCGTTTGCACGTCTTTCGCGGTCCCTTTCATATCGTTCACTTCTCTCACCGACGTCATCAACGCTTCAAAATTCGCGTGGTCTCTCGGGTCGGTATCTTTGCCAACCTCTTGGACGAGAAGTTTCCGTATGGTGGACGTTAAAACTTTCGATATCGGCGATTTGTCGATGGAGGAGTAATCGACTTTCCCGTTCGGTAAAAGAGGTAAAGATTTCGTCGGGATCGGGTCCCCACGCCAGGCGTATCCACCGTTATTATTATTACTACTCGCGTTTGTCTCGTTACTCGTCGCCGTCGCGGCAACATCCATCCCTCTTCTTCTTTTGCTCTTTTCTCTTTCGCTTCCTTCTCCAATCCTCATCGTTGCGGCGCCTCGCGGAATGCATGGTGACGACACCATTCTTCGTCTTCTTCTCGGATGAATGAAAGAAGAAGATGGGAACGAAGACGACGTCGTCGCCTCGCGCGAGGACTGAATTCTCCTCATTCTGTTGTTCGCCAACACGCGACCACTATTATTCGAAGTGTTCTTCGCCGCGGTGTTCGTCGTCATCGTCGCGTGGTTGACAGAAAAAACCATTTTGTTGAGTACTAAATATGTTGCGTGTGTGTTTTTATGTGTCAGACGAAACCCACACTGCGATACAAATCTACCTGCTTTTGATTAAAAAATAAACCAAATCCCTTTCTTCTCTCATGTGTCTGTCTGTTGCTTTTTTGTTTTTCAGAAGGCAAAAATTGCACTCTTTTTTTTCGCTTTCTTTTGGACGACTCGAAAAAGAGAAAATTTCTCTGCTCTGTCGCTTTTTCTTTTGCACGTCTTCACACAAATGCACACTCGTAGTCACAAACTATTATAACAAATGTATTATTATTATTATTATTAACGTGAGAAGAAGAAGACGAAGGAAAAGAAGAAGAGTACGACGACTACCAGAAGAGAGTAGCAACGAGTATACTATGGAAGACGCCGCGGTTGGGACGACGACGTCACACAAAGCCCCGCGCTCCGGGGCGAAAGCGAAGAAGAAGAAAGATGCGAAGAGTAAAAAGAAAAGTGGCGGCGTGATGCGCGAGAAAGAAAAAGGCCAAAACGCGAAAGCGTTTATATTCTCGTCGTCGAAAAAAGCGCAGAAAGGCAGGCGCGTGGCGGCGGAGAAGCTGGAGAAGAAGCTGCACGTTCCCGTGCACGATCGGACGACGTCCGAGGAGCCGCCGCCGTTCGTGGTCGTGGTGCAAGGACCGCCGTCGGTAGGGAAGACGACGTTGGTGAGGAGTTTGATTCGGCACTATACGAAGCAAACGGTGAACGAGATTAAAGGACCGATTACATTGACGGTTGGGAAGAAGAGGAGGGTGCAGATTATCGAGGTTGGGCAGAGTTTGTGCGATTTAATCGACGCGGCGAAGTTGGCGGATTTGGTTTTATTATGCGTCGACGGGTCGTACGGGTTCGAGATGGAAACGTTTGAGTTTTTGAACGTGTTGCAAGTGCACGGGTTTCCGAAAGTTATGGGGGTGTTGACGCATTTGGATCACTTCAAGGAACCGAAGAAGTTGAAGAAGACGAAGAAAGTGTTGAAGCAAAGGTTTTGGACGGAGATTTACGACGGGGCGAAGTTGTTTTACATCAGCGGGATGACGCACGGGAGGTATAATCAAAGGGACGTCGTGAATTTAGCGAGGTTTATTTCGGTGGCAAAACCGAGACCGTTGATGTTTAGGTCGCAACATCCATACGTGATTGGAGACAGGTTCGAAGATTTGACCAGGCCGGAGATGGTGCACGAGAATGAACACATCGACAGAGAGGTGGCGGTGTTTGGGTGGTTGCACGGGTGTAACATGAAGGCGGATCAGTTAGTACACGTCGCCGGGGTAGGGGACATGAAGGTGAAAGAAATCACGCAGTTGCCTGATCCGTGTCCGTTGCCGAGCCAAGATAAACGAGCGAGACGTTTAGACGATCGGTCGAAGTTGATTTACGCGCCAATGAGCGACGTCGGCGGACTCCTTTACGATAAAGACGCCGTGTACGTTTCCTTGGACGACAGGAAAGTGAATTATACGAACAAAAGCGAGCACTTTGGTGACGCGAAAGGGAACACGATTGGCTATTTAGGCGACGACAGGTCGGACGATGAAGACAACAACGACATCGGTAAAGGAAAAATGAGCGGCGTAAAGATGGTGAAAGGATTACAATCAACGCAAAGCGGCTTTGACGAAAAATTGAAAAACTCGGAAATTTCCTTGTTCGGAGGTGGAGCGAAAACCACCGGCGAGGAGGACATTTTCGATAGAAAAATAGACGACGACGACGACGACGACGACGATAACGATAACGATAACGATGAAGACGATGCAGAAGAAAACGAACAAAAAGGTGGTCGCGTTCGAAGAAGAGCAGTGTTTAACGACGGGTTAGCAGAAAATGAGGAGGACGATGAAGACGACGACGACGAGAACGAGAAAGAGTTCTCGGATGCGGACTCCGACGACGATTTGGGCATGGGAGACGACCAAGACGACGACGAGAACGAAGGTCTCGGCGCGGGCGCGAACAAATGGAAGGCGATGCTCGCCAAAGCGGGGAAACGTTCGAAATCTCTCATGGAACTTGTCTACGACGACGTCGAGAATGAAAATCCAAACAATTCGAAGAAGAATAAAAACAAGAAAAACCGAGACGACGACAACGAGGATTCCGATAGCGACGATCTGTTCAAAAAGACGGACGATAACCAGGCGTCGAGAATAATCGACGCTTTCGATCAGACAAAATTTATTCACCAAATGAGAGGCAAATTAGATGTTTCGGATCCTGCACTTCGCAATCGATTCGTCACTGGTGACTGGGACGCTGCCGGAGCTCGCGCCGAGGCGCAACCGTTGGATGAATCGGCCATGGACGATGACGAAGTGTACGGTGATTTCGAAGATTTAGAAACTGGGGAGAAATTCGCCGGTAAAGATAGTAAAAAGGCGGGTTACGACGACGAAGGCAGCGATGGTTCATCGGATGAAGACGGGAGTGACAGCGATAGCGAAGGAGACGACAGCGACGACGATAGTAGCGGTTCCTCCGACTCCGATGAAGATGAAGAAGCGAAAGAAAAACGTCGATTAGCAAAGATTGAAAAGCACGAAGAGTTTCAGCACCCGTCCGCGCAAGGTCGCGGCGCACGTCGTAAACAGAAAGGTCTCAAGGGGCCCAATCACGACACATACGCAGAGGACGAACCGACGACGTATTTTGATCTCGTGAAGGATCAGTTTGCGGAGCAAACGGCTCGGACGCGTGCGGCGCTCGACGCGCTTCCCGCTTCCACGCGAGAAGCGATGGAAGGTTTCCGACCGGGAGCCTACCTTCGCGTCGTTCTCGAAAGTGCACCATGCGAATGGGTGAAAAACTTCGATCCGAAGCGACCAATTCTCGTTGGTGGTTTGCTCGCCGGTGAAAATGTCGTCGGGATGCAACAATTACGATTGAAGCGACACCGATGGCACCGGAAGACTTTGAAGAACAAAGATCCACTCATTTTTTCGATTGGATGGAGACGCTTTCAAACGATTCCGGTGTATTCGGTCGTCGACGCGAACTCTCGGCATCGAATGATTAAGTACACGCCAGAGCATATGCATTGCAATGCGACCATTCACGGGCCAATCGTACCTCCCAATACAGCGGCAATCTGTTTTCAGAAAATCAATTCGAATCAATCGAGTTTCCGCGTCGCGGCAACAGCGGTCGTCATAGAGGTCGATCACTCGATGAAGATTATGAAAAAGCTCAAACTCGTGGGCACGCCACACAAGATATACAAGAATACCGCCTTCATTACTGGAATGTTCAACTCGTCCTTAGAGGTTGCTAAGTTTGAAGGTGCCATGTTGCGAACTGTATCCGGCATTCGAGGTACGGTGAAAAAGGCAGTGAAACCCGGGCAAGGCGAGCACGGTTCCAAAGACGGTGGCCTAGGCGACGGGGCGTGTCGTTGTACGTTTGAAGATAAGCTGTTGATGTCCGATATCGTCTTTTTGCGTTCCTGGGTCCGCGTAGAGGTGCCAAGATTTTACAACCCAGTCATGAACGCGCTCGTGAAATCGGACGACGACTGGATCGGTATGCGAACGGTTGGACAAATCCGGTACGATAATCAAATGACCATACCAGTCAATCCGGATTCGATATATAAACCAATCGAGAGAAAGAAACGCGTATTCAACAAGTTGCAAATTCCCAAAGCATTGCAACAAGCGTTACCGTTTAAATCGAAACCAAAACTCGAACCTTCGAGAAAGAGAAAGACGCTCGAGCAAAAGCGCGCCGTCGTTCAAGACAAGGAGGAGAAGAAGATGACGACGATGGTGCAGCAGCTCAACACGATACGCAACGAAAAGATGGCGAAGAGAAAGGCGCAACAAGACGTTCGCCGCGCGGTCAAAGCGAAGAAAGACGCGAAAGATAACGAGTGGAGGTCGGTTTTGGAGAAGGAAAGGAAGAAATCAAAGTATCGAGAGGAAGGGAAAGCGGAGAAACTGAGAGCTTTGAGAGCGCAAACGTCGTAGTCATAAAAATAAAGAATAGTGTACGAATACTAATATACAAACATACAAATTCAATCAAGCGCCTAACCAAGGTTTCAACGCGCGCGATTGATGTTGATGTTGATGATGATGCTCGTTCTTGTTCATCTTTTTCATCGTTTTCTTTGTTCCGCTTCCTCCTCGTTTTTGGTTCTCTTTTTCGATGTCCACTTGGCACCGCTCGACGAAAGCGTCTATTCGTTCTCTCACCAACTCTTGAAATTTAGCTTCACTCTCGGTCTCTTCAAATCCAGGCCATCTCGAATTCTCGCACCCAAACCTGTTCTCATCCAAACTACCGAATATCGACACCGTCAGCGGCGAGGCTTTTGCTCGTTTCCCTTCGTTTAAAATTTCCAGAGTTTGAGAAATCATAATCTCAATTTTCGCGTTGACCAAATCATAATCAACCGCCTCCGAAACCTTCTTCTCGCAAAACTCTCGCGATATACTTTCCAGCGCCTTTCCCACGGCATCTTCTCCCATCTCCTCCACGCGTTCTCTCTCGTCGTCCTCTTTCGCTTCGCACTTTGCCACCGTCTCATCCTCGTTCTTCGCCTTCAAATCTAACTCCTCGCCGGCGGCTTCGGCGGGGAGACCTTCTTCCGCGAGTCTCTCTTTCTCCTCTTCTTCTTCTTCTTCTTTGGCAGAAGAGTCACAGGTCTTCTTCTTCGTCTTCTTCGCGACAGAGGAGGAAGAAGTATGAACAGGAGGAGGCAGAGGAGGAGGAGGCAGAGTGATTTTCTCGTTCCTGTCGTGTTTCTCCACCGCGTACGTTGGCGTTGACTTTTTCTTCAAAGTCGTCATCTTTCTCCTTTTTGTGATGGAAATTCACATCAAATCACTTTGATGATGACGATGCCTTTTTGGTCATCTCCTCGCCTTCTTTCAAAGCCTGTGGCGAGAGCAATCCTTCCATGGGTTCCATTTTCATTTTTTCTTTCTTCGTGTGTCCGTAGTCGAATAAGTTTTGTTTGTGTTTCGTGACGGCGTCGAGTAAATTCGCGCGCGCTTTTACCGCTTTTCCCAACGGAGTTGAACTCTCGGAGGCGATTCGCTCGAATTCGAGGATCGCTTTTTGATAGTTTTCAGAGGAGGAAGAGGAGGAGGTCGAAAAGGAATGTCTCGCAAACAAAGCTCGACGAAATGGACTACTCATTTCGAGTTTCGGGGGCGTATTCTTTGTCTTCTCACGCGCGTTTACCGCCGTGAATCTCTCGTTTTTAGTGCAGAAATATTTTAGGCACGAGCAGTCCTTTTTGGCTTTTCTTCGTTCAGAGAGAAATCGTCACAAATCGTCACATCACGCTATAAATTCCCACGTATTCTTCCAACCACCACCCACTCAGACTGCGAAGTTTTCCACGCCCACCACACGAACGCGTTGGACTCTTTAGAATTTCGCGCTCTCTTTTCTCCCTCTCCTCGCCTCGATCTTTTCGTCGAACGGGTGCTGCGTCGCGCGTCGTCAAAGAAGAGAGAATTTTATACACTTAAGAGAGAAGGAGATCGATCCCTAGGAAGAAGAAAAAATTCGCGGGAATCGCGCGCAAAAGTCTTTTGTTCTTTTTCGTGTCCACGCGACGATTTAAAGTCGCTTTAGCGCATCAATCGATACGAATCGCGCCTTTGCGCGTCTGAAATAGATACAGTTCGTAACGTGGTTTTTGTTAGAAGAGATTAAGAGAGAGAGTATAAGAGAGAGAAGAAGAATTACTCGAGATCGAGAGAATTATTTTGTCTTGGAAGCTTCGAGAAAAAAGCAGTTCTGCCAAAAAATTGTGTTTGTTGTTGTTTTTAGCTATTATCTCTTGATATATTTGTCTTACCTTCATCATCATATTAACGCATTAAAAACACCCACCTATTCATCGGTTGTTGCATATATACGTATAATAAACGTTCGTTGTGTTGTTGGGGGAGTTGTCTACGTAAAAGTAATAGATTTAAGAACAAAAGTTGTTGTCCTTGTTGTGTCCTTGTTGAGAGAAGGAAGAAGAGTTTGCGCGAGAGGAGAGAGGTGTTGTTTCGAAGCAGCGCAATAAGTCTTCCTCTTCTTCTTCTTCCTCGTAAAAACCTTTGCGACTTCAACAAAACGAGACACAGTAGTTGCTCTTTTCGGTGTTCAGAAGCGACGAATCGCGAACGATGTCCAATCCAAAGGACATCTCGGACGACGACGACGACGACGATAACGACGTTCCTTTGATGGTGCGACAGAAACTCGTCAAGTTGGCGCAACAGAGAGATGACTCTTTGTCACCGCCCTCGGACGAGGACTGCCAAGCCGTCGCGAGCGAACATAACGTTAGCGTTAATGTTGTGCGGGAGATTTTCGCTTCTACGCCGCGCATCTCCGCCTCTGCCGCTCCCGCGGTAGAGGCGGAAGAGAAGGCGGCGCCGAAAAGAGGCAAGCGTCAATCGGCCATCGAAGCTTCGGCGTTCATTCAAAATAACGTAAACGGAGAGAAAGACGATGATGATGGTGACGACGACGACGACGACGACAATAGCGACAACGAACGTAAAAAATCGGGTGCTGAAGCTGCTTCTAATAACGGCTCAATAGATGATGAAGATTTCAAACCTGCCGCGTCGGCGGTGAAAAGAGAAGAAACTGGAGACCTTTTTTCGGAGTCTCTCGCGAGCACATTAAACTCGAAAGGTGGCATTAAATCCATCGACGCGCTACTACAATACACAGAACTCATGAAATCGTGTTCAGACGCTCGCGTGGTGAAGAATGCGGACAAGAAAAGAGTCGTTTTGTTATCGCCTCTCCTCCGCACCGATGTCGGCGCCAAGGAGAAAAATATCCTCAACGCGGTAGTAGGTGGAAAGACTGATGGCGAAGTGTTGGATATATTAGCCGCGTGGCTGAACGATTCGGCGACTAGACATTCCTCAGACGTTCTAGTATCAATTTTACGATGCATGAAGATGCTTCCTGTCACCACCGCGGCGTTAGAGCGCACCGGCTTGGGCAAAAGTGTGAAAAAATTAAAGAAATACGTACATGTCCCTCAAGCCGACGACGAAAATGCGGCGGAATCGAAAGAAGCGGCAGAGAAAGTACCCAAACTATCCGACCAGCTCTTCGAACGATGGAAGCAAAAAGCGTTAGAAGAGTTGGAGCGCTCGGAGAATGAAAAACGAACCGAGGCGGCGAACAAGAAACGAAAATTAGAACGCGAGAAGAAAGAGGCTGAAAAGGCGACAGAGAAGGAAAAGAAAAAAGCGAAAGTGCAATTAAAGGAAGCGGACGATATCGATGATGTTATCAAGAAGCAGAAGAAAGACGTGACGCAGAAAGAAACCAAGACCACGACTACGACAGTAACGCGAACGGTCGTTTCGAGACCGGCGATCATAGCGCCCGCGGGAACTACGACGCCGACGACAACGGAAACTTTGAAGAAAAGGAAAGCTCGCGAACCCGTGGCCTCTGCCGCTACTGATGCGACGAAACCAAAGCAGACGAAGATTGGTAGCGTTAGCGCTAGCATGCTGTACAACTCCGCTTCGAAAGAATCGAGTAAGAAGATTGGCGTACCCTCTGCGCTCCTCGCCTTACAAACCAAAAAGGAAAAGAAAGTGAAGAAGGCATATTTCGAGACACACTTGCCGTATTCCGACGATCCAAACGAAGTCAAGTTTAAGCACAAGAGCGAACGCGACGCAGAGGATGGAAAAGCGAAACCGAAGAAGAAGAAATCGTTGACGTGGGCGAGCAGCGACGAACTCGAACAGAGAAAGATTTACGTTCCCGATCCGAATGATTGGCTCATCAAGTACGACGATAAGAGCGCCGGCATGGACGTGGATGACGATTCTGACGCATCCGTCGAAGCCGCGTTGAAACGCAAAGCTCGAGAAGAAGAGTCTGAACGGAACGCCGCGGCGAAAGCGAGAAAACGGAAGATGGAGCAGATGCGAGCGACGACATCTTGGAAGATACCGAAAGATATACCGCGCGATCCCGAACTCAACATCGCTTGCGGCGAGGATTCGCGAGAGTTGCACAGAATCGCAGGAATCGTTGCGAGAAAGAAGGCGGCGGTGTATAAAGACAGAAAAGAAGTTCCGGATTCGCCCGCCGAGGCGCCAAAAGAAAAGGCGAACGAAGACGAGATGCTCGAAATTCCGATTCAACTTGCGGTTGAGCCGGCGCAACAGCAACCGCAACACCAACCGGCGCCGCCGCCGCCGCAACCGCAACAAATGCAGTACCAACATCCACCACCGCCTCCAGTGCACCAGCAGCAAGGACCGCCAATATACACCCAACCTCCACAAGCTGGCATGCAATTCCCACCCCCTCCTCCTCCTCCTCAACAACAACAATCCGCCGCGCCGCAGCTCAATCAAGCCGCCATCCAAGCGCTGTTGAACCAATTCAACAGACCAGCTGGCGGTCCTCCACCAAGCGCGGGAGGATTCAACATGCCTCCACCTGGTGGTGCTGCTCCACCACCTCCGACGATGACAACGAGAGCGCCGGCTGTATCGCACGCGAGAGCCGGCGTCGTCACCTCGGCGGCCAAGAGTCACCCTCGCGGCGTGTGCGCCTTTTTCAACTCCGCGACGGGATGTTCCTGGGGAGATAAGTGCGGCTTTTTGCACCAAGTCGGTCTCACCGCGGAGAAACCAAAGAAAAACCCTGGACCCGGTGGTGCTGCTGCGCCTCACGCTGATATTAATAGTAACAACACCGTTCATTCCTAATACACTTTGAGATGCTAGGTAGAAATAGATCGATACTATTTTGGTACGAGATAGAGAGACAAATATACTAGAAAGATGAACAAAAAAGTCGTACAAAAAAATTTCAAAAATTCAAAATTTTCTTCTCCCTCGTCACAACAACACAACATTCAAAGCGACACATCACACCACGACCCACCACTCGCTTACCGGCGGTTCTTTTGACGCGCGCGTTAAATTTAAGAAGAAGAAGAAAGAATGGCAAACGCATCAACAGCTGAAGGCGCCGCTTTGTGGTGTTTCAACGTGGACGCGAGAAAACAAGATCAACTCACGGGAACGACGTCCTCGAACGCGTTTAAACACGTCCGATTGCTTTTGAAAAATGCAATCATCTTTCCCGAGCAGCGCGCTGGTGATGAAGAGGAACTGGAGCGGATGCAAAAAGCCGAGGCGTGCGCAATCACCTCCAGCTCTGAATTCATCTTACGATTTGGAAGCGAAAACGAGAAACACAAGCACTACCGAGACGTTTCGTTCACGGACATCAAGAAAGTCTTCGGGAAAATGATCCGAGAAGGGAAACTGACTTTGCAGCTTGGAGGAGGCCAAGGAGGAGGAGGAAAGACGACGAGCGCGGGAGAACTGTTGTTGTGCAAAGGAGACACTAGAGAGTGCACCCGATTGTTGAAACTCATCACGACGATGAAATCAGCGCCAGCGGCCGAAAAAGCGACATTTTTATCCTCCATAGGGAAGTGTTCGTGCTGTCAGAGTAAGCGCGCTTTGAAGGAGAAGAAGGAGGAGGAGCGCGAGGTGAAAGCGAAAGAACGCGAACGCGCCAAGGAGGAAGAGAAGAAACAAAAGATGATGAAACAGGAGGAGAAGAAAGAGGAGAAGGTACAAGAGAAGAAGACAGAGTTGGTACAAAAGCTGGAAACTTTGGAGTCGTATCGGGAGGAGATTCGGATGAAGACGGAAAAGTACGCGGAGGAGAGAGAACAGATGAAAGCGAGCAAGAAGGCGGGGAAGGCGTTGCAGGAGCAAATCGAAGATGAAAGAAGAATGTACGCGAAAGAGAAGAAAGATCTAGCGACGGAAAAAGAGGCGATGGAGACGGAGAGGATGGCGATGAACGTGGAGCGGTCTCGGTTGAACGCGAAGATTGAGGAGAATAAGGAGTTGAAGATGAGAGTGGAGAGGGAGAGAGAGGTGGTGGAGGAGAAGCAAAGAGAGGTGGAAAAGTTACGAGCGGAGAAAGAGGAGTTAATTGGGAACTTGGAAAGAGAAGTGGAAGAGTTGAAACAATCGAGGAAAGATGTTTCGCGCTCGACGCCGGGTGGTTCTGGTGGTGGAAGCGCGAAGAAGAAACACAAAAGCAGAGTAGCCGGCGACGAAGAAGAAACGCCGCCTGTCGCAGATTTTGAAGAAAACAAGAAGTTTCCGAAACCGGAACGAACTTCGACGGATTCTTTTTACGGCGGCAACAACAACGACGAAAACAACGAAAAAACGTTCAAGAGGAAAGCGCCGGCATCGGCGGCGACGCCAAACAAGAAACCTTCGCCCGAGAAGAAATCCTCGCAAAGGAAAGTTGTCCTCGAGGACGACGACTCTTCTTCCGAGGATGCCACGCCGGAGAAGTTTGAAAGTAAAAACGAAAACGTAGAAACCGAGGAAGACCGAGAAGCCGCGCGAGTCGTCGCAGAAAATGAAGCGAGAGTGAAAAAAATGCGAGAAGCGGAACTCGAGCGTCAACGAATGGAGAAAGAACGCGAGGAAGCCGCCAAGGCGAAAAGAGTTCGAGCGCGAGCGCCGAAAGGCGACGCCGAGCGACATTTTTTGAAAAAGTCCAAGGAGGAAATCCAAGATGAAAAGTTGCAAGATAAAGAGCACCAGAGAAGACGACAACAATTAGCCGCAGAATCGAAGCAAAAATCGATAATGTACACCAAAGCGACGGCGAAGAAGTGGGAGTACGAGGAGCACAGAAAAGCGTTGGAATCCATGAAGGACGCGAACGAAAACTCCATGAGGTACGGTTCGATACCGTGGCCGCCGGAATCGAACATTTTTCTCTTCAACGTCATGGACGACGCGAACGAGAGGAAAATGAAAGTGAACGTGGCGCTGAAGTTTTGGCACCCAGATAAGTTTAGGCAAATGTTTGGCGACAAAGTAGCCGAGGCAGACAAGGAGAAAATTTGGGAGAGAGTTCAATCTTTGAGCACCAAATGCATCCAATACAAGACGGCGGCAAACGCGAGGGGCTATTATTAATTTGGCACGAGGTAGGAAGTCTAGAAAGAGTATAGGACGAAAAGAGAGATACATTTAGAGAGAAGCATACAGTAGCACAGTTCTCGCTTTTCGTTGTATATACGTATGCGCATGAAATAATATTACAGCATGTTATTATATTCTTTTACATTCTTCGGGTTAGTACCACGATCCTTTCGCCGCGACGTTTGCGTCAAAATCCTTCACGTGCGCGGGAACATCCAATTCCTCGCCTCCTTGCACTCTCACGTACGCGTTCAATTCTTCCAACGTGTTCACATATACGGCTTTGCCTAGAGCTGCGCACGCGCCGTCGTTTCGATTGATACCCAAGCTCGACCACCAGCACTGCGCTTTCATTTTCGTCCCCGGATGGACCACGTATAACGCTTTCAATTGCGCTTGGCAATGCGCCGGTCCTAACGCTTTGGATAAAAGCATTTCAAACTGCTCGGACGTCAATGAATCGCTATTTTGTCCCGTGTGGTGGTAGATGATGATAAAACCAGACGCAGCGCCTTCTTGCGACGCGTTGACGACGTTATTTGCAAGCGACATGGCTAACAAATCGCCTTCGCCTTCGCGAAGCATTCGCTCGGCAAACGCGCCGACAATGGTGATGATCCGCCTACCGGCAAAGTCGGCGTGCTTTTCTACTGTCACCGCTCTGGTGGCAGATTCGAGCACGTTGAGTTGATCGAGAGAGTGCGAAGCGACGCGTAACAGTTTCGCATACTCAATCTCTTCGTTTTCTAAAGTCGTCGTATCTTCGACCGAGGACAAGCACTTGTCGAAATTCGCGTTCAATTTCGTTGCCTCGTTTAACAACAACCACGGTTCGATGTTACCTTGACTTATCGACACTACTCGCGCTCTGCGTTCTTCTGGTGTTTCATGTTGCGATATAAACGTCGCACCCGTCGCTGGCGTCGCGATGGTCACGCCGAGAGGCACGTTCAACACTTCCGATAAGTTGTTCATGGACTTGTTCGAGAGGGAGTGTTTATCGGATTTCAACAAGCCTTTCCCGTGCTGCCAGCGTCGCCCGCCTTTGTAACCTATCGTTATCTCTACGCTCTTTCTCCCTTCCTGTTGTTGTGGTTGCAAAGTTGTAGGATTGGTACTTTTTTCGGTATTCGTCCCGAGATCTTCGTCTTCGCCGACGCTCGAGTCTTCGCTCATTGCTCCGTTATTGTCCATCGACTCCGATCGACTCCCCATCGTCGCCGCCTGTTCTCCTTCAAAGCCACCATCGACATCATCATCATCATCATCACGACTATCCCTAGAATCGTGTCGACTCGGAAACGCGTCGATCGAAATCGTTCTCCCGACAATCACCCTCTCCCCGTTTTCGTCGCACTCCATCGCCTCCTCTCGACTCCGCTGCAACTCGATCAAGTTCCTCGGAAAGTAGATCGGCAACACCTCCTTCTCGTAATACGCTTTCGTCTCCTCGTCGGGAAATAAAATCACCACGCTTTCGAATTTATGCACCCATTTCTCCAAAAACCTCCTCACCGTTCTCGCCAACACCTCCGCGCCTTCTCTCCTCGGGTAACACTTCCTCTCGTCCCTATGCAACAAGGTCAACCCGACGTTCCTGGATCCGACTTCATCTTCTATGCACATGCTCAGCGCGTTTCGATAACAGTGCACCAACGCGGTCTCCGCGGCTGTCTTATACCTCGCCACGTATCTCGGCACCACGCAATGCACTAAATGTTCCACCCCAGGTAACCCCCCGCCTTTGGTCACGATGCAATCCCCCGTCCTCGCCTTCCCGCTCGTCGTCTTCCCTCCGTTATACCCTTGCTCCATGAAATCCTCGTTAATGATAATCGTCCCTGCTTTCCGTCGATACTTATTCGTCCCTACCGGTTGCTTCTCTGAGACCACGTCTTCGTTGGAGGCTAAACATATCGCCGTGACTTTCGGCGTCTCCCACGGCGCGTCGCCTTCCGCGACCAATCGTAAGCACTCGTTGATCCTCTCGCTGACGGGAAAAAGCGCTTCCTCTTTGAACGTGTACGTTTCTTCATCGAACGGGTCTTTCGGTGAACGCGGGGATTTCGTTAAACTGTTGTTCCTCAATAAAGAAGACTGTGAAGTTGTCGTTTTTGCTCCTCGTGCTCTCGACGACGACGCGTTGTTGTTGTTGTTGTTCGACTTCTTCTTCGCGCTCGGCGATGCGGACGACGGTACATTTTGGTGTTGCGCTTCCCCGTCGACCTCGTCGTGATTTTCACTCTTCAAAAGACCCCCAGAAGAAGAAGAAGAACGCGATGCTATCATCGAAGACCAACTGAACGCGCCGTAGGCGTTAAAATCGTCCCCTTTTTGTTGCTGCTGCTCTTTCGTGGTCGTCGTGGCGTTCTTATTCTCCGAGAAAGAATGCCTCGTCGTCGGGAAAGATGAAAACATAGACAGAGAGTAGTAGTAGTATTCCTTTTTTGTTTGTGTTATCTCGAGAGAGGTCACTTTTTTATGCCGTCGTCCTTTGTTTTTTAGGCAGAATTTAACAACACGCGAAACACCTTCTTTTCTCGCAAAAAATGGTGTGTGTTCGTGCTCTTTTTGAGGTAAGTGCTTTTTCAGCAAATGCGCTCCAGAGAAGGAGGGAGAAAAAGCAGCTTTTTGTCTCTTGTCTCGGATTAAAAATACACCGACGACGAAAGCTTTATATCAGAGATACAAAGCCTTTCTTTATGCGGCGGGAGACAACGACGACGATGCGAGACAACTCGCAACAACAAAGAAACAGACGAAGAAACGAACAACTGTGGAGGATCTTCGCCATTCTGTATCTTTTTGTTCCGTGCGGGTGTTGCACCACATCTGCGGTTCTTTCTGCGCTTTTCCTTTTCGTGTTTTTTTCTCCGAGCTCGTCGTTTCTCCATTTGTGTCTCGTGCTTTTGGCGTTGGTTGCCCCACCGGTCGTTCTAAAGACGGACTTCTTCTCGGGGAAAAGAATATGGCGAAGAAAGGCCGAGCGGCGCGGATCCTGAACACGCTGCACAAAGTCAACGGGACGAAACAATCCGAAGCTTTGAAACGGAGGGAGAGGAAACGACCGTCGAAAGAGTTCGGGAATTTTGCAGGGGAGACGAACACCACGTTGACGACTAATGGAAAACTGTCCGAGTGGAAGAAAAAAAAGCAAAAACAGAGAGATATGAACGAGGCGAAAGAACCGCACGACGGAGCAATGCACGCGTTAGTATTCGGAGACGGAGATTTTAGCTTCAGCGTGGCGTTGGTCACGATAGCAAACGGTGACGGAGGGAATTTAGTGTGCACCGGGTTGGAAAAGAACGTGGACGAGAAAACGAAAGATTTGGTGGAGTGTTTGCTCGATTCCGGAGCGCGAGTCGCGCACGGCGTGGACGTGTCGAAGAGGTTTGACGAAGATGTAGGCGCTGGTTTGTTCGAGAGTAATAGTAGCAATAGTAATAAGAAGAAAAAAATGGACCGGGTGTATTTCAATTTCCCGGATTGCGGGTTCGGAGCCATGGCGTCGCTCGCGCCTACGAGAATAGCCAACGAGCGCTTGTTAGAACACCTCTTCGAGAGAAGTTCGGAACATTTGAAAGTGAAAGGAGAATTACGCGTGACCTGTTTTGACGACGCATACGCGGCGGCGATACCGACCGAGGCGTGCGAGAAGCTCGCGTTCGTGAAGGAAAAAGAACGGTTTCGATTGAAAGCGAAAGTACCGTTCGTTTGGAGAGAGTTCCCGGGATACGAATACAAAAAAAACACGCGAGACGACGACGACGACGAAGAAACAGAAATACGAGCGGCAGAATTAAAAGAAGAAGCTCGTCGTCATAGTTTTGACGACGCGGAGAGTAAAAAAGCCACCACTTTGGTGTTTGAATATTTAGGAAACAACTAGTTTTTAGTAATAAAGAGTTGAATGAAACTTCAAAAGTAGGCACTTTTTTTCCGCAACACATCCGTTCGATTTTACAAACTCTTTACACAACAACAACAACAACAACGCGTAAAGAGTTGGCCACATCACGGGTCTAAATATTGAGAATCATCAGATCGACGAAAATACTTTCTTTGAGAAGCTTTTAAAGCGATATAGTATAGTTATTAAACACACAAAAAACGACTTCCAAATGATGATGATGCGACGACGACGCCGGCAAAAGGACACAAAACCGGTTGACGCTTCCGTAAACTTCTCCTCCAAAGACGACGCGAAAAACGCCCCGGCAAACGACGACGCCTCAGCGAAGAAGACGAACGAGAAGAACAACAATAACGAGAAAAGGAAACAGAAGGAGGAAGACACAAAATTCGACGACAAACCCGACGCCGTCGTTGAGAGCCGTTGGAGAAGTTTTCTTCCTCTTTTCGTCCTGTACGGGCTTATGGTTTTTGGATGGTTTGCGGCGTATTCTCGGTACGGATCGGCGATTTTTATCGGCCATCGCAGACTACATTTAACTCTAACTGAGTGGCGAGAGAAATTGGGGAAGATGCAAACGACTGCGGTTTTAATCGGCGGACCTCACCGAGGCGGCACGTCCATCGCGTGGTCGTGCGTGAGCGCGCACGAGAAGATTGGAGCGTTTGCGAGTCGGAAGGTTTCGGATCACGCGGAAGGCATTTTCGTGCAGGATGTGTATCCGAAGTTTGGAGTTGGGGAGGAGTATCAGGCGATGCGAACGGGGAGGGACTTCTCGCGAAACGGTTTAGGGAGATATGCGTTGAACGAGGCGCATCACTTGACCGAAAGGTCGGCGTTAAATACGGACGAAAACGGGGTGAAATTGATGAATAGTTTTGGACAGTATTGGGGGTTCAAAGATAAAGGAGACGAGAAGGAAGAGTCTGATATCGCTTTCGTTGTCGAAAAATCGCCGCCAAACGCCATCATCGGCACTTTCCTGCGCGCGTTGTATAAAAGAGTTGGGATGAAAACGACGAAACACGTGTACGTGACGAGGCATCCAATAGCGAACGCGATGGCGCTGAACGCGATGAAAGAACTAAACGGACGAGTCACGATTGTAGAATTATTGGACAATTACGTAAAGCTCCACGAGACGGCGCAGAGAGATGCGAAAGCGCTAGGTAAAGATGCTTTGTACCCGTTGCGCATGGAAGATTTTATTCGCGAACCCGAGCGCAAGGCGGAAGAAATTTTCTCTTTCATATTCGATGAAGAAGCAGAAGCAGAAGCCGAAGTAATGGCAGAAAAAGAAGAGGAAATAGGAAAAGAAGAACCAAAACGACGCGCTTTCGATTTATGCGTGGCGAAGATTGAAGCCGATACCGGAAAGCCGCTGTCGAGGACCGATCCAAACGAAAAGTATCGCAAAAAGTGGTGCAAGATGCTCGAAGAAGAGGAAAGCGCGAGAGCGCTGAGTACGTCCCTCGCGGAAAAGTACCAGGGGAAATTAGACGCATTAGGCTTAGAATACGACATCGCAACGTGGTGCGACGACGACGATAAGTACCGGTAGCATTTATATATATTTATGTAGTAGATTGTTTTTGTTTTGTTATATTATATAAAGTAACACACGCGTTTTTTAGAGTTGGGAAGATAAAATCCGCCGACGATTTAAATAATAATAATAATAATAATAATAGTACATTATTATTAATCATCGAAATCCGGATCCCCGGTTACGTAACCAAAGTACTGTAACATCGGCACCACGAACGAAATCACCAACAAACCGACGACGACGTTCGAGAAAACCTCTCTCTTCGCGCCGGTTTCTTCCTTCGTTTTGAACGTTCTGCTGTTGTCCTTCTCAAACTTCGCCGGAGGCCCCGGATCCGGTTTCCCCTCCAACACCGCCGCAATTCTATCCACACTCGACGTCAACGCTTCGTTAAATTTCTCGTACTCGAGGTTAATCGGCACGTTCTTGCTCAACACCGACTCCAAAACGTCGTCGCCGACCGCCTTCAAAAATTTCGGTCCGCCAACCACCGCCGCCTCCTTCGCCGTCTTCACCAACAAAAAGTTCCCTTTATTGTTCCCTTCCTCTAACGTCGGGTACCAGGTTTCCAAAACCTTATCCCCAAACGCGTACGGGTCTTGTTCGAATACCAATTTTCGAACCGTAATCACGTTCAAGTGATAGCCGGTTTGATCTTCCAGTTCTTTCAGAGTTTTGTTGATCGACCCTGCGGATGCTCGAGACATGATTCCCGCGTCGTCGACGATATACCCGCTCGTCGGTGCGGGCGTTTGTAAAATCTCAATCTCAGACGCGTTCGCGGAATCAACCACCATCGAAATTGGTGATAAACTCATCGCGGACGCCAACGCGAACGCGGAGACTCCTCGACCGAGTTGTTCCACGAAATGTTGTTTTTTCTTCATCATCTTTTCATCATCATCCTCGTCGGAAGAGGAGGAATTCTTCGTTCTCGACGAGGTTTGATTGTGAGACGATGATGTCGTCGTCGTTGTCGCGTGCACTCTGGAGCAGCTTCTCTCGCGTAAGGGTTTAAAAAAGGTTCCCGTTGTCCTCGTCGCTGTGTGTGTTGTTGTCGTTGACATCATCATCATCCTTCTCTCTCTCTCTCTCTCTGAGAGTCTCTCACAGTACGCTATCGAAGAAAAGAAAAGAGGGTGCGGGGTATGACGAGAGAACGCACCTAGGAGATAAAATCTTTCCGAGACGAGAAAATTTCTCTTTTTTAGGGTTTCAGAATTTTTTTTTCAGATTTCTTTTTCTTACAACTTAACACAAAAGAGAAGAAGAGCGAGAGAGACAAAATTTTTGATGAGATGATGACGATGATGATGAGCGCGACGACGACGACTGCTCGAACGCTTCTTCCGCGCAGCAAAGGCGGCGAAAGGAGGAGGCGCGAGAGGAGGAAGGGGACGACGACCACCATTGGGTTTTCTTCTTCTTTTTTGTCTTCTTCTTCTTCTTCTGAAAGGAGGAGGAGGAAAACGAAGATGATGAGCCAAAACTGGGACGCCAGAGATTTCGACGAGAGGCGAAGCAGCAACAGCGCGAGTGGCACGAGCAGTAACACCAACAACAACAACGATCAAAAGTTTATACCCTTGGAAGCGGAAACCGAGAAACAGTTCCGCGAGCAATCTTTAAATCGATTGAAGCAGTTCATCGACGAAACGGCGTCGGATCCGGAGAAAGCGATGAAAGATCCGAAAACAGTTGGACAGAAAGTGCTGAACTTGATTATAGAAACGTGCGAGATTTGGAACCCGCCGAAGTTTTTATGGCGAACGGCGGCGACTTTGTTGTTAGCCGGGAACGTCTGTTATCGGTTACTGTTGAAACCGTCGGTGAAACTGAAGAAACGGATCAACATGAAACAGACTGTGGAGCAAATCGCGAGAATTGGGCCGGAGACGTTAGGCGTAGCGATGATGACTTCGTCCTTCGTCGGCTTGGTGTTTACGATTCAGTTTTGCAAAGAATTTTCCAAAGTTGGATTGAAAAACGTCATCGGCGGTTTGCTCGGATTAGCGTTCGCGAGAGAGTTGACGCCGGTGATTTGCGCCATCGTTCTCGCCGGTCGCGTTGGGTCCGCCATCGCCGCCGAGTTAGGGACCATGCAAGTCACGGAACAAGTCGACCAACTCACCGTTTTAGACACCGACCCGGTGGATTATTTGGTCATCCCTCGCGTCTTAGCGTGCATGATCTCCCTCCCTATTTTATCGTTAATCTCCTTCGCGCAATCGATGGCGGCGTCCATTATCCTCGCCGATTTCCGCTACGGCGTCTCCCCAAACGTCGTCATCGACTCCGCGGCAAAGTATTTAGAGTTGAGCGATATCGGCGTCATGTCCGCCAAGAGCGTGGCGTTCGGCGCGGTCATCGCGGTCATTTCCTGCGGGTGGGGGACGACGACCATTGGCGGCGCTAAAGGCGTCGGGGAAAGTACCACCGCATCCGTGGTTATTTCTTTGGTGGCGATATTCGTCGTCGATTTCGTGTTGAGCATGGTGTTCTTTAACAAGTGATTGATGATTGAAACGTTCGATGATGGTAGTTATTAGAAAATTTAGAACTCGCTTTGGTTGTTTATCCCTTCATTACTTACACGCTTTGTTGTTGTACATCATCCTCAAACATGATGAGCGCCGCAAAGCGTAGCACACAAACTCCTCGAACAACGATCAACGAGCACCTCTCCTCCACTCGAAAAACGAGGAGCGCATCGTTCGCTCAAAGTCAAAGAAGAAGAGGACAAAAGAATCGAAGATTTTGCCTCCCCGTCGTTAACGGTGGTGACGACATCATCATCGTCCAAAACGAAATCATCAAAGAAGCCGAACCTCTCCTGTCTCAATCCTCCTCGTTCTCTGACTCCCTCCTGGAAGCAGGCATAGAACCGTGGCAACTCTATTTCGGCTTCTTCGCCGGAATAGCGCCGTTCATCATCGCCGCGTACGAGTTCGGGAAACGGATTTTAATCCAACGCAAATGCGCTTTGTGCCAAGGCTCAGGGCTGATTAAAAAAGGAGAATATGCGAGAAAGTGCACCGCGTGCGGAGGATTCCTACCCTGGGAATCCTGGGAACGGTTTTTAGACGTAGGAACGACCGCTAAAATAGGCAACGGAGGACGCGTGCGCGTACCTGAAGGACAAACGTCGGTTTTTTACGACGTGGAGAAAACCGTCCTGGCGAGCGAGAAGAGGAAAGCGCTTGAAGACAGCCGCCGAGTCGCCGCCGCCGAGAACCCGCCCGCTGTCGAGGAGGACGAAAGGAAAGAGAGCAGCACAAAATAATACATTGAAAAAGAGTAGTAAATTAGAAGAGAGTCATCAAAATGTAATGCTAATACTGATAGAACGCGTGCGTAGTTTAAAGCGGATCGTTTGGATTGCCGTCTCGTTCATTATCCTCACTTTTTCCCCCCAGAGGTCCAATTCCCGAACTCCTTACTCTCTACTAAAATACGACACACAATCATGCGAACGCTCGTCGCGTTTCAAGCGGTCGTCGTCAAAGAAACGTCCTCGCTCCCACGTCGGTCTCATCTTCTTTTCGGACGAGGTAAACGACACGGGCGAGGCGCGATGGTGATAAAAGTTGCTCAACAACAACAACAACAACAACAACAAATGCACTCGTCTTCGCCGCCGGATTTAGCGAAACTCAACGAACTCTTCCCGTCCTCCGAGGCGTATTATCAATCGATGTCGAGGCCAAAAACGATCGCAAAGCCGGATAAGATTGCGCTGAAATCAATGACGAGAGATGAGATGAAAGATTGGCTGGTATCCATCGACGAGAAGCCATCGAGAGTGGAACAGTTGATTGAATCCATGTACAGGAGAAGACAACTATCGCCAACGAAAGCAGCAGCGGGAGAGGAGGAGAAAGACGACGACGGGAATTCTTCTGTTTCCAATTACTGCAACGACGTCGAAGACATGTCGTCGGAGATATCTGCGAAATTTCGAGCGAAAATGCACGAGTTGGCGTCGTTTGGTGGGGATTTAACTTTAGATTCCATCAACGTCGCGAAGGACGGGACGAGGAAAGTCACGTACGCTCTGAGCGACGGCGGGATCGTCGAATCGGTCATCATACCGCCGTTACCAGGCGAAGCAGAGGAGGACGGGAAAAAAGGACGAACGACGGTGTGCGTCTCTTCGCAGTTAGGGTGCGCGATGAACTGTCAGTTTTGTTTTACCGCGAAAATGGGTCTGAGAAAAAATCTAAACGCGAATCAAATCGTGCAACAAGTCGTCAACGCGAGAGATATCGCCGGAGAAGACGTCACGAACGTCGTGTTCATGGGGATGGGCGAGCCGTTGCACAACACAGAAAATGTTCTGAAAGCGGTGAAAATCATGACCGATCCGAAAGGGTTGAATTTTAGTAAGAACAGAGTAACGGTATCCACGAGCGGATTGATCCCTGGGATTGAGCGATTTTTGGACGAGTCCGATTGCATGTTAGCCGTATCGTTGAATGCGACGACGAACGAAATTAGGAATTGGATCATGCCGATTAATCGGAAATACCCGTTGGAAGATTTGTTAGGGGTGATCCGGGAAAGATTTAGCAATAATAGTAGTGGTGGTGGTGGTGGTAGTAGTAGTAGTAGTAGTAGCGACGAGCGCGCGAAAAGATCTCGACGACAGCAAAGAGTCTTCTTCGAGTACATCATGCTCGCGAACGTCAACGATTCGTTCGAAGACGCCGATCGAATCATAGAAATCTCCAAAACGATCCCGTGCAAAATCAATTTGATTTACTTCAACACGCACGACGGCAGCGAATTCACGTGTTCCAATCAAGAGCACATCTTGGCGTTTCGAAACTATTTACTCGAGAATGGAGTTTTAGCGACGATACGAAAATCCAGAGGAGACGAAGAAATGGCGGCGTGCGGGCAGCTCGGGAAACCGGAGGATCAAGCAAACTGGAAGCCGCAACCGCCGAGAATGAAACCGCCAAAAAGTATGTCCATTTGATGAGATTAGATTATGTTACACGCATTTTTGATTCCTACTTCACAACATCTATGAAATTTTACACTATACTCTTCCAGTTCACACACACACGCATCATAGTACTACGGTCTTCAATATAATAAATATCTTAATAATAATCGGGATCTGGATCGCCCCTTTTCCTCGTGATATTCTTCTGACTCAATCTCGAAGAAGGCCGAATGATTTTCTTTCCATCTCTCGTCGAATCTTCCCCGTTGCTTGAATCTTTACTCCGCTGTTCGCTTTGTTTACTCCTCCCCGAAAAACTCGGTTGTTTCCTTGGCGCGTTTCCTTCGCCAAAAAGACCGCCTCTTTCGAACTCCCGTTCACTGGCCGTCTTCAACATCCCAGCCGCTTCCGTTTGCCCGTTCTGCTCGGCAATATCTAAAGCCGTGGCAGAATCGTTTCTTCTCAACCCGCCTTCGCCACCGCCGGCGCCGACCATCGGCTCTTTCGATTCCAACCGAATATCCGCGCCGTGATCGACCAACGCGCTCAACGAGCTCGAACTCCCATTCTTCGCGGCTAAATGTAACGCGGAATACCCACCTTTCATCTCCGCTTTCTCTCCAGTCACCGATGCCCCCCAATCGCACAACAGCTCAATCATCTCCGTATTCCCCCCGTGACTGGCCACGTGTAACGCCGTCGCCCCCAACTCGTTTTTTGCATCCACGTCGCAATTCTTATCCTCCAACAAAACTCTCGCGCACTCGATGTACCTCTCGTTCTCCGTCACGTCTCCCCTGCACACCTCGTGCAACGCCGTGTCTCCAACTTTATCCTTATGGTTCACGTCTGCTCCGTTCTCTAACAAAATTGCCATCGCATTCGCGTTCCCCCAAGTCGCGGCGTACGTCAACGGCGTCATCCCGGAATCGTCCGTCTCGTTCACGTTCGCTCCAATCGTGATCAACGCGACGATCGTTTCCACGTCGTCTTCCTCTGCCGCGTCATGGAGTGGTGAAGACGTCGAGTGCTGTTATTGTTTGAGAGAATTTATTAAAGGAGAGAGAGAGAGAGAGAAACATGTCAGCGCCTGCAAAATGTCCGCTCCTTTTCTCAAAGTCACATCTCAACATCTTTCGTATTTTTTCCATCGTCGGAGAAAAGAAGAGATTGAGAGTTGGTTTTTATTCCATTCGCGCGTTCGTCGCGAGAAACCAAGAAGAAGTAAAAGAAGACGCGAAACGTAAAAACCACCAATAAAGCTCTGTTCTTCGTTCTCTGACCGTGGCGCGTGCTCTCTGAAGAGCATCAAAAGAGCGCGAAATGATGAGCACATTTTTAACAGCACAACGCGTTACATTTCCAATGCGAGAGTAAAAAACCACGCTTACCATGCTCTCTTCGATGTTGAAACTTTCCATCGCGCGTTTCATTCGCTGGTACGAGTCCGTTCGTTCGTGTTGGACGACATTTTTACTACTCGTTTGCGTCTTCATCTCTGTCTAAGAAAAGAGTAGTATAAATACTACTGCTACGCAGAAGTGTGATGAGTCAGAAGAAATCTCCACAAGACTGACGTTTTAGAAAAAGCGCAGAGAAAGAACAACGTTAAAGCTTTGATAAAAACCACCATGTGCGAGTGGACTTAAAAGAAGAAGAAGATGCGAGACACTTGAATAATAACGCGAAGCATTTATAAAAAATGGGCGTGAAAGACCTGTGGACGATCCTGGAACCGTCCGCGGAGCGCGTCAATTTAGACGCCTTAACCGGGAAAACCATCGCCGTGGACGCATCCATCTGGATGATGCAATTCCTGAAAGCGATGCGAGACGACCGAGGGGAACCGATCGCAAACGCACACATATTAGGCTTTCTGAAAAGAATCATAAAGTTACTCCATTTACGAGTGTTTCCGGTGTTCGTGTTCGACGGGAAAACGCCGGGGATTAAACGAGCGTGCGTGCGGGAAAGGAAGAGGAAGAGTTTGGAGGCGAAGTTGACGCTGAGGAAAGCGGCGGAAACGATCTTGATGAACGCGATCGAGAGGGAGATTTTGGAGAAACAACTAGAAAAGCGCGTGGAGAGAGATATGGATAAAGATGAACGGTTTTTTAAGGAGAAAATGTTCGGGGAGATGATGATGTTTGACGACGACGACGACGCGGGAAAGGAGAAGAAGAAGAAGAAGCGGAAGTTTATAATCGATCCGGATGATGATGATGATGATGATGATGAACAAGCAGAAGAACACGCAAAAGAAAACAAAGAGACGGAAGAGAGCGAGACGGACCCGGACGAGGATTTCTCGGCCTGGGATGTGGAACTCCCGACGGATGAAGACGGTAAGATTGACCCGACCGTGCTCGGCGCGTTGCCGGTTTCGATGCAACTGGAGATGATGAAACGGATCCGAGACGAAAACGTAGGGAAGAATCGGTCGCAGTTTCAAGCGGTAGAGAAAGATTCGATGAGCTTTTCGCAGTTACAAATAGAGAAGTATTTAGAGAGCACAAAGTTGAGGAAAGAAATGGATCGGACCATGAGGCAGAACGGGGCGAAGAGTAGCGGGAACAATAACGCAGGGGACGTGTCCAAGAAGATTGCCGCGCACGACGGTTTGGAGTACGTGTACCATAAAGGAGAAAGTGATGGTGGCGGTAAAGGAAGTGGCTTGGGTACTCACAGCAAGTCAGGAGGAGGAGGAGGAGGAGGAGGAGGAGGAAACACTACTGGCAATAAGATCTTCCCAAACGGCCAAACGAGAGATATGCTGGAGGATTCCTACCGAGGCTTCGCCTCGTTCCAAGCGGGCCAGACGACACTGCTCAACAACCGTCCGCAGGTGCAATCGTTTTACCAAGAGAAGAAGCGTCGGAAAGGGCAACAAGATTTATCCGCGCCTCGATCGGATTTAATCATTTCCTCGGCGTTGAACGAACACTTGCCGGGACCGACGATTGCGAGATCGGTGGCGGAAATGCCGCACAGAAATAGTAAGAATCAAGATTCGAGTAAACAGGAACACTTATCATCGGAAGTGCGGATCCAGATATCGAAAAAAGAGCTCGAGGATATAAAAACGGTCGACCCACTGTTTGCGGAGGAAGGCGAAGTAATCAAAGAAGAAGAAGAAGAAGAAGAGGAGGAGGAGGAGGAGTGGGAAGATGTCGAAGACGACGAAGATGCGAGACACTTGAAAATTGTCGAGCGCGTGCTCGAAGAAAAGTCCGAGCAGAAGAAGAAATTGTTCAAAGGCGAAGAAGAGTGCGAAGACGTTGAAGAAGAAGCACCCGCCAGCGGCGATGGAGGAGGAGGAAGCGCGATGAAATCGAGGAAAGATGTGTACTCCATGACGCACGGATTCGTTCGCGGGAAAAGCTTAGAAGAGTGGCAAAGCGACGAAGAGAAAGAAGAAGGAGAAGAAGGTGAAGAAGAAGAAGAAGAAGAAGAGGAACGCACGAAAGCATTACCGGCACCACCAACGATGGATGTAAACGCGAGAGAAGAAGAGGAGAAACGGGAAGAAAAAGACAAAGAAGAAGAGCGCATCAAAATTCCATTGTCGTCATCGTCGTCGGACGACGAGGATAAAGTCGACAACGTCGATATAAAAAAAGCGTACGAAGCGAAATATTTGAGCGACGACGACGACGACGACGACGACGACGACGAAGAATACAACAACATCGACGTCGATAGCGAAGACGATGAGGGCGCTTTACAACGCGCAATTTTCCTTTCGCTCGAACGAGACAACCCCGGTCGCGTCGGTCGAGGATTGCGGAACCGTCCAAAAGGTAACGACGATGAACGCGACACGTACGAAGACATGAAGAAAGCGGCGGACGAGGCAAAGATTCTAAGCGAAGAGAAAAAGGAAGACGAAGAGGCTGCTGAAAAGGCGTCTCGGGAAAAAGCCGAGGGGAAGAAAAAGGAGAAGCAAAAGATGGTGACGTTTTTGGAAGAGGAAGGAGAAGAAGTGGTAGAAGAAGAAAAGATTCTTCAAAAACCATCGTCGGCTCCGCCCCCGCCTCCGCCTCCGCCGCCGACCTCGTACCAACCGTCCTCGTTCCAAACCGATACTCCGGAGAATGAGTTTTTCAAAAATTTCCGCATCAAATCGGACGTGGAAGATGAAATCGAACGAGAAATGGCGCAAGATGACGACCTATTTGCGAACGCTGCAAAGGAGATGGAAGACCACGAGCGAAGGAAAAAAATCAACACCATGATTGAAGAGAACGAGAAGGAACGGCAGATTCTAGAAGAGAAGCGGAAGAAAGCGCAAAAAATCTACGGCGAACAACCGACGCCGCAGATGTATCGCGAGGTGCAAGAACTCTTGATGCTCTTGGGCATTCCATACGTGGTTGCTCCGGAAGAAGCTGAAGCCGAGTGCGCGCATCTCAACAGAACTGGTAAAGTCGACGGCGTCTTCACGAACGATAGTGACGTTTTCTTATTCGGCGCCACTTTAGTCTTTCGCAACGCCTTCGAGAATACGAAAGCGATTCAAATGTACAAATCTTCGCGCATCGAGAAACAGTTAGGATTGAATCGCGAACGAATGATTCAATTAGCGATGTTGCTGGGATCGGATTACACCGTTGGTATCGATGGTATTGGTATCGTCAACGCGATGGAAGTTTTGGCCGGGTTTTCAGACGCGGACAAAGAAAACGGCGCGGAAAGTTTAGAAGGATTGAAACAGTTCAAGAAGTGGACGGAAAATCAGACGCTGAGTTTACCGGGCGCGAAAGGCGCGAAAGTGAGGAAGCACTTAGAGAAGATTAAAATCGAGGAAGAGAAGGTGAAGATGCAGATCGATGACAACGGAGATTCAGTCGCTCTCGTCGTCGTCCCAGACGATGATGAATGCGAAGCAGAGAAGAAGAAGCAAGACGACAATCCGGCGGAAACCGCCCCCGAAACTGCCAGCGCGGCGCGCAAGCGCTTCTACCAAGAACACCAAACGAAGAAAACAACGTGGAAGTTTCCACCATCTTTTCCGGACGACGCGGTTCGAGCGGCATACGCTGAACCTAAAGTCGATCCGTCCGAGGAAAAATTCGTTTGGGACCAAACGCCTTTGGAACGCGACATTCTCGATTTCTTTCGCGAGCGGTTAAACTGGCCCGAGGATTTCACCTCAGATACGCTCAAGCCGATGTACGATAAAATCAAAGAACGCAACGAAAAGTACAAGCAAAGGACGATGCAGGATTACTACGAGAGTTTGGTGCAAAAGTCCGACGGTTTTACGAAAATTAAGAGTAAGCGTTTGGCGCTGGCAGTCGCGGATTTAAAAGGAGAAGATTTTGACGCGAGCATCGTGTTTCCGGATAAACAACCCGGATCGAAGAAGAAGTCGACGACGACAAGAAAGAAGAATGTAAAGAAAAAGGAGACCGCGGTAGACGAGAATAGGGAAGGTGAAGAAGACAAAGAAGAAGAAGAGAGTGACGACGAAAATGCAGTAACAGAACCGGTCCCGTCGCCGTTACAACTCGCCGCCGCGCCGCCGAAGAGGAAGAAGAAAACCGCCGCGGCGCCGAAGAAGACAAACGAGAAACCTTTGGCACTCGCCCCTAAGAAGAAAACGGTGGCCAAGAAGAAACAGAAGAAGAAACAATAATAGTAAATAGAGTAGTAAATAGACAAACGCGCAAAAACGCTGGTGAAAACCAAGCGAATCGCGCGCGGGCGCGCCCGCTCTTGCGGATAACAAAAATAGTAAACATCAAATACGTTTCAAAGCGCTCTAAAGCACACGCGCGGCGTACATAAACCTCTCATCATCCCACCGCTAACACCGCGCTCAACACTATAAACCCTCCAATCAACGCGTACGTCACGTAATCCACCGCGCTCTTCGCGTTCTTCGCGGAGGAAAACACTCGCTTCTCGCTCAGCTTGTTCACCACCCCGTCCCCTTTTGGGCCTTGGAAGAGAATCAGCGCGATGGCGCTCACCGCGACGACGAGGCGGACAGATTCTAACCCCGCGTTGCCGGATGAACTCGTCGTCGTTTCCATCATCATCGTTTCCACGAGATTTGATGATGCTCTCGCCGCCTCTGCGTCATCAAACGTTTCCGCCGCGTTTGCCATCGCGATGTTTTGTGTCGTCATCCAAAACGCCGCAGCCGTTGACAGTGATGTCATCATCTCGTTTCCAATTATTCGTCGTTGTTGTTCTCCCTTCTTTATCTTCCTCTCCTCTTCAAACTCGTCTCGTTCTTCTTCTCTCGTTGGTGCGCGTGTTGCCGTCGTGCAAAGGCTTTTGCTCTTTTCCCTTCTTCTTGGTCGTCCTCCTCGAAGAAGAAGACTCCCACGAGCAGTACCTCTGCTCGTGCTCGTATTACTCTCGCTCGAATGAGACGCACCAGACGAGGAGACCATCGACGATGCGGCTGATATCGTAAACATACTCGTTGTCGTGTGTCTCTAAATGAGGAAATTTCGGATAAAATGGAAAAAACCTCAAAGAAAGAAAGAGTCACCGGGAGAGTGAACGTGCTTTCGGAAAGAGAGAGAAACAACTTTTGTCTTCCGTTAAAAGTCACAGATACACACAGACACAGAGAGAGAGAGAGAAGGAGAGAGAACAAGAGAGAGATGATGTTTACGACGAGTCGCAACACCACCACAAAAGTCAGTCTTTGCCCGCAAAGACACAACGGGCAAGACAAAAAGCAGTCGAGGAAACACCAACGAACGACCAACAAGAAGAGGACACAAACGATGAGTATAAAAGCGATGGCGAAGAAAGGAGGAAAGAGCGGCTCGAACAACGACGCACCGGAAGGGTTCGGGTTTCCCAAGAGGTGCGATTCTATTCCTTCTTCTTCTTCTGTGACTTCTTCTCGGAGATGAGATTGAGAGACAAAATGCGTTCGTTTCCCCCAAAACCTCCTTGTGATGCCTTCGAAGCGACTCGAGAGGACGATGCGTCCATTTGTTTGTTTGTTTGTTCGTGAGAGAGCGAGAGGACGACGACGACTGTTTTCTTTTCTCTCTCTTTCGATCTTTTTTACTGACCTTCGTTTTTCGTTCCTTCTTCGTACGATGATGATAACAACAGCGGCGGCGGCGGTTCCTCGTCCGACAAAGGTCGCGGCCCCGGTTCGGCGCCGCTCCGGATGGAAACGCAGGAGCAACGAAAACTCGGGTACGGCGGCGACGACGGCGGCATGGGCGGAGGTGGTAACGGTGACGACGGCGATGACGGCGAGGACGGCGACTACGACGACGGGTGGAATCCAGGAGGCGAAGGCGAACCGAGCACGATGGGTCTCGGCATCCTCCTCGTCGCCGGCGCCTGGGCGTTGTGGGAATACAAAAGACCGGGCGGGAGTTTGAACCCGCAAACGAAAATCGACCAGCAACGCGCGCGGTACGAGAAGGCTTTTAAAAATAAATACGGGTACTTTCCAGGGGAGGAACCTGCGAGGAGACTCGGGAGTAGTGGGAGCAGCTCGATCTCCTTCGGCGGGAGCGCGGCAGCCGTAGGAGGAGGAGGAGGAGGAAGAGGAGCGAACGACGACGAAGAGTACGAAGACGAGGAAGACGACGACGACGACGACGACGACGACGACGACGAATAATAAAAACAACATAAACAACAAGATAAACACGCAAACAGTAAACCATTTTTAATACTACTACGAACCACAAGAATCAATACGTTCATCGACGAGCGCTTCTGTTCTTTTCTTCAATTGGTCTCCTCTTCCTTCGTTTCAATCCCCCACATTTAGGAATCATACATGACGCGCGTGCAAAAGAAGCGCACCACCAGAACCGAGAAAACCTCTTTCCCTCCTCGCGGGAACCTCGATTTCGATATCGACGACGCAGTTAAAGAAGACCAAGACACAAAGAAACGTAAAGAAGGTTTACTCCCGTTAACGTCGAGGAGTTCCACCACGGGGAAAACCAAAGACCGGATCCTTTTGTTACTCAGGACGAGAATAAAAAGTCTGCGAGAGTTGCGAGAGTTTTTGCAGAACAAAGTGAACGAGCTGAAAATCGAAGAGCGAGCGTTGCAGGAGAGAGTGACATCATCGGCAGAGGCTCTCGAGGAAGGAGAGAGGAGGAGGACGAAGAAGAGCAAAGGAGGCTCCTAAAGCGTGTAGAGTTGGTATACAATTAAAGAGCAAAACAACGACAGCGACGACAAATAGTATGCCATCGATAAACTTGAACGCGCGAATCAAATGGAAACGAGGGAAGCACCGACAAGCGCGAGAGAGTCGAAATCCAGAGTCTATAATTTCTGAACTCGCGAACTGCGTCTTTCGCGGCGCGTTTCATCGAGAGAGCGTGTGGGTTTCGTGCCCGAGACGCGTGGCGAGTTTGTTCGATCAGTTGAACATAGGGAGAAGAGTGCGAGAGTGCGTCGCGAGGGACGTGCCTTTTGTGCATCGAGATGTAGTGGCGTTGAGATTATCACCAGAAGATGCGTTTTATTTACACGCCGTGGTTGGGTGTTTGGTCGTGTACGCGTACGAGGAGAGCGTAGTAAATAGCAATAGCGACGACAAGAATGATAACAACGACAACAACAACAACAACAATAACAAAGGTGGACGACACGTGGAGCTTTCTCGTGAGCAGTTTTGGACGCTGTTGCGCGAGACCGCAGGTGCTGCGTTCGGTTTAAAGTGCGTAGCTACGTGTCACTTTCGGTTGCAAGGATGGTTGCCGAGATCCGGTTTGCAATACGGCGCGGATTTAGTTTTGTATCGTCGACATCCGTCGTTGGTGCACTCGGATTGCTGCGCGTTAGTTTTGCCAGAAAACAACGGCGCGAGAAAATCGTTCGATGTGTTTAGTGAGGGTAACGCGTCGGAGTCATCCTTGAAAGAAAACAACAGAGGCGAACTCACGAAATCGTTTCCGAAATGGTACGAGTTGCAGTCGCTCAGTCGATTGTGCGTCCAAGTGAACAAGAAACTCATCCTGTGTTCGATATCGGTTCCCGAGGCGTGCGATTGGAACGATAGCGGCGTTATCGCCGAAGCGACGGTGAAAGAGACGGAAATATCGAGGTTCAATCAATTACGGATTAAGAATCTCGCATCGTAAGAGTAATAGTATTAGGAATGTACTACGAAGCACACGGCGGCAGATTAATCAAAGGTTTAGGTAACATGTCATTTTCTTAAATCCATCGCCTTATTTTGTAATAGCAAATGGCGAGCAACTCTCTCACAAAATCAAACTGTCCAATCGCAAACTCTCTCGTTCGCTCTCTCCCATCCTTATGCCTCGAGTAACTCGATTCTTGCACTTGCTTCAACATTTTCACCTTTACTTTGCTCAATCTCCTCGTCTCGATGGCTTTTAGGAAGACGCGTTTCGATCGAAACTGATGAAAGTGACTCGTACTCACCGCGACAGAGTTCCATTCTCTCGTCAAAATCGCATTCAAACTCAACTCTGCGTTTTCCTTCGTCGAGAAACTCTTCTCTTCCAACACCCACGTGAACTGATCCCCGTTTTTATCTTCACCGACGTAATACGCGTTCCCGTTTTCGTCTCTTTTCGCCTCGCTAAACCGTTCGCGTTCAATCGGACAGCGATACTCTTCCGCTTTCCTTCCACTCATTTTCGGCGCTCTTTCGACCGTTGCCAAAGCAAATTCAAACATCGCAGCCGCTTCACTCGGCCTTTTTCTACCATCCCCGACGACTTTCTTTCCAGAAGCGCCGCTAAATATCAAATGTTCCACTTCACCGTAGCAGAAACCATCAACCGCGTGTCTCACTCGTGACTGCAAGCGCAAAGAAGGCTGAAAATCCGTCTCGTTTAATCGCGCGCCTAAGACCACGCCAACGTCGAATCTGTTCTGATTTCCACCAAGTTTCCTACCGATGATAACTCCCTCGGGATCCGATAAGTATTGATGCGCTTTCGCTAACACGCGTTCGAGCGGTAAACTCTCTTGCGCGATTGGGGGATTTCGCGCGTAAAATCCAATCACCAAAGAGAGGAATAACACGCTCAATGTGAGCGACCAAAGCGGCATGAAGGCGTGCGGTTGAAACTCAGACGGGTCGAGTTTACCATCTTTGGTAAGTTTCGGTATGCGATTGAACTTATTCTTCGGTCTGTTTGGCATTGATTGTATTCTTGTTGTAAAACCGTCGTATTTCCCCTACGTAAGTTGTGAGGATGTGAGCGCTAAGACTGTAAGACATATAGACAAATGAGAGATGACACGTATGAAACTTCAAGGCAATCTGTGTAAAACTAAACGCAAAATCATTTCTGCGACGAGCTACCGCTACTACTAATCTATTAGCGTTTCTTCTTCAAAGGAAACGCGTAAATCTCTTTCTTCGCGACGCGATATCGCGCGCAGACTCTGTGCTTCTCCTCTTCCTCCTCCGATTCGGCTATGCGTAAATCTTCCCTCACCGTCGTGCCAACGAATGGCCCGTTGGTTAATATTTCGTGGCATCGCTTTTGGATGACGATCGCTCGTTGCGATTGGTTCAACTCGCACGCGTCGAACGCTTTGGAGAGGTTCGATTCGATTTTCCCGTTGGCCGCGATGGAGAAGGATTGCGAAGAGGATGAGGAGGAGGTGGACGAGAGGATGCGAGCGGCTAAATTGTCGGTGGTTTCGTTTCGACACAGATCGCTTTGGATCTCTTCACCGGCGAGCTTTAAGAACTCGGATAAATCCTCCACGGATTCAAATAGCACCGCGGTGTCGTTATCGTTGTCGAAAGGAACAAAGCCGAAATACGAAAAGTAGATGTCGTTCGATTGATATCCGTACGAAATGGTAATCTCCTCTCCTTTCTCGATTGGTTTAAATCGATCTGGCGACACTTGCAATTTCATTTTCGTTTCCTTTTTTGCCAAGTCGTCGTTATCTTTAGGAACCTCCGAGACGAACCGGACGATACAGTTCGCTTTATCCCCCGCGTGGTTACACAAATCGATGCCGGGAGCAGTCACACGAACGCCGCCCTGTTTGAAACATCTCGATTCCATCAACCCAGCCGCCCAATCTAAATCTGCCTCACTACACCCTATGTTCGCTAATCGCTCGTTCAAGAGCCGCTTACTCTCTTCGTGTCGCTCTTTATCCTTCAAAGCGTTCATCACGCACGGAGGGTATCGAATCAGTCTCTGAATCTCCTCCTCTGTCATTGCAAGCCCGGGTAGAAACGGTGCATCCACCGGTAAACTCTCGATCCATTTTTCATACCTCTCCGACTTTTCTCCTTTCGCTCTCTCCTCCAATAACTTCATCCCCATCCTCGCCGACCAACTTAAAGAGGACTCGTTCTCGTAATCGTCCTGGAAACAATACCGAAATGGAATCTCGAAGATAACTTCCCCGGGGGAGAGTTGTTTTTGCGAGACGAGACCTCTCACCCCAAACGCATTCGTTTCGATGTTTACTCTGCTCTCGCACGGGTCGGACGTGACCGAAGATATCCATTCGACTATGTTTTGGCTCGTGGAGGAGCAAACGCGCGAAGATGAAGACGAGAGTCTGCGTTGAATGATGTGCGCGTTTGGATTAGGTATTGGTGAGTTTTTCGCGTGTAAAAGCATGATGCGCTTCAAAGTGAAGAAAGGTCTGATTAAACTCACGATCTACATGTGTGCAACAATGTTTGTTCTCTCTCTTTCTCTCTTTCTTTCTGATCTGATATACAATTTTCAGTATTTCCTAATACACGGCCAAATCGTCCAAGAAGACGCAATCGGCGTCTTGGAGTTGCGTGTCCGCGCTGACCATCACTGAATTCACGTTGACGTATTTGGAGTCGACGACGAGTCCTTTTTTCGCTTTCTTCTCATCGTCGCCGGAGGAGGAGGAGGATGAGGAGGAAGAGGAGGAGGAGGAGGCTTCCAAAGCCATTTGGTTACGAACTGTACCGGCTGTGGTACCGGGTTGGAACGCGCGAAGCGCTGGAGTGGAATCGTCCCACGTGACGACGAGCAAACCTTTGGAGGTTAAATCGACCGTGGCGGATTGGAGCGCTCCGCTTTTGCCGTTGCGTTTGGTGGAAAGCGCGAGTTCAGCTTCGAGTTTCGCGGCTTCCGCTCGCGTGAATTGCACTTCACTAGGAGAAGTAGGTTGTTGTGGATCAAAATAAGGTCCCGGAGCCGGCGGCTGCGACCTTGCGAGCGCTTGATTCCATCCTTGCGATCCGGATAAATAAGCTTCTTTGTCGATATCGGTGTTGCTCATTTTCTCATCAAACTCATCGCGTAAACCTTGGGACCGTATGATACCAAGAGGCTGATTTGTTTTCTGCCATTTCATAATTATGCGTTTCATACGATCGGGCGCCTGTTTCTGTTTCTTGACTATCTGTTTGTCTCGGCTCTCAATCTTTTTCTCTCCTTTTTCATCGTCCAATTGAGCGAAAATGTCCAACAGTTCCATGGTAATCATTCCAGCCTTCCCGAGTTGATCTTGCTCGTGCCATCGACCGTCTTCGTATAAACAAAATTCAAGAATGTAGTATTCTTTTGTTTCTTGACGTGCACCTTTTAACTTCTTCTTATTCACTTCATTAAGTAAGTTTTCGTGCCCGTTCAACTCGAGCGCCCATTCGGACGCGTCTGGCGTATGAGCGCCCCGTCGAGACGAAGTCGGTTTCGCAACCGTGCACCGACCAGCCGATTCGACACCGACAACAACGCCGCCGCCGGCGCGACTGGTCGGTGAAATAAGTTGCACGACCTGCCCAAGTCGTGGCGTCGTATCTTTTTCTCCCTCGTTGCCCTCGTTCTTTTGACCTTTCTTTGATGATTTTTTTGAGGACTTATTCTCCGTTCTCGTTTTGTAAAGCCAGTGCGCGGCGACGCCCCACTCCGCGGCATCGTGCATACCTCGCGTCCGAATTTGAACCTCTAGCGGTTTTCCATCGTCGCCTAAAACTGCCGTGTGCAAACTTTTATACCCAGACTTTTTTGGCTTTGTGATGTAATCATCGTACTCACCATTGATGGGACGGTTAATCTTATGTACCGCGTTCAATAGTGCGTAGCACGCTTCAATTTCGCTCGGTAAACCAGAATCGAGTTTATCTTTATCGAAAAATTCCGATGCACTACCTTCACCGTCAGAAGTCATCGTTGACGCCGATACTGGATCGCCAATTATGATTCTCGTCGCGCGTCCGTCGTACACTTCGCTGAACGGAACGTTCTTTCTCTTCATCTTCTCGCTCGTCGAGAATAAACTCTTCAGTCGAGAAGACATTCGCACGTTCACGTTCAAAACGACGCCGTCCAGCCGCAACGCTTGAAACATCTTATTCTGCCATTGGGCGAGTGCTTCTAAGGATTTTTTCGTCGCTGGACGCATCGGCGACTCACGTAAAACCTTTTCGTCGATACGCATGGCTCCTCCGTCCCGCGTCGTCAACGCTTCAAACGGCTGCACGCACTGCAAACGCCTTCGTAAAGCTCTTTGCGTTTCGTTCAATCTCGTCCAAGAAGGGTCACGTTCGGTTTCGTCTAAAGCATCCATCATCACGTAATTATTTTTGTTTTGGTTCGTTTTGAATGCCAAAGCCTCCTTCTCCGCCTTTTCTTTCTCGTTTCTCTCTTCTTGTAACTCTGGAGCAATCGTGCCTCTAAAATTCTTCCCTCGAAACCGTCCCCGCTTCGATTCCTCTAACCAAAAGTCGTCTCTGCTTTGCACGATTTCCTCGAACCGTTCCGGTTCCAAAACTGCGAAACACATGTCCTCCAATTCAGATTTCACGGTCCAAATGCCCAATTTTTCAGCAAATGAACACCAAACGCGCAGAGTTTCATCCGCGACGGTCTCCGCCTTTCGCGGGTCCAAGGCGTACAACGTTCGCATGTTGTGCAATCTCTCTGCGATTTTAATCAAAAATACTCTCGGATCTTTCACGACGTCCAAGAGTAACTCTTCCAACTTTTCGTTATCGTCGATTTCTTCTTCCTGTTCTTCCTTTTGTGCTTCTATTTCTTCTTCCGATGATGATGTGGTGCTATTATTCGCGCTGCTACTCATCATGCTATTTTCTCTTCTTTTCCTCCGCTGTCGTCTTCGGACACCCGCCATCAATTTACCCATCCTCGCCGCTTGCAGAACGAGCTCAGCCGTCGCGTCTCCAAAATTTTCCTTCAGCTCATCTTTTATCCTATCGTTCGTTTCGCCTTTCAATAAATTGCTGCTCTTCGAGTTTGGATCGTCCAGGGTCGCCACTAACAGGCACGCGCTGATAGTTTCTCGCAATTTCTCTCGCGTTGTCGAGCCGAATTTGTTCTGATCTCTGGGTTCAGGTAACGCCGCAGCTAATATTCTCGCCGCTTCCACTAAATGCGTCACGTACGGTTCGCCCGTTTTCCGACTTTGCCCTTTGTGCTTCTCCTCGGCAAACTTGACCGCTTTCAAGACGACTTCGTCTTTGAATATGGGGAACAGCGTCACGTCCACGCCTTGGACGACGTGTCGTTCGCGTTTTCGTTTCGCAGATATCCTTCTGATATCGCTACTACTCTCGTCGTCGTCGTCGTACTCATCACCTTCTAAGAATAATACGTCTTCCTCTTCCTCTTCTTGATCTCCAAACACTGCCTTCTTCCCGAACGCTTCCCACAGCGCCCAAAAGCCCGAGAAAACGGACAACCCGAGCGCGAATCCAATCTCCGGTAAACTCTCGAAAGGAATTTCCGGCAACACTCCCCTTCCCTCGAAGATGCTATTCTCCTCGCTCGTGCCATCCGCTTTATCATTTTCTAAGATATTTTTCGGAAAATTAATCGACACCTCCCCTCGCTTCGTTTTGTTCTTCAAGCTTTCGCCTTTTACTTGGTGGTAGTTTTCGTTCCTGAACGAATTCACGTACGCGCTGTCCGGGAAGTCAAAGTCGATGTTCGGTATCATCGCGTTTGTTTTTGAAATCGTTCTCCTCCTCCTCTGCGCACTCTCTCTCCTTCTTTCGACGAGACCAACGCGAGAAGACCACGCGCAGCAGGGCGAGGAGGCACTCATGCGTCTTGCACAACGAGAGAGAAGAAACCGAAACGCCAACAAAGCGAATATAATTCTAATTCGGAGACGATCTCTCTCTTTCTCTCTCTCTCTCTCTCTCTCTCTCTCTCTCTCGCCTCTGTTTTCGCGCTCGAGAAAAACCGTCGTCCTTTCGTGAGAACAGCGTTTCAGAAAGCGGCGTAATAAGAGTGAAACACACACACGCGCGCGCTCAAGAAAGGGAGAAGAATGAGGAGAAAAATTGAACGAGAAACGAAGAGACACATCAGTTTAGGGTTTAAGAGTTCGTTAAAAACCTTCACGAGAGATGCGCGAGAAGAGGAACTTTGAGCGGCAAACCCTTGAGTACTAGTGCACGAGTTTAAGATGACGACCGATTCAAATTGGCGAGCGAAGTTTTCCAACTTTGTCCGAAACGATGTACCTGAGTCTTCTTCCTCGTACGAGCGTTCCGCAAACGCGCTTTCGAGATTGATTTCCAATCCACACACCTTCGGCGTCCACTGGAACGACATACAAAACAACCCGGAAAAGTTTTTCCTCGCGCACGAACTTCTCGCAAAGAGATCTCCAGAGCTCGGCCCCGGGTTTTGGATACGGTTTACCGTGCACTTCAACTTATTCGCCGGAACGGTGGTCGCGTTAGGGTCGAAAGAGCATTTCGAAACGCTGGAGGAAGCGAGCAAAAGAGGAGAGATTGGGTGTTTCGCCTTGACGGAGAAATACGCCGGGGTGAACTCAGGTTTAGTGGTGGAAACGACCGCGGAATACGACGAGAAAACGCGCGAGTTTGTTTTCCAGACGAGTTCAGACGGGGCGAAGAAGAACTGGATATCGCAAGGGTTAGTCGCGGATTGGGCGGTTATCGTCGCTCGGTTGAATATGTACGGGAAAGATATGGGACCGCACGCGTTTTTGTGCAGAGTGAGAGAGGAAGGGACGAAGGAAGTGAAGCGTGGGATTGTTTTCGGGGATATGGGGCGAAAGACGATTGGGAACGATTTAGATAACGCGTGGATACAATTCGATGGGTTTCGGTGTGGAAGAGGGTGTTTGTTGAACCGGTACGCGGACGTGCGAGAGAGCGACGGCGCGTACGCGAGAAAAGGAGGAGACGTGAATCAAATGAGCGCGATCGGGCAGCGTTTGTTTACCGGAAGAATTGCTGTAGCGAAAGCGGCGTTGACGTTTTGCGAGGAAGTGTTTAAACATACGAAAAAATATTCGGACGCGAAATTATGCGCCATGCGAGGGTCGAATAAGACGTTGTCGCATGTGCCGCAGTTGAAAGCGTTGTACGAGGAATCCGAAAAGAGATTGAAAGATGTTGATAGGTTCGTAACGTTTTGTAAGAAGCGTCTGTCGCGGGTTTTGAAGGTTCGCGAAACGCCATCGGTTGAGTTGCAAACGGCCATCGCGGTCTGTAAAATTCGCGCGGTTGAAACCGCCATCGAGTTGACGTTTCGATTGAAGCAAGAGGTTGGATCGTACGCGTTGATGGACGAGGCGAGTTTTAAGAACAGCGACTTTTTGCAGTGTTGCAAATTTGCCGAAGGCGATTCGAGGATTCTATCGCAAAAGTTAGCCCGGGACGCGTTTTCGGGCTTTTTGAAACAAAACTCGGCTCGGTCGATTCGCGAGGCGTCTATTTGCGAAAGCATTCGGAGACAGATCCAAAAGTATAAAGAGGATCGGGACGGGAAGTATAACAAAATCGATGCGTGGGACAGCTGTTGGGAAGACGTGTATGCGTTAGCGGATGCAATTTGCGATCGCGTGATGCGAGAAAATGATTTCGAAGGAGACGACAATGGAAAGGACGAAAGTAGTAACTTTACGAAGAGCACTCCGTCGCTCGTCTCTCGATTGTGATGCGTATGTTGTTTTAGGTACGAGTATACTACTTGTTTTAAAAATGTATATGCGATGCCGCGCCTTGTACTATTCAAAACGTGTAATAAATTTCTAATATCGTCTGCTATGCTTCCTATTTTCCCTATCTCTCGAGCGACTTCGATCCCGTCGTTTATGGTGATCTTTCTCCTTTCTTCGTTCTTTGCGATCTCGCGACCGACTCCGGGATCTATCTCTTTTTTTCTTTTCTTTCCGTCGTCGTCTCTCGCGATCGTCGTCCTCGTCGTCGTCTCTACCGCGACGATTATGATGGTCGACGTGGTCGTACGACTTTCTATTATTATTATTATTGTTATTGTTGGGATGATGATGAGTTTGATATTGATAGCCTCTACCGCTCCCGCCGCCTTTCACCTCCAACGTCTTGTTGTTCGATTTCCAATCCGAACTTCCTCCGCCTCTCTTCGCGTTCGCCGCGTTCGCCATGTCGTCCTCCGTCCCTCCTTTCTTCCCAAACTTTCTAAAATTCTTCCACAAACCGTGCATGCTTTGACTAAAATCCACGTGTATTCGTCTATCGTCGATTAACGCGTTGTCCATCTTGAAATACGCCGCCTCGCACATCTCCTTCGTTTCGAAATTGATAAACGCGTAACACAGGGAGTCCCCAGTTCGTCGATCTCTGATCACGTCGCAACTCGTCACCTTTCCGAACCGACTAAAAATAATCTCCAAATCCTCGTCCGTGGTCACTGGATTCAGTTTACAGACGAACAAACTCTCATCCGGCGGCTTCGCGTCCACGTCCGGCAAATCCCCAATCATCTCCAAAACCACCGCCCTGGATCTCGCCTCTTGCTCTCTCGACTTCTTCTCCAGCTCGATCTCGTCCATCTCTTGCGCAGCCTCTGCGTCGAAATCATCCTCCAACCGATCGTCCGGTACCGACCTGTCCACCAATGGACTTTCATCCGGCGCTTTCGGCATGCCTTCGGGATCCTCGAACGGATCGTCCAAAACCGTCGTGCGTTTAATCCGAATATTTTGCCACGGTCTCCCATTCTCGTCGCAATACGCCTCGTTTATTCGTTGTAAAACGTCTAATCCTTCCATCACTCTGCCGAAAATCGTGTGTTTCCCGTCTAAATCCGGAACACAATCCCGAGTGGTGATTAAAAACTGCGATTGGTTGGTATCTTCTCTCCCGAAATTCGCACAGGAAACCGTCCCGATGTGGTCGTGTTTTAATCGAACGTTTTGTTCCTTATCCACGTGAATCTCGTCCTTAAAAAACCGTCCGAAATGCTCGCTCTCCTCCTTCCCGTCCGTTTCATCTCTCGACAAAAAAGAATAGATCGATTTCCCGCCTTCCCCGGTATTCGACGGATCCCCGGTTTGCACCGCGAAATCTTTCTGCACGGAGAAGAATTTGCAGTCGTTGTACTGCTTCAACTTGCACAGTTTGAGAAAGTTCATCGAAGCGATCGGGGATTCCGTCGCGAACAGGTCGATCACGAGCTCGCCTTTGGACGTTTCCACGAGCACCGACATCGCGGCTTTCTTCTCGTTTCAAAGTGCCTCTTTCGTCCCAGTAGTGTTGTTGTGGGGGATTGGATTTCTTTCCGTCTCGCGTCACTTTTCCAATTCATTCATCATTCTCTTACGCAACTTAACATCAATCGCTGCTGAACCTGCTGCTTCTGTACCTGCGACAGAGAGATATATATATATATTTGCCCGAACGCGCACAACAGACCGCTCGACAGAGACGAAAGCATCGTCATCGCATAAGTAAGAAGTAAAATGTCTGAACTGGAACAGCAGCAGCACCAGCAGTCGCAACTGCACCGAGAAGAACTCGAGCGCATGCTCTTCTTCGAAGAAGCGCGCCAACGCGCGGAAGCCGACCACGCGATAAACCCAGAAGACGCGCACGTGTTAACCCGATGGGGCGGGGCGTTGTTAGAGCTCGCGCACTTCCGCCAGGGCGTGGAAGCGGTGGAGATGATCGAACTCGCGGTGACGAAATTTAACAGCGCGTTGAAGATCGACGCGAGGAAACACGACGCGCTTTGGTGCTTAGGGAACGCGCTGACGAGCCAAGGGTTTTTGTTCGCGGAGGCGGAGAAAGCTGGGGAGTATTTCGACGAGGCGAAGAGGTGCTTTGAACGCGCGGTGGCGGAAGAGCCGGAGAATGAGATTTATAAGAAAGCGTTGGAGATGACGGAGAAAGCGCCGAGTTTACACGCGGAGTTGCAGAATCAGCTGGCGGCGCAGCAAAGAGCGCAAGAGGCGGCGCAACAGTACGAGAGAGCGCATTCAGGTGGTGGTAATGGTGGTAACGGTGGGGGTGGTGGGAGTAGAGAAGGCGGGGAACAGGAGGATCCGGACGCGTTTTACTATTCGATGCTTGGGTGGAGTACGTTTGCCGTCGTCGCGACGAGCTGGTTGGTGATGATGAACGTCCAAGCGGCCAGGGCGCAGACGTAACAAGAGAGTCGGCGCCATCCTACGGCACCCCACAACCTCAGAGAAAGAGAGAATGAGCGAGAAAGCGCATAAAAGTGCGCATAAAAACAGTCATAGGAGAGGAAAGTTGTCGTGTTGTTAAAATACGCACATCGCGTTACTCTGTTATATATAACACACCATTTTTAAAAGCACCTCGCCGAAAAAGCCACGATGCGAATCGTCCAAATGTAACACACGACGCACAGAGGCTCTTCGCTCGAAGCTTTTCTCTTCTTCTTCGCGAAGAGAGCCAGCCGCCGTACTACTGAGCATGTTTCGCTCGCGCGTTTTCGTTTCTGTCTCTTTTTAAAACAAGCTGCCCTTTGGGAAAAATTCAAAATTCGTCAGACCACATATGCGCTTAGGAAGACTCTCTTCCGTGATACTACTACGCCATACTACGCATAACACGTTTACTTCTTCGAAAAGAGTTCCATTTGCTCCTCTATCTGGTTTTCATCGTCGTCATCATCAGAATACTCGCGCATTTCTTGGATTGCGCGTCAAAAATAGTTGTTTTAGCACCAGCGCGATGAATAAGAAACCAATCAAACCGGATCCGAAACAGAGAGGCATGGGGATGTTTTTGCAGCGAGGGGTGAACATCGCGACGCAAGCGAAAGGGGAAGGGACGACGACGCCGCCGAAGAAGACGATTTCGGCGGAAACGACGACTTTGAAAGGAAGTTCCCTCCCCAGGATTGAGGGTGAAGACAAAGAAGACCAAGAAGGTGCGCAGAAACGGACTAAGAATAAGACTTCAAAGAAAGAGACGACGAAGACGACGCCGTCGAGACAGTCGGCTCGGAAACGGGAGAAGCCGGAGAAATTGGACGTTTCCTCTCCGAAGAAGAAACCGAAAGCGGCGGGACCGACCAAGTATCACGAAAACAGCCGACGCGAGAAAGGATATAAACGCGTGTGCGGCGTGGACGAAGCCGGACGAGGGCCGTTGGCTGGGCCAGTTATTGCCGCGGCGTGTATTTTACCTGAAGGCGTGCAAATAGAAGGGGTGGATGATTCCAAGAAGATCAACTCGGAGGAAGAGCGAGAGCTTTTATACGAAGCGATTATGGAGGATAAACGGATCGAGACGGCGTATTGGATCTGCGACGAGAAGAGGATAGACCAGATTAACATTTTGGAAGCGACGATGGAGTGCATGAGGAAAAGTACGGAAATGTTACCGGGTGGTCCAGTCGATTGGGCGTTGATTGATGGGAATAAAATACCGAAAGGGTTAGAGGATAAAGCGGAAGCAATCGTAAAAGGGGACGCGAAATCGCAGTGCATCGCCACGGCTTCGATCGTCGCGAAAGTCACGAGAGATAGGATGATGCGCGAAATCGATACGAAATATCCGCAGTACGGGTTCAAAGACCACAAAGGGTACGGTACGAAAGCGCACTGCCAAGCGATCGAAAAATACGGGCCGTGCGAGTACCACCGCATGACATTTGCGCCGATTAAATATATGGATTTATCAAAGTACGAGTAAAAACGTAACACACCCGGGCGTCTTCGCAATCGACGACGACGAGAGATCTTTTACTACTTTTAATTTAAATTACACTACTCGCGTTGCAATCTATCTGTCCTCTCTAAATGGCGCGCGCGCTACGCGTGGACTAAAAAAGCTTCCGCCACATTTCCTCGGCGTCCTCGAACGTCAAATCGTTCCAACGCAACACACCTAATCCGGCAAATCCAAGGCCAAACGCGCCGTACAAAAGAGAATGCGCGAGAGGCCGTTTCGTCGTTCCTAAAATTCGATCGTACGCCACGACACTCGCGGCTACGGCGCACGCGCTCGTGCCAACTACTCTGCACTGGTAGCAGTTCTCTTGCGTTTGTTGTTGCTGCTGTCGTTGTTGTTGTTGATTCTTCTTTTCCCCGCCGTCGTTGTCGTTTCCAATTTGTGTCGCGTTGGTGTTCTTCGAAAGAGATTTGAAGAAGGATAAGTGAGCGAACGGGATAGAGGAGGAGGAGGAGGAGGTGGTGGTGGAGGTGGAAGAAGACTGCCTGCGCGCATCATCGTCTGTGTCTTCGTGTTTCATCCTCGCGTGTAAAAATTTTGGGGTGGGTAAAACCGAATCCAAAAATTTCTCTTCAGCGTGTTCGTTTATAGTATGCGTTGGTTGTTATTAAAATGTACTCTCGTATCGTATATCGTCGTCGTCCTCTCGGATCTTTCTCTCTCATCTCAATTGGCGCCGCTATTCCCGATCAACCGTTGAATTTGCTGCGCCTTCTCGTGCTCCTCTTTCAATTTTTCTTCCAATCCTTTGGCGCGTTGTCTTTCCAACTGTAGCAAAGTGTATTGCTTTTCCAACTTGTCCGTGGCGGCGTGCAACGCTTGGAGGAGCTCTTTTTGCTCGACGCCGATGTTGGCGTCGTCCATGCGAATGATCTGGTTTTGTTCGCCTTGCTTGGCGAGATTTTCGAGACCAGCTGGAACCGGTTGAATGGCTTGGTTCAACGTGTTGCCGTTTCTGACTTGCGCCGCTTTTTGGAGTTTTTGGATGCGCAGGCGTTGGTCGATGATTTGTTGTCGCGCTTCTGCCAACTGGTTCACGATGTGACTGTTTGCAGCATCGACTTGCTTTTTGGAGCCTTTGGAGCCTCGTTTGAGTGAGGCGACGTCAAGGTCTTGTATCGCGTTTTTCAAGTTTTGCTCGAGGTTAGCGATTTTTGTTTGTTGCTCGATGACGATAGTGGATTGGTTGCGCATTTTTTGCTTCATTTCAAGCACTTCTTCGACTTGCGCTTCCATCCATTTCTTTTTGGCGGCGTCGTCGTAGGTGTCGAGAACGATTTGGACGTTTAACTCGTCGTCCGGATTTGCCGGGCCCTCGTCGTCGTCGTCGTCATCGTCGTCGCCATCTTCGAGATCTTCTCCTTCTACTTCCATTGGCGTCGCTTTGGCTGCTTCTCCGTTGGCGTCCGCGGTTGCAGTGCCGTTCTCCGTCTTGAGGACGTCCCCAGTCGGTTGTTCCTTCTTTACCTCCGCCGCCGCCGCCGCCGCCGCCGCCGCCGCCATTTTCTTTCTTTTCTTGTTCGCGTTCTTCTTGAGCATCTTCTCCGTCTCCAACAAATTTTTGATCTTATTCTTTAACATTTCCGGTTGGAGGCTCCCTCCGGCGCCGTACGCCGACGACGGAAACTTGTACACCCACTCGCGTTCGAAGAGTTGCGCCAGTTTTTCCGCTTGAACGTACACGAGCTCGGACGGTTTGTTGTACGTGAATGCGTTGGCAAAGACTAAGCGCACGTCGTTGGCGAACTTTGACGGATCGCTGTCGGTATAATACGTCGTTTCGAGCGGAACGCCATGTTCATCCTCCGGTTCTAAGCGTTTAAAAATCGTCCCGAAATCCATCGGGTGCGAGATGATGTCCAAATAATCAGGAATGTCCAACGCGATTGGATCGACTTTTTCTAAGAATGGAAACGCGTTCCTGTCGGACATCAGTCTTTGCAAGATGGCTTTGTACCGGTTGATTGGTCTGTTCGCTTTCGCCGCGTTCATCAACTTCGAGTCTTCGGTATCGGCGCCGGCGCCGGGGGCGTCTTCGATGATATCCGTCGCGGCTTGCTTGCGTTTTTTACCCAACGACAATTTTCCTTTCGGTCGCGTCACCGCTTTTCCGACGACGCGCTCGCGTCCATTCTTACCCGCCGAGCGTAAATTCTGCACGCCAAAGTAATAATCGTTCATACACTGCGTGACGTGTTTTTTCATGCGATGATACGCCATGTCGGATTCCTTGAACGCTTGCTTATTGTGCGTCGGCTCCAAACAATCCGCCTCGATGACGCCAAGCATGTCCTTCATCATGCAATTCGCTTGCAACTGACTCGCAAAGCGTTGGTACAATCGAATCAAACGATTTTTGTTGTAAATGTGGAAGCCGCACAATTTCGAGTTTTCCTCGATGTACCCGCAATGGACGGTTATACCGTACGCTAAACCTTTCGGTTTGTATTCCGGAAAGACGTAATACTCCTTCGTCAATCGAGAGATGGGACATCGAGGTTGAATCTTCTCTCCGCGCAAATAAAACGCACACCTCGGTCGTAAATACAATACTTCCATGTAGGCTCTCAGCGAATAATCTTCTGGCACGTCCAGCGTGGCTTGCTGTCCGTCTCGGTGTTGTTGAAACACAGGGCGTCGACTCGTGTTTTTACTCGACAAGCCTCGGTTGTTTTTGTCCTCCGTATCGCCTAACATGCGAATATCGTTCCCAACGGAGAAGTCAAATTCGTGCTCTCTCTCACCCTCGCCGTTGCTTTCGCCTTCGCGTTTTCGTAAGTTGAACAAAACCACTCTCGTCCCGTGCGACCCTTGAATCTTGTCCATTTCCGTCAACAATTCCTTCTCCGATTTCGTGAAGCAATAGTTTTCAATAATCGCCATGTTCGAGGACCACTCCGTCGCGTCCGTCGGCTCCGATGCCAGGTACCTGCCCCCATCCTCCATCTTCCACGAAAACATCGGGATCAAAATGTCGTCCGCTCCTATCGCGTCTAAAAACGACTGCGAAAGCAACGCGCAGTGCGCCATTCCGTCTCTCTTTGTTAAAATCAAAGCGTCGTCTGCCAAACGCATCGATCCAGATTTGAAACCGATACCAAACCTCCCGACGTTGCCAGAAAGATGCTCTTTATCGGAGAAACCAAACGATAACATGTTATTCAATCTGGCTCGATCCATTCCAACGCCGTCGTCTTGGACCGTGATGCAATACCCGCCTTTATCTCTCGATGGGTTCAAAACGTACGCGTCAACTTCGACTCTCGTCGACCCACACTCGCGATCTTGAGAGTTGTCTAAAAGTTCCGCCAACGCGCCCAGAGGCCACACGTGCGACGTGGCGTTACCTGTTTTATTACGCGCGGCGCGAGATAAAAAAGAGAGACGAAAGAAAAGAAGAACACATTGAAAACTCGTCAGTCAGCACGGATATGTACTTTATGCGTTCGTTCTTCTCGGTTTAATAAAGATGTTGCGTTACCGCGCGCGCGCGACGGGTGAAAATTTTCAAAACTGAGAAGTAAAAACGCACTCTTCAACATCCTCGGGTGACTTTTGCTGTGTTCCATCATCCTCCGGTTTTTCTCGGTGGTCGTTTCGAACGACCCCCCCACGCTGTTGTTGTTATTCATAGTGTCATCGTTATTATTATTCTCGTTGTTATTGTTCTCATTTTCTACGTCTTCGTCGTCGAGTTCTTCTTCTCGGTGCGAGAGTTCGACGAATCGTTCCATGTCTTGCGTCGGCATCGAGGTGTTTTTAAGCCTCTAAAAACGAGAGAAGATGAAAAGACGTGTTAGCGTTACGGTGTAGTGCGCGCAAGCCTCGCGCGACTGTGCACACAAATCGCGCTCGAAAACCTCGCGAGTACGTCGAAACGCATTTTCTCCGTAGAATGCGAAAGGAAAACTGGGAGATGCGACTTCGCGCGTGTGCGAGAAAACGATCTCTCTCGCGCGCGCAAACAACACCAACGCACCATTGTTAAAATATACGAATTCGAACGGTCGCCCCCTTAAAAAATGAATCAATCGGATGAGTGGTATTCGAGAGGTGTGTGTTCTCTCTCTCTGTTTTTTTTAAACCGAGAGCGCTTCTTCGCGTAAACGCGCGAAAGAGGCTCTTCGTCTCTCGGATTCGGTTTCGGGTCGCGTTCGTGGTCCGAGCGCGTTTACGTGTGCGCGCGCGTGTACGTTTTATAATAGCGTTTTCATCGGGGATTTAGACGATGATGATCTGCAAAAGACGACAAAAATCGAGAAAAAAATTTCAAACAAAAAAACACAAGAGCGACAAGAGGAGAGAAAAAGAAGAAAAAAAAAGCGAAGACACATAAAACAGAGCTTCTTTGTGTCTTCTTCTTCTTCTTTTGACGCGTTCGTTTTCCTAAAGCGTTTTGGGTTGTTTGCGCTTTACAAGTGCTGCTGCTACGGAGTATCTTTTTTCTAGAAAGTCATCAGGGAAATGTCGAGACGAGGTGAAGCACAAGAAAGATGATGACGCGAAAACGACGGAAACCGCGTAAAAACGCATGACGCTTCTGTTCCTCGCAAAATGCCGAGTTGTTCGTTGTTTCTTTCTTCTTCTGTGCGCGTGCTGCGGTCGTCTGTTTTTACGCGCGAACGACCATCCTCGCGTCTTTTGGGTTCTCGCAGCCGTTGAAGCGCAGAGAGACGATGCCGTGGGAAGCGATGCGTTCTTTTTCCCAGCGCGAGAGCAGCGAGGGAAACGCATCGTCGTCCCGAAAGAGACGAAGAAGACGTTTTCGAGAAAGAAGATGCTGCGCGAAGAGTTTAAGAAGCGATGCGAGGCGTCGAGAGCGAAAGTATCCGAAGAAGAAGAAGAAGAAGAAGGAGAAGAAGGAGAAGAAGAAAGAAGAGTGTGTTTGCGAAACCCGAACGATGAAGGAAAGTCAAAGTGCGTCGCGGTGCAAGAATCAACGACGAACAAACGAAACGTGAAGGCGTTTTGGAAAAAGCACGTCGAAGATGTTGGTGCGCTCTTTTGCACGGGTTCGACGCTGGACGCGTACGGCGTGAGGCATCCTGCGTTGTACAACGGCACGCGCGGCAAGCAAAGAGTCGTGACGGTTGGCGTAAACGCAGCCATATTTAATGAGAAAATACAACCACTCGATTACACGTTCCTGCAAGATCGAGGATCGAAGTCAGGAGATACGTCTTTCGCATCGAACAGAGCAGCGATGATCGCGTATGAACCCAGAGAAGCGAAATTTTTCGGATTCTTTCCTGGTCAGAGAAACTTTTCCCCCTCGGACGAAGACGCCGAGCGAGCGAACGCTACGCAATACGAAGGGTGGCGGAAGCCGCACTGCGCGAATCCACTTTTACCGTTGGTAAAAGACGTCGGTAACTTTGTATTTGGAGGAAGTTGTTCGACGAGTTTTGCGGCGCTACAGTTTATATTGTACACCGGCGTAAAAAAGCTTTATCTGATCGGGTGCGACGTCGTGGGGGGCTACGGGCACTCCGCGCATAAATACGGCGGCAAATCTCGAAGAGTCGAATTAGGCAAACAGCGAAAAATGTGGCGCGAGTCGTATTTTTGGACATCGACGGAGTATCCGTGCGCTGAAATCATCGCCGTCAGGCCAAAGGGTCTCAGAAAAGTCGGCTTCTTTGAACGCTTTTCAGATCCCCCTTTCGTGGAAGTGTAGAAGTTCGCCTTCGTTAGAGAACACACACGCGAGAGAGAGAAAAAAGAAACGAGGAGGAAATTGAGGAAAAAAAGAAGAGAAAAAAATACACGAGAGAGAAACAAAAAAAAAGCAACGAGGTTGGTTTATATCTCATAAAAAATACGAGTTCTCTCTCTCTCTCATGCGTCACACGAAACGACGCACGTCGCGCGCGACCCCCGCGCACGAAGAAGACGAGATGAGAACGCGTTGTTGTTTCCGGAAAGCGGGTTTGGCGAGGCTTCCTTTTCTTTTCTTTTTCTTCTTCTTTTTCTTCTGTTTCCTCTCGTGCTTTGCGTTTGCGTTTGATCAGGAGGAGAACGAGAGAGGGGCTTCGGCGAACGCGTTTTCGATGACCACGAGAACGCCGAAGTTGGAGTTGTCGTCGTCGCATTCATCGTCATCATCGCAAGCTTTGGGAGAAAGGAGGAGGACTTTTTTGGAGACGAACGAGTCGCTCGTCGTTCGAGCAAGGTTGGAAAATGGACACGGGTACGAGAGGAAGGTCTATCTGAAGTTTCTGTTGGGGACGACGACGACCTCGAACGAGGAAGAGAAGTTTGAGAAGATGCGCGACGATGGGAAGTATCCCGATGAAACGGCAAATGATGGCGTGTATGCGGTCGCGGTGGACGTTGGGAAAGAGCTCGGGGCGAAAAATGGAGACGTGGTTTTGTTTCGCGCCGAGGCGTGGACGGAGAGCGGCGACAAAAAGCCGTTGCGTTCGCCGAAGGAAGACGCGAAGAAAGACGACCGGGAAGTCACCGTGGTTTCTCAAAGTCAGTATCCGTATTACGCGGTCGCGATCGTGAGTCCGAGTTTGAAAAGCGACACAAATTTGCCTGTTTTACACGTTTTACGCGCGAACGAACAGGACATGACGACCGATCGGGGGACGACGGCGAAAGTTTTCTTCGACGGGAAGTTTTACGACGAGGTGAAAATAAGGCGACGAGGTTCTGGGCGCGACGAAGAAAAGGTTGGAGTAGAACTTCCACCAAAAGATTGGCCGAAACATAAGTTTAAGTTTGATTTCAAAGGCGAACAATTCGTTTGGAATAAAGGCGAACCGGCGGTGGAGGAGTTCAATTTGAATTCTCAATGGCAAGAGCCCGGCGAAGAGACGTACATGCGATTAAATTTAGCGAATGCAATCATGGACGTTGCAAAAGTACCCGCGCCGACGACTTTTCACGTGCACGTTCAAGTCAACGGTAAGTACTACGGACTTTTCTCGTTCGTGGAACAAATCGATGAGACGTACCTCAAACGCCGGAAAATGTGGGACGAACAAAACTCGTTGTATAAAGCCGTAAACTGGAAGTATTCTAATCTTCGAGCGCCGAACGCGTCTTTATCGAAATGCCCTTGGGCGACTCCAGATTGGCCACGCCGATGGTCCGAGCGAGATGGGTATTGCCCTCAAATTTGGCGCAAGTCGTATCCGGCAAAGTCCAAGACGGTAGACGATCTTTGGGATTTCACGACAAACATCGCGAGGGCGAAAAAATACGCCCTCGGTACGAGCCAACAAGTGTACGCGGAAAAAGTGCTGTTCCAAATTCTAGACGTTCCCTCTGTGATTAACGAGATGGCAGCGCAAACGATATTATTGAACAACGATCGATGCGCAAAAAATTATTACGTCTTTCGAAACGCGAAAACAAAGCGGTGGAGTCGTTTGCCTTGGGATTTAGAAGACGCGTTGCCGGCGGACAACAGATACGGCCTTGCGCTATGCCCCAAGCGCGATTGTTCGCCGAAAAGCACTCGATACTGCGTTTTAACGTGCGAGAAGTTCAACTCGCCGCTGTATTGCGATTCAGAACATCCTCAAGATATATTCTATTCCGAAGGTATCGCGCAAGAAGCTAAAAGCACTTACAACGAACTCGTCAACGTCATTTTGAAAACCGATCGAACTCGCGCGATGTACTTTGCACGGTTGCGAACGCTAATGAACGATATTTTAGGAACGAACTTTATCGAACGATACGTCGCGAGAACTTTGAAGACGATTAGACGAGACGCGCTGAGAGATTCCGTAAAATGGAAAGTTGGTGGCATTCGATCGATCGATCAAGGTGTTTTGCAGTTGTTATCGCAAAGCGTTAAGTTACGAAGAGAACAGTTGTTCGAGACGTATTCCGATATGATCCCAAAGACGGTCACTGAAGGAGAGATTTTGGAAAGCGTAAATATAAAAGCGTTTTCGGATATAGATGATACTGGTATCGGTTTGCGTTCGTGGATAGAAATCGAGAATAATTTACCCGCAGCTGCGGACATCTCCGGATTTTCGATCGCGTGCGGTAGCAATAAAATGAAAGTTTGGACGTTCGCACCCGGGACGGTGTTGGATGCGAAGCAATCGATATACGTCGTCGCCGACGAGAGTAACTTTTTGGACGATATCACATCAAACGCCAAGGACAATTATTACTTCTTCGTGCAACACGGCAACGACAAGTTCATCGAGCGACTGGAAAAATGTGTGAAGATCGAAGGAAGGAGCGATAGCCTTTCCGAGGAGAAAAAGGTGTTTTTCAGCATCGAGCCGAGAACGGTCGACAGAGCATTGAAAACGCTCTCGTCCTCTCCACTTTCCATCGACTCCTCAAATTGTACCGAGCCCGAAGCTGGACCGTGGGAAGAGTGGGGAGAGTGTTGTCGAGGAAACAAATGCGGGGTCTATTGCGACGAACCCGACGCCTCGCGAGGACGCCGGAGAGAACTCAACTTTGACAAGTTCATCGACCAACTTCTTCGGGAGGAGGAGGAGGAGGAGGAGGAGAAATTGAACGAGACACCGAAACAACAACTTTGCTATCCGAGTTTAACCGCTAATTGGCAAGTCGATAAGCAATGCGGCGCGAAAAAATGCGGAGAACGTCGTGTACCGTACACGTGCACTACAGCTTTGCAATACGCGAAAAAAATAGCCTCCTCTTCGTCGTCGTCGTCGGTCCTTTTCGGCGCCGGTAAATCTGAATCCGGATGGGATTCGTCTTTCTCCTGGGGCGTGAAGGAAAGGAATAACATTGCCATCGGTATCGACGGTCAAGAAGACGGCAGCGGGAGTACAGGGAGTGTCAAAATACAACTGTACGGTGAAGGCGCGTTCGCGTTGGGCAAAAAAATCACAGACGGCAAAGTATTCCTCGAAACGTTTTCTCGATTCAATCGCTTGAACGTCTTCGTGGCGAGAGAGCGGTATCCGCAACCTCTCCCGAGGCTCACCTTACAAATCGAATTCTACTTTTGGCGCGACGGAGGAGTGTTTTCCAACAACGATGCGAGTGTCATCTTCTCCTCAAACGCGCGGTTTGAGACCGCGACGAGCGACGATGGATGGCAAAGCGGCTGTTACGAGAAAGCGTTTGCGAGTTTCAAAAACGAATTTACGCGAGGCGATGGGGGAGAGTCTCTCTCGGATTTCCTCCGAAACAAAAAACAACTCTTCGAAAGCGCTGACACGGTAACGATTAAAGTCGCCGTTCGCAACGCGTCTAGAAAATCGCCCATCGTTTTCTACGTCGGCTCTGTAGCGTTTGTCGCGTGAGAAAATGTTTTAATACAACAACAACACTCTTAAAATGTATAAAGTACACACGCACGCGCGAGCGGGAACGTCGTCACGCCACAACCCCGCCTGCTTTCTTCGCCGCCACGGCCGCCCCGAATAACTTCCCCACATCCAAAGGTACTCCAGTCATGGCATAAATCAGCGCAAACCCGCCAAACATATACGCGATCGTCCCGACCACGTTCACCGAAAACACCGTCAATCCAAACGCGTACGATTTTTTGTTCCCTGGGACATACTTTTGGAAAAACTCAACCAACGTATCCGTCTTGGGACTTATCGCGACGCTAAACGCGAACCTCGCCGGACGTACGACGTTTTGTATCATCCACAACCCAAAGTAAGAGCTCGCAAAAACCTTTAAGGATTCCGAAGAGGTCACCGGTGACTGCCCGGTCGCTTTGATCGACGTGTACGTCGCCACGAGTAAACTGGACACGTAGAAGAGGTTGGAGACGAATCCGTAGGAAAGCAAACACGCGGAGCCTAAACTCGCGATGGTTTTTTTATCGATCTTCGCGGAACGTTTCCACCAATCTCTGAGAGATTGGAAGGAAAGCGAAAAGCTCTGCGTCGTGGTTTTTTGTATTCTTCTTCTTCTTCTTCTCGATCGCTCTGGTCGTCGTCTGTCTTCGCGAGCATCGAGTCGGAACGAAGACGTTTTCCCTAACGAGAATCTCGAGCTCATCATCATCATCATCGAAGTCGAGGAGGAGGAGGGAACAGCTTTGAGGGAAGAACGCCGTCGTCGTCGTCGTCTGCTCGAAAAAGAAGAGGAAGTCGTCGCAGAAGTCGTGGCGTGAAGGACGAGTCTCGACATGTTGTGTGTTTTTGTGTTTCTTCTCTCGTACTGCTTGGAAAATAAATGAAGAGAAAAAATTGAAGAAAACAATTAAACGCGGATGCTCGCTCGCGCGAACATCGTCGTCGTCGCCGTCACCGGTGGCTTGCGAGCGCGCTTTCTCCTTTGCTGAGTATTTCTCGACGTTTTTTTTCCCGCGGCGTTCTTCGCGTCGTCGGCCTCTTCCGGAGGAGGATCCGGCAGATCCGCTCCAGGGACGGTCAGTCCGAGAGCGGACGCGTTTTGAACCGGTTTCCAGTTGACTTGGAGGTGGTTTTCGGTCGATTCGTGTAAAAGAGCCTCGGCTAAGCGCCAACCCGATCGCATTGCAGTTTCTACGCTTGGCGATTGATCGTCGGTAGTGAGCCAATCGCCGCACACGCCGACGGAGGCATTAGCGTCGAACAGGTACTCGTTGTTGGCTACCGTTAATCCGTTTGCTGCGCCCCATAGTTGCATTTTGGAGAAAACGACGTTGTTGCTGATCACGTTCGGAGCTATGCCTAAAGTCTTTTCCAACTCTGTTACTAAATCTAATTGGACTTTATCCGCGAACGCCGCGGGAATTGCTTCTTGCGGGCACTTGTTTCGTTTACCGTATACAGGCGTCGACAAAAGCGTAATCTCTCGGATGGAATTCATCTCATCCTTCTTCTTTTTCTTCAACGTATTGTTCCCAATATACGCCAAACTCTCGTTTTCTATCACGTGCGCGCCATCAAACGCGTCCAACTTTTGCATCGTGTCTTCGTCTAAATTCCCAATCGCAACGTTAGCGGACCAAATACTGCTCAAGACCAACTCTCGTTTCTTATACAGAGCCTCTCTCGTCTTGATACCAAAGCTCGCTTTCAGCGCGCTCAAAATCTTGGGACTTTCGTTCTTCTTTTCCGCGTTATTATTCACTGCCGTTTTCATCAAATTAAACGCGCACTTACCGTTATGCGCGATGACGACGAAATCGTATTCTCCCAACTCTCTGTAATTTTTCCGCGATCGATCCTGCGTATTCGCTAAGAGCCACGTGTTGCTGTTGGTTTTTTGCATCGATCCAACCCACTGAGGGCGTTCTATTCTGTTCTTCCTATCGCTCGCGACATCTAAAACGGACTCCTCCAAATGTTTGATAAACGCTCGAAATCCATCTTTCGACGCGTATCTCACGAGTTCGTCCTCAAATCGACGAAAAACGTAATGCTGCTGTTTATCTTCTTCTCTCATTAAAATCCCGTATCGGCTCAAATCATCGATCGCGTACAACTCTCCTCTCTTCGTTGCCTCTCGACAGTACTCGGCAAACTCTGTTTTGTTGTCTTTCACCGAGAAATACTGCGCCGCGTGATCAAACTCATATCCGCTTTGTTTATCCATTCGCGAAGAAATTCTTCCTCCACACGTGCGGTTTCCGGTATCAAAGACGACGATGGAATCGATGCTCGACTCGGACTCGGCCGCTAATCGCTGCGCACAGGCGAGGCCAGAGACACCTCCACCGATGATGGCGATTTTTTTGCCCATTTATAGTGTACCGATGATGATGCTGGTCGTGTGTTGTGTTGTGACGACTTACGGTGGTTAGAAAAGGGGAAGAGACTGAAGAGACTTCTCGTACGCGGACGATTGATGAGTGCGTTTCCTCACCTTCGTATTCTTCGTTCTCGTTTTCATCCTCGCGGTCGTCGTCGCAAAATGAAATGCTCTCTAATAAAGTGTGCTTCGTGAATACTACATCGCGTTTTTTACGTGCGTTCTGTTCTTCCTAGTCTACTGCGTATTTGCGCTCTAATTTTATTCTCCAACGCTCTCCTCCTCCTTCTCTTCCTCTTCTTCTCGTCGCCACCGTTCTCTCTGGTCTTCCTCTTTCAACGTCTCCGCGACAATTCGGGCGACGTTATGATCGAACCCTCTGCGTTGCAACCACGCGAAAAGTCGTCGGGTTTTCGCCTCGGAATCGTCCTTTAAATATCGCGCGGACGCTCCCGAAACCCACTGCTTTCGAGCCGAGGCGAAGAGTTCGCTCGCGCGTTTCCCGACCACCGCGCTTTCGTCCTCACCTTCCGCTCCAGAGACGCTCACGTCGGATTCGTGCGTAAACCGCAAAACCTCGCTGTTGTTATTCGTAGTACCGTCATCGTACACTCCGCTGCACGCGTCTTCGTAATCCCTGCACGCGTTCAGCAACTCCTCCCTGAGCGACCGCTCCCAATCCGCGTACACCTTCCACAACCCGTCCTCGACGTCGTTCTCATCTACCCCTCTCCTCTTCAACTCACTCGCTACTTTCCACTTATTCCACCTCGATTGTCTCCATTTCATTCTCGCCCACTGTTCGCTGTATAACTTGTCCGAATGTAATCCTAACCGTTCGATTTCCTCCAGCGCTTCTCGCGCGTCTTCCACCTCGTACCCTTTGTCTTCCACCAATTTTAGTTCCAATTCTTTCTTCGTCCGAGGTTTCGCCGCGAGAAACCTTAACGCTTGCGATTTCGCCTTATCGATCGCAGTTTCCCGGAATCTTCCGTCCGGTTGTTTTTGCTCGCGCGAAGAACCGTCGTCGTCGTTCGAAGAAGAGTTAGAAATCTCTCGAAGCGCGGAGTGTAAAGCGTCTTTTCTCGTTCTCTTTTCCCTTTTGTTTTTGTCGCGAGAAGACGAAGGATTTTCCTCACCAACAACCTCACCAACGCCAGCAACAACGAACCCCCGGTTTTGACGACGATGATAAATACATCGGTTGCGCTTCGATTTCGTCGCCAGAAGATTGAGCAGTCGACCAAAACGCGGAAGAGGTCGGAAGGCAAAGAGCATTAAATTGGAAATTTTAAATATCTGCCCTTTAAGCGTGTTGTGAGGAATGCAGAAGCTTGGGAAAAAGAAATAAAAAATGTGAGCACAGTACGCGCAACCGAACGACTGCTTCTCAAGCGCCAGAAGAAGAAGATTAAGAAGAAGAAGAAAAAGAAGAGCAGAAGAGAGAAAAGAAAACGCACTTATATATACGATTGGTTGTTTGACGTGTGTGTTGTTAAATGAATATGAATTAAAAGTACACATATAAATATGATCGTATGATGAAATTTAGTCCTTGGAAGCGAACCAGGTGGACGGCTTCAACCAACGCTTCTCCTTGGCGACGAGCGACGCTTGAAACTCTCTAGCCTCGCGAGTGGCTTCCTCGCGGGAAATGGTCGCGCCCTTGGCTTTGGCTAACTTTGCCGACGCGGCTCGTTCGGAGCTCGATTTTGGTTTGCACGAGTTGATCGGTCCGTCGTCCACGGAGTCGCACGTGAATTTGGCTTGGAAGGCGTAGGACTCGTAGGTGACGTTGTTCTCGCGAGC